>Ga0307288_10000011_pt1 | contig 150087 bp, 147 predicted proteins | sample ER_DNA_142_FD_194469 | JGI IMG/M metagenome (GOLD analysis project Ga0307288, IMG submission 194469) | Bulk soil microbial communities from the East River watershed near Crested Butte, Colorado, United States - ER_DNA_142 | ecosystem: Environmental > Terrestrial > Soil > Floodplain | place... | reverse complement strand
CGTCCTCGAAGTTGTAGCCCTCCCAGGACATGAAGGCGACCAGGCAGTTCTTGCCGAGGGCGATCTCACCACCGCCGGTGGAAGAGCCGTCGGCGAGGACGTCGCCGGCCTTCACCTGCTGGCCGCTGCTGACGATCGGCCGCTGGTGGATGATCGTGCCCTGGTTCGAGCGCATGAACTTGTGGAGCTTGTGCTCGTGTTTCTTGGAGCCGCTGGTGACGACGATCTGGTTGGCGTCGACGTGCGTGACTTCGCCGTCCTCCCCAGCGAGGACGACGTCGCCGGTGTCGACCGCGGCGCGCCGCTCCATCCCGGTCCCGATCAGCGGCGGGTCCGGCTTCAGCAGCGGCACCGCCTGGCGCTGCATGTTCGAGCCCATCAGCGCCCGGTTGGCGTCGTCGTGCTCGAGGAACGGGATCAGCGAGGTCGCCACCGACCAGATCTGGGACGGCGATACGTCCATCAGGTCGACTTCTTTAGGGGCGGCGGTCGCGTACTCCTGCTCGCCGGCGCGGACGAGAACCGTCGGGCCTTTGAGCTTGCCGGTCTTCGGGTCGAACTCAGAGTTCGCCTGGGCGATCACCTTGTCCTCGTCCTGGGTCGCGTCGTAGTGGACGATCTCTTTGGTGACGACGCCGTCCTCGACCACCCGGTACGGGGTCGTGACGAAACCGTGCTCGGAGATCTGCGCGTAGGACGCAAGCGACCCGATCAGGCCGATGTTCGGTCCCTCCGGGGTCTCGATCGGGCACATCCGGCCGTAGTGGGTCGGGTGCACGTCGCGGACCTCGATCGGGGCCCGCTCACGGGTCAGGCCGCCGGCGCCGAGCGCCGAGAGCCGGCGCCTGTGGGTGAGGCCGGCGAGGCTGTTGGTCTGGTCCATGAACTGCGAGAGCTGCGAGGAGCCGAAGAACTCCTTCATCGCCGCCACGACCGGGCGGATGTTGATGATGGTCTGCGGGGTAATCGCGTCGGAATCCTCGGTGGTGAGGCGCTCGCGGACCACACGCTCCATCCGGTAGAGGCCGATCCGGAAGGCCTCCTGGATCAGCTCGCCGACCGTGCGCAGACGGCGGTTGCCGAAGTGCTCGTACTCGTCGAGGTGGTCGTAGACCTGCTCGCGCGGGTAGGTGATCGCCTCCGCGGCATAGTCTTTGATCGGGTTCTCCTCGTCGATCTCCTCAGGGATCCCGAGCAGTTTCGGCAGCGAGGTGAGCTCCTTGACGAGGGCGATGATGTCGTCGTGGGTGAGCACCCGCGTCTCGAGGTCGATGTCGAGATCGAGACGGGCGTTGAGCTTGTAGCGGCCGACCCGGGTGAGGTCGTAGCGCTTGGGGTCGAAGAACAGCTGCTCGAGCAGGGCTTTGGCGGCGTCGACCGACGGCGGCTCCCCCGGGCGCTGCTTTTTGAACAGCTCGATCAGGGCGCCCTCTTCGGTCCGGGTCGCCTCGGTGTCCGCCTCGATCGTGTGGCGGATGTAGACCGAGTTGTCGAACATGTCGAGGAGCTGCTGGTCCTCGACGTAACCCATCGCGCGCAGCAGGACCGTGACCGGAAGTTTCCGCTTGCGGTCGATGCGGACGAAGACTTTCCCTTTTTTGTCGACTTCAAGCTCAAGCCAGGAGCCGCGGGCCGGCATCAGATTGGCGATGAAGACCTGCTTTTCGGGGTCCTTCGGCGCCATCACATAGGCGCCCGGGGAACGAACCAGCTGCGTGACGACCACGCGCTCGGTGCCATTGATGATGAAGGTCCCGCGCTCGGTCATCCACGGGAAGTCGCCCATGAAGACGGCCTGCTCGCGGATCTCGCCGGTCTCCTTGTTCTGGAAGGCGACGGTTGCGGTCAGCGGCCGCGAGTACGTCATGTCCTTCTCACGGCACTCCTCGATCGAGTGCGGCGGCTCCTCGAATTTGAAATCGCCAAAGACGATCTGCAGGTTCCCCGTGTAGTCCTCGATCGGGGATATGTCGTTGATCGTCTCCCTCAGCCCACCAGCTTTCGGATCCGTCAGTTCCTCGAAGGAACGTCGCTGGATGTCGATCAGGTGTGGAACCTCGAGAGGGTTGTCTAGGCGGGAAAAACTCCTACGGGTTACGGGGGCAGCGTTGGAACGTGCCAAGTCGGCGACTCCTCGGACGGTCAGAGGGACGTGGATACTGCGCAAATCTGGGCAGGGGCACTCAAAATGCGCGCGACGGCGGAAAATAACACACCGCCGCCGGCGCCTTCAAGTTTGGCTTCCCGAGCGGGTTCGGGAATCCCAGTCGGCTCGCTCTAAGCGAGTTCGACCGTGGCCCCGGCCTCCTCGAGCTCCGCTTTGAGTTTGTCGGCCTCATCGCGGTCGACGCCCTCTTTGATCGCTTTCGGGGCCTCGTCGACAAGGGCCTTCGCCTCTTTGAGACCAAGCCCGGTCGCGGAACGGACCACCTTGATGACCGGGACTTTCTGCCCGCCCACCTCTTTGAGGACGACGTCGACGGTCGAGGACTCTTCTGCCCCGCCCTCGTCGCCGCCGCCACTGCCGCCGGCAGCGGCCGGAGCCGCGGCCGCCACGGCCGTCGCGGAGACACCGAACTCCTCCTCGAGCGCTTTGATCCGCTCGGAGAGCTCGAGGACCGAGATGCTTTTCAGCTCCTCGATCCAGTCCTCGGTTGAAGTTTTGGTTGCCATCAGTCGCTACCCCTCTTCCTCGTTTGAATCCTGATTCGAAGTCTCTTGATCTGAAGTCTCGTCTTTGGCCTCCGGCTCTTCCTCCGGTGCCTCCGCCTGGTCCGCAGGCGGCTCGTTGCCCGAGGCTGCCTCGGTGGGCGCCTCCTCGGCCGGAGCGTCTTCGGCTTTCTCTGCCGCCGGCTCCTCCGAAGTCTCCTCGGCTTTCGGTTCCTCGGAGGCGGGAGCCTCGCCGGTGACCAAACCTTTCTCGGCGATCTGCCCCAGCTGCAAGGCGAGGCCCTGGATCATGCTGCCGAGGCCGCGGACCAAGCCGGTGAGCGGGCTGGCGACGACGCCGGCGAGCTGGCCGTTGAGCACTTCGCGGCCAGGCAGTTTGGCGATCGATTTGAACGCGGTCTCGTCGAGCGAGGTCGTGTCCATGAAGCCGCCCTTGTAGGTGAGGACGTCGTGCTCTTTGTTGAAGGTCGTGATCGCTTTCGCGGCCTGGGCGGTGTCGCCGCGGACGAAGGTGAGGGCGGTGGGACCCTGGAGCAACTCCGGCAGCCGCTCCTCGCCAACCTGATCGGCGGCGATTTTCGTCAGCCGGTTTTTGACGATGCGGAAGCTGGCGTCGGCTTCGCGCAGTTTCGAGCGCAGCTCAGCCGCTTGGGGGACGCTGATGCCGCGGTAATCGACAGCGAAGATCGCCTCAGATTCCTCGATCTGGGCGGCGATCTCTTGTATGGCTGCTGACTTTTCCTCGCGGTTCATGTTCTCACCTGCACCGGGCTTGCGAGCTTGCGCTCCGCCAGTGGTCTGCGGTTAGCGGCGACGCAGTTTAGGCGCTCACCGGCTCCGGTGCGGTCTCCTCAGCGGAGGTGGTCGCCCCCGCCCCGTCGCGGTCGGCTTTGGCGGTGGCATCGACGCGGATGCCGGGCCCCATCGTCGTCGCCAGGGTCGCCGAGATGACGTATTTGCCCTTGGCCGCGGCGGGCTTCGCGCGGATGATCTCCTCCATCACGGCCTGGTAATTCTCGAGCAGTTTGTCCGCCTCGAACCCGGCCTTGCCGATCGCCATGTGAACGATCGCCTGACGGTCGGTGCGGTATTCGACTTTGCCCGACTTGGAGTCGCTGACGGCTTTCTCGACGTCGTCGGTGACGGTGCCGACCTTGGGGTTGGGCATCAGGCCCTGGGGGCCGAGCACGCGGCCGAGCTGGCCGACGCTTTTCATCATCTCCGGGGTCGAAATTGCGATGTCGAAGCCGGTCCAGCCCTCCTGGACTTTCTCGACCAGGTCCGCGCCGCCGACGAAGTCCGCCCCGGCGGCCTCGGCGTCGCGGGCTTGCTGGCCCTGCGCGAAGACGGCGACGGTGACGTCCTTGCCGAGCCCGTGCGGCAGGGCCAGGGTGCCGCGCAGCTGCTCGTCGGCGTGGCGGACGTTGACGCCGAGCAGGACATGGAGCTCGACCGTCTCGTCGAATTTGGCGCTCGCGGTCTCCTTGATCAGGGCGATCGCCTCGGCCGGCGGGTAGGCGCGGTCGCGGTCGACCTTGTCGTACTGGGCGCGGAATCGTTTGCCGTGGGCCACTGAAGTTCTCCTAGGAGACGTCGACGCCCATCGAGCGGGCGGTGCCGGCGATGATTTTCTTCGCCGCGTCGATGTCGTTGGCGTTGAGGTCGGGCATCTTGCGTTCGGCGATCTCCTGGATCTGCGCTTCGGAGATCGTGCCGACTTTGTTGACGTGCGGCTCGCCCGAGCCCTTCGGGATTTTGATCGCTTCCTTGATCAGGACGGCGGCCGGCGGCGTCTTCGTGACGAAGGTGAAGGAGCGGTCCTCGTAAACGGTGATTTCGACCGGGATGATCGTCCCGCCCTCGCCCTGGGTCTGGGCGTTGAAGGCTTTGCAGAAGTCCATGATGTTGACGCCGTGTTGGCCCAGCGCCGGGCCGACCGGCGGCGCCGGGTTGGCGTTGCCCGCCTGGATCTGCAGCTTGATGACCGTGAGGGTTTTCTTCGCCATGAGGGGTTCGAGAGGGTAGCGGTCTTTGTGACCTAGATCTTCTTGACCTGGTCGTAGCCGACCTCGACCGGGGTCTCGCGGCCGAAGATCGAGACCAGAACCTTGAGTTTGGCGGCGTCCTCGTTGATCTCGGCGATCTCGCCGGAGAAGTCGGAGAGCGGGCCGGAGATGACTTTGACCGATTCGCCGATCGCGAACTGGGCCTGCGTGCGCGGCCGCTCAGCGGTCTCGCGGTGGAGAAGCCGATCGACCTCCGGTTTGGAAAGCGGCACCGGTTTGTTGCGGGAGCCGACGAAACCGGTGACGCCGGGGGTGTTCTTGACCAGGCCCCAGGCGTCATCGGTCATCTCCATGTTGACGAGGACGTAGCCGGGCATCGTCCGTTTCTCGGTCTGGACTTTCTGCCCGTCCTTCATCTCCGAGACCTGCTCGGTCGGGACGACCACCTGCCGCACGTTGCGGTTCTGGCTCATCGTCTGCACTCGGTGCTCGAGGTTGTGCTTGACCTTGTTCTCGTGCCCCGAGTAGGTGTTGATCACGTACCAGCGATACATCTCTTTAGAAGCCTTTTGTTCGGGATCCCGCTAGAGGATCTGCTTGACGAGCCAGTTGAAAGCCGCGTCGAGGGCGCCCAGATAGGCGGCCGCGACGGCCACGAAGAGGATGGTGACGGCCGTGGCCTGGACCAGGGTCTCCCGGTCGGGCCACTGGACTTTCTTCAGCTCCTGCCAACAGGATATGAGGAAGGCGATGAAGCCGGAACGCTGGCGTTCGGCTTTTGCCTGTTTCTGCTTTTTCTCGAGCTGCTGGCGCTCGCGGCGCTTCTGCTCGTCGCGCTTGCGCTTTTCGGCCTCCTTGACGGCCTTCGCCTCGGCGCGGCGGGAGGTGCGGGGCTTGGGAGCGTCGGGGGTCTCGAGCTGCGACTCGGGCGCGCCGGCGGCGATTCCCATCTCGACCGCCTCGACCTCGGCTACCTCGCCGGAAACCGGGATCTGCGTGTCGTGCTGAGCCTGGGACGGGCTGTCGTGGCCGCGCGGGCGTTTCTGCTGTTCGGCTTCCCGAGCCCGGCGCTCGGCCTTGCGCTGTGCACGGGTTTTCGCCATCGGGAACTACCTGGTCTCTTTATGAGGAGTGTGGCGACCGCACCAGCGGCAGTACTTCCGCATCTCGATGCGGTCCGGCGTATTGCGCCGTGACTTATTCGTCTGATAGTTGCGACGCTTGCACTCTTCGCAAGCCATCGTCACCGCAATGCGGACATCTCCGCGAGCCATCTTCTCCCTCGTTCCGTGCCTGAGGTCTCGTTGCAGAAGCCGTTACAAAAAACAAACCCCGGGCCAAGGCTCGAGGCTGCGGCCAAGGATAGCGCCCTCGACCTTTTGAAGCGCTTTTCCCAAGCGCCTACCTAATTTTTTGTACAATCGTTTTTACGCAATCTATCCGGGCACTAAGGAGCCAGCATGGGTGAGGCGATCGACAAGCGGCGGTTGATTGACCGTGACAGCTTTGTCGAAGAGGTCGAAGAGCGGCTCCTCGACCCGCGATATCTGGGCGAGCCGGGGGCGCTGCTGCTGCTCGACATCGACTCGTTCAGCCTCGTCAACGACTCTCTCGGCCATGAAGCCGGCGATTGCCTGCTGGAGACCGTGGCCTCGCTTCTGCGAGAGGAAGCGCGGGCTGAAGACCTGCCGGCGCGGATCTGCGCCGACGAATTCGGCCTCCTGCTGCAGCGGGCGACCCCGGAACAGGCGAAGGCGGCGGCGGAGCGGCTGATCGCCCTGGTGCGGGAGCGCGGCAAGCCGTCGGTCGGTGCCAGCGTCGGCATCGCCTCCTTCGGCGGCACCGGGGAGGAAATCACCGCTGAAGGGCTGATGATCGCGGCCGACATCGCCCTCTGCGAAGCCAAGGAGGATGGCGGCGGCCGCGCCGTCGACTCCGCCAGCGGGCCGAACCGCAAGCTGACCTGGGCGGATCGGATCCGCGAGGCGCTCGACCAGCGGCGGATCGTTGTCTACGCGCAACCGATCTTCGACCTCCGCAACCAGTGCGTCGCCCGCGAGGAGCTGCTGGTGCGGATGCTCGACGACAACGACGACGTGATTCCCCCGTCTTCGTTCCTGCCAACCGCGGAGCGGCTCGGCCTGATCGTCGAGATCGACCGGATGGTGCTGGCGCAGGCGATCGACCTGGCCGGCCGCTCGCGGCCGATCGCGGTCAACGTCTCCGGGGCCTCTCTCTGCGAGCCGGCGCTGATCGAGGACGTGCGGAAGGCGATCGCCGGCGGCCTCAACCCCGCCTGGCTCGACTTCGAGATCACCGAGACGGCGGCGATCACCAACATGGACGCCGCCCGCCACTTCGCCCAGACCGTGACCACGATGGGGTGCGGCCTCGGCCTCGACGACTTCGGCACCGGCTTCAGCTCGTTCAGCTACCTGAAAGAACTGCCGGTCCAGCACCTCAAGCTCGACATCGAATTCATCCGTGAGCTGCCGCGTTCGCCCAGCGACCAGAAACTGGTCCAGGCGATGGTCCAGTTTGCCAAGGCCTTCGGCCAGGCGACCGTGGCCGAGGGCGTCGAGGACGCGGAGACGCTGGCGATGGTGCGCGCCTTCGAGATCGACTACGCGCAGGGCTTCCACATCGGCGAGCCGGCCCTGGTCGACTGCGGCCAGGTCGCCACCGCGGCCTGAGCCCCCCTTCGCTAGAGGCCGAGGGTTTTGGCGATGATCGTTCGCTGGATCTCGGAGGTGCCGCCGTAGATGGTCGAGACCAGTGAGGTGCGGACGAGGCGCTCCATGTCGTACTCGGAGGAGTAGCCGTAGCCGCCCATCATCTGCATCCCCTCCAGGGTGACGCGCTTGGTTGCCTCGGTGACGAAGAGCTTCACCATCGAGGCCTGCTGGGGCAGCATGCGGTCGGGGTCCTCGTCGACGAGGGTGGCGACCCAGTGGGTCATCAGCCGCGCCGCCTGCAGATCGGTGGCGAGGTCGGCGATCCGGTGCTGGAGCGCCTGGAAGGAGCCGATCGGCCGATCGAACTGGCGCCGCTCCTTGACGTAGAGCAGGAGGTCGTCGAGGGCCCTCTGGGCGATCCCGAGCATCGTCGCGGCAAGGATCAGGCGCTCGACGTTGAGCCCGGCCATCAGCTGCATCCAGCCCTGGTCGACCTCGCCGAGCACGTCCTCCTCGCGGGCGGGGCAGTCGGTGAAGTAGAGGTGGTTGGTCTCGCGGCCGCCCATCGTCTCGATCGGGATCACCTCCATCCCGTCGACTTCGCGCGGCACCCAGATCATCGTCATCCCGGCGTGCTTGTCCTCGCTGCGGGTGGTGCGGCAGACGACGAGAACGTGGTCGGAGATGTGGGCGTTGGAGCAGAAGACCTTCTGGCCGTTGAGGACGAAGCCGCCGTCGACCTTCTCGGCCTTGCAGGAGAGGGCGCCGACGTCAGAGCCGGCCTCCGGCTCGGTCATCGCGATCGCCTCCACCGAACCGGAGGCGATGCCGCCGAGGATCTCCTTCTTCTGCGCCTCGGTGCCGAAGCGTTGGGTGGCGCCGGCGACGATCAGCGTCGTCGCGTAGCCGCCGATCGGCGCCAGGCCCCTCGAGGTCTCCTCCATGAACAGGCAGGCGTCGAGCATCGAGCCGCCCGACCCCCCGTGCTCCTCCGGAATCGTCACCCCGAGCCAGCCCAGCTCGGCCATCTGGTTGTAGATCTCGAAGTTGTGGTGCTCGCGATAGCCGTCGGTCAACCGCTCGCGCTGATCCGGCGTCCCGCATTCCCGGTCGCAGAAGTCCCGAATCGCGTCGACGAAATCCTTCTGCTCGTCGCTGAGGGCGAAGTCCACGTCGGCAGCCTATAGGCGACGGCGAGAAGTTGGCCAGTCAGCCAGAGAAGCCCGGAACGAGACTCGAACTCGTGACCCCTTCCTTACCATGGAAGTGCTCTACCAACTGAGCTATCCGGGCGGGTCGGCTCCCCTGTGAAGCCTTGCGCTCAGGATGATTCTAGACGGTGGGCGCCAAACGGCTAGCCCCGCCACCAGGGCATCGCGACGGCGATTTTCCAGACGCCCTCGACCTCGCGTAGGACCAGCGTCGGCGTCAGCGCCCGGGTGAAGGGGGCGTCGTCAGAGCCGGGAGAGGTGACAACCCAGCGCTCGGTGCCGAGGGCGACCTCGCCGGCGAGAACGATCGAGCTCTCCTGGACCTCGATCTGGGACTCGACGACGATCAGTTGGTGGAGGATCGGGCGGATCTCGTCGCGGCCGCGGACCGCGGTCGCGTCGGGCGTCACCAGGCAGGCGTCTTTGGCGAAGCAGCAGGCGGCGGCGTCGAGGTCGCCTCGGCTGATCGACGCCGCGAAGGCGCGGGTGCTCTCCCGAGGGGTCTTGGCGCCGCTCAGAACTGCCATCTCAGGAGCCCACGGCCTTTACTCGGCCCTGCTACCCCTCCTAGATGAACTTCTGCGGTTCGAACTTGCAGTAGCGGAATTCGTAGCTGAGGACCAGGTTGTTGGTCTTCGTCGCATTGCTTTTGAGCCGGATCACCATCTTGCTGGCGCCGTTCTTTTCGCCCTTCGCCAGTTTCTTTGCGGCGGCTTCGAGCAGGTCCACCTCGGTCTTGACGCCACCGAGCCATTTCGCCAGCCGGGCGGAGTCGGCGCTCGGCGTCGGAACCTGGAGCAGTTCGCCGCGGGTCTTCTTCAAGGCCTTGGCGGCGGCGGAGAGCTGCTGGGAGGCTTTGCTCAGCTTCCCGTTCTTCACATTTTCGCGAACGCCCTTGAGGATCTTTTCGTTGGCCTTGGTGTTCGCCTGGCAGATCGGTTCGACCTGCGCCTTGTATTCGTCGGGGGTGACTTCCGCCGCGAGAGCGGGGACGGCTGCGAACAGGACGGCGACGGCAGCCAACGACGACACGAGCTTCTTACCTGGCATCTCCACTCCCTTGGATTCCGCCCCCCGTCCCCAAGGCAGGCACTCAATTTCTCGTGCGCGGCCCCTAACCCGCGCAGGCCGCACTTAAGCACAGGATTGGACTCGTTGTCAATTTGCAAATCGCCGCAGCGCGGCGGCTTCACGGGTTCAGGGCAACCGGACTTGCTCAGCCTCGCCGACGCACATCTATAGGTTTTGTCAATGCGCTTCTCGGCTCGGCCGCTGCTGATCCTCCTCTGCCTGCTCCCTCTCCTCGCCGGCGGCTGCGGGAGCTCAGGCGAAGCGAGCTCACGACCCGCGCCCGCCGCCTCCGAATTTCCCTCCGCGAAGGGGAAGTCGATCGACGATCTGCTGCGCGAATCGGGCGCGAAACCGGCGAAGGACGTGATCGCCCCGGCGGCCCAGGCCTTCGAGGTCGGCGAGAATCGCTACCCCTTCGGCGTCTTCACCCGAAGCAACGAACAGGTGAACGAAGCGGACGTGGCGCTCTACTTCGCCAAGGACGAAAAGAAGGGGCCGGTGATCGGACCGCTGCCGGCGCAGATGACCTCGCTGGAAGTGAAGCCCGCCTACCGGGCGGCGGGCGAAGATCCCGACCAGGCGAAGAACGTCTACGTCGTGCCCAAGGTCGACTTCGACCGCAAGGGCCCGTGGGTCGCGATCGCGATGTTGAAGGGCGAGGAAGGGTTGGAAGCATCCCGCGTGCCGACCCCGGTCGTCGGTCACGACGCCGTCCCCAAGGTGGGCGAAAAGGCGCCGCTGATCCACACGCCCACCGCCGCCGACGTCGGCGGCGACCTCGCCAAGATCGACACCCGCATCCCCCACGATCAGATGCACGAGGTCGATTACGCGGACGTCTACGGCAGGGAGCCGATCGTGCTCGTCTTCGCGACGCCGGCGCTCTGCCAGAGCCGGGTCTGCGGTCCCGTCGTCGACGTCGCTCAACAGGTGGCAGATCAGTACAAGGGCAAGGCCGACTTCATCCACATGGAGGTCTACAACGACAACGAAATCTCGAAGGGGATCCGGCCGCAGCTCAAAGCCTTCAACCTCGAAACCGAGCCCTGGACCTTCCTGATCGACCGCAACGGGATCATCCGCGACCGCATCGAGGGCGCCTACGGCGTGCCCGAACTGGAACAGGCGATGCGGACGATCGTTCCCTAGCGGGAGCTGCGCCTGCTCCGCCTGCCGCGTGAGGATCCGCGGCGGCTGGGTTTGGCGGCGGCGCGGAGGGTCCGTTCGCCGGCCTTCTCGGTCGCCTCTCCCATCGTGATCTGGAACATCGCCAGCAGCGCGTCGGAGGCGAGCGGGCGCATGCGATCGAGCGCCTCGCGCACTTTCGGCCAGTCCTCCTCGGGGCGGCCGGCTTTGTCGAAGGGCTCCCAGATCTCTTTGACGAAGAGCTCGACGAAGACTTTGGCGACGCCCTCGGAATGGCGGCGCAGGTCGGCGGCGGTCTCGATTGCGGCCTGAGGCGAGACGCCCAGCTCGATCAGCGCGGTGCCGGCGCGCTGCAGGCGGGGGCTGATCACCTCGATCTTCTCTTCGGGGAGCTGGCGCAGGATGCCGAGCTTCTCCGCCCGGCGCAGCAGTTTCGGGTCGAAGCGCTCGACCCCCCAGGCGGAGGCAAGCTCCTCTTCGCTGAAGATTTCCGGCGTCTCGTCCTCGAACGGGGCCCGCACCGCGCGGGCGAAGTCGACCATCTCCCGCGAGGAGCCCTCGCTGCTTTCCAGCACGCGGCGAATCGCCTCGAGGTTGAGGCCCTCGGCCTGCATTTCGCGGGTCAGCTCGATCCGGGCGACGTGGTCCTCGTTGTAGTAGCCGGTGCGCCCGTGCACCACCGGCGGCGGCAGCAGGCCGCGGGTCTGGTGGGCGCGGATGTTGCGGATCGTCATCCCCGTGCGCCGCGCCAACTCGCCGATCGTCATCTTGCCGTCGGCAGTTTCCCCTTGGCCTTTCTGGCTGGCCATCAACGCATGGTAAGCGCGAAGCGCTGGCCGTTCATCTTCGCGGCGGCATCCGAACAGAGAAATGCGAGCGCGGCGGCGATGTCCTCGGCGGCGGTGAAGGTCGGGAACTCCTTGCCGGGGTTCTCCTCCCGCATGCGCGGGGTGAGGATCGCGTCGACGACGATGATGTTGGCGGTGGCGCCGCCGGGCTCGAAGCCGTCGGCGAGGGCGAGGGTCCACGCCTCGGCAGCGGCCTTCGCCGCCGCATAGGAGGCGTTGGCGTTGGTCGGGTTCTGCGCCTGCTTGGCGGAGACGAGGACGAAGCGGCCGTGGGCGCTGGCGACGAGCTGGTCGTGGAAGGCGCGGGTGGTGTGCTGGACGGTGCGGATTAGAAGGTCGTGCAGGAGCGCCCAGTCGCTCAGCGGCGCCTCGTGCAGCGGCTCGCCGCCGCGCCAGCCACCGACGAGGTGGAGGAGGCCGTCGACGCGTCCGAAGCGCTCCACCAGGGCGGCGCACCAGGCGCGCGCGGCGTCCTCGTCGAGGAGGTCGACTGGGCGCCCGTCCCAGCGCTCGGGCGGGAGATCGAGATCGGCGCCAAGCGAGTCGAGCGTCTCCTGGCTGCGGTCGGTGCCGGCGACGATCGCGCCCTCCGTCGCCAAGCGCTCGGCGACGACCGGCCCGAGCCCGCCGCCGACTCCGGCAATCGCAATCACACGATCTTCAAGCATGCGTCACATCTTCTCAGCATCTTTGAAGAAACTTGTTGTCCGGCAATTTTTCATCTGCCGTTCCTGCGATGATGGAACGCGACCGCTGGTTTGTCGCAACCTGCACCGCGGCGGTAACCGCAGCTGGAACGGCGTCATCAAGCGCCTTGAGGAAGCTCGCTTCGATTACCTCTTCGTGGTGGTGGGCGACTGGCGCTGCTGGTTCATCCCGGCCTCAGAGGTCGACGGCCGCAGCGGCATCAGCCTGGGTGGACCCAAATACTCTGAGTTCGAGATTTGTCCCTACCCTCAGCTGGCGCCTCGAGCCCAGCTACCAATCTAGTGGGGGAGGCAGGATTCGAACCTGCGTAGGCAGAGCCAATGCGTTTACAGCGCATCTCCTTTAACCACTCGGACACTCCCCCGAGTCAGCAGGGGGAAGAGTTTAAGGGACCACCTGCGCGCCTAGCCTTCCGACGCGCCGAGCCGCGCTGACATCTGCTCGTTGAAGGCGGTGAGAGCGGAAAAGGGGCGCATGAAGACGGTCAGCTCGGCGACGCGGCCGTCGTCGTCAAGCTCGAGGAAGTCGATGCCTTCGAGCTCTTTGCCGGTGCCGGCGACGTTGGCCTTGAAACGGAGGCAGACGGCTTTGCCGTCGCCCAGCTCGTCGGTGTAGGTGAGGTCCTCGAGGGTGGCGGCGACATGGGTGAGGACCGTGGCGACGGTGTCGCGGCCTTCGAAGCCGCGGAAGAGGATCGGGCTGTGGAGGACGACGTCCTCGCGCAGCGTCTCCGTCAGCAGCTCGAGGTCCTTGGCCTCGGCGGCGCGGCGGAACGGGTGCGACTCTGCCATGGGCCCACTGTACCTCCAGGCGGTGGGATACTCACGCCGTGCCGAGCGACCGCTTCTACTCGCGGCTGTCCCACTCGCTGGGCGCCGGTGGGCTGCGCTGGGTCGGCAAGCTCAACGTCCCGCTCTACCGGGCCAGCCGCGGTCGGCTCGGCGGCAGGGTCGGAAAAGGCCCGGTTCTGCTTCTCACCACCACCGGACGCAAATCCGGCCAGCGGCGCACCGCGCCCGTCCTCTACCTCGCCGACGGCGACCGCTTCGTCGTCATCAACACCAACGCCGGCAACGCCAAGACCCCGGCCTGGTCGCTGAACCTGAGCGCCAACCCCGAGGCCGAGGTCGAGGTCGGCGGCACGAAGACCAAGGTCCGGGCCCGCATGGCTGAGGGCGAGGAGCGCGACGAGCTCTGGCGCCGCCACATGCAGCAGTACTCCGGCTGGGATTACTACGAGTCGAAGCTGGACCGGCAGCCCAGCGTCTTCGTCTTGGAGCCCCGCTGAATTAGGAGGCTTCGCGGAGCATTTGCGCCTCGGGCAGGCGCTTCAGCTTCTTCAGCGTGTTGTTCTCGATCTGACGGATCCGCTCGCGGGTGACGCCGAAGGTCTTCCCGACTTCCTCCAGGGTCAGAGGCTCGGCGCCCGCGAGGCCGTAGCGAAGTTCGATCACCTGGCGCTCGCGCTCTGGCAGCACCGCCAGCGCTTTGCGGACGCCCTCTTTCTGCAAGTGCTCGCTGGCTTCCTCGAAGGGCTCCAGCACCGCGTCGTCAGCGACGAAGTCGCCGAGCTCGGATTCGTCCTCGTCGCCGACCGGTTTCTCAAGCGAGACCGGCAGCTGGGCGACGCGGAGGATGTCCCGCACGTCGCCGACCGGCCAGCGCAGCTCCTCGGCGATCTCCGCCGGCTCCGGCTCGCGCCCCAGTCTCTGCACAAGCTGGCGTTCGACGTGGGCGACCCGGTTCAGCTTCTCGACCATGTGGACGGGGATGCGGATCGTGCGCGCCTTGTCAGCGATCGCCCGCGTCACCGCCTGCCGGATCCACCAGGTCGCGTAGGTGGAAAACTTGTAGCCGCGGCGGTAGTCGAACTTCTCGACGGCGCGGATCAACCCCAGCGAGCCCTCCTGGATCAGGTCGAGGAAGCTGAGGCCGCGGCCCAAGTAGCCTTTTGCGATCGAGACGACGAGGCGCAGGTTCGCCTCCACCATCTGCCGCTTCGCCAGCATGTCGCCGCGCTCGATCCGCTTCGCCAGTTCGACCTCCTGCTGCGCGGTCAGCAGGTCGACCTGGCCGATCGCCCGCAGGTAGAGCCGCAGCGAGTCGAGGCTCGGCTCGACGGTCAGGTCGAGCTCTTCTTTTTTCGCCGCCCCGGCGCTCTCACCGCTGCGCTGGGCTTTGTAAGCGCTGACCCCGTCCTCGGCGACGACGTCGACGCCGTGCTCGACGAGGTGGGCATGGAGCTGGGTGACCTGCTCCTTGGTGATCTCGATCTCCTCGAGTGTCGAGGAGATCTCCTCGAAGGTCAGGTAGCCGCGCTCGCGACCTTTGGCGATGAGTCCCTGAAGCTCCTCGATCTCACCGATCGGGTTCGCTTCCCCATCACGCTCGACGACCTCAGCCGTGCTCTCCAGCGGTTCGATAGACACTGCCCTCGTCACGTTCCCTTCTCCCTTCGAGGGTCGGCCGGCCCCGAAGCTCCAGCCGCGCCGGATTATAGGGAGATGGGGAAAAACATTTTGTAACAGCCGGAACCTCCGAGCATCCCGGTTGCTTACTATTCATAAGCCGATGGCCAGCCAGCCGACCGCCACCCCAGTCGCCCCCGATGTCCAGGCCGCGCTTCCGGCGACGCAGGTCGGCCTCTCCCGCGTCGGCGTCACCGGCGTCGAGAAGGTGATCCGGGTCAAGGCTGACGGCGTCGAGAACCTCTTCTACGCCGGGTTCGAGTGCTTCGTCGACCTCAACCCGCAGCAGGCTGGAGTCCACATGTCCCGCTTCGAGGAGATCGTCGGCGAGGCGATCGACGAGGTGGTGCTGGGCGAGGCGTTCAAGGCGGAGGTGCTTGCCGCCCACGTCGCCCAGCGGGTGCGCAAGCGTCAGGGCGGCGAGCGGGCCGAGGTCTCGATCACCGCCCGCTACCCGGAGACGGTGCAAACGCCGGAAACCGGCAAGAGCACCCAGGAGATCTACGTCCTCTACGGCACCGCCGTCGCCTCGGAGCGCGGCACCCGCACCCTGACCGGCGTCGAGGCCCAGGGAATGACCGCCTGCCCCTGCGCGCAGGAAGCCGTCGCCGCCCTCGCCCGCGATCGCCTGGCCAACGACGGGTTTGGGGACGAGGAGATCGAGCGGATCATCGAGCTCGTCCCCGTCGCGACCCACAACCAGCGCGGTATCGGCACCCTCCACATCGGCTGCCCCGAGGGTGGCCCGGCCTGGATCGAGGCGCCGGAGCTGCTGCGGATCGTCGAGAGCTCGATGAGCTCGGAGATCTACGAGCTGATGAAGCGCACCGACGAGCGCTCGGTGGTCGTCAAGGCCCACGAACATCCCCGCTTCGTCGAGGACTGCGTCCGCGAGATGCTCCGCCAGGTGGTCGAGGGCTACCCCGACCTGCCGGCGGAGACCTTCGTGATGGCGCGCCAGGAGAACCTCGAGACGATCCACCGCCACAACGTCGTCGCCGAGCGCTACGGCACCCTTGCCGACCTCCGCGCCGAGGTCCTCGAAGGCAACCACAGCGCCCACCACCTGACGATGCGCGAGTGGCTCGAGGCGCCAGCTTCTGAACTGGCTCGAGCTCGGACCCCTAGGTCGACTTCAACTTAGCCGCAGCCCGTTCTCGCTCCAATGCTTCGATCCGGCGCCTGAGGCCGAAGAAATAATCGGCGCCGCTGACCACGGTCACGGTCAGGGCGACGTATACGAGCAGGTCGACCCAGAAGGGCGAGGGGTCGGCGGCGATCAGGGCGATCACGGCGGCGATCTGAAGGACGGTCTTCAGCTTGCCGAGCCAGCTGGCGGCGATGACGATGCCGCGCTCCGCGGCGATCACGCGCAGACCGGTGACGGCGATCTCGCGGGCGATGATCACCATCGCGATCCAGGGCGCGAGCCGGTGCAGGGAGACGAGCGAGAGCAGGGCGCCGGTGATCAGCAGCTTGTCGGCGAGCGGGTCCATCAGCTTGCCGAAGGTGGTGACCGAGTCGCGGGAGCGGGCGAAATAACCATCCAAACCGTCGGTGAGCGCAGCCAGCGCGAAGACGCCGGCGGCGAGCGCGTCGCCGTTCGGCGTCTCCCCCAACAGGGCGACGACCACCACCGGCACCGCGAGGATGCGAAGGAGGGTCAGCGCATTCGGCAGGTTGAGCGGGAACATCTCCCGCTCATTTAACTGCGGCGCCCGCCGGAGCAGCAGCCGCCGTTTCGGCGTCGCGCTTGGCGAAGTACTCCTCGCCCTCGATGCTGAACTTCGGCACCACCTTCTCCATCCAGCGCGGAAGCCACCAGGCTTTCTCGCCGAGCAGCACCATCACCGCCGGCACCAGGAGGCAGCGGACGAGGGTCGAGTCGATCGCGATCGCCACCGCCAAGCCGATCCCGAACTCCTTCACCACCGGGTCGGAGACGAGGACGAAGCTGGTGAAGACGCAGACCATGATCGCAGCCGCCGAGGTGATCACCCGGCCGGTGTTGGCGACGCCCTGAACCACCGCGTCGCGGGCGTCGCCGGTCTCCTTGAAGTGTTCCTTCATCTGGGTCAGCAGGAACACCTCGTAGTCCATCGAGAGCCCGAAGAGGATCGCGAACATCAGCAGCGGCACGAAGCTGACGATCGGGATCGCGTGGTCGAGGCCGATCAGCTCAGCTCCCCAGCCGAGCTGGAAGACGGCGGTGACGACGCCGTAGGCGGCGGCGACCGAGATCAGGTTCATCGCCGCCGCCTTGATCGGCACCAGCAGCGAGCGGAAGGCGATCAGCAGGACGATGAAGCTGAGGGCGACGACGATCGCGATCATCAGCGGCAGCTTGTCGGCGATCTTCGTCGCCAGGTCGATATAGCCGGCGGTCTGACCGCCGACGTAGGACTGCGCCTTCGTTCCTTCGAGGGCGCCCGGGATCACTTCGTTGCGGAGGTTTTCGACCAGGTCGACGGTCTCGTTCTTCCACGGCTCGGATTTGGAAATCAGCGTGTAGACGCAGACGGTCCCCGCTTTGTCGCAATCCGGTTCCGTGACGGCGGCGACGTCCCCCGTTTCCCCGGTCGCCTTCTGCAGTTTCGGCAGCACCTGTTTGGCTTCCGTCGCCGAGGAGAATTCGGAGGAGATCAGAAGCGGCCCGTAGACGCCCGGCCCGAAGCCCGTCTTCAGCCCTTCGAACGCTTCCCGCGAGGTCGAGTCCTTGGGCAGGGCGCTGATGTCGTTCTGACCCAGCTCGAGCTGGAAGATCGGCAGCGCGAGAACGCCGAGGACCAGCAGCGAGGCCAAGGCCGACCGCCACGGCCGGTTGGCGACGGCGTCGGCCCAGCGCAACCAACCGTGTGGCTTCTTGTCATCCGGGTGGGTCTTGCCGAAGTGGACGCGGAGGCTGTTGATCCGCGGCCCCAGCGCCCCCAGCATCGCCGGCAGCAGCGTCGCCGCGGCGCAGACCGCGACGACGACGGCGACCGCCGCGGTGAAGCCGAGGGTCGAGACCAGCGGGATGCCGGCGAAGGCGAGCGAGCAGAGGGCGATGATCACCGTGAAGCCGGCGAAGACGACAGCCCCGCCGGCGGTCGCGGTCGCGCGGGCGATCGACTCGCGCAGCTCCATCCCTTCGCCTAGCTGGATTTTGTGGCGGGTGACTATGAACAGCGCGTAGTCGATGCCGACCCCGAGCCCGATCATCGTCGCCAGGGTGGCGGCGACCCCCGGCACCTGCAGCGTGTGCTCGAGCAGTTTGATGATCGAAAGCGCGCAGGCCAGACCGATGATCGCCGAGACGATCGGCAGCATCATCGCCGTCGCCGTGCCGAAGGCGAAGAGGAGGATGACCACCGCCGCCACCAGGCCGACGACCTCGGCGAACTCGGTCTCCGGTTTCGAGAGCTGCTGGCCGACGTAGCCGCCGATCGAGGCAGCGACCCCGGCTTTCTCGGCCGGCGCCGCGGTGGCGAGGATTTCTTCGGCCTGCTCTTCGTTGATTTCTCCAGGGCCGTCGGCGAGGACAACCGGGACATAGGCGATCCGCTGGTCCTGCGAGATCGTTTTCGAGCCCTGCTGCAGCGGGGTTTCGGCCGAGTTGACGTTGGGCAGCTTCTTCAGCCGCGCCACCGTTTCTTCGATCGCCCCGGCGTACCTCGGTTCGGTCAGCTTCTTGCCGGCGGGGGCTTCGAAGACCAGCGGGTTCGAGCCGTAGGCCTGTTCCGGCAGGTTTTCTTCCAGCAGTTCGGTGGAGATCGTCGAGCCGGTGCCGGGAAGGGTGAGGTTTTCGCTCGTCTTGCTGCCCGCGGCGCCGCTGATCGCGACCAGGGCGATCGCGAGGGCGATCCAGGCGCCGATGACCGGCCAGTGGTGGCGTGAGCAGAAGCGCCCAATCGCGTAGAGGGGTCCGGTCATCTTTCGTTTGTCCTTTCCGGAGCGGGAATTTCGCCGGTCTCGAAGGCGGAGGGGATGACCGCCAGTGGTTTTGCCCCGAGCGCCTGCCGCAGCAGGACCAGGCGCTGAGCCTGGTTGGCGGCCATCGAGGCGATCAGCGGTCGCGGCCAGTCGATGCTCAGCTTGCCGACGGCGCTGAGCTCAGCGTCCAGCGTCGCGCTTTCCATCTCGTAGAGGAACTGGAGGCTGTCGGCTCTCGTCTTCAATTGGCTCGCTTCGATCTTTTCAGCCGGCGGATCGGCTTCGCCGCCAATACCGCGCAAGGTCTTCGTGACAGCATCGGCATGTTCCTGTTCTTGGGCGCGGAACTGCTGCGCGGCGGCGTGGTCGGCGCCATGGAGAGCCGGCAGCACCTCGTTGAAAGCGGCGACGGCGGCGAGCTGCCGACCGAGGAGCTCGTTGAGGGTGCGGGCGTCGCGTTCCTTGTCGCCGCTGCCGGAGGAGCCGCCTCCGCCGCAGCCGGCCAAGGCAGCGCCGAGGAGCGCGGCGGCGACTCCGAGGAGGAGAGCGCGGCGCATGGCGCGACCGCGCATGATTCGGTTCGGTGCCATGACGACGCGAGCAAGCCTATGAGCAAAGACAGCCGCCGCGCGCTTGCCGCCCTTGCCGAGGAGGTCCATCGCTGCCGCCTCTGCCCGCGACTGGTCGAGTGGCGCGAGGCGCAGGCCGCGAACCCTCCCCGTCGCTATCGCGGCCAGGAGTACTGGGCGCGCCCGGTCTCCGGCTTCGGCGACCCCGAGGCGCGGGTGGCGATCGTCGGCCTCGCCCCCGCCGCCCACGGCGCCAACCGGACCGGGCGGATGTTCACCGGCGACCGCTCCGGCGACTGGCTATACGGCTCTCTGCACCGCACCGGCTTCGCCAACCAGGCCGAGTCACAGCAGCTGGGGGACGGGCTCGAGCTGCGCGGGGCCTACATAACCGCCACCGTTCGCTGCGCGCCGCCGGCCAATAAGCCCACGCCGGAGGAGCGCGACACCTGCCTCCCCTACCTGGAGCGAGAGCTGGCGCTGCTGGAGCGCGCGCGGGTGGTGGTGGCCCTTGGGGCCTTCGGGTGGGACGGCTTCCTCCGGGCCGCCCGGGCGATCGGGAAGGAGGTGCCGCGGCCGCGGCCGAAGTTCGGCCATGGCGCCGAAGCGGAAATCGGGCGCTGGCGGCTGCTCGGCTGTTACCACCCGAGCCAGCAGAACACCTTCACCGGCACCCTGACGGTCCCGATGACCGACGAAATCTTCGAACGCGCGCGGGCCCTGGCCACCTAGGTCGCCCGAGATCGGGGTCCGCAAAGCGGGATTCGGAACCCTCTCGGCCTGCTTCCAGGTCTTTGCAGCGCCACGAACCCAAGGGAGGGAATTTGCGCAGGCCCAGGATCAAGCGAACCACCGAGCAGATCGAAACGCCCGACGGCGACGTCTACCTGCTGCGACCGAGCGCCGGCAACGACATCCGGATCGAGAAGCCCGACGAGGGGGAACGGCGGCTGCTCGCGGCGCTGGACGGGGAGCACACCGTCGAGCAGCTCCATGACGAGTTCGGCGCCGAGACCGTCGACGAAGTGCTCGCGCAGATGCGGGGGCTGGAGGTGGTCGAGGACGCCGATGACTACGAGCGGCTGGAGCCCGGCGAGCTCGAACGCCTCGACCGCCAGCTTCGCTACTTCAGCGACATCGCCACCGGCGACCTGACCGCGTCGCGATGCCAGGAACGGCTGCGCGAGGCGAAGATCGCGGTGCTCGGCGTCGGCGGCCTCGGCGGCTGGTCGGCGTGGGCGCTCGCCTGCACGGGCGTCGGCGAGATGTGGCTGATCGACGGCGACCGGGTCGAGATCAGCAACCTCAACCGGCAGATCCTCTACACCGAGGCCGACATCGGGCTGCTCAAGGTCGAGTGCGCGGCGGCCCGGCTGCGGGCCTTCAACTCGACGACGAAGATCACGACCGAGGCCCGCCGGCTCGAGAGCCAGGAGGACATCGCCGAGTTCATCGCCGGCTCCGACGTCGTCATCGACGCCGCCGACTGGCCCGCCCACGACATCGAGCGCTGGTGCAACGCCGCCTGCTTCGAGGCCGGCATCCCTTACATCACGATGAGCCACTTCCCGCCGGTCGCCAGGGTCGGGCCGCTTTACGTCCCCGGCGAGACCGGCTGCTACATCTGCCAGGAGATCTCCTACCGGCGCGACTACCCGCTCTTCGACGTCGCCGTCGAGCAGCGGCGGGCGAAACCGAGCCCGGCGGCGACCCTGGGCCCGGCCTGCGGCCTGATCGGCGGCCAGGTCGCGCTTGAGACGGTGCACCTGCTGACCGGGCTGGCGAAGCCGTCGACCCACGGGGTCGCCCAGATCTACGACCTGCGGACGATGGAGGTCAAACGCGAGCCGGTCATGCCGGAGCCCAGCTGCCCGGTCTGCGGCGAGATGGAGCACCAGCAGCCGCAGGGCGCGGGCGCCGAGGGGAGCGAGCCGGCGGCCGGGTAGGTTGTCGGCGAATGCGGCTCGCCACCACCCTCGCCTTCTTCGGCCTCGTCGCCGCGCTCGTGTTCGGCTGCGGTGAGTCGGGTGACTCGACCACCACCAGCCCGCGCGAGCCCGGCGAAGCGCCGAGCTCGGCGAAAGCCGCCCCGGCGGCGCAGGTACGCGCCGCCTGGGAAGGGACCCCGAGCTGCAGGCGGCCGCAGGGGGCCTCCCGCTGGAGCTGTTCCGTCGCCCCCTACCGCTGCCAGGCGGTCGTCACCGACCGCGGCTGGTCGGTGGACTGCGCCAGGCCCGGCCGCTCGATCGCGTTCACGGTCCCGCCCCGGAAGTAGACCTCCGGGCTAGCCGCGCCGAAGGGTCGAGGAAGAGCAGGAACCAGAGATAGGCGGCGGCCCGCGGCGTCACGAAGGCGAGTGGGATCGAGAGCATGAAGATGCCGGCGATGTAGGTGCTGCGAATGCGCGTTTCGCAGTGGGCCTCGTCATCGATCGAGGTGAGGCCGCGGCGGCGCGCGTCGACGCCCATCCAGAGGCCGACAAGCACGACGATCGCCAGGTTGACCGAGTAGAGGACCACGGAGGGCGTCTCGCCCCCGTACTCGCCGAGCACCTCGCTGCTGAAGGGGATGAGGACGATCGAGGCGAGGTAGAGCAGGTTGAGCCCGAGCAGCCGCCCGTCGAAGGCCTCGACTTCGGCGAAGAAGCGGTGATGGACGACCCAGAAGCGGCCGATCACGGCGAAGCTGATCGCGAAGGCCAGCAGGTTGTCCCAGAGGTCGAAGAGTTCGTTCGTCAGGTCCGTGCTCGACAGCCCCTTTCTGACCGTCAGGTTCAGCACCAGCAGCGTGATCGCGATCGAGAAGACGCCGTCGCTGAAGGCGACGATCCGCCCGAACTCGATCTCGTTCTCCTCGCGCCGCTTCGGCGCCCGCTCACTCGCCACCGGCGGATCATCTCCCCCGGCCGCGACGGAACCGGGACCCGATCCCTTTTAGAATGCCCCGGGCAGGCCGGCGTAGCTCAGTTGGTAGAGCACTTCATTCGTAATGAAGGGGTCCCCGGTTCAAGTCCGGGCGTCGGCTCTAGTCGCTTGCCTGCGGGTCCTTCCGGGACCTGCTCTTCTTCTGCCGCCGTTCCAGGACTTCGCCGAAGGCTTTCTCGATTTCGGTGGTGAGCGAGAGGCGGAAGGTGGCGTTGAGGGCGTCGAAGGCGAGCGGGCGGAGGCGGCCGATCGCGGCGATGATCTCCTCCCAGCCGTCCTCCGGGCGGCCTTCGTCGTCGAAGGGCTTCCAGACGTTCTCGACGAAGAGCTCGACGAAGGTTCGGGCCGAGGTCTGGGCGTTGCGGCTGAGTCTCTCGATCGCGGCGAGGGCGGCGGGGAGCTCGATGCCCATCGCCATCACTTCCTCGGCGGCGCGGATCAGGGCCGGGCTGGGCGCTTCGTAGCGCTCGCCGCCGAGGTCGACGAGGAGGCCGAGCTTCTTCGCTTTTTCGATCAGGCGGTCGTCGTCGGTGCCGAATTTCTCGACCAGCTCCTCGCGGCTGTAGACCTCGGGGGCCTCGGTGGCAAAGGGAGCGGTGACGGCCTGGCGCAGGCCGACGAAGCGGTCGGCATCCGCCCCGTGCTCGCCGATCAGCCGCGAGATCGCGCTCAGCTTGAAGCCCTCGGCCTGCATCTCCTGGATCAGGCGCAGGCGGGCGACGTGCTCGGCGCCGTAGTAGCCGATCCGGGCGCGCACCTCCGGCGGTGGGAGCAGGCCCCGCGATTGGTGGTTGCGGATGTTCCGGACCGACATCCCGGTCTCGTAGGCGAGCTGCTCGACGGTCAGGTTCGCCTCGGAATCAGGCGGATTTGCGGCGGCTTTCTCCGTTTTCGCCACGGTCAGAAGTGTAGCCCCTAGAATGTAACCTCGTTTGAGGTAACGTTTATTAGGGAACAAGCTTCTGGCAATCCACCCTCAAGGACTTTCCCATGGACATCAACTTCGCAACGATTTTCGCCGCAGCCCCGCCCCCGGCCGGTGGCGCCGAAATCGGACAGATCGTGATCGCGACGGTGGCCGCGATGATCGTCACCGCCGCTCTCCTCTACCTCGGCCTCGGCCACCGCAGCGGCCGCACCCAGATCCTGCAGCGGCTCGCCGAGCACAGCGAAAAGGTCTCCGGCTTCCCCGGCTGGGTCGCCTTCCCCTCGGCGGTCGCCACCACCTCGCTGCTGACCGCGCTGTTCGGGATGTACTGGGACATCTCGATCCACATCGACCAGGGCCGTGACCCCGGTCCCCTCGCCAACCCGGCCCACTACTTCATCCTCGCCGGCCTCTTCGGCATCTTCAGCGCCGGCTTCTTCGCGATGGTGCTGCCGAAGGAGAAGCCCAGCGGTGTCGCCGTGCGGATCGGCCGCGACTGGTGGGCGCCGCTCGGCGGTGTCTTGATCTGCGCCTGCGGCGCCTTCTCGCTGATCGGCTTTCCCCTCGATGACATGTGGCACCGGCTTTTCGGCCAGGACGTGACGCTCTGGGGTCCGACGCACCTGATGCTGATCGGCGGCGCGGCGATGACCCTGGTCGGGATCGCCGTCCTCTCGGTCGAGGGGATGCGCGCCAACGCCTCCGCCGAGGTCCCGATCCGCGAGCTCGTCCACACCCGCCTCGCCCGGGCGATCGCCCTCACCGGCGGCCTGATGCTCGGCCTTTCGACCTTCCAGGCGGAGTTCGACTTCTGCGTCCCCCAGTTCCAGCTGATCTTCCAGCCGATGCTGCTGATGGTCGCCGCAGGCGTCGGCCTGGTGCTGGCACGCGTCTACGCCGGGCGGGGAGCGGCGTTCGGCGCTGCGGTCTTCTTCATCCTCCTGCGCGGCGGCCTGGCGCTCCTGGTCGGCCCGATCCTCGGGCAAACGACGCCCCACTTCCCGCTCTACCTGGCTGAGGCCGTGGTGGTCGAGGCGGTCGCGGCTTTCGTCAGCACGAAACGCCCGCTCGCCTTCGGTCTCGCGGCGGGCGCCGGGATCGGCACGATCGGCCTCGCCGCCGAGTGGGCCTGGTCGCACGTCTGGATGACGCTGCCCTGGCCGGGTGCCGTCTTCCCGGAAGCGGCGCTCCTCGGCTTCGCCGCCGCCGTCGCCGGCTCGACCCTCGGCGCCTGGATCGGCGCCCATCTCTCCCCCGAGCCGCTCGCCGAGGGCTCGCCGCTGCTGCGCCGCGCTGCGGTCTGCAGCGCGGCGGTGATCGCGGCGCTCGTCGGCTACGGGCTCTACACCTCCCCGCAGCAGGGGGTCAGCGCTCAGGTGGCCCTGCACGACGTCGGCAGCTCGAACGGGCGCGAAGTCGAGGCCACCATCCGGCTCGATCCGCCGGATGCGGCGGCGAACGCCGAGTGGTTCGACGTCACCGCCTGGCAGGGCGGCGGTCTCGTCGTCGATCCGCTGAAGCGCGTCGGCCCGGGCGTCTACCGCACGACCGAACCGGTCCCCGTGCACGGCAACTGGAAGACGATGGTCCGCTTCCACAAGGGCAACTCGCTGACGGCGCTGCCGATCTACCTGCCGCGCGACGCCGCGATCCCGGTCGGCGAAGTCCCCGCCCCGGCGCACTTCACCCGCAGCTTCGGCAGCGAGCACAAGCTGCTGCAGCGCGAGCAGAAAGGGGGCAGCCCGTTGCTGGTCGCGATCGCGTACACGACGGTGGCGGCGATCACGCTCTCGCTGCTCGCCCTCCTGGCCTGGGCGCTGCACCGGCTCTCGATCGGGATGCGGCCGGCGCCGCGACGGCGGCGGCTGCGGGCCCGCGGCCTCGGCTTCCAGCACGGCGGCGGCAGGTGATCCTGCCGCTCGCCCACCACAACGCGATCGTCGCGTTGCCGGTCTTCGCCCCGGCGATCGTCGTCATCCTCGTCCTCATCGTCCACCACCTGCGCGAGCGCCGGCATTGGGACGAAGAAGAGGAGATGGAGGCTTAATCGAGGTCGCCGGCGGCCTCTATCGCTGCGGCGTAGGCGCCGTGGAGGGTGGAACGCGGGTTAGGGATCGAAATCCCGTAGGCCTCGTGCATCGCCTGGGCGAGCGCGCGCTTGAAGGTAGAGCCGTGCCAGGGGTTGGCTTCGGCGGCGCGGCCGACGTGGAGGTGGACGAGCTCGTGCAGGAGGGTCTCCAGCACGTCGCCGCGGCGGATGCCCGGATAGGCGGTGACGGAGAGGCGGAACTCGCTCGGGACCGCGAAGCCGAGGCGGTTGGGACGCTTGCTCGCGCGGCGGACCTTGAGCTGCGGCGCCGAGTGGGCCAGCGGCCCGTCGGCGAAGACGGGCAGCCCGCGGAGGCGCTCCATCTCTTCGTCGAGGGTGACGCCGGCGACCGCATAGTAGGAGCGCGGGCGGGGTCGAAGGGGCGGCGTGGGAGCGATTGGCGGCGGCGTGGTGACCGCCCGCCGCCACCGTCGTCTCAGACCTGGCAACGCGGGCACCAGTAGGTGGTCCGGTTGGCGTCGCCCTGACCGCGCGAAGAGATCCGCCCGCGGCAGCGAGGGCAGGCTCCCTGCCGGCGCCGGTAGACCTTGAAGGGGTAGCGGCCGCTCTTCACGGCCTCCAGCATCAGGCCTCGGGCGGCGGCAAGGACGCTCCGCAGCTCCTCTTCGGAGAGGTCGCCGACCGGCCGCCAAGGGTCGACGCGGGCGGCGAAGCAGGCCTCGCTCTTGAAGATGTTGCCGATGCCGGCGACGAGGTGCTGGTCGAGCAACGCGTCGCCGAGGCCCCGCGTCGGATCGGCGCGCATCGCCGTGACAACCCCGTCCTCGTCGAACTCCTCGGCGAGGATGTCGGGACCGAGGTCGGTGATCTGCGGGTGGCGGCGCAGCCGGGCGGTGGTCATCACCTGCAGGGTCGGCCCGCCGAACTGGACCGCGTCCCAGCCGCCGCCGGACAGGACCGCCCAGGCGGAGGCGCGGGGACGCCGCCAGGGGGTCCCATGGCGGTAGACGTGCCAGCCTCCGCTCATCCCCAGGTGGCTGTGCAGGGAGAGCTCGCCGAAGCCCAGCAGGAAATGCTTGCCACGCGCCTCCACCCCTTCGAGCCGCCGCCCGTCCAGCCGGTCGATCCCCGCCGCCTTCCCGCGCGGGTTCGGAGCGCTCGCGGCAACCGTCTCCCCGACCAGCGTTTGTTCGAACCGGCGCGCCAGCCGCAGGATCGTGTCGCCCTCTGCCACTCCCCCATCATCGCGAACCGGCCCTCCCCGCCGAACTGCATCAACTTTTCTATCCAGCAGGTGGAAAAGTTGATGCAGTTCGTATTAGGCGGGTATGGAGGGGGCTATGTTCCGCCGCCAGCGACGCGTCGATCCGAAAGCCCGGCTGGTGGCGATGCAGATCGGGGGGAGCCGGGTGGCGCTGGGGTCCGCGATCTTCCTCGCGACTCGGCCGGTGCTGCGGGCGATGCGATTCCCGGAGCCCGGGCCCACCGGCGTGGCCTTGGCGAAATTGGGCGGCGGCAGGGACATCGCGATCGGCGCCCTCACCCTCGCCTCGCTCGGAGACGCCGGCCGCCTGCGGACGATGATGCTGGCTTCGAACCTCTGCGACCTTGCCGACGCGGCGGCCTTCGCCTTCGCCGCCCGCGATCCGCAGATGCGGCTGCCGACGGTGAGCGGCGTCCTCTCCGGAACCGCCGCCGCCACCGCAGGCTTCTGGGCCTGGCGCCGCCTCGGCGACGCCTGACCCTGCCGGGACTTCTAGGCGACCACGGCTGGCTCGCCGGCCTGGAACTCGTGCGACTCGATCACCCGGTCGATCAGGCCGTACTCGACCGCGTCGGGCGGCTGGAAGAATTTGTCGCGTTCCATGTCGCGGTGAATCTGCTCCTCGGACTGGCCGGTGTGCTTGACGTAGATCCCGTCCAGCCGCTCACGCAGCTCGAGGATCTCTTTGGCGTGGATCTCGATGTCGGTCGACTGGCCTTCGAAGCCGCCGCTCGGCTGGTGGATGAGGATGCGGCTGTTTGGCAGCGCCATCCGCTTGCCGGCGGCGCCGCCGGTGAGGATCAGGGAGCCGGCCGACATCGCGATCCCGTAACAGATGGTCTGCACGTCGGGCTTGACGAACTGCATCGTGTCGTAGATCGCCAGGCCGGCGTAGGCGGAGCCGCCGGGGGAGTTGATGTAGAGGCTGACGTCCTTGTCGGGATCCTCGGCCTCGAGGTGCAGCAACTGGGCGATGATCAGGTTGGCGAGATCCTCGGTGACCGGTTCACCCAGGAAGATGATCCGCTGCGCGAGCAGGCGGCTGTAGATGTCGAAGGAGCGCTCGCCGCGAGCGGTCTGCTCGACGACCATCGGTACCAGTGGCATAGGGCCTCCAATCCAGGGTTGCTTGCCTACACCGTAGTGAGCCGCCGCGGTCGGCCGCGGGCCCCTAGGAGGGATTGGTGGAACCCGCGTGTGCGACTGGCGAGCGTCGGACCAAGCGGGACAAGGACGCAGGGAGGCCGAATAGCAGCGCTATTTGGCCGACCGAGGACGCCGTACCGCGCAGTGTCCGCCGCCGCCAGACGTGCGCGGGGGTTCCACCAATCCCTCCCTACGGCGCGTCGCCGTTGAACTTGTAGCCGACGCCCCGCACCGTCACCACCAGCTCCGGCTTCTGCGGGTCGCGCTCGACCTTCTGGCGCAGGTTGGAGATGTGGACGTCGCAGGCGCGCTCGTCGCCGTCGAACTCGGTCTGCCAGAGCTCCTCCATGATCTGCGAGCGGGAGAAGACCTCGCCGGGGCGGCCGACGAGGAGGCGCAGGAGCTGGAACTCCGAGCGGGTGAGGTTGACGGGGACGCCGCGGACGGCGGCGACGTGGCGGACGAGGTCGATCGAGACCGGGCCGGACTCGATCTTCACCGCCTGGGCCAGCGGCGCCCGGTCGAGTTCGCGACGGCGCAGCTGGGCGCGGACGCGGCCGAGCAGCTCGCGGACCGAGAAGGGCTTGGTGACGTAGTCGTCGGCGCCGACCTCGAGCCCGACGACCTTGTCGACCTCGGCGTCTTTGGCGGTGAGGACGATGATCGGGACGGCGCTGCGGGAGCGCACGTCGCGGCAGATGTCGAGGCCGCTGGGCCCGGGCATCATGATGTCGAGGATCAGCAGGTCGAAGGGGACGCCGTTGCCGAGCAGCGTCGCGGCCTCGTCACCGTCGGCCGCCGGGGTGACGTCGAAGCCCTCCTGGGTCAGGGCGTAGCCGACCGAGTCGCGGACCGAGGGCTCGTCGTCGGCGATGAGGATGCGGCCGCTGCTCATGCGACCGGCGTCGGGGTCGGTTGGGCGAGCGGGAGGCGCACCCAGAAGGTGCTGCCCTCCCCCAGCACGGATTCGACGCCGATCCGGCCGCCCATCACGTCGACCATTCGCTGCGCGATCGCCAGGCCGAGGCCGAAGCCCTCCTGCGTGCGGGTCTCGCTGCGCCGGTAGAACCGCTCGAAGATGCGTTCCAGCTCCGCTGCCGGAATCCCGGTGCCGGTGTCGATTACCTCCAAGATCGCTTCCCCCTCGCTGTCATGGCGGCCGCGTACGGTAACGGTGCCGGGCGGTGGGGTGTTCTTGAACGCGTTGGTGAGCAGGCCGATCATCACCTGCCGCAGCAGCGTGGGGTCGCCGGTCGCTGTCAGGTCGGACTCGACGTCGACCACCAGCTCGACGTGGCGCGGCGCCTCGCAGGCGTTGACGACGTCGCGCATCGCCAGCGGCACGTCGACGGTTTCCCGCTCCGCCGCCCCGCGCGACTCGACCCGGGCCAGGGTCAGCAGCGACTGGGTCAGCCGGTTCATCCGCTCGGCGTCTTCGCCGAGGCGTTTGAGGAAATGGTCGCGGTCGCGCGGGTCATCTTTGGCGCCGCTCTGCAGGACCTCGATCGCGCTGCTGATCCCGGCCAGCGGGTTGCGCAGCTCGTGGGCGGCGTTGGAGACGAAGTCGGCTTCGGCCAGCTCCTGGCGCAGCTCGTCGGTGCGGTCGCGCAGGACCGCGAGGACGGCGCGCTCGTCGGGCAGCGAGCGGGCGGTCATCGCGTAGGCGCGGTCGCCGATCCGCAGCGCCGGGTGGGCGGTGAAGCCGACTTCCGAGGCGCGTTGCAGCTGCGGCAGGACCGGCTCGGGCGGCTGCCCGGAGGAGTCGAGCAGGCGGCTGGCGGCGCTGTTGGAGAAACGAACCGGGCCTTCGTAGTCGACGACCATGACGACGTCGGTGAGGCCGTCGAAGATCGCCGCCAGCTTGTTGCGGTCTGAGGAGAGCACGCCGAAGCTCTCTTTCAGCGAGGCCCGCATCGAGTCGAGGGCGCGGGCGAGGTCGCCGATCTCGTCGGGGCCGGCGGTTTTCAGCGGGGCGTCGAAGGAGCCGCCCGCCATCTCACCGGCGGCTCGGGCGAGGTTGACGACGCGGTGGGAGATCGCGACCGCGATCATCAACCCCGAGGCCATCCCGATCGCGATCGCCGCGATCAGCGCCTGGTGGTTGTCGCCGAAGAGGTAGACCGCGCCGGCGGTGATCAGGCTGACCGCGGCGAAGGCGCCCGTCAGCCAGACGCGGATGCCGATGCGCAGCGAGCCGGGGGGGTCAGCAGCGGGATTGTCCGCGTGGCGGCGCATGAAGATTTACTAACACAATCCCCTGCTCGGGGCGGCGGATCCAGCGGTTTCACGCCCACATGGGAGAATCGAACCTATGCGAACCCTGGTCTTCATCCCCGCCTGGAACGAGGAAGCCGCCCTCCCCGGCGTGATCGCCGACGTTCGCAAGGCGATTCCCGAGGCCGACCTCCTGGTCGTCGACGACGGCTCAACCGACGCCACCGCCGAGCGGGCGCGCGAAGCGGGGGCGCTGGTGGCTTCGCTGCCGTTCAACCAGGGGCTGGGGGCGGCGCTGCAGACCGGCTACCTCTACGCCCTCCGCAACGGCTACGACGCCTGCGCCCACCTCGACGCCGACGGGCAGCATCCGCCAGAGGAGGTGGCGCGACTGCTGGCCGAGGTGACCGCCGACCGCGCCGACCTCGTGATCGGCTCCCGCTACCACGCCGGCGCCGTCGCCGCCAGCGGCGACTACCGGCCGACCTTCTCGCGGCGGATCGGGACCAGCGTCTTCCGCTTCTTCCTCACCCTGGCGACGCGCCAGCGGTTCACCGACACGACCAGCGGCATGCGCGCCGCCAACCGCCGCGTGATGGCCCTCTTCAGCCAGCACTACTCGCCCGACTTCGCCGAGATCGAGTCGCTGCAGCTGGCGGTGCGGCAGGGCCTGCGGGTCGAGGAGCTGCCGGTGCGGATGCTGGAGCGGGCCGGCGGCAGCTCCTTCCTGACGCCGCTGCGCTCGGCCTTCTTCATCTTCAAGGGCCTTGTCGTCCTGCTGGTCGGACAGTTCCGGCCGCGCCACGTGGAGACGGAGTGACGGTGCTCGTCTTCGCCGCCGAAGCCGGCCAGGTCCACCTCACCTCGCAGACCCGGATCGTCGCCGCGGTGCTGGCGCTCGTCTTCATGCTGATGATCCTCGAGTTGATCCGCCGCGACCGCCTGCAGGAGCGCTACAGCGTGATCTGGTTCGTCGCCGGCCTCGGGATGCTCGCCGGCGCCGCCTTCCCCGGCCTGCTCGAGGTGGTCGCCAGCCTGATGGGCGTCCGCAACACCAACGTCGCCCTCTTCTCGATCGTGCTCTTGCTGCTGCTCGGGCTGGCGCTCAACTTCAGCGTGATCATGTCCCGCCAGGCGGCGCAGATCACCCGGCTGGCGCAGGAGCGGGCGATCGAGAAGGCGCTGGCGGAAAAGCGGGCCGGCGCGAACGGGAACGGCTCTTCAGCCGAAGAGACTCTCGAGCCGAAAAAAGAGCGCCTCGAGAGCTAGCTCCTCGGAGACGTTCAGGTCGAGTCCGCGCCGCGTCTCCTGGACGAGCTCGGCGCCCTGGCGGGCGCGGGCGGGATCGAGCCCCTGGGCCTGCGAGCGCAGACCGTCGAGGCGGTCGCGGTTGAAGACGACCTCCTCGGCGCCTGAGGCGACCGCGGCGAGGTCGCGCAGCCAGGTCGCGCAGAGCTCGAAGGCGAGCGCGAGGATCTCGGTGCGGCGGCGGCGCCCCACCCTTCGGGCAGCATCGCTGATGTCTTTGGCGCTGCGTTTGATCCCCGCCTTCGAATCCTCCTCCAGCGCTTCGCGAGCGGCGGCTTCGGCGTCGTCCCCGGCAGCCTTGGCCCGGTCGAGCAGCCCTTTCCAGGGAGCGCTCGCGCACTGGCCTTCCAGCGCCGCGGCGACGCACCGCTCGACGTCCCCGCGCAGCCGCCGCCCCTGCCCGCTCAGCAGCAGCCGCGCCCGCTCGAGGTCGCCGGCGGCAAGGCGCGCTGCAGCGGCAACTTCGGCAGGCCCTCCCTCATTGATCAGCTGATGCTCTAGGACCTCCGCCGGCAGCGGCGCGAACGCGACCGCCTGGCAGCGCGAGGCCACGGTCTCCAGCAGCCCCTCGCCGTCGGAGGAGAGCAGGATCAGGTGGACGAACTCGGGCGGCTCCTCGAGCGTCTTCAGCAGCGCGTTCTGGCTCTCGTCCCGCATCGCCTCCGCCGCCTCGACCACGAAGACGCGCTTGCCGCCTTCGAAGGGCCGGTAGGCGGCGGCGCGGATCACCCGCTCGCGCACCTCCTCGACCATGTGCTGGGCCCCGGTCGGGGCGAGCCAGACGAGGTCGGGGTGGGGCGAGGGGTCGAGCAGCGCCCGCCGCCGCGCGTCCTCGGGGTCCGCCGAGGCGGCGGCGAGCACCTCGGCGGCGAAAGCCCGCGCCGCCGCTCGCTTGCCCGAGCCCCGCGAACCGCGGAAGAGGTAGGCATGTGAGGGCTCTCCCGCCAAAGCAGCCGTCAAGGCCACCCGGGCGCGCGGCTGATGTTCGGTCGCAGCCTCCAGATCAACCGTCATGAAAGCGCAAACTTAGTTATCCCCGGATACCGGGGAGAAGTCGGTTCACACTTCATTGCGCTCTCGTTCTCACTGCCTCCATCACCCTCTGGTGGACCTCCTTGACCGGGCCGGTGGCGTCGATGACCTCGACGCGATCGCTGGCGATCTGGGCGATCTCCTCGTAGGCCTCTGCGACCGCCCGTTGCAATCCCAACCCCTCCTGCTCGAAGCGGTCGTCGCTCTCGGCCCTGCCGAGCCCGGTCTCGGGATCGAGCCGCAGCAGCAGGGTCAGGTCCGGCCAGAGGCCGTCGGTGGCGGTGTCGCAGAGGCCGATCACCTCGCCGACGCCGAGGCCGCGGGCGGCGCCCTGGTAGGCGACGCTGGAGTCCGAGAAGCGGTCGGCGACGACGTTGCGACCGGCCTCGAGAGCCGGTCGGATCACCCGCTCGGTCACCTCCGCCCGTGCCGCCAAGAACAGCATCAGCTCAGCCAAAGGCTCCAGCTCCACGCCGGGGTCGGCGAGCAGCTCGCGGATCCGCTCCGCCGCCTGCGTCCCCCCGGGCTCGCGAATCGCCACCGTCTCCTCCCCCAGAGCCTCGACCAGCAGCCGCGCCTGGGTGCTCTTCCCGGACCCGTCAACCCCCTCGAGGGAGATGAACAACGGCTGCCTCAGCTTTTGGCGCCCGCTTTGGCGCGTTTGCGCCCGCGCGTCGCCGTGTCCGCTTTCGAAGCTTTGACTTTCGCTTTTTTGGCTTTCGCCGGCGCGGCGTCCTCGTCGCCCTTCGGCGGCGCCTTCTTTTCCATCTCCGCTTTCGCCGCTTTGGCGGCTTCGCGCTCGGCCCGGCGTTTCTTCATCTCCTGCATCGACTCGCAGTCGTCGTTGAGGCAGAGGTTCCAGGGCCGTCCGCGGAACGGCTGCACTTTCAGGCGCGGGGTGCGGTCGCAGATCGAGCAGCGCTCCTCGAGCCGGAAGACGTCGCCGCGCTGGGGCAGCGGGAAGGTCTGGTCGCAGGAGTTGGGATCGTCGAGCACCCACCCGCTGCATCCCACAAACCTTTTTCCTGATTTTTTCGCCCGGATGATTCGCAGCATGTTCGGCGAGCCGTCCTCCTTGGTTCGCCCGGCTTCTTCGCAGACCTTGCAGGGGCCGAGGATGCGGTCCTCGTCCATCCCTTTCCAGATCACTTTCGCCAGGTCTTCGCGGCTGCCGTCGATTTCGGTCCAGGTCTTGTGCAGGAGGTCGCGGCTCTCGCCGACGACCGCGCCCTTGGACATCTCGCCGGCGGCGATCCGGTCCATCTCGGCCTCGAGCTGGGCGGTCATCTCCGGCGTCGCCATCGCCGGCACGTAATTCTTGAACGCCTCGTAGAGGGCGATGCCGGTCTCGGTTGGAATCGGCGGGTTGCCGTAGACGTAGCCGCGGTCGAAGAGCTTCTGGATGATGTCGGCGCGGGTGGCTTTGGTGCCGAGGCCGCGCTCCTCCATCATCTCGATCAGTTTCGCCTGCGAGATCCGGCCGGGGGGCTGGGTCTCCTTGTCGACGACCCAGGGCTCGCCCTCCAGCTGCAGGGGTTGGCCCTCTTCCAGTTTCGGGATCTCCTCGTCGGCGGAGCGGGCGTAGGTGTAGATCGCCGCGTAGCCGGGATCGACGACGACCGAGCCGCGGACGAAGTAGGTCTGGTCGCCGGCTTCGATGTCGGCGCGGGTCGACTCGGTGATCATTGGCGGGCTGAAGGTGGCGAGGAAGCGGCGCACGACGAGCTCGTAGACGCGGCGCTTCGGCCCCTCGAGCGCGCCCGGATGGACCGCCTGGGTCGGGTAGATCGGCGGGTGGTCGGTCGTCTCTTTTTTGCCGCGGGTCGGTTTCAGCTCGCCGTCGAGGAGGCCCGAGGCGGCGGAGAACTCTTTGATCCGCACCAGCGAGGAGACCAGCTCCCGCACCGGCAGCGAGGACGGGTAGACCGTGTTGTCCGTGCGCGGGTAGGAGATGAAGCCGTCCATGTAGAGGTCCTCGGCGATCCGCATCGCGCTGGCGGGGGTGATGCCGAGGCGGCTGGAGGCGTCGGTGGAGAAGGCGGTGGTGTTGTAGGGGGTCGGCGGTTTGCGCGTGTTTTTGCGCGCCGTCACCGATTTCACCGTGCCCGGGTTGGAGGTGCCCGCGAGCGCCGCGTCGGCCTCGGCTTTCTCCCAGAATTTGTCGACGCTGTGGTGAGTCTCGAAGCTGCCGTCGGGGTGCTGGAACTTGGCGAAGACTTCCCAGAAGGGTTTCGCGACGTGGGCGCGCCGTTCCATCTCGCGCTCGACGATCAGCCCGAGGGTGGGGCTCTGGACGCGGCCGACCGAGAGGAAGTTGGAGCCGAAGCGGCGGCTGGCCAGGGAGACGGCGCGGGTCAGGGTCGCGCCCCAGAGCAGGTCGATGTCCTGGCGAGCGGCGCCGGCGTTGGCGAGGGGGTAGGAGAGCTCATCGAGCTCGTCGAAGGCGCGCTCGATCTCCTCTTTGGTCAGAGCCGAATAGCGGGCGCGCTTGATCCGCAGGGTCCCATCCGCGGTGCCCTCGCGGGAGCCGAGGTCGGGGTTGGCGTCGAGCATCTCCTCCAGCGCCTCGAGCCCGATCAGCTCGCCCTCGCGGTCGAAGTCGGTGGCGATCACCAACTCGTCAGCCTCTTTCGCCAGTTTCTTGATCGCTTTGACGACGTTTTTGTCGGTCGGTTCCTTGATCAGCTCGGCGTCGATCAGGTCGTGCAGGTCGGTCTTCTGCCAGTTCGAGTACCCCTCGGGGAAGGCCGGGCCGAGCACGTGGCCCTTGAGGCCGACGGTCATCTGCTCGCCGCCTTCGTCGTCCGTCCAGGTGTAGAAGGGGACTTTGAAGGTTTTGTCGCTGGCGTTGCTGCCGCGGCTCAGCGCCTCGGCGATCTTCTTGGCGCTGTTGTTCTTCTCGGTGACGATCAGTCTCATGGGCGGCGAGGGTAGCAGGGGGCGTCGGCCACGCAATTAGGCGTACAGGCGGCCAATCTCGCTCACGGCACCCGCCGATGCGCTTAGGATCACCGCCTCATGAGGTGTCTGGTCACTGGCGGCGCGGGCTTCATCGGCTCGAATCTGGTCGACGCTCTGCTCGAGCGCGGCGACGAGGTCACGGTCGTCGACGACCTCTCGACCGGGCGCATGACCAACCTCGAACCGGGGCTCGCAAACGGAGCCGAGCTGGTCGAAATGGACATCCGCGACCGCGCGGGCCTGGTCGGGCTCGCCGGCGGTAAACGCCCCGAGGCGATCTTCCACCTCGCCGCCCAGATCGACGTCCGCAAGTCCCTCGCCGATCCCTTCTTCGACGCCAGCATCAACGTCGGCGGCACCGCCAACGTGCTCGAGGCGGCACGCGCCTCGGAGTGCGGTCGGGTGGTCTCGATCTCGACCGGCGGCGCGATCTACGGTGAGGGCGACGGTCAGCAACTGCCGCTGCCCGAGGACGCCCCGATCGCGCCCCTCTCGGCCTACGGCCAGAGCAAGTTCGCGGCCGAGGGCTACGTCTCCCTCTACGAGCGCCTCTACGGGGTTTCCGGGGTGTCCCTGCGGCTGGGCAACGTCTACGGCCCGCGCCAGGATCCGCTCGGCGAGGCCGGGGTGATCGCGATCTTCTGCGGCCTGCTGAAGGAGGGCGGACGCCCCACCGTGTTCGGCGACGGCAAGCAGACCCGGGACTACATATATGTGGGGGACGTGGTCTCCGCCGCGCTCGCCGCCGGCGGCTCGAGCGCCACCGGCGCGATCAACATCGGCACCGGCCGCGAGACCGACGTCCTCGAACTGATCGAGTCGCTGAAGAGCCTCTCCGGCAACGAGGATTTCGATCCCGAGTTCGCCCCGGAACGGACCGGCGAGGTGCAGCGGATCACGATCGACGCCTCCCGCGCCGAGCGAGAGCTCGGCTGGCGCGCCGAGATGGGCCTCGACGAGGGCCTCCGCGTCACCCTCGACAGCATCTAAGAGCAGGTCACTAACCTTTCTCTCGATGCCAGCTCAGGCCTATGCCGGCAAGGAGTGCGTCTGCCAGTTCCGCAAGGGGATCTGCGATCAGTCCTGCGTGCGGGACATGCTCGAGACGCCGTTCTACATCGCCTGCCTGAAGCTGACCGGGCGCAGGTGCCTGGTCGTCGGCGGCGGCGACATCGGCCTGGAGAAGGTCGAGGGGCTGCTCGCCTGCGGCGGCGACGTGACCCTGATCGCGCCGGTCGCCCACCCCGACCTGGAGGAGCTTGCGCGCGAGGGCTCGATCGAGTGGCACCGCCGCGCCTACGCCGGTCCCGAGGACCTCGAGGGCGTCTTCATGGTGATCGCCGCGACCAACGACTCGGAGGTCAACATCGGCGTCTACGACGACGCCGAGCAACGGGCGATGCTGGTCAACGTCGTCGACGTGCCGCCGCTCTGCAACTTCATCCTGCCGGCGATCGTCCGCACCGGACCGCTGGCGATCGCCATCTCCACCGCCGGCGCCTCCCCCGCCCTCGCCAAGCGGATGAAGCGCCAGATCTCCGAGCTCTTCGGCGAGGAGTACGCGCGCCTGGCGGTCATCCTCAACGACGCTCGCGGCTGGGCGAAGGGGACGCTGCCGACCTACCAGGACCGCAAGGAGTTCTTCGAGGGGATCGTCAACGGCGACCCCGATCCGATCGAGCTGCTGCGCGAAGGTCAGGAGCCGGCGGTGCTGGCGATCGTCGAGTCCGCCAAAGAGCGGGCCGCGGCGGCTCTGGCTTAGCTCGTCCCGCAGGCGGCGCCGCGGACGCTGTCGAGCATCTCCCGCAGCTGCTCGGCCTGCTCGACGCTGAGCCTGGCGCTGAAGGCGGCGGCGAGCTCGGCGCGGACGATCGGGCGCATCTCTTCCAGTAGCTCGACCCCGGCCGGCAGCAGCGTCGCGTAGCTGACCCGGCGATCGGTCTCGCAGAAGGTCCGCTCCAAGAGGCCGGCCTTGATCAGCCGGTCGACGAGCTTGGTCAGGCCGCCGCGGGTGATCACCAGGGCTTCGGCCAGCTCCCCCATTTTCAGCCGCTGCTCCGGCGCCCGGTCGAGCGTCGCCAGCACCTCGAACCAGGGCAGCGGCGGCAGCTCGGCGGCGGTCAGCACCTCCTGCAGGCGGCCGGTGACGGCGGCGTGGGCCTGGGTGACGGCGATCCAGGCCTCGCGGTGCGGATCGACATCCGTGCCGTTCCTCTCTGCGATTGCTGCGGGCTGCTCGCTCATCGCTTACATCTTCCCACAAAGTGCTTGAACTGACAATATTTGACACGCAAAGTATTGCTGCTAAGATTGTTTCCAAGTCAACCGTTTGAGGATCAACCATCTAGGGAAGGAAGCGATCATGAGCACGGAGACGATCAAGCAGCAGCAGGTCCCGGCGGGCACCTGGACGGTGGATCCGGTCCATTCCAGCGTCACCTTTGCCGTCAAGCACAACGGAGTCACGACTTTCCGCAGCGGCTTCGACTCCTATGAGGCGCGCCTCACCGGTGGCGAGCAGGCGCGGCTCGAGGGCACCGTCGAGGTCGCCAGCATCAAGATCGACGAGGAGATGTTGAAGGGCCACCTGCTCTCCCCCGAGTTCTTCGACACCCAGCGCTACCCGCAGCTGCGCTTCGCCTCGACCGAGCTCACTGTCGGCGAGGACGGCAGCCTGCGCGTCGCCGGCGACCTTGAGATCCACGGCGAGACCCGCAAGGTCGAGGCCGGCGGCCGCTTCGCCCAGCTGGGCGAGGACGCCTATGGCAAAGCCCGGGTCGGTCTCTCGATCGAGGCGACCGTCGACCGGCGCGACTTCGGCCTCGACTGGCAGGCCGAGCTGCCGAGCGGCGGCGAGGTCCTCGACTACGCCGTGACGATCGCGGTCGACCTCGAGCTCGTCCCCGAGGGGGCATAGCGATGCGGGTCCTGGGCATAACCGGAAGCCTGCGCCAGGGCTCCTACAACCACGCCCTGTTGCGGGAGGCCGCCGAGCGGCTTCCCGCCGGAGCGGAGCTGGTGGAGTTCGACCGCCTCGGCGAGATCCCACCCTTCGACGCCGACGTCGAGGCCGAGGGGGCGCCGGAGCCGGTCGAGGCCCTGCGCCAGGCGATGCGCGAGGCCGACGCGGTCCTCGTCGCCACCCCCGAGTACAACCATTCGATCCCGGGCGTCCTCAAGAACGCCCTCGACTGGGCCTCCCGCCCCGCCGGGCAGAGCGCCCTCAGCGGCAAGCCGGCGATGGTGATCGGCGCCTCGACCGGGATGTTCGGCGCCGTCTGGGCGCAGGCCGAGACCCGCAAAGTCCTGGGCGCCCTCGGCGGCCGCGTGGTCGAGGGGGAACTGCCGGTGGCCCGCGCCGCCGAGCTCCACCGCAACGGCCGGCTCGAGCTCTCCCCGGAGCAGAACGAGCAGCTCGAGGGCCTGCTGGCCGAGCTCGTCTCCGAAGCCGAGCAGCTGCGCGAACTGGTTCCGGCCGCCGCTTAACCCTTAGGCAGGGCGAAGAAGGCGATCGCCGCGTACTGGGCGATCGCGGCGGCGATGACGAAGAGGTGGAACACCTCGTGGTAGCCGAAGACGGCGGGGTTGGGGTTGGGTCGCTGGGTCGCGTAGACGACGGCGCCTGCCGTGTAGAGGAGGCCGCCGAGGGCGACTAGCAGGGTCCCGGTCACCCCAAGCGCCGTCCACAGTTCCGGGAAGGCGGCGACGGCGACCCAGCCGAGCGCCAGGTAGATCAGGGCCGAGGCCCATTTCGGGTGGTCGATCCAGATCATCTCGACGATCGCCCCGGCGACGGCGCCGATCCAGACGACGGCGAGGATCGCCTGCGCCAGAACGCCGTGCAGGACGAGGAGCGCGAACGGCGTGTAGGTGCCGGCGATGAGGAAGAAGATCATCGAGTGGTCGAGGCGGCGCATCCACTGGCGGGCGCTCGGGCGCGTCCAATTGACCCGGTGGTAAAGCGCGCTGGTGCCGAAGAGGGCGGAGAGGCTGACCGCGTAGATGCCGACGGCGAGGGTCGCCTTCGGCGTCTGCGCGAGGACGATCAGCGCCGCGCCCAGAAGGAGCGAGGCGAAGAAGGCCCACTCGTGGGAGACGCCGCGCAGTTTCGGCTTGACCAGGGCGATCGCTTCGGCGGTCGCCTCTTTGGCCGCTGCGGCGCGCTCTTCGACCGCCTCTTTGGCGACCTGCGCGCGATCGCCGACCGCCTCTTTGGCGGCGCTGGCTCGATCGCCCATCGCCTCACGCGCAGCGTTTGCGCGGTCCCCCATCCGCTCCGCGCCCCGGCGCAGTTCCTCCATATATGGAGCGTACCCCGAAGTTCGCGGCGCGACACCCGAAAGGCGTTTGCCGAGTTTGGGGAGTTGACACAATATGAAGAGAGATTCGTGGCTTTTGGAATCGCCTAATTGCGCCTTTCGCCACTTTTTCCGCCGGTCGATCAGCGATCCTGCGTAGTTACCGCTTAAAGCCCGCCCGAGAGGAGTTTTTTGATGTCCAAGACCGCCGTTGCCAGTCCCAAGAACGGTCTGCAGGGCCTCTCTATCGAACGCCGTTATTCGACGGCCGGCGTGCATCCTTTCGACCAGATTGAGTGGGAGATCCGCGATGCCGTGATCGGCAATCCGGAGAGCCCGGCCTTCGAGCAGCGCGGGGTCGAGTTCCCGAAGAGCTGGTCGCAGAACGCGACCAACATCGTCGCCCAGAAGTACTTCCGCGGCAAGCTCGGCAGCCCGGAGCGCGAGAACTCGGTCAAACAGATGATCGGCCGCGTCGCCGGCACGATCTCCAATTGGGGCCGCGAGCTCGGCTACTTCGCCTCCGAGGACGACGCCGACGCCTTCGAGATGGAGCTGAGCGCGATCCTGCTCAACCAGAAGGCGGCCTTCAACTCACCGGTCTGGTTCAACGTCGGCTTCGAGGAGAAGCCGCAGTGCTCGGCCTGCTTCATCTTGAGCGTCGAGGACACGATCGAGTCGATCCTCGACTGGAACACGAAGGAGGGGATGATCTTCCGCGGCGGCTCGGGCTCCGGGATCAACCTCTCCAACATCCGCGGCTCGGTCGAGCACCTCTCAAAGGGCGGCCTCGCCTCCGGCCCGGTCAGCTTCATGCGCGGCGCCGACGCCTGGGCGGGCACGATCAAGTCGGGCGGCAAGACGCGGCGGGCGGCGAAGATGGTCGTCCTCGACGTCGATCACCCGGACATCGAGGACTTCATCTGGTGCAAGGCCAAAGAGGAGGAGAAGGCCGCGGCCCTGCGCGACGCCGGCTTCGACATGTCGATCGACGGCGAGGGCTTCACCTCGATCCAGTACCAGAACGCCAACAACTCGGTCCGGGTCACCGACGAGTTCATGGAGTCGGTCGCGGCCGGCGAGGACTGGCACCTGACCGCGCGCACCGACGGCTCCTCGGTGAAGACGCTCGACGCCCGTGACCTGATGAACCAGATCGCCGACGCCGCCTGGCGCTGCGCCGACCCGGGCGTCCAGTACGACACCACGATCAACCGCTGGCACACCTGCCCGGAGTCGGGGCGGATCAACGCCTCCAACCCCTGCAGCGAGTACATGCACGTCGACAACTCGGCCTGCAACCTCGCCTCGATCAACCTGATGAAATTCCGCCGCGAGGACGGCAGCTTCGACGCCGCCGACTTCGAGCACACCGTCGACGTCGTCTTCCTCGCCCAGGAGATCATCGTCGGGCCCTCGAGCTACCCGACTGCGGAGATCGGCGAGAACGCCCGCCGCTTCCGCCAGCTCGGCCTCGGCTACGCCAACCTCGGCGCCCTGCTGATGTCCGACGGCCTCCCCTACGACTCCGACGCGGGCCGCAACGTCGCCGCCGCGATCACCTCGCTGATGACCGGGCGCGCCTACCGCCAGTCGGCGCTGATCGCCGCCGGGGCGACCGGGCCCTACGAGGAGTACGCGAAGAACCGCGAGCCGCACAACGGCGTCATGCGGATGCACCGCGACGCGGCCTACGAGGTCGACGGCACCGGGATCAAGGGCGACCTGCTCGAGGCCTCCCAGCGGGCCTGGGACGAAGCGGTCGAGCTCGGCGAGGAGCACGGCTACCGCAACGCGCAGGCGACGGTGCTGGCCCCGACCGGGACGATCAGCTTCCTGATGGACTGCGACACGACTGGGATCGAGCCCGACTTCTCCCTGGTCAAGTACAAGGAGCTGGTCGGCGGCGGGCAGATGACGATCACCAACCGCTCGGTCCCGCTGGCCCTGCAGACGCTCGGCTACAGCGAGGCCGAGATCGACCAGATCGACGCCTACATCACCGAGAACGGGAAGATCGTCGGCGCCCCCGGCCTCAAGGACGAGCACCTGCCCATCTTCGACGTCGCGGTCGGCGAGCGGGCGATCACCCACACCGGCCACATCGACATGATGGCGGCGACGCAGCCGTTCCTCTCCGGGGCGATCTCGAAGACGGTGAACATGCCGCAGACGGCGACGGTCGAGGACATCGCCGATGCCTACACCCGCGGCTGGAAGGGCGGCTTGAAGGCGCTGGCGATCTACCGCGACGGCTCGAAGACGGCGCAGGCTCTGCGCACCGACGCCCAGGAGGAAAAGGCGGCGGAGGCCGAGCAGCCGATGGCCGAGCCGGTCCGCAAGAAGATGCCGCGAGAGCGCGAATCGATCACCCACAAGTTCTCGATCGCCGGTCACGAGGGCTACATCACCGCCGGCAAATACGAGGACGGCTCGGTCGGCGAGATCTTCCTCACCGACATCGGCAAGGAGGGCTCGACGATGCGGGGGCTGATGAACGCCTTCGCGACGGCGATCTCGCTCGGTCTCCAGTACGGCGTCCCGCTCGAAGACTTCGTGCGCAAGTTCAGCTACATGCGCTTCGAGCCGGAGGGCATCACCGGCAACCCGGAGATCCCCTTCGCCAAATCGCTGCCGGACTACATCATGCGATGGGTCGCCAGCCGCTTCATCGAGGACACCGAGACCCTGGAGGAACTGGGGATTATGACCTCGGAGGTGCGCGCGAAGCAGGAGGCCGAGACCGCCCAGCTGGCGATCGGGCTCACCGGCGACACGGCCGGGCCGGCGAATGGCGGCAACGGGCACTCCAACGGCGGCAACGGCGGCGCGGTTGCGCCGACCTCGGCGATGACCGAAACCCCCCCGGTCCGCCCGGCGAAGATGCACGGGCTCGACCTCGGCCCGGCCTGCGAGCAGTGCGGCGGGATGATGCAGCGGACGGGCAGCTGCTACACGTGCAGCAGCTGCGGCAACAACACCGGCTGCGGCTGAGGGCGTAGGGCACGGCGCATGGCCGCACCCGCGGCTACGCGCCGTGCAGAGCACTGTCGCTCCGCCGCGTTCACGCCCATGCTTGGCCCTACACCCTCAGGGCGTTAGAAGTCGATTCCGCGGCTAGCGAGCCACTCGGCGAGCGACTCGGGCGGGCTGCCTTCGAAGACGAGGCGGACGCCCTCGCGGAGGACGTGGTCGCCATTGTCGGCCTGGCTCGGGTTGGTGGCCAGCCAGAAGGCGGCCGCGGCGGCGGCCAGAGCGGCGGGGTCGTCGCCCTCGGGGTCGATGCCTTGGACGGTGCTGAGCAGCTCTCCCCGCAGGTCCTCGGCGGCGGTGGTCGGACGGTCGTCGTCCTCGAAGCTCTCGAAGAAGCCGAGCACGGCGGTGTCGGTGCCCTCGGGATCGACGATCGCCGTCGCCTCGCGCACGGCTTCGGAGATGGTCGGGATCGTCTCGCGGTTGCCCGGCTTCACGCCGACCCTCTACCCAGTCAGCGGGAGAGAATCACCTCGGCGTCGTGGCGTGGCGTCTCGGTAATGGCTCGACGATAGGGGCGCTCCGAGCTGGGGTTGGCGGGGGCGATCTCGTAGCGGCGGACCAGCTCGTGGAGGACCACGGCCATCTCGAACTGGGCGAAGGCGGCGCCGAGGCAGCGGCGGACGCCGCCGCCAAAGGGGATCCAGGTGTAGGTGCCGGGCGGGTTGTCGAGGAACCGCTCGGGCAGGAAGCGCTCGGGTTCGGGGTAGATCTGCGGATCGCGGTGGATCAGGTGGATGCTGGGGACGACGCGGGCGCCCGCCGGCAGCTCGTAACCGCCGAGCTCTACCGGCTCGGTCAGCTTGCGGACGACGACGACGATCACCGGCCGCAGGCGCAGCGTCTCCTGCACCGTCGCGGTCAGGTAGGAGTCCTCGCCGGCCTCGACCTCCGCCCGCAGCCGCTCGAGCTTCTCGGGATGGCGGACGAGGCGCTCCATCGCCCAGGCGAGCGCGGTCGCGGTCGTCTCGTGGCCGGCGACAAGCAGGGTCAGGAGCTCGTCGCGGACCTCGGCGTCGCTCATCGGGCTGCCGTCCTCGTGGCGGGCGAGCAGCATCATCGAGAGCACGTCCTCGCGCTCCTCCAGGTCCTCCGCCCGGCGCCGGTCGGAAACCTCGGCCGCGATCAAGGAATCGACACGTTCGACCCGGCGGCGAAAGGCGGGGATATGGTTGACCCGATCGGGCCCGACCATGAGGACCGGCAGCAGCACCCGCGGGTTCGTCGTCAGATCGAGGAAGTCGCGCAGCGCATCGCGCAGCTCCCCCATCCGCTCGCCGCCGTGGACCCCGAAGACCGTCTCAAGCACGATCTCAAGCGTGATCGCCTGCATTCGCGGCCGCAGCTTGTGCGGGACGCCGGTCGGCCAGCTCTCGATCTCGCGGGCGGCGATCTCGGCCATCTTCTCGCCGTAGGCCTGCATCCGCTCGCCGTGGAAGGGCGGCAGCAGCAGCTTGCGCTGGCCGATGTGCTTCTTCTCGTCGAGGACGAGGACCGAGTTCTCGCCGAGGATCGGTCGCAGGATCTGGTTGCCCTCGCCGGCGTGGAAGACGCGCGGGTCGCCCGTGAAGACCTGCTTGACCAGCTCCGGGTCTGCGATCACCGCCCAGTCGCCCTCGTAGGCGATCTTCAGCGTGAACATGGGCCCGAAGCGGGCGCGGCTCTGCTCTAGCAGCCACTGCGCCCGGCGCGACCAGATCGCCGTCTGCGGCACCCTCCCCATCCGCGGTCCCGGCGGCAGCCCCTGGACCGGCGCCGGGCCGGGCCCGTTGACCGAAGCCGCAGCGGTGGCGGTCGCCTCCATAGAGGCAACCTACTCCCGCGCTCGCCCGCCAATGTGTGACGTTCGTTACGGGTAGCCTGCCCAGCGTGGCCAACCTGCCGCGCCTGCCAGTCGCGGCCGAGCACCGCGTCGTCAAGTTTCTCTGCGGCCTGCCGCCGGGGGCGCAGCGGTTGCTGTTCGGGAAGCCGCCGGAGCTCGACGGGCAGCGGCTCGCCCCGGACATCCAGGCCCTGCTGTGGCTCGAGCGCCTCGCCTCCGCGGACGACCCACGGGAGACGCGATCGGTGGAGGAGGCCCGCTCCGAGCGGCTGAAGGAGGCGCGGATCGTTGCCCACCGGCCGCCGATCCCGATGGCGCAGGTCGAGCCGGTTGCGATCCCGGGACCCGCGGGAACGATCGGCGCCAGGCTCTACTCGCCCCGGGCGGCGGGCGGGCCCTCCCCCCTGCTCGTCTACTTCCACGGCGGCGGCTGGGTCAACGGCGGCCTCGACACCCACGACGACCCCTGCCGCTTCCTCGCCGCCCACTCCGGCGCCCGGCTCCTCTCGGTCGACTACCGGCTGGCGCCCGAGCATCCCTTCCCGGCCGCGCCCGAAGACGCCCTCGCCGCCTACGAGTGGGCGGCGGCCAACGCCGAGCGCCTTGGCGCCGACGCCAGCCGGATCGGCGTCGGCGGCGACAGCGCCGGCGCCAACCTCGCCGCAGCGGTTTGCTTGGCGGCCCGCGAGGGCGGCATCGCCTCGCCGGCGATGCAGCTGCTGATCTACCCGGTGGCCGAAACCGCCGGCACCGCCGCCTCGCGCCGGACCTTCGCCGAGGGCTTCATGCTCACCCGCGCGGACATCGACTGGTTCGAGGGCCACTACCTGCCCCCGGGGAGCGACCGCGATGACCCGCGCGTCGCCCTGCTCGAGGCGGCCGACTTCTCCGGCCTGCCACCCGCCTACGTCGCCACGGCCGGCTTCGACCCGCTCCGCGACGAGGGCGAGGAGCTCGCCCGGCGGCTGCGCGAGGGCGGGGCGCGAGTCGCCCTGCGCCGCCATCCCGGCCTCGTCCACGCCTTCCTCAACCTGACCGCGATCTGCCCCACCGCCCGAGAGGCAGCGCTCGAAGCAGCAGGTGCCCTGAGGATGGGATTGGCTCCCTCCCAGAGGTGAGGCCCCTGGGGCTACTCGTACTGCAGCGACTGCAGAACGTCGAGCCGTGAGGCGCGCCGTGCCGGCAGGATCGCCGCCACGACTCCGATCACCGCGGCGACGATCAGCAGCAGGATCAGGGTCGGGACCGGATAGGAGAGCGTGAAGCCTTCGGACTTCAGCGGTTGCGCGATCAGGGTTGCGAAAACGATGCCGAGGACCATCCCGAGGATGGCGCCGATCAGGGCCGTGATCACCGACTCGTAGCGGATCATCGTCCGCACCTGGCGCCGCGACATCCCGATCGCCCGCAGCATCCCCAGCTCACGAGTGCGCTCGTGGATCGAGAGCGCCAGCGTGTTGGCGATCCCGAAGACTGAGATCAGGATCGCGAAGGCGAGCAGGGCGATCACCAGGGTGACGAGTTCGTCGATCTGTTCTTCGCGGCTTTCCTTCAGTTCGCCCTGGTTGAGGACTTCGGTGACCGGAAACAGCGCTTCTGAGCCAGCCGTCAGCAGCGCCTGCACTTTCGCTTCGTCGGCCCCTTCAGCGACCGTGACGAAGTCGAAGAGGTCCTGGGTCTGGGCGAAGTCACGCGCCATCACGCCCTGGGTGACCAGGACGCTGCCGAAGACGCCGAGCTTGGAATCGAATTCGCCGACGACGCGAAAGCGCGGCCGAGCCCGAGTTTGGGTCAGCAGCTGGAAGCTGTCGCCGAGCTCGAGATCGTGGGAGGAGGCGAAATCGTTGGAGACGATCGCCTCGCCGTCGCTGAGCTCGCGCAGCGTCTTCGGCCCTCCCTGCTTCCATTCGATCGAGACCGCTTCGCCGATGTCCCTGGTCGGCGCGTTGACCTGGACCGTGGCGCCGGGCGCGCCGCCTTCGACCACCTTCGCCTGGGCGCCGCGGATCGACGCCACCAGGTCCACCCCCGGCACCTTGCGCGCCGCTTTCGCCGCCCCGTTGGGAATCGGCGAGAAGCCGTCGGTGTTCTGGATGACGAGGCCGCCGGCGAAGTTTTCGTCGACGACTCGGGCGACCGTGCTCTTCAGACCGGCGGCGAAGACGGTGACGAAGGCGACCAGGGCCAGCCCGATCATCAGCGCCGCGGCGGTGATCGCGGTGCGGCTGGGGTTGCGCTGCGCGTTCTCCCGCGCCAGCCGGCCGGTGAGGCGGCGCAGCCGCTCCAGCGGCCAGCCGGCGACGGTCGCCAGCGGCGGCACCAGCCGCGGGCTGAAGATCGAGACCGCAAGGACCACCGCCACCGCGCCGCCGCCCATCAGGCTGGCGCGCGTGCCGGCGCTGCCGCTTCCCAGCAGCCCGATCAGAACCGCACCGATGCCGGCCGCTGCGAGCAGGAGCGAGAGGGCGAGGTAGGCGAGGCGCCGACGCCGGGTAGGCGCCGGGCTGAAGACGTGCAGGGCGGCGATCGGCGGCACCCGGGTCGAGCGCAGCGCCGGCAGCAGTGAGGAGAACATCGTCACCAGCACGCCGACGAGGAGGGCGACGACCACCGTCCGCGATTGCAGCTGCAGGCTGGTGGTGGGCAGGTCGGCGCCGACAGCCTCGAAGAGGGCGTTGATCAGCTTCGCGGCGACGAAGCCCCCGCCGATCCCGATCACCGCGCCAAGCAGCCCGATCGCCCCCGCTTCGACCAGGACGGTGGTGAGGATCTGGCGCCGCGAGGCGCCGAGCGTGCGCAGCATCCCGAATTCGCTGACCCGCTGGGCGACCGTGATCGAGAAGGTGTTGAAGATCAGGAAGGAGCCGACGAAGACGGCGATGAAGCCGAAGACGAGGAGGAAGGTCTTGAGGAAGCCGAGGCTTTCGCGGATTTCTTCGGAGGCCCGGTCGGCATTTTCCTTCGCCGTCTCGACTTTGACCCCGCCCGGCATCTCCCTGGCGATTCGCCGTTTCAAAGCCACCGCCGAGACGCCCTTCACGGCGGCGACCGAGATCTGGTCGAAGCGCCCCTGCTTGTGGGTGAGGCGCTGGGCGACCGGCAGCGTCACCTGGGCGATGCTGGCGCCGCCGAAGGAGGCGCTGCCGAGCTTGGTGAAGCCAACGAGCCTGAACTTCTCGGCTTTGCCCTGCCCGATCAGCTCGATCGTCTCCCCCAGCTTCAGGCCGCTGGCTTCGGCGGCCGCCTGGTCGATCGAGGCTTCGCGCGGGCCGCGCGGCAGGTGGCCGTCGACGTAGTTGAGCGACTCCAGACCGCCGGGCAGCGTCGAGGAGATGAACTTCGGGGCGAATTTCTGGCCGATCTTTTCGCCTTCTTCGTCGAAGAACGCACCGGGGGTGAAGATTGCCCCGGCGGCGAGCCGCACCCCCTTGGTCTTCTGCACCCGCGGCAGCAGCGAGGCGCTGATCGTCGGCGTTTCGCCGTTTTCCTGCTTGACCGGGTTCTCGGCGGTGATGACGACGCTGGTCCCGCTCAGCGACTCGCTGAAGATTTCGTCGAAGGCGGCGAAGATCGTGTCGGTGAGGACGAAGGAGCCGGCGACGAAGGCGACGCCGAGGACAACGGCGAAGGTCGTCGCCAGGGCCCGCATCTTGCGCGCCCAGAGACCCTTCAGGGCGAGGCTGGTCACAGCCGCTTCTGCAGCTCGATCACTTCGTCGGCCGAGCCGGGGGCGGCGTCGTTTACGACCTTGCCGTCCTGCAGGGTGATCAGGCGGTCGGCGTGGGCGGCGGCGACCGGGTCGTGGGTGACCATCACCACCGTCTGGCCGAACTCGTCGACCGCCTGGCGCAGCAACCGCAGGACGTCGCCGCTCGCCTTCGAATCGAGGTTGCCGGTCGGCTCGTCGGCGAAGACCACCGCCGGTTTGCTGACCAGGGCGCGGGCGACGGCGACCCGCTGCTGCTGGCCGCCTGAGAGCTCGGCGGGACGGTGGGTGCGCCGGTCGGCGAGCCCAACCGCGCGAACAAGGGTGTCGACCCACTGCTCGTCGGGCTTGCGGCCGGCGATCGAGAGCGGCAGCACCAGGTTCTCCTCGGCGGTGAGGACCGGGATCAGGTTGAAGAACTGGAAGACGAAGCCGAGCTTGTCACGGCGCAGCTGAGTCAGCTCGCCATCGTCGAGCTCGGTGATGTCAACGCCGTCGAGCTTGACGGTGCCCGAGGTCGGCTTGTCGAGCCCGGCGAGGATGTGCATCAGCGTCGACTTGCCCGAGCCCGAGGGGCCCATGATCGCGGTGAAGCGGTCGCGCTCGAAGCTGGTGCTGACCCCGGCGAGGGCATCAACCGCCGCGTCCCCCTCGCCGTAGCGGCGGTGGAGGTCGGTGGCGGCGACGACTGGTCCGCTGACGCTCACTGCCCGGCACGGTATCGCGCCGGCCCTCTACCCTGCGCGCGTGCCGCTAGCCGACCGCTTCGACGGACTTCTGATCGACCTCGACGGGGTGGTCTGGATCGGGCGCGAGCCGCTGCCGGGGTCGGTGGAGGCGCTGCGGTCGCTGCTGGACGCCGGTAAGCGGATCGCCTTCGTCACCAACAACCCGGGGCGGCTGCCGGAGGCCTACGCGGAGCGGTTGCGGGGGCTGGGGGTCGCCGCCGAGCCCGGGCAGATCGTCACCGCGGGGGTGGCGGTGGCGCGGCTCGCTGGCGAAGCCGGCGGGGCGGGCGGCACCGCCTTCGTCCTCGGCGACACGCCGCTGAAGGAAATGGTGGCGGCGACGGGCGCCCGGCTGCTGGAGGGACCCGAGGCGGAGAAGGCCGACGTGGTCGTCGTCTCCGGCCACGGGGGCTTCGACTACGGCGAGCTGAAAACGGCAAAGTTCGCCCTCGACCGCGGCGCCCGCCTCTTCGCCACCAGCCACGACCCGACGATGCCCTACCCGGGCGGCGAGCTGCCGGGGACGGGGGCGGTGCTGGCGGCGGTCGAAGTCGCTTCGGGAAAACAGGCGACAATTGCCGGCAAGCCCGAGCGGCACCTGTTCGAGATGGCGATCGAGGCGGTCGGCGGAGGGCGGCTGGCGATGGTCGGCGACCGGATCAGCTCCGATATCGACGGCGGCCGGGCGGCTGGCCTGGAGACCGTCCTCGTCCTCAGCGGCACCACCTCGCGCGAGGAAGCCGAAGCGGCCGACCCGGGCCCCGACCACGTCCTCGACGACCTCGCCGCGCTGCTGAGGTGAGCGCCCGGGAGAGGGGCGGCGGCGGGCACCGCCGGCCCGGGCTCAGCTTCGCCGGGGTCTTCGCCGTCACCTTCCTCGGCCTGATCGCGGTCGGCTCGGTCCTGCCGGTGCTGCCGCGCTACGTGCACGGCCCGCTCCACTCCAGCGACCTCGCGGTCGGGGTGGTGATCGGCTCCTACGCGATAACCGGGCTGCTGCTGCGGCCGGTGGCGGGGCGCCTTGCCGACACCCGCGGGCGGCGGCCGACGGTGCTGATCGGGGCGCTCCTGGTCTCGCTCAGCGGCCTGCTCTACCTGCCTCACCTCGGCATCCCCGGCCTGATCCTCGCCCGCCTAGTCCTCGGCGCGGGTGAGGGCGCCCTCTACACGGCCGGCTCGGCCTGGATCGTCGACATGGCTCCGCCCGAGCGCCGGGGGCGCATCCTCGGCCTCTACGGGCTGGCGGTCTGGGGCGGGCTCAGCGTCGGGCCGCTGCTCGGCGAGGTGCTGCTGCACGCCTCCAGCTACGCGACCGTCTGGATCTGCGCCGCCGTGCTCCCGCTCGCCGGGGCGGCGATCGCGCTGCGCGTCCCCGATCCCTTCCAGCCCCTGCCCCACGCCGAGCCGCACCCGCTGATCGCGCCGGAGGCGGTGCGGCCGGGTCTCGCCGTGGCCCTCGCCTCGGTGGGCTACGCGACCCTGGCCGCCTTCATCGTCCTCCTGCTCGAATCCCGCGGGGTCGGTCACGGCGCCACCGTCTTCGCCGCCTTCGCGGCGATGATCGTGCTGGCGCGCCTCGTCGCCGGCCACCTGCCCGACCGCTACGGCCCCTCGCCGGTGGCGATCGGCGCCGTCCTGATCGAGGCCGCCGGGCTGCTGCTGATCGCGCTCTCCCACAGCCTCGTGCTGGCGCTGATCGGTGGGATGGCGATGGGCGGCGGCTTCTCGCTGCTCAACCCCTCGCTGATGCTGATCGCCGTCGGCGGCGTCTCGGAGGCCGCGCGGGGCGCGGCGATGGGCACCTACACCGCCTTCTTCGACGCCGGCGTCGGCATCGGCGCGCCGCTGGCCGGGCTGACGGCGGCGCTGACGAGCTACGAGGGCGCCTTCGTCCTCGCCGCCGCGGTCGCGGTCTTCTCCGCCCTGCTGATCGCCGCGACGCTGCGCCGCGAGCACCACCTGCCGCCGCGGGGCGCTACCGCTCGCTGATCAGAAGCGTCTGCAGGGCCCGGCCGATCCGGCCCCGGCGGTCGTAGAGGACCGAATCGGAGCTGCCGACGCCGGTCGGCTGCGGCAGCGTCACCGCGTCGATGCCGATCCACTCCCCCTCCGGCATCCGCTCCAGCTGAGCCGTGACGTCGACGTTGATGAAGAGGAAGCGACGGAAGTCGAGCGAGGCGCTGACGCCGTTGCCGACGTCGGCGACGAGGAGGGTGCGCTGCAACGGCGTCGGCTCCTCGCCGGCGACGAGCGGCTGGCGCATCCGCAGCCAGACGGTCGCCGGGCCCGGCTCGAGGAAGTCACCTGAGACGAAGCGGATCTCCATCGCCGAGTGGTAGCCGTGCTCCTCTCCGGTCGGGAAGAAGTTGCCGGGCGCGGCCTGCTCGGGCGGCGGGGGCGGCTCGGCGGCCACCATCGCCTCGGCCGGCACGTCGACCTCGGCGGTGCGAAGCAACCAGGCCCGCGCCCGCATCATCACCTCGCCCCCGGCATCGCTCAGGTCCGCCTCCAGCAGCTGCACCCGCCGCCCCGACCGCGCCACCCGCGCCTCCACCCGGACCGGCGCGATCGGCACCGAGCGCAGGATCTCGAAGGTGATCCGCCCGACCTGGAAGCCGTCGGCCTCCGGCAGCCTCTCCATCGCATACGCGAGCAGCGCCGCGGGCGGCCCAGCGTGCTGCGCGCCGGGGTCCCAAGGCCCCCGCGTCAGCTCGGTCGCGCGAAAGAGGTCGCCATCGCGCTCGTAGAAAGCCTCGAACACGCGGCGCATCGTAAGGCCGAGCCGCTCAACAGTTGCGGGAGCCGAACTCCTCGGTCCAGACGTGGGCGCCGCCGTAGCCTTCGAGGCTGCCGGTTTGGAGGCCGATGCCGATCTCTTCGTAGGGGCCGAGGATGTTTTCCCGGTGTCCCTGCGAGCGCATCCAGGCCTGGAAAATCGAGCGCGGGGCGCCGAGGCTGCCGCTCCCCCAGGCGATGTTCTCGCCCGCGCCGCAGCCGCGATAGCCGAAGTGGCTCATCCAGTAGGTGAAGTCTCGTCCGCAAGCTTCATGGCTGATTCGTCACAGCGGAGGATGTCGCCGGACTTACGGTCGGCGGCCCTGTCCAGTGCCTTCACCACGGTCAGCGGTTCGAGGCCGCGGCTGGTCCTCGCCTGGTTGACCAGACAGAGCATCGTCCGCTCCTGCGCGGCAGCGGCTGCGCCGCCGTTGCTCTGGCCCGCGCAGGCGGCCCCGGCCTCGCTCGGCAGCGCCAGCAGCACCGGAAACAGGAGGAGGAGCGCGATCAAAGCCCGTCGCGTCACAGGCTCGTAATACCCGAGGCGTACTCTCTAAACAAGAGAGAAAGGAGCGAGATGGCAACGAAAGTTCAGAAAAACGAGCAGGAGTGGCGCGAGCAGCTGACGCCCGAGCAGTTCGAGGTCACCCGCAAGGCCGGCACCGAGCGCGCCTTCACGGGCCCCTACTGGGACGAGAAGGCCGAGGGGATGTACCGCTGCGTCTGCTGCGGCACCGAGCTCTTCTCCTCAGACACCAAGTTCGACTCCGGCACCGGCTGGCCCAGCTTCACCGAGCCGGCCAACCTCGAGCACGTCGAGCTGCGCCCCGACAACAGCCTCTTCATGCGCCGCACCGAGGTCGTCTGCAAGCACTGCGACGCCCACCTCGGCCACGTCTTCGACGACGGCCCGGCGGACAAGGGCGGCCAACGGTACTGCATCAACGGCTGCGCCCTGACGCTGGACAAGAAATAAGCGCGCCCGAACGCGAAGCGGAGGACGCGCGCCTGAGCTATCTGTTAGAGCGCGCCGCCGCCCGCGCCGAGGTAGCTGAACCGCACCGCCAGCGCCACCGCCTCGGTGCGGGTGTCGACCTCGAGCTTGGCGATCGCGTTGCGCACGTGGGTGTGCACGGTCGCCGGGCTCAGCTGCAGGCGGTCGGCGATTTCTTTGACCCGCAGGCCCTCGGCCAGCAGCTCGAGGATCTGCCGCTCCCGCGGCGAGAGCTCGAGCAGTTTCTCGACCTCCGACGGCTTGCCGCCGGCGAAGTCGCCGCCGAGGAAGGTCCCGCCCTGGGTCACCGCCTTGACCGCTTTGGCGATGTCCTCGGCCGGCGCTGACTTCAGCACGTAGCCGGAGGCGCCGGCGCGGAGGGCGAGCGCCAGCAGGTCCGGCTGGGCGTGCGCGGTGAAGATGATCACTTTGGTCCGCGGCCGGACTTTGAGGACCTCCTTGGTCGCCTCGATGCCGTCGCGCTTGGGCAGCTCGACGTCGATGATGAGGACGTCCGGCTCCAGTTCCTTGACAACATCGACCACGTCGCGGCCGTTGCCGGCCTCGCCGACGATTTCGACGATGTTCGAGTTCGCCATCCGGGCTTTGATCGCGTCGCGGACGATCTCGTGGTCGTCGCAGAGGACGACCCGCCTCGCTTCCCTCACACCCGTGGTCATGACAGCCCTGGTTCCGCGCTGCTCATCGAGCCGCGATTCTTTCAGGCGCTCCGTACCGATGCAAAGTTTTAGGTAGCGTGAAACCACCATCGCTCTCCTGGCGGTTCTCGATCAGGGCGATGATCGTGCGCCCGACGGCACAGGCGGTGCCGTTCAGCGTGTGCGCGGTTTGCGGCGCGGCGCCCTCTTCGGGCCGGTAGCGGGCGCCGAGGCGACGCGCCTGGTAATCGGTCGTGTTCGAGCAGGAGGTGAGCTCGCGGAAGCGCCCCTGGCTCGGGATCCACGCCTCGCAGTCGTACTTCTTGGCGGCCGGCGCGCCGAGGTCGCCGACGGCGACGTTGACGACGCGGTAGGGGATCTCGAGCTCGCAGAGGATCTGCTCCTCGATCGCCAGCAGCCGCTCGTGCTCGTCCTTCGATGCGCTGGGCTCGACAAACGAGAACATCTCGACCTTGTCGAACTGGTGGACGCGGAAGATGCCGCGGGTGTCGCGACCGGCGGCGCCCGCCTCGCGGCGAAAGCAGGTCGAGAAGGCGCAGTAGCGGAGCGGCAGATCGGCGGCATCGAGGATCTCGCCCGCATGAAGGCCGGCGAGGCCGACCTCGGAGGTGCCGGTGAGGAAGAGCTCGTCCTTGGGGATCTCGTAGATCTGGTCGCGGGCCTCGGGCAGGAAGCCGGTTCCCTCCAGCGCCTCTTCGCGGACCAGAACCGGCGGCACGACCGGCTCGTGCCCCTCACCCCTGACGAGGTCGATCGCGAAGCGGACCAGCGCCAGCTCTAGCAGGACCAGGTCTCCCTTTAGGTAGGCGAAGCGCGAGCCGGAGAGCTCGGCGGCCTTCTCCATATCGATCAGGCCGAGCCGGGTGCCGATCTCGAGGTGGTCGAGGGGCTCGAAGTCGAACTGCGGGCGCTCGCCGACCTCGCGGATCACGACCGCGTCCTCCTCGGTCATCCCTTCCGGCGCGTCCGGGTCGGGGACGTTGGGCAGGGACAGCGCCAGCTCGCTGAGCTTGGCCTCCACCTGCTCCAGCTCCTCTTTCCCCGACTCGATCCGCTCCTTCAGGCTCTGCACGCTCGCCATCAGCTCCTCGGCGTCCTCACCGGCCTGTTTGCGCTCGCCGATCTGCTTGGAGAGCGTCTTGCGCTCGGCCTGCGCGCGCTCGACCTCGGGCAGCAGCTCGCGCCGCCGCGCGTCGAGCGCCAGCAGCGCGTCGACCTGCTCAGCCGCCCCCCGCCTCGCCAAGGCGGCCTTGATCCGCTCGGGATCGGAGCGGATCGCCTTCAGGTCCAGCACGGGGAGACCTCGCGGCTAGGGAGATTCCTGGCCGGGACGCGGCGAGGATTCGGCGTCTTCGCCAGCGTACTTGGCGACGAATTTGGCGACCGCCTGCGCTTCGTCGCCGACAACGATGTTCTGGGGCATGATCGCGCCCGAAAAGCCGCCGTTCTGGATCGCGAAGAGGGCGTCGTCGTAGGTCTCGGTGCGCTGGTTGAGGTTCGGGCCCTGCGTCCGCTGGCCGCGGTTGCCGCTGCCCTGCGTCCCGGCCTTGCTCAGCGTGTGGCAGCCCGAGCAGTGGGTGGCGAAGAGCTCGGCGCCGCTGTAGTTGGGGTCGTCCTTGGAAAGCTCGATCTTTTCCGAGCCGAAGGAGCCGCAGGCGGTGAGCCCGAGGGCGACGGCAAGCAGGGCGGCTATTGCCAGTGCGGAACGCATGCGGCGGGCATCATATTGTCTAGCTCCCCCGCGATGCCGCCGCCCGATCCAGCCAGCTTCCGCGCCGCCCTGGCAGGGCTGCCAACCGGGGTCACGATCGTCACCGCCGACGGGCCTGACGGACCGGCGGGAGCCACCGCCAACGCCGTCTCCTCCCTCTCGATCGAGCCGATGATGATGCTCGCATGCCTCGACCGCGGCTCGCGCACCTTGCTCGCGGTCCAAGCGGCCGACGCCTTCGGCATCAGCGTCCTCCAGGCCGGCCAGGAGCCGATAGCTCGCGCCTTCGCCACCAAGGCCCCGGTCGCCGAGAAGTGGTCCGGCGTCGCCTGGTCAGACCGCGACGGCATCCCCGCCATCGACGACGCTCTCATCTTCATCGCCTGCGACCTCCGCGACGTCCTCGCAGCCGGCGACCATGTGATCGTCACCGGCGAAGTTCGCGCCCTCGAAGCGCGTGAGGGCGACCCGCTCGTGTTCCACGGCGGCGAGTACCGCCCGCTGAGCTGACGATCAGCGAATCCAGTGCGGAGTTGAGCACCTCACAGGTGCCGGATTCCGCTCTGCGAAAATGGATCGATGGCAGAGACGTTCCAGGAGCCTGGTTGGTTCACGAAGCACGTCTTCAACAGAGTCGTGGCCGGAGCGACGAAGCTGGGGCTCAGCGTCGCCGGCTCTCGGGTGCTGGAAGTCAAGGGGCGCAAGAGCGGCGAGTGGCGGCGGACGCCGGTCAACCTGCTCGAGTTCGAGGGAGCCCGCTACCTCGTCGCGCCGCGGGGAAACACCCAGTGGGTGCGGAACATGCGGGTCAGCGGCGGTGGCCGTCTCGTCCTCGGCCGGCGAGTCGAGGAGTTCACGGCGAAAGAGGTGCCGGTGGCCGAGCGAGTGCCGCTGCTGCGGGGCTACCTCAAGAAGTGGAAATGGGAGGTCGGAGCCTTCTTCGACGGCATCGGGCCCGAAGCGTCCGAGCACGAACTGCTCCGGATCGCTCCCGGCCACCCGGCCTTTCGGCTCGACTGAATCGAGAGGTCGATCCGTCGCATCATCGATGTCGAATTGACCACTCGCGCGACAGCCACGCTGCGATCGTGCACCTCACAGGTGCAGGATCGTCGGCTCGTGGCTACAGCCCGCTGGTGCCCGCCGCGCGCAGGGCGAGGAAGAAGATCACCCCGCAGCTGACGGCCATGATGCCCATCTCGCGGCGGAGGATGGCGAAGGCGAGGGCTTCCTGGTCGGCCTGGGGGAGGTTCTCGTAGTCGGTTTCGCCGACCTCGCGCTGGGCGGCGTCGGCTCTTGCGCCCTCGGCGATGAAGGAGACGAGGAGGGGGAGGATGCCGTAGAGGTAGTGGAGACCTTCCTTCGGCTCGTGGTTGGTGACGACGAGGAGGCCGCCGAGGAGGGCCTGGACGAAGACCGAGACCTGGGCCGCGCGGAGCAGGTACCAGAAGGGGATCGAGGGGCGATCGCGGTACCAGGCGACGCCGCCGACGACCCCCGCGGCCGCATTTAGCGCGATTAAGCAGATGCCCACCGCGATATGGAGGCCGACCACCCTCTAAATCCTCCCAAAGGGGTCGGAATTCGGCTTGCTGATGCGGAAAAGCACTATGTAGCAAGTTGTCACAATGTCGGTGTATAACAGCGCCTACGGCGGCTGAACTCGGGTACCCCCACCCCTGGAAGCCGCCCGCCGGCGACAACTCGAACTTCCCGTGCTGAAGAGCTATCTCCCGATCCTCGTCTTCGCCTTCCTCGGCCTCACGGTCGGAGGCGTCTTCGCGCTGGTCAACCACCTGGTCGGGCCGAAGAAGCCGCCGCGGACGACGGCCGCCGGCAAACGCCAGGGAGAGCCCTACGAGTCCGGGATCCCGGTCGAACCGACCAAGGGCTTGCGCTTCGGCGTCACCTTCTACCTCGTCGCGATGCTCTTCATCCTCTTCGACATCGAGGTCGTCTTCCTCTACCCGATCGGGGTCATCCTCAAGGGCGCCGACAGCCTCCTCGTCCTCGGCGAGCTCGTCACCTTCGTCGTCCTCCTGCTCGTCGCCTTCGTCTACGTCTGGCGGAAGGGGGCGCTGGATTGGAGGTAGAGCGCCGCTCCCTGCGCGAGAAGCAGATCTCCGCCCGCGACATGCTCCGCGGCGATCTCGAGGGCGAGGACCTCGAGCGCTACGTCGAAGAGCGGGTCGTCACGACGACCTTCGCGAAAGTCCAGAACTGGGCTCGCGCCAACTCGATCTTCCCGCTCACCTTCGGCCTCGCCTGCTGCGCGATCGAGGCGCCGATCTCGATCGTCACCGCCCGCTACGACCTCGCCCGCTTCGGCGCCGAGGCGCTGCGAGCCTCGCCGCGCCAGGCCGATCTGATCATCCTCTCGGGCCGGGTCAGCATCAAAATGGCGCCGGTCGTCCGCCGCCTCTACGACCAGATGCTGGAGCCGAAGTGGGTGATGGCGATGGGCGCCTGCTCCTCCTCGGCGGGGATGTTCGCCAACTACGCCGTCGTCCAGGGCGCCGACAAGTTCATGCCGGTCGACATCTACGTGCCGGGCTGCCCGCCGCGCCCCGAGGCCGTTCTCTACGGCTTCACCAAGCTGCAGCGCAAGATCATGGGCAGCCCCGACCAGAGCTGGCGCCGGCGCTACGACGCCTACGGCACCGAGGAGTGGGCGCGGGGCGGCCCCCGCTCGGAACCCAGCCCGGAGGCGGCGCGCGCCTACGGGGAAGCGCGGCGCTCGGTCGAAGCGCTGCGCGAAGCCGGGGAGCCCTCCCTTGCCTGACGCTCCCGGACTCGAGCTGATCCGGGGAGAAATCGATCGCGACTGCCCCGGCGCCGTGCTCGCCACCTCCTTCGACCGCGCCCAGGCGGCGCTGATCGTCGACCCCGAGCGGGTGCTCGAGGTGCTGCGCTGGCTCGCCGAGCAGCCCGGCCACCGCTACGACTTCCTCTCCAGCCTCCATGCGGCGGACTATCTGCCCAACCAACCGCGCTTCGCCGTCCACTACGAGCTGATCAACCGCGACCGCGTCGAGCGCATCCGGATCAAAGCGATGCTCGAAGACGGCGCGGAGCTGCCGGAGATCGACTCCTGCGTCGAGCTCTTCCCCACCGCCAACGCCCAGGAGCGCGAAGTCTTCGACTTCTTCGGGATCGTCTTCCGCGGCCACCCGAACCTGACGCGGATCCTGATGCCGGAGGACTACGTCGGCTGGCCCCAGCGGCGCGACTTCCCGATCGGCGGAGAGCCGGTCACCTTCACCTACAGCGAGGCCCGCTATGACTGAGCCGAACCGCGAGGCTGAAATGGGGATGAGCACCGATCTGCTCGAGACCCCGCCGGACTCGACCTTCGCCGAGCACGGCGACCCGCCCGATCTCGACCGCGAGATCATGACGATCAACATCGGGCCGCATCACCCGGCGACGCACGGCGTGCTGCGCCTCGTCGTCGACCTCGAAGGCGAGATGGTCCGCGAGGTGCGGCCGGTGATCGGCTATGTCCACACCGGGATCGAAAAGTCCTGCGAGGACAAGAGCTACTGGAAGGTCATCCCCTTCGTCGAGCGGATGGACTACGTCTCCTACTTCTTCCAGATGGAGGCCTTCTGCGGCGCGGTCGAGCGGCTGATCGACCTCGAGATCCCGCCCCGCGCCAAGTACCTGCGGACGATCTTCCTCGAGCTCAACCGGATCCACTCCCACCTCGTCTGGCTCGGCACCACCGCGCTGGACCTCGGCGCGATTTCGATGCTCTGGTACTGCTTCCGCGAGCGCGACAAGATCCTCGACCTCTTCGAGATGGCGACCGGCCAACGGATGCACACGCGCTACTTCCAGGTCGGCGGCGTGATCGAGGACATCCCTCTCGGGTTCGAGGCCAAGTGCCGCGCCTTCGCCGAGGAAATGCCGATCCGGGTCGGCCAGTACGAAGACCTGCTCGACCGCAACGAGGTCTTCCTCTCGCGGACCAAAGGGACCGGGATCGTCTCCCGCGAGCGGCTGCTGGAGCTCGGCGTGACCGGACCGCTGCTGCGCGCCGCCGGCGACCCCTGGGACCTGCGCAAAGCCTTCGACTACCTCGTCTATCCGGAGATGGACTTCAAGATCCCGGTCGGCACTGTCGGCGACAACTACGACCGCTACCGGGTGCGGGTGGCGGAGATGGTCGAGTCGGCGAGCATCGTCCGCCAGTGCCTCGACGCCCTCCCCGAGGGCCCCTTCATCGCCGACGACCGCAAGTACGTGCTGCCGCCGCGCTCGGAGCTCTCGACCTCGATGGAGAGCCTGATCCACCACTTCAAGCTCGTCACCGAGGGGTACCGGGTGGCGCCCGGCGAGGTCTACTACTCGATCGAGGGGCCCCGTGGCGAGCTCGGCTGCTTCGTCGTCGCTGACGGCTCGGCTAAGCCGGCGCGGGTCCACTTCCGCGACCCCTCCTTCGTCAACCTGCAGGCCTTCCGCGAGATGGCGGTCGGCGGCTACGTCGCCGACATGATCGCCTCGCTGGGGATGCTCGACCCGATTCTGGGAGGCGTCGACCGATGAGCCCCGTCGACGGAGCCGGCGCGTTCAACCCGAACCTGCCGGTCGACCCCGCCGTGCGCGAGGGACGCATCCCGGGTCGCGCCGAGGAGGAGATCCCGGAGCTGCACGAAGTCGATTGCCCGCCGGAGCTGCGGGAGCGGATCGAGGCCCTGATGGGCCGCTACCCCGACCGCCGCTCGGCCTCGATCCCGGCGCTGTGGGCGGTGCAGGAGCGCTACGGGTGGTGCACGCCGGAGGGAATCCGCCAGGCGGCCGCGGTGATGCGGGTGACGCCCGCCTACCTGGAGTCGGTGGCGAGCTTCTACGACCTCCTGCACACCAAGCCGGTCGGCCGCCACCGGATCGAGGTCTGCACCAACATCAGCTGCTGGATGCGCGGCGGCGACCGCCTGCTCGACGCCTTCAAGGCCGCCGCCGAGGGCGACGAGGACTTCTTCGTCACCGGCTTCGAGTGCCTCGGCGCCTGCGACATCGCCCCAATGGCCTCGATCAACCAGCGCTACTACGGCCCGCTGGAGGCGGCCGAGGCCGGCACCGCGATCGAGCAGCTGCGAGCCGAGGCAGAGGTGCTGCCGGAGAAGGCGCTGGCCAAGCGCGGACTGGCGGGGGACGGCTGATGCCGCACCAGCTCGAGAAGCGCGTCCTCCTCGACCACGCCGAGGACCCGGCGCTGCGCACCCTCGACGGCTACCGGCGCCTGGCCGGCGGCTACGAGACGCTCGAGCGCGCTTACAGGGACATGGAGCAGGACGAGGTCCTCAAAGAGCTCGAAGACTCGGGCCTGCGCGGCCGCGGCGGCGCCGGCTTCGCGATGGGCAAAAAGGCCTCTTTCCTCCCCCGCGGCGACATGGCCAAGTACCTCTGCTGCAACGCCGACGAGTCCGAGCCGGGCGCCTTCAAGGACCGCGAGCTGATGCAGCGCAACCCCCACCAGCTGATCGAGGGAATCGCGATCGCGGCGCTGGCCGCCGACGCTGGCCACGCCTTCATCTTCATCCGCGGCGAGTACGCGGCCCAGGCGGACATCCTCGACGCCGCCGTCGCCGAGGCATACGAGGCGGGCTACCTCGGCAAGAACATCCTTGGGACGCACCGCGACCTCGAGCTGGTCGTCCACCGCGGCGCCGGCGCCTACATCTGCGGCGAGGAGACGGCGCTGCTCGACGCGCTCGAGGGCAAGCGCGGCAACCCCCGCCTGAAGCCGCCGTTCCCGGCGGTGCAAGGGCTCTACGGCGGGCCAACGCTGATCAACAACGTCGAGACGCTCTCCAACGTCCCCCACATCGTCCGCCACGGCGCCGGGTGGTTCAAAGGCTTCGGCACCGAGCAGTCGCCCGGGACCAAGGTCGTCTCGGTCTCCGGCGGCGTCAAGCGCCCCGGGAACTACGAGGTCGAGCTGGGGATCCCGACCCGCGAGCTGATCTGCGACCTCGCCGGCGGCCCCGAGGACGGCCACGAGATCAAGGCCTTCTTCCCCGGCGGCTCCTCCTCCCCGGTCCTCAAAGCCGAGGAAGGGCTGGACCTCCCCTACAGCTTCGAGGCGATGGCCGAGGCGGGCTCGATGCTCGGCTCCGGCTCGATCATCGTCTGCGACGACCGCGTCTCGATCCCCCACCTGGCGCTGCGGACGGCGCGCTTCTACCACCACGAGTCCTGCGGCAAGTGCGCGCCCTGCCGCGAGGGCACCAACTGGACCGTGAAGATGCTGGAGCGGATGGTCCGCGGCGAGGCGACGCCGCTCGACCTCGACATCGTCTCCTCGGTGCAGCAGAACATCATCGGCCACTGCCTCTGCGTCCTCGGCGACTCGATGGCGATGCCGGTCGGGGCGATGGTCCGCAAGTTCCGAGAGGAGTTCGAAGCGGTGATGGAGAACCCCGAGCTGGTCCTCGACCCGCACGCCGTCGTGCAGGCGCCGCCGGAGACCTTGGGGGCGTCGGTATGAGCCCCGCCGGCCGCGAGGTGACGATCACGATCGACGGGCGCGAGGTGCCCGCGATCGAGGGCGAGATGCTCCACGACGCCGCCCGCAAGGGCGACGTCGAGATCCCCTACTTCTGTTACGAACCGAAACTCGGCGACCCGGTCGGCGCCTGCCGCATGTGCCTGGTCGAGATCGAGGGGATCCCGAAACTGCAGACCTCCTGCTCGACGCCGGTGCGCGAGGGGATGGTCGTCCACACCCGCACCGAGCAGGTCAAACACGCGCAGAGCGCGGTAGTCGAGTTCCTCCTCGTCAACCACCCGCTCGACTGCCCCGTCTGCGACAAGGGCGGCGAATGCCCGCTGCAGGACATCTCCTACGGCTGGGGTCCCGGAAAAAGCCGGGTGATCGACGAAAAGCGCCACTTCGAGAAGCCGATCGAGCTCTCGCCGCTGGTCGCGATCGACCGCGAGCGCTGCATCCTCTGCTACCGCTGCGTCCGCTTCAGCCAGGAGGTCTCAGAAGACGCCCAGCTGCAGCTGCTGGAGCGCGGCGACCGCACCTACGTCGGCACCTTCGACGACCGCCCCTACGTGGCGCCGTTCCAGGGCAACATCACCGACATCTGCCCGGTCGGGGCGCTGACCAACTACACCTACCGCTTCCGCGCCCGGCCCTGGGACATCGAGCACGCAGGCTCGGTCTGCACGCTCTGCCCGAGCCAGTGCAACGTCAGCTTCACGGTCCGCGACGAGAGGGTGAAACGGGTGCTGACGCGCGACAACGCCGAAGTCGACGACGGCTGGCTCTGCGACCGCGGCCGCTACGGCTTCGAGATGTTCGACGCGCCGGAGCGGATCACCGGGCCGCGGCTGAAAGGCGGCGCCGAGGCCGGCTGGGAGCAGGCGGTCGCCGGGGCGGCCGAGGGCCTGCGACGCGGCAAGGTCGCTGCGATCGTCGGCGACGCCTCCAATGAGGAGGGCTTCCTGCTGCAGCGGCTGCTGCGCGACGCGCTCGGCTCACCCCACATCGACTCGCGCCCCTCGCGCGGCCCCAAGGCCGATGTGCTGCGGCGGCTGGCCGAGCCGAACGTCTCGGCCAAAGTTCGCGACATCGACGAGGCCGACGCGATCCTCGTGCTCGGCACCGACCCGCTGCACAGCTCGCCGATCCTCGACCTGCGGGTCCGCAAGGCGATTCGCCGCAATGGCGCCAAGCTGGTCGTCGCCACCGAGCGGCCGACCGCGCTCGACGGCGGCGCCGAGGCGATCGCCCGCTACGCGCCCGGCCAGGCCGCGCACTTCGTCGGCGAGCTCGCGGCCGCGATCGGCGGCGGCGAAAACGTCGCCACCCCGATCAGCGGCACCCTGCGAGAGGCCGAGAGGGTCGTCGTCATCTGGGGCGAGCGGATCGCTCGCGAGGACGGCGCCGCCGAGGCGCTCCTCGACATCGCCGCCGCCGTGAACATGGCGAGCACCGACGGCGCCGGCCTGCTGGACATCCCCGACACCACCAACGCCCGCGGCCTTCGCGAGGCCGGCTGCCTCCCCGACGCCGGCCCGGGCCTGGCCGAGACCGCGCGGGGCATGGCGACCGAGGAGATCCGCCAGGCGCTGATCGACGGCGAGCTGAGCGGCCTCGTCCTCTTCGGCGCCGACCCGCTGCGCGACTTCCCCGACACCCCCGCCTGGGAGGAGGCGCTGACCGCGGCCGACTTCGTTGTTTGCTTCTCGATGCACGAGAACGCGACCACCGCCAAGGCGGATGTCGTCTTCCCGCTCGAGACCCACGCCGAGAAAGACGGCACCGTCACCCACCCCGACGGCCGCCTCCAGCGCGTCCGCCCCTCCGCCGGCCGTCCCGGCTACATCCAGCCGAACGTCGTCGTCCTCTCCGAGCTGGCCAAAGCTCTCGGCCTCGACACCGGCATCAACTCCCAGCCGACGGCTTTCGCAGCCCTGACCGAGGCGGTCTCCTTCTACAACGGCATCACCGACGAGCAGATCGGCGGCCGCGGCATCCGCTGGCAGGACCGCGAGGGCTCGACCAGCGACCGCCTCGGCACCGAGGGCCCCGGACAGGTCGGGCCGGACGAGATGGCCGCGCCGGAGCCCGAGCGCGACGCGCCGATCAGCATCGCCCAGCCCGAGCAGACGCCCGGTGGCGTTGCCACCGCCGAGTCGGCCTCCGCGGTCCCGGCGCCCCCGAGTGACGGCGGCCTCACCCTTGGCACCTACCGCGACCTCTGGGCCGGCCCGATCACCGAGCTGAACCCCCCGCTGAAGTTCCTCACCCCCCAGCAGCGCGTGGAGATCTCCGGCACCGACGCCGAGCGGCTCGGCCTGAAAACGGGCGACCCAGTCCGCGTCAGCCAGGACGGCGCCAGCGTCGAGGCCCAGGTGCAGATCAGAGAGCGGGTCCCCGCGGGCGTCGTCTTCATGGCCGAGGGCGTCCTCGACGGCAACGCCAACGCGCTGCTGAACGGCGGCCCGGTCCAGGTCCAGATCGAGAAGCTCGGCGAGGTGCGCGCCTGATGCTGCCGCTCGCCGACACCCAGTTCGTCGAAGCGACCTGGGTGATGATCGTCAAGAGCATCGTCATCTTCGCCGTCATCTTCGGCATCCTGCCGCTGCTGACGGTTTTGGAGCGGAAGCTGATCGGCCGCTTCCAGCATCGCTACGGCCCCAACCGGGTCGGCCCCTACGGCCTCCTGCAGCCGCTTGCCGATGTCGGCAAGCTGATCTCCAAGGAGTCGTTCCGGCCGGAAAACGCGGTCTCGACCCTGTTCATCCTCGGGCCGCTGCTGCCGGTCCTGGCGGGCGTCCTCTCGCTGGCGATCATCCCCTGGGGAGATACCCAGGGCGGGGTCGGCCTCTACGGCATCGACGTCCCGATCGGCATCCTCTACTTCTTCGCCGTCGGCTCGATCGCCTTCTACGGCCTCCTCCTCGGCGGCTGGTCCTCGGGCTCCAAATACAGCCTGCTCGGGGCGATGCGCTCGGCCGCGCAGCTGATCTCCTACGAGGTCAGCATGGGCCTCGCCCTCCTTGGCGTGGTGATGATGAGCGGCTCGCTCTCGCTGGTCTCGATCGTCCACTCGCAGGGGGGCCTCTGGTTCATCGTGCCCCAGTTCGTCGGCTTCATCATCTTCATGCTCGCCGGCTTCGCCGAGACCAACCGCACCCCGTTCGACATGCCCGAGGCCGACGCCGAGCTCGTCCAGGGCTTCATGACCGAGTACGGCGGCATGCGCTTCGGCTCCTTCCTGCTGGTCGAATACATGGAGATCCTGGTCGTCTCCGGGATCGCCGCGGCGATGTTCCTCGGCGGCTGGATGGGCCCCGGCCCGAGCTTCCTCGACCCGATCTGGATGCTGGCGAAGATGCTCGCCCTGGTGCTCCTCTTCATCTGGATCAGGGCAACCCTGCCGCGTCTTCGATATGACCAGCTGATGAGCCTGGGTTGGAAAGTCCTGCTGCCGCTGGCGACCCTCAACGTCCTCGTCACCGCGGTCCTGGTGGTGGTCACGTGAGCTACGACCCGAAGTCGGCCTCCTACCTCGACTCGATCGACGTCGTCGAAGTCCAGCGCGGCCCCGAGCCGGGCGGGTTCGGCGGCGCCTACCGCGCCTTTGGCGAGACCCTGCGCGGGCTGAAGACGACGATGGCGCGGCTGATCGAGGGGCCGATGACGATCGAGTACCCCGAGGAGAAGACGCCGGTCTACCCGCGCTTCCGCGGCCGCCACAAACTCCACAAGTTCGAGGACACCGGCCTGGAGAAATGCGTCGGCTGCTCGCTCTGCGCGGCCGCCTGCCCGGCCGACTGCATCCGCGTCGTCGCGGCGGAGAACATCCCCGGGGAACGGGTCTCGGCCGGCGAGCGCTACGCCGCCGTCTACGAGATCAACCTCAGCCGCTGCATCTTCTGCGGCTACTGCGAGATCGCCTGCCCGTTCGACGCGATCACGATGGGGCACGACTACGAGATGGCCGACTACGACCGCCGCGACCTGATCTTCACCAAGGAGATGCTGCTCGCCGAGCCGGTCGAGCGGACGCCGCTGAAAGTCGAGGGGGAATAGTGGAAGCGGTCGTCTTCTTCGTCGCCGCGATCGGCGCGCTCGGCGGCGCGCTCGGCGTGATCTCGATGCGCAACCCCTTCTACTCGGTGCTGGCGCTGATCGTCCACCTCTTCTCCCTCGCGGCCCTCTTCCTCCTCCTCACCTCGGCCTTCGTCGCCGCCGCCCAGGTGGTCGTCTACGCCGGCGCCGTGATGGTCCTCTACGTCTTCGTCGTGGCCTACGTGGGAGGCGGGGGCGAGTCGGCCTGGGAGCCGATCCCCGGCCAGCGCTTCCTCGCCCCCCTCCTAGCTGTCGCCCTCTTCGTCGAGCTCTCCATAGCCGTCCTCGGTTCCGCCCTCAAGGCCCTGGAAACCCACGGCCCCGACGTCAACAACGGCTTCGGGGACCCGGCTGCCATAGGAAGGCTGCTCCTCGAAAAGTTCCTCCTGCCTTTTGAGGCGAGCTCGATCCTTCTACTCCTCGCCGCCGTGGGCGCCATCGTCCTAGCCGCCCGCCGTAGCGAAGGAGGCAACATCCCCGACCCGGCCCGTGTAGCGGAGGGAGAGGCCCCCTCCAAACACTCCCCAACTCGTTTGGAGGGGGCCTCCCCCTCCGCCCCCAGCGCATGAACATCACCTGGTACATCGTCCTCAGCTCGCTCCTGTTCGCAACGGGGGTTCTTGGCATCCTCCTCCGCCGCAGCCCCCTCGTCATCCTGCTCTGCCTCGAGCTGATGCTGAACGCCGGCAACCTCGCCCTGGTCGCCTTCAGCCGCATGGTCGGCAACGAGCAGGGTCAGGTCTTCGCGGTGATCGTGATGGTGATCGCCGCCTGCGAGGTCGTCGTCGGCCTTGGCCTGATCGTCGCGATCTTCCGCCGCCGCCTGCCGCTCAACGTCGACGACCTGCGGGAGCTGCGCGGATGAGCGCCACCGCCTGGGCCTGGCTGGTCCTGCTCTTCCCCCTGCTCGGCTCGATCGTGATCGCGCTCGGCTACCGGTCGATCCCACGGAAGGCCGCCGGGATGATCGGCACCGCCGCGATCGGCCTAGCCTTCGCCTGCGGCGTCGCCGCGCTGATCAGCCTGCTCGGCGAGGACGCCGACGCCCGCCACCACGCCTCCTCGCTCTGGGACTACGCCAGCGTCGCCGGCCTCGACATCAAGCTCGGGATCTACCTCGACCAGCTCTCGATCTTCATGGTCCTCGTCGTCACCGGCGTCTCGACACTGATCCACCTCTACTCCTACGGCTACATGCAGTCCGACGAGGGCTACCACCGCTTCTTCAGCTACCTCAACTTCTTCGTCTTCTCGATGCTGCTGCTGGTCCTCGCCGGCAACTTCGTCCTGCTGATCGTCGGCTGGGCCTTCGTCGGCTTCGCCTCCTACGCGCTGATCAGCTTCTGGTACCGGCGCGAGACGGCGACGCGGGCGGGGATGAAGGCCTTCGTGATCAACGTCGTCGGCGACATCGGCCTCGTGCTCGCCGCCTTCCTGATCTTCCGCGAACTCGGCAGCTTCGATTACGGGACCGTCTTCGCCAAAGCGCCGGAAGTCTTCAGCGTCAACCAGTGGAGCGTCACCGCGATCTGCCTGCTGCTCCTCGTCGGCGCCTTCGCCAAGTCCGCCCAGCTTCCGCTCCACACCTGGCTGCCCGACGCGATGGAGGGGCCGACCCCGGTCTCCTCGCTGATCCACGCGGCGACGATGGTCACCGCCGGCGTCTACCTGATCGCCCGCACCCACGTCCTCTTCGCCCTCGCCCCCACCGCCGCCGACATCAGCGCCTTCGTCGGCCTGGCGACGCTCCTGGTCGCGGCGACGATCGCCCTGGTGATGACCGACCTGAAGCGGGCGATCGCCTACTCGACTATGAGCCAGATCGGCTACATGGTCGTCGGCGTCTCGATCGGCGCCTACGGGGCGGGGATGTTCCACCTGATGACCCACGCCTTCTTCAAGGCGCTGCTGTTCATGGCGGCCGGCTCGATCATCGCCGCGATGGCCAACGAGCAGAACATCGACAAGATGTCCGGCTTCGGCAAGGCGATGCGCTTCACCTCGGTGACGATGCTCTGCGGCGGCCTCGCCCTCGCCGCCTTCCCGCTCACCTCGGGCTTCTTCTCCAAGGACGAGATCCTCGCCTACGCGGGAGCGCGGGGAGGCATGTATCTGATCTTTGTCGTTCTCGGTTATTTCGGCGCGTTCCTAACGGCGATCTACACCTTCCGCCTGATCTTCCGCGTCCTGCAGGGCGAGCCCTGCGCCGAGGCGCGGGAGCTGATCGAGACCGGCCACCTTCACCACGCCGAGCCACGCAACCCGGCGACTAACGAGCTCGAGGACACCGACGTCGGCTTCCCCGGCCCCGAGCACCACATCGCCGAGACCTCGGCGCCGATGCGGGTGGCGATGGGCGTGCTCGCCTTCCTCGCCCTCGTCGGCGGCCTCGTCCAGGTCCCCGGCGTCGACAACGTCATCGCCGACTTCCTCGACCCCGCCTTCACCGGCCCGGTGCTCGCCCACGTGCATCCGTCGATCACCTGGGACTGGATCGGGCTCGGGATCGGCGGCGCGATCTCGCTGCTCGGGATCTGGGTCGCGCACTGGCTCTACGTCGCCAACCCCGAGCGGCCGCGGGCGCTCGAAGCCCGCCTCCAGGGCGCGCACGACTTCCTCTTCCACAAGTGGTACTTCGACGAGGCGATTGACTTCCTCATCGTCCGCCCGGCGCTGGCGATCGGCCGCTTCGCCAACCGCGTCTTCGAGCGCTTCGTCGTCGACGGCCTCGTCACCGGCACCGAGGAGACGGTCCGCGGCGCCGGCGGCATCGTCAGCCGGGTCCAGAACGGCTTCATCCGCAGCTACGCGCTGCTCCTGATCGCCGGCTTCGCCGGCCTGGCCCTCTACTTCTTGCTCAGCAGCTCATGATCAACGTCCTCCTCTGGGCCCCCCTCGCCTTCGGCCTCCTCGGCCTCTTCCTGCCGCGGCGGGCAGCCGGGCCGTGGGCCGTGCTCGGGGCGCTGGTCACGCTCGGGATCGCGGTCGGGATGACGATCGGCTTCAACCAGGGCGACTCCGGCCTGCAGTACGTCGAGAACACGCCCTGGATCTCCGGCCTCGGCGTTGGCTACAGCCTCGGCCTCGACGGCCTCAACCTCTTCCTCGTCCTGCTGACGGCGCTGCTGTGGACCGGCGGCGTCGCCTTCGCCGCCTTCCGCGACTACGAGCGGCCGAAGACCTTCTTCTTCCTGATGCTGGTGGCGGAGACGGCGACGCTGGGCTCGTTCCTGGCCCAGGACCTGCTCCTCTTCGTCCTCTTCTTCGACTTCATGCTGGTGCCGTTCTACTTCCTCTTCGGCGCCTGGGGACATGACCGCACCGCCGAAGGCGGCCCGACCGCGGCGGGGGCGACGCTGAAGATGATCATCTACACCCTGATCGGCTCGCTGCTGATGCTGGTCGCGGCGATCGCCACCGCGATCATCTCCGCCGACGGGGGCCACGTCACCTTCTCGATCCAGGCGCTGCAGGAACAGGGCATCGGGCTCGGCAGCCAGCGCTGGATCTTCTGGTTCTTCGCCGCCGCCTTCCTGGTCAAGATGCCGGCCTTCCTCCTGCACGGCTGGATGCCCGACGCCTACAGGGCGGCGCCGCTGCCGGTGCTGGCGGTCTTCTCCGGGGTGCTGGCGAAGGTCGGCGCCTACGGCTTCCTGCGGATCGTCCTGCCCCTCTTCCCGGAAGCGACGGTGGAATTCCAGGAGGTGATCCTGATCATCGCCCTGGCCTCGATCCTCTACGGCTCGGTGATGGCCTTCACCCAGACCAACGTGCGGCTGATCGCCGGCTACTCCTCGATCGCCCAGCTCGGCTTCATCACCGCCGGCATCTTCGCCCTGCGCGCCGATGGCTCCGACGGGGCGGTCCTGCAGATGGTCAACCACGGCCTGGTGGTCGCGCCGATCTTCATCATCGTCGCGATCCTGCTGGAGCGGACCGGGACCGAAGACATTCGCGAGATGGGCGGGATGGCGCTGCGGGCGCCGGTGCTGGCGGCGCTCTTCCTGATCGTCGCCCTCGCGACCCTGGCGATGCCGGGATCCTCCAACTTCGTCGGCGAGTTCTACATCCTCAACGGCCTCTTCCAGGCGAAGATCGTCTTCGCCTTCGTCGCCATCAGCGGCGTCGCGATGTCGGCCTACTACGCCCTGCGCCTCTACCAGGGGACGATGCACAACCGGCTCCCATCGCAACAGAGTCAGGGCCTGTTGTCCAGGGAGATCGGGGTGCGCGACGCGCTGGTCCTGGTGCCGCTCGTCCTCTGCATCGTCGCCCTCGCCTTCTACCCGCAGCTGATCCTCAAGCGGACCAACCCGAGCGTCGAGCAGACCGTGGCGAAGGTGACCGGCGGCGCCGCGCCCAACTCGAAGCTGGCGCAGAGATGAACTTCAACGAGCCGCATATCGATTACGCCGGCATCTCGCCGCTGATCGCCCTCACCGTCGGCATCTGCATCGTCCTGCTGAGCGCGGTCTTCAAGCCGTTCAAGCGCAGCGCGCCACTGCTGACGCTTCTCACCCTCGGCGCCGCCGCCGGCCTGCTTATCTGGCAGTGGGACGACCCGAAGAACCTGATCACCGGCGCCCTGCGCCTCGACGACCTGGCGATCTCGATCTCCCTGATCGTGATCCTGGTGGCGGCCTTTTGCGTCGTCTTATCGATCGGCGAGCGGGCGACCGAGGAAGCCGGATCGGGCGAGTACCACTCGCTCCTGCTTGGGTCGGTGCTGGGGATGGTGCTGCTGGCCCAGGCGACCAACCTCGTCACCTTCTTCGTCGCCCTGGAGACGCTCTCGATCCCGCTCTACATCCTCTGCGCCACCAACCTGCGCCGCGAGGGCTCGCTCGAGTCCGGGCTGAAGTACCTGATCGTCGGCTCGATCGGCTCGGCGACGCTCCTTTACGGGATGGCCTTCCTCTATGGGGGCACCGGCTCGACCGGCTTCCAGGGCATCGCCGCCGGGATCGCCCACAACGGCCTCGACGGCGACCCGCTGATCCTGATCGGGATCGCGATGACGGTGGTCGGGCTCGCCTTCAAGACCTCGATCGCCCCCTTCCACCAGTGGACGCCCGACGTCTACCAGGGCGCCCCGACCCCGATCACCAGCTTCATGGCGGTGGCGACCAAGGCCGCAGCCTTCGCCGTCTTCCTCCGCTTCTTCGAGGTCGCCCTCGGCTCCCAGGTCGACTCCTGGCAACCGGCCCTTGCCGCTCTGGCGGCGATTTCGATCGTCGTCGGCAACGTCGGCGCCCTCGGCCAGGACTCGCTGAAGCGGATCATGGGCTGGTCGGGCGTCGCCCAGGCGGGCTACATGCTCGGCGGCGTGGTCGTCTCCTCCTCCCAGGGAGTCAACTCGCTCGTCTTCTACCTCGCCGCCTACGCCTTCATGAACCTCGCCGCCTTCGCGGTGATCGTCGCCCGCGAGCGCGAAACGGTCTACGGCGACGACATCCGCGCGGTGCGCGGCCTCGCCGCCGAGCGGCCGGCGCTGGCCTGGCCCCTGACGATCTCGATGCTGGCCCTGGCCGGGCTGCCGGCGACCACCGGCTTCATCGGCAAGCTCTACCTGATCGAGGCCCTGGTCGAAGGCGACTACACCTGGCTCGCGGTCTTCATCGCCGTCGGGACGATGATCTCGCTCGCCTACTACCTGCGGGTGGTGGCGGCGATGTGGATGCGCCCCGAGCGCGAGACGGTGCCCGGCGGGGCTCCGGTGATCGCGGGGGCGTCTCCCGAGGCGGATCCGATCGATCCTGAGGCGGGGCGGCGCTGGTACCTCGTTGGGCCGGCTGTGCTCGCGGCGGCGGCGACCGTGTTCTTCGGGGTTATTCCCCAGCCGCTGGTCGAGTTCGCCAGCCACGCTGGTAGCGCGCTCTTTTAGTCGTTTGGGGGGTGGGGTGACCCTCCCCAGACACCACTCGCCAATGGCTCGTGGTTGAGTGTCTGGGGAGGGTCACCCCACCCCCCTTCGACAGTGGTCAGACTGCCGCGGATGGGCGTCCTCTTGACGTTGGTTCTGATGGTTGCCGGCGCCGCAGTTGGCGTGGAGTCGGAGCGGAGACGGCCGAAAGAGGCGGTCGCTTTGGCTCGGAAGCTGCTTTTGGTGATGCTCTATGTGCTGGTGCCGCCGGTGATCTTCTTCAACCTGGCGGCGGCCTCGATCAGCGTCGACAACGAGATCGGGATCGGGATCGCGCTGGTCAACATGGCGCTGGTCGGGGTGGCGGTCTGGTTCGTCGCCTCGAAGCTGCTGCGGCTGAGCCGGCCGAAGGCGGGGGCCGTGATCTGCGCGGCGATCGTCGCCAACACCACGTACCTGGGCTATCCGTTGACGGTCGCCCTGCTGGGGCGAGACCACCTCTCGACCGGCGTCCTCTTCGACGTCCTGGTCGGCGGGCCGACGCTGATGTTCGGGGCGTTCGGCGTCGGCGCCGCCTTCGGGACGAAAGCGGGCGAAGGGATGGGCGAGCGCGCTCGGGCCTTCTTCACCCGCAATCCGCCGCTCTACGCCGCGGTGCTGGGGCTGCTCGCGCCAAATGCGCTGGCGCCTCAGGTCCTGGTCGACGCTTCGCAGGTGCTGGCGGTGGCGATCCTGCCGCTGGGCTTCTTCGCCGTCGGCGCCACGCTTGCCGAGGGCGCCGAGCAGGGTGAGCTTCCCCTGCCGCCGCCGGTCACCGCCCCCGTCGCCGTCGCCACGATCGGCCGCCTCGCCCTCGCCCCCGCCCTCCTCATGCTCCTCGCCGCCCCGCTGATCGAGCTTCCCTCCGCCTACCGCCTGATGTCAGCGATGCCGACCGGCATCAACGCCCTGGTCGTCTCCCACGCTTACGGCCTCGACAACCGCATCGTCGCCGAGACGATCACCTGGTCGACGGCCATAGTGATCGTCGCGGCATTAGCGTCGCTGCTGTTCTGAGCTACTGCGTTCCAACGATCCCGACCAGCACGCCGAGCAGGCCGAGGAGCCCGACGATCAATACCCAGGACGTTCTGAACAGCAGCTGGTACATGCCGTCGAAGCGTTCGTTGACGATTTCGAACTTGCGATCCATCCTGGCGAACCCAGCATCCATCTTTTCCTCAAGCCGAGTGAACCCGGCGTCCATCTTCGTCTCGATCCGATCGACTCGGTCACTGAGATCGTCGAGCCGTCCGTCGTTCCATTCCGTCATCCCCGCCTCCTTTTCTGCGACCGCTGCCTCCATGGCTCGACTGTAGCAGACAAAAACATACGTATTTGAAACGTTTCTGTAAATTTTCTGCATGCTCCACCACGTCGGGATCGAGATGAGGCCAGCTGACATCGCGACGGCTGTCGGCTTCTTCGAGCTGCTCGGGTTCGAGCGGGTGGAGCCGCCGGAGACGCTGCGCGAGTTCACCTGGCTCGAACGCTCGGGGACGCAGGTGCACCTGATGCCGGAAGCGGAACCAACCGTCCCGTCGCCGGGGCACCTGGCGGTGGTGGTCGAGGACTTCGACGGCACGGTCGCGCGGGTGCGCGAGGCCGGGTTCGAAATCGAGCTGAAACGCGAACACTGGGGCGTGCCACGGGCGCTGGCCATCGCTCCCGGCGGCCACCGGGTCGAGCTGATGGCGGCGCCACCGGCGCCGCAGGTCTGAGGCGGCTACTCGCGCTGCTTGCGCTTGCGCCGCTCGCCGGGTTCTTCGGGGGCGTCGTCCGCATCGGGAGCCTCGGTGCCTTCGGCCGGTTCGAGTTCTGCCGCGGCGCGCTCGCCCGGCGTTTCCCATGGCACCGCCTCCCCCGCCTCCCAGGCAGCCGGTCTGCTGCCAGGGAGGAAGCCGAGAAAAAGCAGGCCGAGGTAGCCGAACCAGACGATCGCGAAGATCACGAAGCCAATCAAGATGGCGATTCCAAGGGCCATTCCCAGGGATCCCCAGAAGCGGCTGAGCAGGCCCGTCCGCATCGCCCAGAGGCAGGTGTAGAAGAGGCCGATCGCGAAGAGCAGGCCGCCGCCGAGGCTGACGATCGTCGCGGCCGGGGTCAGCGAGGCATCGCTGATCGCGTGGGTGGCCGCATCGTCTTCGCGCTTTTCCTTTTCGCAGGCGGCGAGCGGTTTTTCGCCTTCGCACTTTTCCTTCACTTCCTTCGCCGAGATCGACGGCTTCGATTCCCCGGCGACAAAGTGTTCGGCCGCTTCGATCCGCGCCTGGCCGTAGAGGACGGTGCCCGCGGCGACCAGCAGCGGCGCGGCGATCAGGAGCACGATCATCGCCTGCCGCACCCGTGGGCTGCGGGCGCGGGCGGCACGGAAGAGATAGACGAGCGGCACCGTGAAGAGCAGGAAGGCGAGCGCCGGCATCAGGCTGGTCAGCGTCACGTTGCCGGGGTGGGCGTCGACCGAGCGCAGGGCATCGGCTTCGCCGCTGCCGCTGACCGAGCTGACGAAACCCTGGAGGAGAATCAAGACGACGGCGAGGAATGCGGCCAGCGCCGCCGGCAGTGCCCAGCGCGCCTCCCTCTCCCGGACCTGCTCTGGGCTCACGGCCCGTACGCTATCCGAGGCATGGAGCAGACCGAGGCCACCCCGGTAGTCCCGCTCGAGGCCGGCGCCGGGCCGGAGAACCCCCCCTGCCCCGCCTGCGGCGAGCCGCTCTTCGGCTGGATCGGCCGCAAGGCCGGGCTCGAGGGTCCCGTGCGGCGCTGCGAGAGCTGCGGGCTGGCGATCGTCGGGGAGCCAAAAGGCGGCGCCGAGGCAGCCCTCCACGAGCTCGATTCGCTGCGCCGGGAGAACGTGGTGGGAATCGAAAACCGCGGCAGCGTCGCCTGCGCCCTCGGCGGCGCCGGCTGGGCGGGCCTGCGGCCGGGGAGCCGGCACCTCTTCACGGTCGAGGCGGTGCGGCGCCTGGTCGCCCAGCGCGACCAGGTCGTCAAGTCGGCGCGCTGGCGCCCGCTGGCCGGCCTCGCCAGCACCTGGCAGACCCTGCTCAACAGCGTCACCTTCGGCCGCAACGTCGCCCTCGGCGCCCTGCGCGGGGCCCCCGCGGTGCCGGCGGCCCAGCCCTGGCAGCGGCGGATCGACGCCCTCGCCAGCGTGGTTCTCGCGATCCCGGCCCTGCTGATCGCGATCCCGGTCGAGCTGGCCGGGGGCCTCAGCCGCCGCGGCGCCGTCGTCTCGATCCGGCTCGAACTCTTCTAGCTAAGGCCTTCCCTGGCCTCTCGGACCAGGGTGACGGCCTCGGGAAAGAGGACGCGGATCGCGTCGCGGACCTGCATCGCCTGCTCGTCGGCGCTGCCGGCCAGGTCGAGGCGGGAGATCGAGGCGACGGTCATCTCCACCGCGAGCTTGATCGCGTTGTCGGCCCAGGCGACCCGCTGGGAAGACTGCATCTGCTCCGACAGCTCTTCCATGCGAGCGCGGAACTCCTCGGGGTCGCCAAACAGGTTGAAGCCCTCCATCTCCCTGCATGTAAGCAGAACCGGCACAGCGCCGACCGAGAATCGGCACCTTTTGCGCGCCAACCGCGCGCCCCGCCGCTCTAGCGTCGCGACGATGGGCGGAAAGGAGAACGAGCGAGGGTCGGCCAGCGTTGAGCAGGCGGGGCTGGCGGCGCTGGTTGCGCTGCTCCTGATCGCCGCGATCGCGGCGGTGGCAGCGGGCGGGGAGATCGATGCAGGGAGGCAGCTCGCCGGCGCTCTCGGCCGCCGCCTCACCTGCGCCCCGCGGCTTCCAGACGCCTGTAGGCACCATGCCTTGGTGCCTGCCTACGGCTGGCCGCTCGCCCGGCTGGCGCGCGCGCTGGCGCCGAGGCCGGAAGCGCTCAGGGGCCCCTCCGGCCTGCCGCTGATGCCGGTCGACTTCCGCCGCTGCCGCGCGCAGAGCTGCGCCGTCGCCGCCGGCCCCCACCTCACCGCCTCCGGCCGCCGCGTCACCGCCTTCACGGAGCTGATCGACCACCGCGCCTCGGAGGGCTGGGTCGAAATCGTCTACTGGCTCTACCGACCGTCCCTGGGCTGGCAACGGCTCTCGCGCCGTGCCACCGGCGCCGACGTCGACGCCGGTGGCGGCGTCGAAGTGCTCGAGCGCGATGACCCAGCGCTGGTCCCGCTCGAGACCCTGCCCGGCCGCGACCACTACGACTTTCCCGCCACCGAGCGCCCGCCCTGGCAGTGGCAGGTCGCCGGCCGCTATCCAGGCTGGTCGAGCTAATCCCCTGCTAGGGAGGCGTGGCGGCTTCAGCGGCCTTCTGAGAATCAGCTTCCTCTTGCGCCTGCCGGATCAACCCGCGCCAGTCGGTCGTCCGGAACACCAGCAGGATCGCCATGAAGCCGAGCACGACCGACCAAGCCGCCATCGCGATCTGGGTGCCGACGGAGAAGGAGAGGACGGCGGTGCGGGTCGGCCCGCTCAGGGTGGCAACCAACAGAGCCTGCTGGGCGCCGGCGCCGCCGGGGGTGAAGGGGACGACGTTGGCAATCGCCTGGCAGCTCATCACCAGCATCACGTTGCCGATCGAGCCGTTGATCCCGAAGGCTTCGAGGAAGAACCAGAAGGCGGCGAAACGGAGGAGCCAGCCGAGCCCCTGCCAGGCGGCGACCTCGCGCAGGTACCGGCGCGGCTCGGTGAGGATGACTAGGCCCTGGCGGACGCGCGCCCAGAAGCGGCGGACGCGGTGGGCGAGCAGGTAGATGCCGATCGCGATCGCCAGCAAGGTCGCCCCCACCACAATGAAGAAGACCTTTGGGTGGTCGGCCCAGAAGGAGATCTCGAAGGCGGGCAGGTCGGGGATCTGCGGCAGCGGCGGCAGCAGGCCCTGGCTGATCGCGTAGAGCAGCACGAGCACGCCGACCGAGGTGTCGAAGACGGTCTGGACGAGGAAGGAGGAGGTGACGGCGGGATAGGAGGAGCCGGGGATCTGCCGTTTGACGAGGAAGACCTTGGTCACGTCGCCGGCGTGCGCCGGCACCACCGCGTTGATCCCGGCCCCCGCGAGGTAGGCGGCGGCGAGCGGCAGGAAGGCGATCTCCTTGTCGGGATAGGCGGCGCGCAGGACGTTGCGCCAGGCCCGGGCGCGGGCCAGCTGCATCGCCAGCAGGCACAACAGCGCGATCCCGAAAGTGGTCCAGTGGACTTCCGAGAGGTGCCGGAAGAATTCGGCGGTGCGGTTGAAGAAAGCTTCGAAGTTGTCGGCGAGATCGGCGAACGGCATCGCAGCTAGACTAGCCACGCTCGTGGCCGACCCCGACGTCCACACGCTGCCCCAGACCCCTGCCTCCGACCCCGCCGACGAGGCAATGTGCGACCGTGCCCGCGAGCGCTACACGGCCGATCGCAACAGCCGCTTGCGGCGCCGCCGCAAGCGCCACGCGCAGCTGCCGAACCTGATCATCGTCGGCGGGCTCAAGTGCGGGACGACGAGCATCCACCACTACCTCGGGCTGCATCCGGAAATCCAGATGTCGAAGCCGAAGGAGCTCAACTTCTTCGTCGAGGAGCTGAATTGGGACCTCGGGCTCGACTGGTACGCGAGCCGCTTCGACGACCGCTTCAAGGTCCGCGGAGAGTCCTCCCCGCACTACACCAACCTGCCGCGCTTCGAGGGGGTGGCAGAGCGGATCAAGCAGCATTGCCCCGACGCCCGCCTGCTCTACATGGTGCGGGACCCGATCAAGCGGATCCTCTCCCACTGGGTCCACGCGACCGGCGCGGGGTACGAGACCGGCGACCTGGTCGAGGTCCTCTCCAACCCGAACACTTCCTACATGAACCGCTCCAAGTACTGGCTGCAGCTGCAGCCCTACCTCGAGCACTTCGACCGCTCGCAGATCGCCCTGATCGCGCAGGAGGAGCTGCATGCCGATCGTGAGGGGACGATGCGCAAGGCCTTCGCCTTCGCCGGCGTCGACGAGGGCTTCACCTCGGAGCAGTTCGACCGCGAGTGGGAGAAGTCGAGCGCCAAGCAGGGCGACAAATACCAGTTCATGGAGAAGCTGATCAAACTGCCGGGCTTCCGCTCCTTCGACCGCAACTTCGACCGCCTGCCCGAGTCGATGCGCTGGCTGGTCGAGAAGGTCGTCCACGACCCCGAGAAGCCCCCGGCCCCCAAGCCGACCCTGCCCGACGACCTCTTCGAGTCGGTCCGCGCCCGCTTCACCGACGACGTCGCCGAGCTGCAGAAATTCGCCGGCCGCGAGTTCCCCGGCTGGCACGACTACAGCTGAGACAACCCGGGCGGGCCGATGGTGGCATCGACCCGCCCTGCCGATTAGTTCGTCTTGCTCGTTGAAATTGACGGGAACACGATGGTGGTCTTGCTGATCCGCATGCGGCCTCACCTCCTTCCGTAGGTCGGGCCGAGACCAGAAGGAATGACCATTACTGGAGGGCTCTCCAGCGGCTTTAACGAGTGCCGGAATTAGCGGGAGCTAAATGCTCGGAATAACCTGTAGCGTGGCCAGCCCTTGAACCGGAGGATTCGAGCATGAGCAAACCTCTGAGCAGTCAGACTGCAGACGAGCCAGGAATTCGCGAGGAGGCGAAAGAGCACTTCGGGCGGCCGGGTCACGAGCAGCTCGTGAAAGGCCTGAGCCATCCGCTGCGGGTGGAATGCCTGACCATCCTCAGCAAGCGCGTTGCGAGCCCGAGGCAGCTTTCGGAACTCCTCGACCACGACCTCACCAACGTCAGCTACCACGTCCGCACGCTCGTCGAGCTTGGGCTGGTTGAGCTGGTTGGAGAGGAATCAGTGCGCGGAGCGGTTGCCCACTTCTACAAAGCGGTCGAACGACCGCTGCTGGCCAATGCCGAATGGGTACAGCTCCCTTCAGAGGTGCGGCAGATGATCTCGGTCTACAGCTGGGACATCCTGCTCAAGGACGCAACCGAGTCGATCGAAAAGGGCGTCTTCGACAGCCGCTCAGACCGTCACCTCACCCGAACCACGCTCTTGCTCGACTCAGAGGGCTTCGCCCGCCTAAGCAAGCTGATGGATGGGCTACTGGAAGCGATCTTGTCCGAGCAGGCGGCTGCGGCCGAACGGATGAGCAAGTCGGGCGAGAAACCGCTGCACGCTGTCGCTGCGACGGCACTCTTCCCGATGCCCGACCCTGAGTGACTAAAGCCGCCGCCACGGGGTAGCCTCGTCCCGATGCGGCGGCTTCTCCCGGGTCCCGGGCCGACCTCGGTCTCCGAGCAGCTGGAGACCTACCGGCCGTGGGAGGAAGCGCCCGAGGAGCGGCCGCTGGTCGGGATGAACTTCGTCGCCACGGTCGACGGGCGGGCGACGATCGAAGGGCGGTCGGGACCGATCGGCTCGGATTCCGACACCGAGATGCTGGTCGGGCTGCGGGGCCGCTTCGAAGCGGTGATGATCGGCGCCGGGACGATGCGGGTCGAGCGTTACGGGCCAATGGGGCCGCTGCTGGTGCTGGTCAGCGGTCGGCTCGACCTGCCCTGGGACGCGCCGGTCTTCACCGCGGAGGGCGAGGTGCTGATCTTCACCGCCGCGGAGACCGAGCCGCCGGAGACGGCGGCGAGCGTCGAGGTGGTCAGGCACGAGGGCGCGGTGAACCTGCGCGAGGCGCTGCGCCACCTGCGGCAGGAGCGCGGGGTCCGCGCCGTGCTCTCCGAGGGCGGCCCGCACCTGCACGCGCAGATGCAGGCAGACGGGCTCGTCGACGACCTCTTCCTGACGACCGCGCCGAAGCTGAGCGGCGGCGGGGCGCCGCGGATCGTCGAGGGTTCGCTCCCCGACGTCGTCGGCCTCGACCTCGCCTGGCTGCTCGAGGACGACGGCGAGCTCTTCGCCCGTTACCGGCGAGCCTGAGAGCGGCGATCCAATACCGTTCCTCTCGGCAGAGAGAGGACGAGGAGAGGAACCGAATGGACTTCAACCCCAGCCCCGAGGTCGCGCAGCTGCGCGAGCGGGTGCTCGACTTCATGGACGCGGAGATCTACCCGCAGGAGCGGGAGATCATGGAAGCGCTCGACGCGGAGGTCGGCGCCGGCGTCCCCTACCCGCAGAACCTGGTGGCGGTGCGCGAGAAGGCGAGGGGCGAAGGGCTCTGGAACCTGTTCATGCCCGACGAGCGCTTCGGGCCGGGGCTGACGAACTGGGAGTACGGCCTGCTCTGCGAGGAGATGGGGCGCAGCCCGATGGCGGCGCCGATGGCCTTCAACTGCTCGGCTCCGGACACCGGCAACATGGAGATCCTCGCCGAGCACGGCACGCCCGAGCAGCGCGAGCGCTGGCTCGAGCCGCTCCTGGAGGGGAAGATCCGCTCCTGCTTCTCGATGACCGAGCCGGAGGTCTCGGGCTCGGACCCGACGCTGCTGCAGGCGCGGGCCTGGCTCGATGGCGACGAGTGGGTGGTCGACGGCCACAAGTGGTTCACCTCGGGCGCCGTCGGCGCCGACCTGGCGATCGCGATGGTCGTCACCGACCCCGACGCGCCGCCTTACAGCCGCGCCTCGATGATCTGCGTCCCCACCGACACCCCCGGTTTCAACCTGGTGCGGCCGATCTCGGTGATGGGCCACGACGGCGGCCCCGGCCACTGCGAGATCCGCTACGAAGAATGCCGGGTGCCGAAGGGGTTTCTGCTCGGCGAGCGCGGCGCCGGCTTCGCGATCGCCCAGGACCGGCTCGGGCCGGGGCGCATCCACCACTGCATGCGGGCGATCGGGACCGCCGAGCGCGCCCACGAGATGATGTGCCGCCGCGCCAATGAACGCAGCGCCTTCGGCGGCCCGCTAGGCGACAAGCAGTTCGTCCAAGAGTCGATCGCCACCTCGCGGATGGAGATCGACCAGGCCCGCCTGCTCACCCTCTACGCCGCTTGGAAGATGGACACCGAGGGCAAGCGCGCCGCCCGCCAGGCGATCTCGGCGATCAAGATCGTCGCCGCCAACATGGTGATGGACGTCCTCGACAGGGCGATTCAGATCCACGGCTCCCTCGGCATGACCGACGACACCCCCCTGGCGATCATGTGGCGCTTCTCCCGCATGCTCCGCCTCGCCGACGGCCCCGACGAGGTCCACAAAATGGTCCTCGCCCGCCGCGAGCTGAACCGCTGGTCCAAGCGCGCCGAGGCTGAAGCCGAAGGCAACTTGGAGCCGCGGCACGCGACCCGAATGGTGTGAAAGAAGTCCGCTCCTTTTGAACCTCGATTGCCCCTGGTGTGGCCATCCCCTCGCCGATGGCACCCAACTGACCGCCCGCGTTCGCTGCGCCGGCTGCGGAGTGGCCACCACCGCTCCCTGGCCCTCCGAGGAGGAGCTCGACGCCGCCTATGCAGGCTGGTACCGCCCTGACGGCGGCCGCTTCTCCGGCATCGGAGATCGCCTTCTGCTGTACCTGCGGGGGCGCCTCGCCGGGCGCATCGACCGGATCGGCCCGGCAGGACCGGTTCTTGACGTGGGATCGGGCGACGGCGCGCTGCTCACCGCCCTGCGGGGACGTGGACGGGAGGCGGCAGGGCTCGAGCGCGGCCCGGCGGAGGGGGCCCGCGAGCAGGAGATCTTCGAGGTCGGTGACGATGACTGGGCGGCGATCGTCTTCTGGCACTCCCTCGAGCACCTCCGCGAGCCCGGGAAGGCGGTCGAGCGGGCGGCGCGGCTATTGAAGCCGGGGGGGTTCCTGTTTGTCGCCGTCCCCAACTCCGCCAGCCTTCAGGCGCGGCTGTTCGGAGATCGCTGGTTCGCGCTGGACATCCCCCGGCATCTCGTCCACCTCACCGCTCCCGCCCTCCGCCATAAGATCGAGGAGAGCGGTTTGCAAGTAGAACGAGTCAGCTACATGCGCGGGGGTCAGATCCTCTTCGGCTGGGCCCACGGCATCGTCTCCCTGCTGCCCGGTCACCGGAGCCTCTACGACGCGATCCGGCGGCCTGCGGCGCGATCGCGTTCTATGTCGGGCGGCGACCGTCTAGTGACTCTCGGGCTCGGCGCATTGGCGATCCCTCTTGCCGCCCTCGGCGCCCTGATCGAGGTGCTCGCGCGCCGCGGCGGCACCGTCTACGTGGAGGCGCGGCGTGCCTAAGGTGATCGCCGTCCTGCCGGCCCTGAATGCCGCGAAGACGCTCGAGGCGACGGTGGAAGGCATCCCCCGGGACCTCGTCGACGAGGTGATCCTGGTCGACGACCACTCCACCGACGACACGCGGGAGCTCGCCCGCCGTCTCGGCATCCGCCTGATCTGGCACCCCCACAACGCCGGCTACGGCGCCAACCAGAAGACGTGCTACCTGGAGGCGCTGCAAAGGGATGCCGACGCCGTCGTCATGTTGCATCCCGACGGCCAGTACGACCCGGGGTTGATTCCGGCCATGTGCGCGCCGATCCTCTCCGGCGAGGCAGACCTGGTGCTCGGTTCCCGCTTTGCGCGACCGGGCATGGCGCTCGAGCAGGGCATGCCCCGGTGGAAGTACCTGGCAAACCGCTTCCTGACGACGGTCGAGAACCGGGTGATGAGGACCCAGCTGAGCGAGGCCCACACTGGCTACCGCGCCTATTCGCGCCACTTCCTTCTGACCATCCCCTTCCTCCGCAACGCCAACGACTTCAGCTTCGATTCGGAGGTCCTGATGCAGGCGGCGGCCTTCGAGATGCGAATCGTCGAGGTCCCGGCCAAGGGAAGGTACTTCGAAGATGCCTCCTCGGTCGGGTTCGGCGCGGGGACTATCTACGGGCTCAAGACCCTGCTCGCGGGCGGGCGCCTGGCCCTGCACCGCCGTGGAATCCTGCGTTCGCGCAGATTTCAGCCCTGAGCGCCGCGGCGGCTTGCGAATACCTCCCGCGGCGATCTGTACTTGAGCACCATCAGCGGCCGCTCGATCAGGTAATAGGTCAAGGCCGCGAGGGGCACGGCGATCAGGAAGGTGAGGGCCAGCACGGTGAGGAAGCCCGCTTCGGCGCCGCCGATGCCAAGGTCGACGGTGACGGTGACGCTCCAGAGGTAGAGGCCGTAAGACAGCACCCCGAGCCAGAGCATCAGTGGATGCCCGAGAAAGCGGGCGGGGACGCCGAAGTTGGGGTTGCCGAAGAAGACCGGGATCAGGACCAGGACCGCGACGACCGCCTGAACCAGGTGTAGGACGATGTAGCCGCCGGGGCCGAAAGGCGCGACCGTGAATGGCGTCGGGACGATCGTCAAGACCTCCACCAACCAGATGGCAAGCGCCAGACCCCAGCAGGCGCCCGGATTGTCGGCCGCCAGACGAAGCCACCGCGGCAGCCCCTGACGGCGATCGTGGTAGGCGACCGAGACCACCGCCGCCGCCAGGCCGAGGCCCAGCCAGAGGAAGTGGGCGAGGAAGCTGAACCGAAACCAGGAAGCGTCGCGCACGGACGGCAGGAAGGCGCCGACCAGGACCGAGGCAGCCGAGAACACCGCGATCAGCAGCAGCTCCGAGCGCATCCACGAGCGGACGCTGCGACCGCGGGCGAGCCATGCGGTCAGCAGCGCGTAAGCCGGCAGCATCAGGTAGAAGGTCATCTCGACCGTCAACGTCCAGGACTGCGGCAGGCCGCAGTGAAACCCCGAATCCCCGATGCACGCCTTGCTGGCGTCGGCGTAGTCGAGGTAGAAGCCGAGGCTGTAGAACGTGTACCACTTGTCGCTGAAGACGCCGACCAGGCCGGGGAAGATCGCCAGCGCCGTCAAAGCCACCCAGTAGGCGGGGTAGACGCGGAGGAAACGGCGCCAGGCATAGGCCCCCACGGTGGGCGAAGAGGGCCCGCCGCCGCGGTGGGCGATCATCGGCCGGTAGAGAAGGAACCCCGAGAGGAAGAAGAAGATCGCGATCGCTCCGTCGAGCCTGACCACGAGCCGGTTCGGGAGGCTTCCGGTGAAGCCGCCGAAACCGCCGGTGAAGAGCCAGACGTGGCAGACCATGACGCTGATGACGGCGAAGGCGCGGGCGCCGTCGGAAAGTGGGAAGCGGGGATGGCGGGGCGGCGGGGCGACGACGTCCGGAACCGCCACCGGATCTCTCTCTGCCTGCCTGCTCGCCATTCCTATCTGGCGCGGCCGGCGGTGGCGAACGCGCGGATGAAATCGACGTCGCAGGTTTTCAAGCCGGCTTCCCGAGCCAGCACTCGCTGCAAATTGCCGAGGTCCACCATCTGAAGCTCCAGCGCATGCGCCCGCGTCGCGTCTCCGGCCTCTCCGGCCGCGGCGCGATCCCGCACCACGGCGATGATCGGGTCGAAGAGCGCGACATACGATTCGAAGGCCACGCTGCCGGACTTCGCGGCAAGCGCCCGCAGCTTGCGCGCGCTCCGTTCGAGGGGCGGCAGGGCCGGCTCGATCAAGCCTCGGGTGGTTAGCGCCAGAGCGCTGAGACCGCTATCGGGGAGGCGGCCGAACCGAACCGCCAGGCGGCGAGAGCCGGCGATCATGTCGGCACAGACCCGATCCGCGGCGGAGACATAGGCTCGGCTGGAGTGGTGGGATGCGGCGGACGGTTGCGTCGCCGCCTCCTGGGCCGTCGTATCCGAGCCTCCGCCGCAGCCACAGAGCGCCAGGGCGAGCAGGGCGAACATCGCTGCTAACCGTTTCACGTGGTGCTGACCCTACCTTTGCGGCTGCTCGCATAGAGCCAGGCCACGCCGATCGCCGCCAGGATCAAGATGAAGGGGTCGGCCGGCGTCCGCTGGCGCGGCAGGCCGTTGATCGGAGCGGCGGCGAGGATCAGCAGAATCGGCACCAGCCAGAGGAACAGCGGACCCGCGGGAATCCGGCGCTCGCCGGGTCGGCGGGACCAAGCGATCGCGATCGCCCCCACCAGGGCGAGGAAAACCGCCAGCCCGAGACCGATCCGCTCGGCGAGGGGATCGGCGCTCCCGATCCCCCTGGTTTCGACCGGCCCCGTGATCGGATCGACGACCGAGCCGCCGGCGACCTCGAAAAGGCGAAGCAGATTCCAGGCGGTGACTTCGGCCACATAGGACGGGTGGTGGATGGCGAACGAGGTCGCCCTGCTGCGCAGGCTGGCGTCCAGAGTGCCTTCGTCGATTCCCCTGGTCAGGAACAGCGGCGTGTATTCGGGCGCGACCCGCGGCGTGCGCCAGCTCCCGGGGTTTGCGGCGTCCTGCTCCGAAGCTTGGTTGTAGGTGCCGGCCATCGCAAAGCCGGTGCCGCTGGTGACCGGGATCAAGCGACCGAACTCGACCGCGTTGCGCACCGTCCACGGGGCGATCGCCAGGACCGCGCACAGCAGGGCAAGCGCCGGCGCCGCGACCGCCTGGCGGCTGAGACGCGGCCGCAGGACCCAGAGGCCGAGTATCAGCGGAATCGCCAGGGCCGGCCCCGGATTGCGGGTGAGCGTCGCGAGCCCGAAGAGCAGCCCGGCCAGCGCCGCCCAGCGCAGCTCCCGGAGGCGCCTGAACTCGAGGATGCAGAGCACCATTCCCAGCTCGAGAGCGATAAACAGCGACTCGGAGAGCAACTCCCGGCTGAGCAGGACGAGTGGTGGAAACACCGCTGCGAGACCGGCGGCCAGAAGTGCGACCCGCCGACCCCAGACCCGTTTCGCGATCAGGTAGAGCAGGAAAACCGCCAGCGCCCCGAGGGCGGCGTTGGCGAGGCGTCCCGCCGTGACGCTGTCATCGCTGACCGCGTAGATCGCACCGAGGAAATACGGGTATCCGGGCGCCCGCAGCGCGCTGGGCCCACGATCGAGGACGTAATAGGAATCTGGGAAGCCATGCCCATCGGCAATCGAGCGGGCGTGGCGGTCATAGTCCCAGGCGTCCTGCTGGGGGAGGTAGCCGGAATCGGCGGCGATCGCAGCGACCCGGACGACGAGGGCCAGCGCCACGATCGCGAGGATCGGCCCCCTTGCACGAAGAGGGCCGCCCGGTGGGGCGGCCCTCTTCACAGTGGTGTCGAGCCTGCCTACGGGCTCGTCGCGCAATTGACGGTGGCGACGGTACCCCAGCCCGCGCCCGACGTCCCCTCGATCTGTTTCGCGAAGACGATCCAGGCGGTGCCGTACTGGGTGCTCTCGGTGACCGTGGCGGCATTGTTGTTAGCGCCGGTGATGATGAATCCGCCGCCCGTCGGGACCTTGCCGCTGGGGCAGCCGGCGATGCCGAAGGTGGTGCCAGCTTCCCCTTCGACCGAAACCTCTCCGCTCATTTTGCTGTTGGCGGCGGTGAGGGCGCTGTCGGCCGTGGCTTTAGCGCTGTCGGCAGAGGACTGCGCAGCCGCGGCGGCGGTTTTAGCGGCGTTCGCGGTGCTCAAGGCCGTGTTGGCCGTGCCCTGAGCAGCGGCGGCGGCTTTCCCGGCGGAATCGGCGGATTTCTGGGCCGAATCGGCGTCTTTCTGAGCCGAATTCGCATCTTTCTGGGCAGCCGCAGCGGCGCCGGAGGCGGCGTTGGCGGTGTTCTGGGCGTTGTTGGCCGCGGTCTGGGCGGCTTTCGCCTTTTTCAGGGCCTTTTGCGCGATCGACTTGACGCCTGCGGAAGCGCTCGCGATCGGGTTGGAGGGGCCTCCAAGGGCAGGTACTGCGAGCGCGAGGGCAAAAATCACGCTCAGACAAAGGACGGTGTAACGCTTCTTCATAGCTCCCCCAGACCCTTATATGGGCCGTTCGTAGGCAGTGGACGTCGGCATTCCACCACACCCGGCGGCGCTAAGCAACCCAGGCCGACTATTGGTCGACCAATTGTCCCTGGCTCACGACCAGTTCTCCGCAGCGCGCGAGCCCAAGCGAGTGAACCGCCTCTTCGACGTGGGCGGTCGCCGCATCGACCCGGGCGGCGACTTTCGCCACCTCCAGCCGATCCGATTCCCGAGCCACACGAGCGAGCGCCCCGGTTTCGATCTGGACTTCGAGCAGCGCCGCCTGCAACGCCGCCACCTGGTCGGAGTGAGCAGCGGGCACTGGGGCTCGGCCCAGTTCGAGCCGCCATTCGCCGACGATCGGGACGGTCGCGTCCGCATAGCGGCTGACGGCAGCCAGGCCCCCAGCCCCCAGGGCCTTCCTCTGCGCCGCGGCGACTTCGCCCTTATGGTGGACACAGGCCGCATCGAGGGCGCGGGTGTAGGCATCTTGGTCGACGCTCGCGCCTTCGTCTTCAGAGGGATCGAGGACCAGGAAGGCGAGAACCGCGACGAGAACCGCGGCCAGCGTCCCAAGGGTGATGATCCTGGTCCGGCGATCGCGGCCGATCAACCCCTTGACGCGCTCGCCGAAGCTCCTGTTCTCGGAGGGATTTCTGTCCGGGCCGTCCTGCTGCGGCAGCCCGGTCCCGCAGGAGGCGCAGTATTTGGAGCCCTTTTCGTTCTCGGCGCCGCAACGGGGACAGAACATGCCCGGAAGCTATCCGATTCGATTCGGCGTCCGGGTTGTAGCTTTACGGCAATGAAGCGGATGATCTATGCCGTTCAGATGTCGGTGGCCATATGCGCCGCGGCGGTGTTGCTTGCCGCCTGCGGCAGCTCGTCCGACGGCTCATCGTCCAGTGAATCTCTCAGCACCAGCGCCGCCACGGCTCCTGAAAACAAAGCCGCGAGCCCGGCGAAGACGCCGGCGGCCAAGGCTGCCAGACACGATTCGAAGGCAAAGAGAGGGAAGAACGCGACGGCAACGGACAACGGTGATTCGAATCCGAAGAAGCCGGCCCCGAAGAAGTCCCACGCCACGCCGGCGCCCCAAGGCAGCTCCCAAGAGGAAGCACCGAAAACCGTCCATGTCCACGGCTGCGTGACGGGGATGACCAAGAGCGAATGCAAGGCCGTGGGCAAGGCCTACGAACAGCAGCGGGATACTGCCCCTCACGTCGTCGAGGAAGGCGAATGCCCCGGCAGCCTGAGTCAAAGTGAATGCCGCGAAGCGGGCGAAGCGATCGAAGAAAGCCAGGATGGGCGCGTCGTCAAGCCCAATGAATGCCCGCAGGCGATGACCGCCGAGCAGTGCGCGGAAGCGGGCAAGGCCTACGAAGAAGTGACGAAGTAGCTCAGCCTTCCCACTCGACCCGCTCGGCCTCTTCGGCGAGGCGCTCGACCAGGCGGGCGAAGGCCTCCACGCCCTCATTGACCTTGCCGTAGCCGCCGGCGGTGTAGCGGGCGTAGACGCCCTCGAGGATGATCGCCAGCTTCCAGTAGCCGAGGGCGATGTAGAAGTCGAGCTGGGTGAGGTCGCGGCCGCTGCGCTCGGCGTAGCGGGCTTTCAGCTCCTCGCGGGTGGGGAAGCCGGGGGCGAGGTTGGCGGGCATGCCGAGGGCGAGGGTGTTCTCGCCGCGGTCGGGCCAGTAGGTCATCAGCAGGCCGACGTCGGCGAGCGGGTCGCCGAGGGTGCAGAGCTCCCAGTCGACCACCGCGGCCACCTCGCCGCTGTCGGTGAGGATCATGTTGTCGAGGCGGTAGTCGCCGTGGACAATCGTCGCCGGGCCCTGCTCGGGGATCCGCGCCGAGAGCGCCTCGTGGACGCGATCGATCGGCTCGAGCTCGCGCGTCTTCGATTTCTCCCACTGCCCCTTCCAGCGGCGCAGTTGGCGGGCGACGTAGTCCTCCTTGCGGCCGAGGTCGCCGAGGCCGACCGCGTCGGGGTCGACGGCGTGGATCTGCACCAGCGTGTCGGCGACGCGCTCGCCGATCGCCCGCCGGTCGCCCTCGTCCGGAAAGATCTCCGCCTCGGCGAGGCCGCGCAGGATCGGCCCCTCGACGAACTCCATCACGTAAAAGGGCGCGTCGTTGACGCTCTCGTCCTCGCAGAGGCCGACGACCGGCGCCACCGGCACCTCGGTCCCCCCCAGGGCGGAGACGACCTTGTGCTCGCGCCCCATGTCGTGGGCCGAGCCGAGCCGCTTGCCGAGCGGCGGCCGCCGCAGCGCCCACTTCTGCCCGGCTGCGTCGGTGACCCGGTAGGTGAGGTTCGAGTGGCCGCCGGCGATCCGCTCGAAGCTGAGCGGGAAATCGACGCCCGGGACGTTCTCCCCGAACCACGCTTCAAGCGGCTTCTGGGCGATCCCGTCGGTAGCCTCGTCAGCCATAGGGCCGCAAGCATATTCACGATCCCATCGACGCCTGAGCCCGTCCCTCGCCAACCGGCTGCGGATCGGGTTCGCGATCGGCTTTGCCGTGCTCACGGCGATGGCGGTGATCGGCGTCGCCCGCTTCATCCAGCAGCGCCAGGACTTCGAGAACTCGATCGCCCGCTCCTATCAGGTGGAGATGGTCGCCCGCGAACGGCTCGCTCGCGGCACCGGCGGCGCCGCGGCGAAAGCGACCGTCACCGACCAGATCCAGCACCGCGAACAGCTGCAGGACGACATCTCCGGCGACACCCGCGACACCGCCCTCCTGGTCGCCGCGGGCTTGATCGCCGGGCTCACCGGCGCCCTGCTCCTCTTCAGCGGCCTGATCTCCTCGATGCGCCGGCCGCTCGAGCAGCTGGTCGACGCGGCCGGGCGGCTGGCCGCCGGCGACCGCAGCACCCGGGTCGAGGTCGGCGGCCTCTCGGAGACGGCGACCCTCGGCGCCGCCTTCAACGAGATGGCGCGGGAGCTGGAGATCGAGGAGGGCCGGCGCGACGAACTCGACCGGCTCAAAGACGAGTTCGTGCTGACCGCCTCGCACGAGCTGCGCAGCCCGCTGACCTCGGTCCAGGGCTTCGCCGAGCTGCTGATGCTCGACAAGGACTCGCTGACGCCGCGGCAGCTGGAGACGGTCGAAATCATCCTCGACAACTGCCGCCACCTGGTCCGCCTCCTCAACGATCTGCTCGACCTCGCCCGCAGCGACGCCGGGCGGCTGTCGATTCGTCCACAGCCGACCGAGGTCGCGCCGCTCGTCGAAGACGTGGTGCGTACGATGCGCGCCCAGACCGAAGCCTCCAGTCAAAGCTTGACCGAACAGGTCGAGCCCGGCCTGCCCCTGATCGACGTCGAGGCGGACCGGATCCGGCAAATTTTGGTGAACCTGCTTACGAATGCTCATGAGTACACGCCCGAAGGTGCGTCCATCGGGGTCGCGGCGCGGGCCGTCGGCGCCGAGGTGGAGATCAGCGTGAGCGACAACGGACCAGGCATCCCTCCCGACCAGCTCGAGCGGATCTTCGAGCGCTTCACCCGCGGCGACGCCGGGCTGACGCAGCGCGTCGGCGGCACCGGGCTCGGCCTGGCGATCTCGAAATCGCTGGTCGAGCTGCATGGCGGCAGCATCCGCGCCGAGTCGACGGTCGGCCAGGGCTCGACCTTCCACCTGCGGCTGCCGATCGCGACCGCCGCCCCGGTCGAGGACGAAGCGGACCGGGCGCCGGCGGAGGCGAGCTGATGGCGAGGGTCCTGGTCGCTGACGACTCGGAGACGATCCTGCTGCTGATGCGGACGCGGCTTGAGATGGCCGGCCACACCGTCCTCACCGCCGCCGACGGCCAGGAGGTGCTCGACGCGGTCGCCGGCAGCGGCATGCCGGACCTGCTCCTGCTCGACGCGATGATGCCGCGCAAGTCCGGCATCGACGCCCTGCGCGAGCTCCGAGGCGCCGGCCACGAGGAGCCGGCGCTGATCGTCAGCGCCCACCAGAACCCCGGCGACGCCGACGCCCCCACCGACCTCGCGATCGACGGCTACATCACCAAGCCGATCGACTTCGACCGCCTGCTGGAGACGATCGCCGAGCTGACGGCGTAGCTAGCGGCGGCGCAGCCGGAACCTGAACACAGCAGGGGTGCTGTCGCGGTTGCCGGCGGCGTCGATCGCGAAGACGCGGAAGGCGTGGCGGCCAGCTTTGACGCGGTAGGCGCGGGGCGAGCGGCAAGAGCGGTATGGCTTGGCGTCGAGCTTGCAGCGGAAGCTGGAACCGGCCTCGCTGGAGGCGAAGCGGAAGGCGACCTGGCGCCATTTCCTGGCGGTCAGCACGAGCGCTCGCGGGTGCGCGGCGAGCTTGGTCTGCGGCGGGCGCCTGTCCCTCGGTGGTGGCGCCGGCGCCGGCGGTTTCGGCAACGGCGGTGGTGGCAGGAGCGTGAGCGTCCGGAAATTGTTCGGGTCGGCTTCGGAGACCGACTCGCATTCGATCGGCGCGGGGTCGCCGTACTGGGGGCGGTCGATCACCGCCGAGTCGTTGTCGGGGCCGCAGTTGATCGTGATGTCGGCGTCACCCGAGTTGGCGAGGATCGAGTCTTCGCCGGCGCCGGCGAAGTAGATGTCGGCCCCCGGATGGCCGAGCAGCTGGTTCGGGCCCGCGTCGCCGTAGAAGACGTCGCCGGCGGAGGAGCCCTCGAGGTCCTCGACTTCGCTCAGCGAATCGAGCGGTTCGCCGCCGCAATCGGGGGCTTCGCCGGAGCCCGGCCGACCCGCCGCCCCGCTCGCCAGGTTCGCCTCGACGCCTTCTTTGAACCGCGCCCAGGAGGCATTGTCGCGGCCGGGGCCGCCGGCGATGCGCTCACCGTCGCAGACGGAGTTCGAGAGGAAGAGGTCGTTGCCGTTGCCGCCAAGCAGTTCGTCGGCGCCGCCGTTGTGGGTGAGCGCGTCGTCGCCGCCGAGGGCGTTGAGCACGTCCGCGCCCTCGCCCGGGCCGTCGACGAGGATGTCCTCGCTTTCCTCGCCGCCGGAGATCGAATCGTTGCCTTCGCCGCCGATCGCGACGACCGAGACCGTTGCGGGAAAGTTGCCGGCGGCGATCGTGTCGTTGCCGTCCATTCCCGCGAGCAGGACCGAGTCGAGCGGCGTGGTCAGCGGGCAGACGGCTTCGGCCGCCGATTTGATTTCGCAGCCGCCGGCGTCACTCGCGCTCGCGTCGAAGGTGCCGGCCGCGAGCACGAAGCTGACGGCGGCGGGGGAGTAGGTGGCGGTGACGTTGTCGCCCCCGGTGCTGCCGACCAGGTACAGCTGCGCGTAGGAGGTGGCGCCCGGCGGGGCCATGAAGCCGACGCTGACTTTGCCGGTGTCGCGAGGGACGGCTTCTCCGCTTTCGATGTAGTCGCCATCGGCTCCGCCGACGAGGTTGTCACCGCCGCCGCCGCCGACAAGCGCGTCCGCCCCGCCGCCGCCGTAGATCGTCTCCGCGGCGCCGGTGCCGACTATGTAGTCGGCGAAGGGGCTGCCGACGATCGTCTCGAAGGCGCCGACTTCGACTTCGTCGACGCCGCCGCCGATCGGCGCCACCCCGTTCTCGGCGTTTTCGCCGCCTTCAGCCAGATGCAGGCGCAGGCCGCGCTCCCCTCCGGGTGGCGGGAAGCCGGTGACCGGCACCGTGCCGCCGAAGCCCGGGGCGATGCCGGTCGAGTAGCTGAGCGTGTCGGTGCCGCCGCCGCTGTCGAAGATGCGGTCGATCGTTGAGTCGCCGCGGACGTAGTCGTCGCCTTCTTCGCCGTCGATCGAATCGGCCCCGAAGCCGCCGACGAGGCGGTCGTTGCCGGGGCCGCCCTGCAGCAGGTCGTCGCCGATCCCGCCGAAGAGCTGGTCGTTGCCGGGGCCGCCGCGGAGGACGTCGTTGCCGCGCTCGCCGAAGACGACGTCGTCGCCTTCCCCGCCTTCGAAGGTCTGGCTGCCGACGCCGAGGTGGCAGCCGTCGGGACACGGAGCCGAAGCCGTGATCGGGGCCGCGACGATCGTGTCGTTCCCGCCCCCACCCTTGACAGCTTCGACGCCGGGCGCGGCGACGATCTTGTCCGAGCAGGGCGTGCCGTAGGTGGTGTCACCGACGGTGGTCGGCCCTTCGGCGCAGGTCGGGGTCGTGTCAGCACCAGCGGCCGCTGGCAACGCAAGCAGGCATATCAGGACGAGAGCCGGAACGAAACGCATCTATCTCTTCATACCCAAAGCCCTGCGTTCGATTCGGCGGGGAGCCCCACAGCTCAGCTCTTAGCAATCTCCAGCCGGATTTCTTTCCCCTTCAGCTTGGTCCCGTCGAGGAACTCGACGGTCCGCTCGGCCTCGTCGGGGTCGACCTCGACGAAGGAGAAGCGATGGAGGACGCGGACGTCGTGGACCGCCTCGTCTGGCAGGACGGCGCCCTCGCGCAGCGCCCAGCGGAGGTCCTCCTCCTCGATACCGCTGCGCTCGCCGCGGTTGACGAAGAGCTTCACGGTCTTCGCCTTCGAGCCCTCGGTCGAGTCGCCGCCGTCGCCGTTGCTGGCGGCAGGGGTCCGCTCGCGCTCGGCGCGCTCCTTGCGCTCTCCCCGCTCGCGCTGGCGCCGCCGCGGGCGCGGCGCGTGCTCGAGCCGCTCCTCGGGGGTCTCCCACTCGCCGATCGTCGTGTTGACGTCGCGTTCGATCCGGGCGATCTCGTCCTTCTGGTCGGGCGTGACGAAGGTGATCGCGCGGCCGGTCCGGCCGACCCGCCCAGTGCGGCCGATCCGGTGGACGTAGGTCTCCGAGGAGTTCGGCACGTCGTAGTTGATGACGTGGGTGACGTGGTCGACGTCGAGCCCGCGGGCGGCGATGTCAGTCGCCACCAGCAGCCGCACCCGGTGGTCCTTGAAGGAGATCATCACGCCGTCGCGGACGCCCTGGCTGAGGTCGCCGTGCAGCGCCTTCACGTCGAGGCCTTTGTCCTTCAGCGTCTTTTCCAGCTTCGAGGCGCCGATTTTGGTCCGGGTGAAGATGATCGCCTGCTCGGGTTCTTCGGTCTTCAGCAGCTCGACCAGGCGCGACGGCTTCTCCTTGGCCGGGACCTCGACGTAGGCCTGCTGGATCTTGTCGACCGTCAGCGTTTCCGGCGTGATGCTGATCGTCGTCGGGTCGTACATGTAGCCCTCGGCGAGCTTCTGGATCGGCGGCGGCATCGTCGCCGAGAAGAGCGCCGTCTGGCGCCCGCTCGGGCACATCCGCAGGATCTTCTCGACGTCCTCGATGAAGCCGAGGTCGAGCATCTCGTCGGCCTCGTCGAGGACGACGTAGCGGGCCGCGGTGAGGACCAGCGAGCGGCGGGACATCAGGTCCATCATCCGGCCGACGGTGGCGACGACGACGTGGGCGCCGGAGCGCAGCTGCGACTGCTGCGAGCGGATCGGGGCGCCGCCGAAGACGGCGACGATCTCGATGTCGAGGTGCTCGGCGTAGGAGCGCAGCGCCTGCGTCACCTGGATGCAGAGCTCGCGGGTCGGGGTGAGGACGATCGCCTGCACCTCGGGATCGGCGGGATCGAGGTACTGCAGCAGCGGCAGCCCGAAGGCGGCGGTCTTGCCGGTCCCGGTCTGCGCCTGCCCGATCACGTCGTGGCCGGCCAGCAGCTCCGGGATCGCCTGTTCCTGGATCGGCGTCGGATCTTCGTAGCCGAGCTCGTCCAGCGCCTGCTGGATATCGGGCGAGAGGCCTAGGTCTTTGAAGGCGGTCACTTGGTTCGTGTGTGAGAGGAGGGGCTCAGGACGAGGGGTCGAGGAGGAGCTTGCCGGTGGTGCGGCGGGCGATCAGGTCTTCGTGCGCCCGCGCCGCTTCGGAGAGCGGGTACACCTCTCCGATCGTAACCGTCAGCTCACCTGCGGCGATCGCCGCGAAAAGGTCTTGGATCATCGGGCCCAGCAGGTCGACCCTGCTGAGCAGGTGGGCGAGCCAGAACCCGATCACCGACTTCGAGCCGCGCAGCAGCGAGGCAGTCGAGATCTGGCGCTGCTCGCGGGAGGCGATCCCGAAGACGACCATCCGGCCGAGGGGGGCGAGGACGCCCATCTCCTCGTCGAAGGCTTGGCCACCGCTCATATGGAGAACCGCGTCGACCCGCTTGCCGCCGTTTGCCTCGCGGATCGCCGCACCCAGGTCCTCGGCGCGGGAGTCGACCGTCGCGTCGGCGCCGAGGCCCGCGACCAGCTCGCGCTTCTCCTCGCTGGAGGCGAGGCCGATGACCTTCGCCCCGGCGCGCTTGGCGAGCTGGACGGCGAGGGTGCCGGTGCCGCCGGCGGCGGCCTCGACGACGATCGTCTCCCCCGGCTCGATCCGGGCGCAGCGGTGGACCAGCGCCATCGCGGTCAACCCCTGCAGGAGGCCGCCCGCCGCCTGGTCGTAGTCGACCTCGGGCGGAAGCTCGATCATCTGGGCCTGCGGCACCGCTGCCTTCTCGGCGTAGCCGCCGCTGCCCAGCAGGACGGCGACGCGGCGGCCGTCGTTGGTCTGACCGCTGATCTCCGTGCCCGGGATCAGCGGCAGGGTCTGCTCGGCGAGGTAGTCGTTGCGGGAGGCGTGGGTGTCGGCGAAGTTGATGCCGCTCCGCTTGATGTTGACGACGATCTCGCTCAGCTTCGGCGACGGATCCGTCACGTCCACGTACTGAAGGACCTCGGGGCCGCCGAACTCCTCGATCTGGATCGCCTTCATTGGACGCGGAGTCTCGCAGGGGGCGCGCCCGGGCGCAGTCTCGCTAGGACGCGTCAGCGTCCGACGGTCCACTACCCTGCGGGCGGGATGGCGCTCACGGTTGTTGGATCAATCGCCTTCGACGCGGTCAAGACCCCGTTCGGGGAGCGCGAGCGCATGCTCGGCGGCGCCGCCGTCCACTTCTCGCTGGCGGCGAGCTTCTTCACCGAGGTGCGGCCAGTCGGCCCCGTCGGCGACGATTTCGGGGCCGAGCAGTTCGCGGTGCTCGAGGATCGCGGGATCGTCTGCGAGGACATCGAGCGGGTCGCGGGCGGCAAGTCCTTCTTCTGGCGCGGCCGTTACGAGTACGACCTCAACGTCGCCCATACCGAGGACACCCAGCTCGGCGTCTTCGCCGAGTTCGAGCCGAAGCTCTCGGAGGCCTCCCAGAACGCCGACACGCTCTTCCTCGCCAACATCCAGCCCGACCTGCAGCGCCAGGTCCGCGCCCAGTGCGCGGCGGCACGGCTCAGCGGCCTCGACTCGATGAACCTCTGGATCGAGACCGCCAAGGACTCGCTGACGGCGGCGATCGCGGAGGTCGACTGCCTCGTCGTCAACGACGCCGAGATCCGCCAATTGACCGGCCAGTCCAACCTCTCCCGCGCCGCCCGCGCGGTGATGGCGATGGGCCCGCGGGCGGTGATCGCCAAGCAGGGCGAGTACGGCGCCGCCCTCTTCACCGCCGACGGCTTCTTCGCCCTGCCGGGCTTCCCGCTCGAGGACGTGCGCGACCCGACCGGCGCCGGCGACAGCTTCGCCGGCGGCTTCTTCGGCTACCTCGACGGGGTCGAGGGCGAGCTGACCGACGCCGAGCTGCGGCGGGCGATGGGCTACGGCACCGTCCTCGCCTCATTCAACGTCGAGGAGTTCGGGACCGAGCGCGTCTCGCGGCTGACCCGGGAGGAGATCGACGAGCGTTTCGAACGCCTGCGCGGGATGACCCAGTTCGACGGCCCGGGCGTTCGCACCCCGTAGACTTCGTTCCTCCGACCGACCCAGTCACCGAGGAGGGGCGATGGCCACCGAGCAGCAGACGCAGGACCCGACCGCCGGCGCCAACGCCTCCGGGAACGGCGGCAAGGATTCACTGACGGTCACCGACAACCGCACCGGCAAGACCTACGAGCTGCCGATCTCTGACGGCACGGTGCGGGCGATGGATCTGCGCCAGATCAAAGTCGACGAGGACGAATTCGGGATGCTGGCCTACGACCCGGCCTTCACCAACACCGCCTCCTGCCGCTCGGCTGTCACCTACATCGACGGCGCCGCCGGCATCCTCGAACACCGCGGCTACTCGATCGAGCAGCTCTGCGAGAAGTCGACCTTCCTCGAGGTCGCCTACCTGCTGATCTTCGGTGAGCTGCCGACCACCCAGCAGCTCGAGCGCTGGACCTTCGACATCACCCACCACACCTTCGTCCACGAGGACCTCAAGCACTTCTTCGAGGGCTTCCGCTACGACGCCCACCCGATGGGGATGCTGCTCTCCGGCGTCGGCGCGCTCTCGACCTTCTACCCAGACGCGAAGAAGATCGGCGACCCGGAAGAGCGCTACATGGCGGCGGTGCGGCTGATCGCCAAGGTGCCGACCCTCGCCGCCTTCTCCTACCGGCACAACATGGGGCTGCCCTACGTCTATCCCGACAACGAGCTCTCCTACGCCCAGAACTTCCTCTCGATGATGTTCAAGAAGACCGAGGACCGCCACATCCCCAAGGACGCCCTGACGAAAGTCCTCGACGTCCTCTTCATCCTCCACGCCGACCACGAACAGAACTGCTCGACCAACGCGGTGCGCGGGGTCGGCTCCTCCGACGTGGACCCCTACTCGGCGGTGGCGGCCGGGGTGGCGGCGCTCTACGGGCCGCTGCACGGCGGCGCCAATGAGGCGGTGCTGCGGATGCTGCGGCGGATCGAGTCGCCGGAGAACATCCCCGAGTTCCTCGAGCGGGTGAAGCAGCGCGAGGAGAAACTGATGGGCTTCGGCCACCGGGTCTACAAGAACTACGACCCGCGGGCGCGGATCATCCAGCAGTACATCGAGCCCGTCTTCGAGGCGACCGAGTACAGCCCGCTGGTCGAGATCGCCCGCGAGCTGGAGAAGCACGCCCTCGACGACGAGTACTTCACCGAGCGCAAGCTCTACCCAAACGTCGACTTCTACTCGGGGATCGTCTACGAGGCGATGGGCATCCCGACCGAGATGTTCACGGTCATCTTCGCGATCCCGCGCACCGCCGGCTGGGTCGCCCAGTGGATGGAGATGCAGGAAGACCCGGAGAAGAAAATCGCCCGGCCGCGGCAGATCTACACCGGTGAGCGGGAGCTGGAGTACGTGGGGATCGAGGATCGTGAGGGGCCGGAGAAAATCGTCGGGCCGCCGGCTCGGCGGCCGAAACGGCCCCGGCGCGGGGCCTAAGTCTCAAGGTCTGGGTAGGGGTCGGTTCCCCCTCTCCAGACACCACTCGCCGATGGCTCGTGGTTGAGTGTCTGGCGAGGGGGAACCGACCCCTATTGCCATCGCATTAGGCTGACGCTTGTGTCTCGTTGGAAGTTGACCGTCCGGCACGGGTCGGATGTGGACCATGCTGGGTTCGATGATCTCGTTGAGGGGGTTGCAGCTATGCGGGAGCGGGCATTGGCCATCCGGGCTGAGGGACCGGCTCGGCCGGTTCGGTCGCTGCGGGATTTCGAGCCGAAGGACCAGGTTCATGCTCGGTTGCAGCTGAGCGGGGGGCGGCTGTTTCGGAAGACGGTGGCGGGGGTGGACGTGCGGGGGGACGGGACGTTCGTGCCTTTCAAGGGCGGGGTAGTGCGGGAGGAGCTCGATCCGACCGACCACGACACCCCGTTCGACCTCGTGCGCGAGACTTTGGAGGCGGAGACCCGATGAGCAAGACCGAGACCGAGATCCCGAAAGGCAGCTACGCCGCCGGCGAGCGGGTGAAGCTGCCCGCGAGCGCCGAACCGCCCTTCACCGTCTTCATCAACGGGATCGAGCAGAGCAAGGAGACCTACCGGATCGAAGCCGCCGAGATCGTCTTCGACCGCCCGATCGTCAAGGAGAAGGTCGGCACGGGCCGCTGGCTGGCGATGTACCTCGGCCTCTTCGGCACCTACCGCAAGAACGAGACGATCGACGTCCAGTTCAACAAGGGCGGGAAGGTCGAGCTGCGCTCCGATCTCCCGGTCATCCCCTACGCCGAGGGCGAGGGACCGTGAACATCGGCTTCCTCCTCCTCTGCGACTACAGCGAGGCCGTCAACGGCAAGCTCTACCTGACCGGCGGCGGCTGGAACGTCCTCCGCCTCCCCGAGCTGCCGGCCGAGTGGTCCTTCTCCATAGGCCTGGGCATCGACATCGCCTGGCACGAGACCAACAACCCCCACGAGCTGGTCGTCACCGTCCAGGATCCTGACGGCCAGGAGCTGGGTGAGGGCCTCACCGCCAACTTCGAGACCGGCCGCCCCCCTGGCCTTCCCGAAGGCCAGGAGCAGCGCCTGGTCATGTCCATAGCCGCCACCGCCGCCTTCGCCACCGCCGGCCCCCACGCCGCCGTGGTCCAGGTCAACGGCGAGGAGATAGGCCGCGCCCGCTTCTACCTGATGGAAGAGCCGGGCGAGCCCGGGCTCGCGTAGCTCTAGTTGAAGACGTAGAGCAGCAGGAAGGCGATGATCGCGAAGGCGGCGCCGGCGGCTTGGATGCCGCGGTCGCCGGCGATGATGCCGGACATCGAGCGGTCGTCGTTGCGGTCGTAGATCAGGTAGAGGTAGCGGAAGATGCCGTAGACGACGGGCGGGATCGTGAGCATCATCTTGCTGCCGATGAGCGGCGAGTTGACGGTGTAGATGGCGTAGGAGATCACGGTGCCGGTGGTGACCATGGAGACCATCTGGTCGAGGAAAGGCAGCGAGTAGTGCTCGAGGACCGGGCGGGTCGAGGTGCCCTCGTGCAGCTCGGAGACCGCCTCCTGACGGCGCTTGGTGAAGCCGAGGAAGGCGGCGAGCATGCCGGTGCAGAGGATCAGCCACTCGGAGGCGTGAGCGTCGACGGCGCTGGCGCCGGCGGCCACGCGGAGGATGAAGAGACCCGCCAGCGTCATCACGTCGACGATCACGATCTGCTTGAGGCCGAGGCTGTAGGCGACCTGGGCGATCCCGTAGCCGACGACCATCAGGCCGACCTGCCAGTTGACGCTGAAGGCGATCGCGATCGCGACTAGGGCGAGCGCGGGAGCGATCGCTTTCGCGGCGCCCTCGGAGAGCTCACGCGCCGCCAGCGGGCGGAAGCGCTTCTTCGGGTGCTTGCGGTCGAGCTCGACGTCGAGCAGGTCGTTGACGAAGTAGCCGGCGCTGGAGATCAGGCAGAAGGCGACGAAGGTGATGAACGCCTCCAGGACCTCGTGCGACTGGTTGAACTTGCCGGAGAAGAGCAGCCCGGCGAAGACGAAGACGTTTTTGATCCACTCCTTCGGCCGGCCGGTCTTGATCGCGGCCCGCAGCGGTGAGCGCCGCGGCACCACCTCACCCGTCTCGGGCTCATGGGACCGGTTCGGCTCGGCCGGCACGGTGGGCTGTTCGGAGGTGATCGTTTCCATCGGGGGACGCGGCTCAGGCACCTTCACCAGCTACCCGGCCAGGCAATGAAGTCGCGAAAGGGTAGCGCTGCCGGAAGTCAAGTCGGGTCGATGAGCACGCCGGGGTTGAGGATTGCCCCGGGATCGAGCTCGGCCTTGGCGGCGCGGAGGGCGGCGGCGAAGGGGGCCGGGCGCTGGCGGTCGTACCAGGGGCGGTGATCTCGGCCGACCGCGTGGTGGTGGGTGATCGTGCCGCCAGCGTCGGCGATCGCCTCGGAGACGGCGGCCTTGACCTCGTCCCACTGCTCGACCTCGCCGCCGCGGACGGCCGGCGCGAGGACGGTGAAGTACGGAGCGACGCCGTCGGGATAGACGTGGGTGAAGCGACAGCTGACGCGCGGCGCGCCGGGCCCCTCGGCGGGAGCGCCGCTTACCTCGGAGACCGCCCGTCGCGCCGTCTCCAACACTGTCGTGTGGAACTCCTCGAAGCGGTTCCAGGTGACCGCCGTCTCGAAAGTCTCCGAGAGCACGCCGCAGGCGACGAAGGTGTCGCGGAGATACGGAGCCAGGAGGAACGCGCCGCGCCAGCTGCCGACGGCGTCGTCGCTCCCTCCAGTGGCGCGTAGATCGCCGGGGGTGCCGCCAGCGGCGCGGGCAATCTCCAGCGCCAGGTCCATCGGGGCGTCTACGGGAAAGCGGGCCGACTCGAAGCCGAGGAGCAGGAGGTGGCTCTGGCCGTCGCCGGCGCCGGTGAAGCCGGCCTCCTCGGCGTCCAACAGGCGGCAGTTGGCGGGATGCAGACCTGACTGGGCGATCTCGCGGACGGCCTCGACGGCGGCGTTGAAGTCCTCGAAGGTCACGCCCACCGAGGCCTTGAACTCGGGGCGCGAACGGGCCCGCACCCAGGCCTCGGCGATGACGCCGAGGATCCCCTCCGAGCCGATCAGCATCCGGTCAGGGGAAGGCCCGGCCCCCGAGGCCGGCAGCCGCCGGCTTTCCCAGTCGCCGCGCGGGGTGATCGCCCGCACCGACTCCACCAAGTCGTCGATATGGGTCTCCAGCGTCGCGAAGTGGCCGCCGGCCCGCGTCGCGATCCAGCCGCCCAGCGTCGAGTACTCGAACGACTGCGGGAAGTGCCGCAGGGTCAGCCCGTGCTCGCGCAACTGATCCTCCAGACCCGGCCCGGTGGCCCCCGCCTGAATCCGCGCCGCCAGCGACGTCGGATCCACCTCCAGCACCCGATCCAGCCGCCGCAGATCGAGCGAAACCACGGGCCGCTCCCCGACGCGCGCCTCAACCCCCCCGACCACGCTCGTCCCGCCGCCAAACGGGACCACCGCGGCCCCCTCGGCCTCCGCCCAGCTCAGGACAGCCTCGATCTCCGACTCGTCCTTCGGAAACGCCACCAGGTCAGGCGGATTCTCGAACCGCCCATAGAACCCCCGCACCACATCCCGATAGGCCTTCCCCAGAGCGTGGGCCGTCCGGTCGTAGCGCCCATCAGAGAACAAGCTGCCGAGCGCTCCCGGCCGCTTCAACCGTGGCGCCCGCAGCTCCACCTCCTCCAGCGGCACCGGCTTCTCAACCTCTCCCCCAAACCCAAACCGAGCCCGGATCCCTTCCGCAGCCTCCCTCAGCTGCGTCCCAGTGGGCGCCTGATCCTCATAACCCCATCCCCAATGCTTAAGGCGACGTTCCGTCACCGGTTCAACCTACCCCCGGCCCCAACTACCAGTGCACACCTTTCATCAGATGAGCAAAGGCGACCGCCTCAGTCGAAGGCGCTTTGTCGCGAGCCTCGTCTTTCTTGCCTTTCGCCGCCTGGGACTCAGGGAAGAGCTTGTAAGCCGTATTCAAGATCGAGTCGCTGGCCTTGGGCGCCACCGCGTACATCAGCTCACCGAACGTCCCGAGTTTCGTCGCCACCTTCTTCGGCCGCCGGATCATCGCCTTGGCGATCATCTCGGCCGCCTCCTCGGGCGTGATCGCCGGGAACATGTCGTACATCCGGGTCGGCGCGATCATCGGCGTTCGCACCAGCGGCATGTGGATCGTGGTGAGGTGGACGCTGTCGTCGACGACCTCGGAGGCGATCACCCGGCTGAACGCGTCCAGCGCCGCCTTCGAGGCCACGTAGGCGGAGAAGCGCGGCGGGTTCGTCTGCGTCCCGATCGAGCTGATGTTGATGATGTGACCGCTCTTGCGCGCCCGCATCGCCGGCAGCAGCGCCAGGATCAGCCGCACCGAGCCGAGGTAGTTGAGCTGGATCGTGCGCTCGAAGTCGTGGTAGCGGTCGTAGGAGAGGGCGATCGAGCGGCGGATCGAGCGGCCGGCGTTGTTGACGAGGATGTCGACGTGGCCGTGGTAGGTGAGGACCTCCTCGGCCATCCGCTCGATGTCCTCGATGTTGGCGAGGTCGCACTGGTGGATATGGGCGGTGCCGCCGCCGGCGACGATCTCGTCTTTGGTCTCCTCCAGCTTGTCGAGCGAGCGGGCGACCAGCAGCACGGTCCCGCCCGCATCGGCGACCTTGACCGCGGTCGCTTTGCCGATCCCCGAGGAGGCGCCGGTGATGAGGACGATCTTGCCCCGCACCGCGGCCGAGAGCGAGCGGTCGCGGAAGAGGTCGGGGTCGAGGTTGCGCTCCCAGTAATCCCAGACCCGGCTTGCGTAGCTCTCCAGCGGCGGTACCTCGATCCCAGAGCCTTTGAGCGCTTTCTGCGTCTTCGTCGAGTCGAAGCTGGTCGGGTAGTCGACGTAGGAGAGCATCTCCGGCGGCAGGCCAATCTGGTTCAGCGCCACCTCCGCCGCCCGCTTCGCCGGGGGGAAGAGCTTCAGCGCCGTCCGCACCGCGCCGGTCGCCGGCTCGGTCACGTCGCTGTCGAGCCGCACCGTCATCTGCGGCGCGTCGGCTGCCTTGGCGAAGAGGTTGACGACCTCGCCCGCCGTGTGCGGGTTGGGATCGGTGAGGTGGAAGGCGCGCCCGTTCAGCCGCGGCTTGTGAGCGATGTGGTCGATCGCCGCGGCGACGTAGTCGACCGGGACGATGTTGATCTCGCCCCCTTCGATGCCGACGACCGGCAGCCAGTTCGGCGCCACCCGCCGCAGCCGCTGCAGGGTCTTGAAGAAGTAGTAGGGCCCGTCGATCTTGTCGATCTCCCCGGTGCGGGAGTCGCCGACGACGATCCCCGGCCGGTAGACCCGCCAGGGCCGCTGGCACTCGTCGCGGACCAGCCGCTCGGACTCGTGCTTGGTCCGGAAGTAGGGGTTGTTGTCGAGTTTTTCCGCCTCGTCGAACATGTCCTCGGTCCAGGTCCCCTTGTAGAGGCCGGCGGCGGCGATCGAGCTGACCTGGTGGAAGCAGCCGGCCTCGAGCGCCCCGGCGAGCTCGATCGCGTGGCGCGTCCCCTCGACGTTGGCGATCTCCTGGGCCTCGGCCTCGGCGGTCAGGTCGTAGATCGCGGCGAGGTGGAAGAAGTGGTCGATCTCCCCCCGCATCGCCACCAGGTCCTCCTCGGAGACACCGAGCCCGGGCTGGGAGAGGTCGCCGGTGATCGGGACGATGCGGGCGCCGTCGGCGCCGAGGCTCGTGCGCAGCTCCTCCAACCGGCCCCGCGAGCCGGCGCGGACCAGGGCGTAGACGGTGCCGTCGCGCTGCAGCAATTTCTCGACCAGATTGCGGCCGATGAAGCCCGTGGCGCCGGTGACGAAATAGCTCATCGGGTACCAGGGTATCTCTATGCGGCTGCCGATAAACCTCTTTCCTTAGACTGCGAACAAGAGATGCCAGAGACGGCCACCGTGCAGATACCGATGCCCGAGATGGGCGAGTCGGTGACCGAGGGCATCGTCCTCGAGTGGCACGTTGCCGAGGGCGACGCCGTCAAAGAGGGCGACACCATCGTCGAGGTCTCGACCGACAAGGTCGATGCTGAGGTGCCGGCGCCCATGGATGGGGTGATCGTGAAGATCGTCGCTCAGGTCGACGACGAGGTTCCTGTTGGGGCTCCGTTGGCTGAGATGGAGGCGGGCGGTGATGCCGGGCAGGACGAGGGTGGTCGGCCCGCGGGTCCTGTCTCCGATACGACCTCGTCGCCAACTGGCGACGATCCCGCATCGTCGCCACCCGCGGGAGACGCGTCCCAAAAACCCGGCAGCGCCAACGGTGGGTCAGGAAACGGGAGCGCAGACGTCAAAGCGACGCCCCTCGCTCGGAGAGTTGCCGAGGCTACGGGCGTGGACCTGGGTTCGATCACTGGTTCGGGACCGGGGTCGAAGGTGACCAAAGAGGATGTTCTGGCTCACGGGAACGGCGGCGGGAATGGAGCTGCAGCTGCTGCGCCCGCCCAGGGAGAGGCGAAGCAGCTTCGGGGGGCCGCGGCGATGCTCGCCAACGCGATGGACGAGAGCCGGGCGGTGCCGACGGCTACCTCGTTCCGGACGATCGCGGTCGACACGCTCGACGCGAAGCGGAAGGCGATCAATGCCGTGTTGAAGGACCGGGGGCTGAAGGTCTCCTTCACGCACCTGGTCGCCTGGGCGATCGTCGAGGCTGCCAAAGACTTCCCGGTGATGACGCGGGTGTTCGCCGAGCAGGACGGCAAGCCGTTCGCGATCGAGGGCAGCCCGGTCAACCTCGGGATCGCCGTCGACGTCGAGAAAAAGGACGGATCCCACAGCCTCATGGTCCCGGCGATCAAGGGCGCCGACGGGCTCGACTTCACCGGCTTCCACTCCAGCTTCGAAGAGCTGATCGCGAAGACTCGGGAGAACAAGCTCACCGCCGACGACTTCCAGGGAACCAACATCAGCCTCACCAACCCGGGCGGGATCGGGACGATGGCCTCGGTGCCGCGGCTGCTCTCAGGCCAGAGCGCGATCATCGCCACCGGCTCGATCGCCTACCCGCCGGAGTGGAGCCACGCCTCCCCCGACCGCCTCAAGCAGCTCGGCGTCAGCAAAGTGATGACGCTGACCTCGACCTACGACCACCGCGTCATCCAGGGCGCCGAGTCGGGCGCCTTCCTGCGCCGGATCGAGCAGCTCCTGCAGGGCGAGGACGAGTTCTACGAGTCGCTCGCCAAAGCCCTCGACTTCGAGCCCGCGGTCGTCACCAATGCCCATCCCGCCTCCGCCTCGGCGCCGCCGCTCTCGGCCGCCGCTCCCAGCGCCGAGGTGACCACCGCCCCCGGCCAGATCGACGAAGAGCTGCTGCAGGCGGTGCAGGCGGCGACGTCGCTGCTGAAGGCCTACCGCACCCACGGCCACCTCGCCGCCCACCTCGACCCGCTCGGCTCCGAGCCCAAAGGCGACCCCGCCCTGCAGCCGGAGAACGTCAACCTGACGCCCGAGCTGATGGCGAAGATCCCGGCCTCGATCCTGCGGATCGGCGTCCCCGGCGAGAGCCTGCTGGAGGCGCTGCCGCGGATGCGCAGCGCCTACTGCGAGACGATCGGCTACCAGTTCGAGCACCTCTCCTCCCACCAGCAGCGGCTCTGGCTGCGGGAGATGATCGAGACCGGCGCGCACCGCCAGCCGCTCACCGACGCCGAGAAAAAACGCCTGCTCGACCGCCTGATCGACGTCTTCCAGTTCGAGCGCTTCCTCGAGAAAGCGTATTTGGGGCAGAAGATGTTCTCCATCGAGGGGCTCGACGCGATCGTGCCGATGCTCGACGAGGCGGTGACGCTCTCCCAGAGGGCGGGCGCCGAGGAGGTCGTCTTCGGGATGGCCCACCGCGGCCGCCTCAGCGTCCTCGCCCACAACCTCGGCCGCTCGGTCGAGTCGATCCTCGCCGAGTTCGAGGGCTCGAAGCGGATCGAGGCCGTCAAGGCCGTCGCCGCGATCCCCCACGGCGGCACCGGCGACGTCAAGTACCACTACGGCCACCGCGGCACCTACGAGACCGCCGATGGCCAGAAGATCTCGGTCCGCCTCTACCCCAACCCGAGCCACCTCGAGTTCGTCGACCCGGTCGTCACCGGCGGCACCCGCTTTCTCCAGCAGGACTTCGAGGGCCCGAACCTGACCCACGACTTCAAGCGGGCGGTGCCGGTGCTGCTGCATGGCGACGCGGCCTTCCCCGCCCAGGGCGTGGTCGCCGAGACGCTCAACTTGCAGGGCCTCGACGGCTACACGACCGGCGGCACGATCCACCTGATCCAGAACAACCAGGTCGGCTTCACCACCGACCCCTCGGAGGCCCGCTCCACCCCCTACGCCGCCGACATGGCGAAGGGCTTCAACGTCCCGATCATCCACGTCAACGCCGACGACGCCGAGGCCTGCATCGCCGCGATGCGCCTGGCGATGGCCTACCGCGAGCGCTGGTGCCGCGACGTCGTCATCGACGTGATCGGCTACCGCCGCTTCGGCCACAACGAGACCGACGAGCCCGCCTACACCCAGCCGACGATGGCGGCGAAGATCAAATCGCACCCGCCGGTCTCGGAGATCTACGCCGAGAAGCTGATCGAAGAGGGCACGGTCTCGGCCGAGCAGGTCGGGCAGGCCTCTGACGAGCGCCACTCGGAGATGTCGGCGGCGCTGAAAAAGCTGCGGGAGAAGATGGAGGCGGGCGAGTACGAGGACCCGACCGTCACCGGCACCACCCAGACCGGCGAACTGCTCGACCGCACCGCCAGCCCGCCCGTCCACACCGCCGTCGAGGCCGACAAGCTGCGGGCGATCAACGAGGCGCTGCTGAAGACGCCGGACAGCTTCAACGTCCACCGCAAGCTGCGGCGGCCGCTGTCGCGGCGGACCGAGGCGCTGGAGCAGGGCGGCATCGACTTCGGCCAGGCCGAGGCGCTCGCCTTCGGCACCCTGCTGACCGAGGGCATCCACATTCGCCTCACCGGCCAGGACACCGAGCGCGGCACCTTCTCCCACCGCCACCTCGTCCTCCACGACGAGAACACCGGCCTCAAGTACACGCCGATCCAGAACCTCGAGGACGCTTCGGCGCCCTTCGAGCTCTACAACAGCCCGCTCTCGGAGACCGCCTGCCTCGGCTTCGAGTACGGCTACTCGGCCGCGAACCCGAACGCCTTGGTCCTGTGGGAGGCGCAGTTCGGCGACTTCGCCAACGCCGGCCAGGTGATCATCGACAGCTTCATCGTCTCCGGCGAGTCGAAGTGGGGCCAGCAGACGCGGCTGACCCTGCTGCTCCCGCACGGCTACGAGGGGTCTGGGCCGGAGCATTCGAGCGCCCGCATCGAGCGCTTCCTCGCCCTCGGCGCCGAGGGCAACATCCGCATCGCCAACCCGACCACCGCCGCCCAGTACTTCCACCTGCTGCGCCGCCAAGCGCTGATCAAGAAGCCGCGGCCGCTGATCGTCTTCACCCCGAAGGGGCTGCTGCGGCTCGACCGCGCCACCGCCAACCTCCAGGAGCTGACCGACGGTGAACTGCAGTTCATCCTCGACGACCCGACCGCGGCCGAGCGCCGCGACAAGGTCGAGCGCCTCGTCCTCTGCACCGGCAAGGTCTACTACGACATGGACGCCAACGAGCGCCGCGCGGGCGCCGAGAACGTGGCGATCGCCCGGGTCGAGATCCTCTACCCCTTCGCCAAGGAACAGCTGGAGCGGCTGATCGCCTCCTACCCGAACCTGAAGGAGATCGCCTGGGTGCAGGAGGAGCCGCGCAACATGGGCGCCTGGAAGGTGATGTCCCGCCGCATGCCAAGCGTCCTCCCCGAGGGCGTCACCCTCACCTACATCGGCCGTCAGGGCCGCGCCAGCCCCGGCGAGGGCTACTCCGGCGCCCACGCGCGCGAGCAGGAGCGGATCGTGCTCACCGCGCTCACCCCCGGCGCCTAAGGAGGAGCCGCGTGGCGAGGCGACCGTTCGAGAAGCCCGTCCCGGGCGAGCTGTTCGTTTGGGTCAAGCGGGTTTCCTGGATCGAGCTGGCGATCTTCACCGGGCTGATCGCCTTCTGGCTGCTGCCGGGCTTCGACACCGAGACGATGCTCTTCGGCTGGGCCCACGGCCTCGGCTTCGTCGCCCTCTGCGTGCTGATCTGGATCGCCTGCATCCGCCGCGAGACCCCCTACACCTTGCTCGCCGCGACCCTCACCCCCGTCGGCCCGGTCGGCAGCGTGATCGGCATCGAACTGATCGAGCGCAAGGGCTGGGGAATCGATAAACATCAGAGTCTGCAAAATCGAGTAACGCAAACCGCGCCTGAACGGGGCTAAAACGCTCGACTGCGCTTGACCGTGGCTGTTTGAGCCGCTATAGCTAAACCCTGACTGTTCCTCAGGGCAGTCCCGCCAGGGGGAACGGCCGCGTCGGCATCCCTCCCTGGCTACCGACGCGCTAGGTGCAGTGAGGGTCGCGCGGACCCCCCTGCCTCCCGCGGCCCCGCTGCGCCTACCCTTGTTTCAGGTTCCGCAGCACGGTCTGGAGGATGCCGCCGTTGAGGAAGTAGCCGACCTCGTTTGGCGTGTCCAGGCGCACCGTGGCGGTGAACTGCTGCTCGGCGCCGTTGTCGGCGCGGGCGGTGACGGTCACCTCTTTGGCCCGGCCACCCTCGAGGTCGCCGAAGTCGAAGGTCTCGGCGCCGGTGAGGCCGAGCGACGAAACATTCTCGCCCGCGGCGAACTGCAGCGGCAGCACCCCCATCCCGATCAGGTTGGAGCGGTGGATGCGCTCGAAGCTCTCGGCGATCACGGCGCGGACGCCGAGCAGTTTCGTCCCCTTCGCCGCCCAGTCGCGCGAGGAGCCGGAGCCGTACTCCTTGCCGGCGAGGACGACCAGCGGCACGCCTTCGTCGGCGTATTGCATCGCCGCCTCGTAGATCGTCGTCTCCTCGCCGTCGGGAAAGTGGCGGGTGTGGCCGCCGGCCTTCTCGACCAGCTGGTTGCGGAGGCGGATGTTGGCGAAGGTGCCGCGGATCATCACCTCGTGGTTGCCGCGCCGGGCCCCGTAGGAGTTGAAGTGTTTGACCCCGATCCCCTGCTCGGTCAACCACTTGCCGGCGGGGCTGTCGCGTTTGATCGCCCCTGCCGGCGAGATGTGGTCGGTGGTGATCGAGTCGCCGAGCAGGGCCAGGGCCCGGGCGCCGGCGATCGGCTCGACCCCCGGCGCGTCGGCGGGCATGTCTTCGAAGAAGCTGGGGCGGCGGACGTAGGTTGAATCGGGCCAGGTGTAGCGATCGCCGGAGGGGACGTCGACGGCGTTCCACGTTTCGTCCCCCTCGAAGACCTCGGCGTAGCTGCGCTTGAACATCTCCGAGGCGACCGAGGCGCCAACCACCTGCTTCACCTCCTCAGCGCTGGGCCAAACGTCGCGCAGGAACACGGGCTCGCCGTCGGTTCCCTCGCCCAGCGGCTCGGCGGCGAGGTCGATGTCCATCCGCCCGGCGAGAGCGTAGGCGACGACCAGCGGCGGGCTCGCCAGGTAGTTGGCCTTGACGTCCTGGTTGATCCGGCCCTCGAAGTTACGGTTCCCCGAGAGCACGGCGCAGACCGCGAGATCCTTCTCGGCGATTGCGGCGGAGATCTCCGGCGCCAGCGGGCCCGAGTTGCCGATGCAGGTGGTGCAGCCATAGCCGACTAGATTGAACTGAAGGGCGTCGAGGTACTCGGTCAGCCCCGCCTGCTCGAGATAATCGGTGACGACGGTGGAGCCGGGAGCCAGCGACGTCTTCACCCAGGGCTTGCGCTGCAGCCCCTTCTCGACCGCGTTGCGGGCGAGAAGGGCGGCGCCGATCATCACGCTCGGGTTGGAGGTGTTCGTGCAGCTGGTGATCGCGGCGATGACGACGCGGCCGTGGTCGAGCTCGAGCTCCGTCCCGTCCCCCATCGTCACCTCGATCGCGTCGTGGGTGCGCTTCGGCGCGACCGCGGCCGTGACCGCCGGCCGCGGCTTGCCGCGCGCGTCGTCGTGGTCCTCGGCGGGCGGGTCGGAGGCGGGGAAGGACTCTTCGATCGCCTCGTCTCGTCCGTTGCCCATCTGCTCCGCGGCCTCGGGGTCGAACTCCCCCATCGCCTCCAGGAACGCGTGCTTCGCCTCAGAGAGCGGCACCCGGTCCTGCGGGCGTTTCGGGCCGGCGATGCTCGGTTCGACGTCGCCGAGGTCGAGTTCCAGCAGGTCGGAGAAGATGGGATCCGGGCTGGACTCGAGGTGGCCCGCGTCATGGAACATTCCCTGCTCGCGCGCGTAGGCGTCGACCAGCTCGATCGTCTCGGTCGGGCGGCCGGTGAGGTCGAGGTAGCGCAGGGTCTCGGCGTCAACCGGGAAGATCGCGCAGGTCGAGCCGAACTCCGGCGACATGTTGCCGAGGGTGGCGCGGTCGGCGAGGCCGAGCGTGTGCATGCCGGGTCCGAAGAACTCGACGAACTTGGAGACGACGCCACGCTCGCGCAGCATCTCGGTCACCGTGAGGACGAGGTCGGTCGCCGTCGCCCCCTCCGGCAGCTCGCCGGAGAGCTTGAAGCCGACGACCTGCGGCAGCAGCATCGAGATCGGCTGCCCCAGCATCGCCGCCTCGGCCTCGATCCCGCCGACCCCCCAGCCGAGCACCCCGAGGCCATTGACCATCGTCGTGTGCGAGTCGGTGCCGACGAGGGTGTCGGGGTAGGCCTGCGGGACGCCGTCGTTGTCGCGGCTGTAGACGACCTGGGCCAGGTACTCGAGGTTGACCTGGTGGCAGATGCCGGTCGCCGGCGGGACGACGCGGAAGTTGTGGAAGCTCTGCTGGCCCCACTTGAGGAACGAGTAGCGCTCGCGGTTGCGGTCGAAGTCGCGCTCAGCGTTGACCGCGAAGGCGCGCTCGTTGCCGAAGGCGTCGACCTGGACCGAGTGGTCGATCACCAGGTCGACGTCGACCAGCGGGTTGATCGCCGCCGGGTCGCCGCCGATCTCCTCCATCGCGTCCCGCATCGCCGCCAGGTCGACCACGGCTGGGACCCCCGTGAAGTCCTGCATTAGGACCCTGGCGGGCTGGAAGGGGATCTCGACGCTCGGCTCGGCGGCGGCGTCCCAGGAGGCGATCGCCTCCACGTCGGCGGCGCTAACCGAGGCGCCGTCCTCGAGGCGCAGGACGTTCTCCAGGAGGACCTTGATCGAGTAGGGGAGGCGGGCTACGTCGAACTTCTCTTGGAGGGCGTCGAGGCGGTAGATCTCGAAGTCTTTGCCGCCTACCGAGAGGGTGGATCGGGCGCCGAAGGAATCGCTGCTCACGACTCCCATCCTAGGAGACTGTCAACGCTTGTCGCTCGGATGACCTTTGGCTATCGCCTCGGCGGCCTTTTGGCCAGCGGATCCGCTCTGCACCTTGACGCTGAGGACGGGGCTGACGAGGGCCAGGTGGGCGCCGACGCGTTGCGGCATCGGCGCCACGGTGACCTCGAGCTTGTTGCGCTCGATCGCCTTGACGGCGCCAGCCCCGACCTGCTCGGGGGTCGCCGTGCCCATGCCCGGAGGCGGCTTGGCGCCGGCGTCGGCGAACATCCCCGCTTCGCGGATGAAGCCGGGAGTGAGGAGGGAGACGCCGATTCCCCGGGGGCGCAGGTCGGCGCTGAGACCGAGGGCGAAGCCGCGCAGGCCGAACTTGGTGGCGTTGTAGATGGAGCTGCGGGGGCTGGCCGCCTTGCCTGAGAGGGAGGCGACGAAGACCAGGTGACCGGAGCCCGCTTCGAGCATCTGCGGGTAGAGGGCGCGGGCCATCAGCATTGGGGCCTCGAGGTTTACGCGGAGGGCGCGCTTCACCTGGTCGGGGGTGAAGTCGTCGAGCTTGCCGGCGGCGGGGAGGCCGGCGTTGGCGATGAGGATCTCGGTGCCGGTGGCTTCGGCGGCCAGGCGCTCGGCGGCTTCGGGCTCCGCCAGGTCGGCGGGCAGGACGCTGTGGCCGCTGCCGGGCAGCTCTGCGGCCAGCTCTTCCAGGGCCTCCTGCTTGCGGGCGCTGAGCGTGAGCTGGGCCCCACGCTCCGCCAGCGCCTTGGCGATCGCCCTTCCCAGGCCTCCCGTTGCCCCCGTGAGGAGCGTTTTTCGGCCCGAAAGGTTCATCCCAAGGCGCAAGCTACCAGCCGTCGCGTCGAACAGATCCTTAGTGGGAGCGGCCTTTTCGACCAAATATTTGCGTTTTGTGAGCACGGCGCCGGGTAATGCGCTACATTCTCCGCGTTCGATAACCGGAACGCCGAATCCCAAGCGCCAAGGGCGCAGCGGGAGCGGGGGAACCACGTTTTCGGGCCGAGCCCACCGATCAGGTGGGGGCGCAAGCTCCTTTCGCGCTAGGCCGACAGCTAACCCCGTAGGCCGACGAAGGAGAATCGGTTTGCGTCACAACTTCAGGTTGGCTGGGCTTGCGCTTGCTGTCGCGATCTTCGCCACGATCCTTATTGGCCCAGGCAGCGCCTCCGCTCGTTGCAACGGCGGCGGCCTCTCGCCCGCCGAAGTCGACCTCTGCACGCCGACCGCGAAAGCGAAGCTGCTCCCCAACGGGATGCTGATCCCGCCGGCCAGCGCTCCGCCCCGCGTCAAGGCCGTAATCGCCGCGGCGAACCAGATCCGCAGCAAGCCCTACATCTGGGGCGGCGGCCACGCCCGCTGGAACGACCGCGGCTACGACTGCTCCGGCTCTGTCTCCTTCGCCCTCCACGGCGGCCACTTCCTCGAAAGCCCGCTTCCCTCCGGCCCGATGGAGAGCTGGGGCGAAGAAGGCGAAGGCCGCTGGATCACCGTTTGGGCCAACGCCGGCCACGCCTACGCCGAAATCGCCGGCTACCGCTGGGACACCAGCGGCGACGAAGGTGGCGAAACGGGCCCTCGCTGGCACGCGGAACTGCGGGACAACGTCGGGTTTGTCGCTCGGCACCCGGCTGGGTACTAGAGAAGCGTTCCTGTACGAGGGGTCTTACCCCCTCCTCACTCAACTTGCTGGGGTGGGTCGTGGTCTGTCGGTCCGCGAGCGCTCCTGCCCCAGAAGTACAAGCCGTTCGGAGGGGGTAAGACCCCTCCCACGACACGCAGCTAAGGGACGGCGGGTGCCGACAGTATCTGTAGCTCCCCCGCAGATGCGAGCCGTTGCTCGTGCCTAGCTACGGCTGGCGAGAGGAGCTGGTGACCCCCTGAACGGCTTGTACTTTTTGGGCGTCCCCGCTTCACGGACCGGCAGCTGCGGCTCCATCCAAACAAGTTGAGAGAAGGGGGTCACCAGCTCCTCCCACCGCCCCCGCTAGTACAACCTGGCTAAGCCGCAAGGGCCACTTTGTCCTTGCTTTCCGCACCGCTCCGGATAACTTCCCTGGCATAGAGGGAGCAACTGCAGACATTCGCTTGTCCAACCTCACCAAGAGGTACGGGGAGGTGGTGGCGGTCGCGGGGATCGACCTGGAGATCGCCCAGGGGGAGTTCTTCACGATGCTCGGCCCGTCGGGATCGGGCAAGACGACGACGCTGCGGATGATCGCCGGCTTCGAGGACCCGACGAGCGGCGCGATCGAGTTGGCCGGCGAGGATGTCAGCGGCGTGCCGCCGTATGACCGAGCGGTCAACACCGTCTTCCAGGACTACGCGCTCTTCCCCCACATGAGCGTCGGCGAGAACGTCGAGTACGGGATGAAGGTGGCGCGGGTCGGCAAGGACGAGCGCGGCAAGCGCCGCGACGAAGCGCTGGAGATGGTGCGGCTGCCGGGCTACGCCGCCCGCAAGCCGGGCGAGCTCTCCGGCGGGCAGCGGCAGCGGGTGGCGCTGGCCCGGGCGATCGTCAACCGGCCCAAGGTGCTGCTCCTCGACGAGCCGCTCGGCGCCCTGGACCTAAAGCTGCGCGAGGAGATGCAGTCGGAGCTGAAGACGATCCAGGGCGAGGTCGGGATCACCTTCGTCTACGTCACCCACGACCAGGACGAGGCGCTGACGATGAGCGACCGGATCGCCGTCTTCAACAACGGCCGTATCGAGCAGGTGAGCCCGCCGCTGGAGCTCTACGAGCGCCCGGCCAACGAGTTCGTCGCCGGCTTCGTCGGCGTCTCCAACCTGGTCGAGCGCGACGGCGAGCGGATGACGGTCCGCCCCGAGAAGATCGAGCTGCTCGAGCCGGGCGCACAGCCAAATCACCTTCACACGGAGACCGGTCGCATCGTCGACGTCTCCTACGCCGGCTCGGTGACCCGCTTCACGGTCCAACTGGAGCAGGGGGAGAAGCTCCAGGTCGTTCGGCAAAACGTGGAGAGCGCGTCTACGGACGCGCCTGCAGCGCAGGGAAACGAGGTCCTAGTCGGGTGGCGACCCGAGCACGCGGCCGCCGTCGGAGGGAAAGCAACCAAACAGGAGGTAGCACGATGAGGAGTAGGGAAAGCAGTCCCGCCCGCGCGGCGTGGCTCGTCCTCGCCGCCCTTGTGGTGGGCATGCTCGCGATCGCCGGCTGCGGCGGCGGGAGCAGTGACAGCACCGGCGGCGGGAGCAGTGACGAAGCGCTGCAGAAGGTCGGCAAAGGCGAGGGGCAGCTGAACCTCATCTCCTGGGCCGGCTACGTCGAACCGGAATGGACCAAACCGTTCGAACAGAAAACCGGCTGCAAGGTCTCCGACAAGGAAGCCGGCACCTCCGACGAAATGGTCGAGCTGATGAAAACCGGCCAGTACGACGGCGTCTCGGCCTCCGGCAACGCCACCGCGCGGATGGTCGCCGCCGGCACCGTCGCTCCGGTCAACACCGACCTCGTCCCCAACTACAAGACGGTCTTCAGCGACCTCAAGGACCAGCCGTACAACACCTTCGAAGGGGTCAACTACGGCATCCCCCACGGCCGCGGCGCCAACCTGCTGATGTGGAACAAGGACGAGGTGAAGCCGGCGCCGGACTCCTGGGACGTGATGTTCGACCCGAAGATGGCCGCCAAGTACAAGGGCAAGATCAGCGTCTACGACGAATCCAGCTACATCGCCGACGCCGCCATGTACCTGAAGTTCCACCAGCCCGACCTGGGGATCGAAAACCCCTACGAGCTGAACGAAGAACAGTTCAACGCGGCAATCGAACTGCTGAAAGAACAGCAGGCGAACGTGGGCGAATACTGGTCGGAAGCCGCCAAGCAGATCTCCGCCTTCGCCGGCGGCGACGTCGCGGTCGGGACCACCTGGCAGTACCAGTACTTCGCCCTGAAAGGCGAAAAAGTGCCGGTCGAAGCCAGCCCGGCGAGCCAGGGCTTCCTGCCGAAGGAGGGTGCGACCGGCTGGTCTGACACCTGGATGATCGCCAAGGACGCCAAGCACCCAAATTGCATGTACGAGTGGATGAACTGGATCATCTCGCCGAAAGCCAACGCCCAGGTCGCCGAATACTTCGGCGAGGCGCCGGCCCAGGAACTCGCCTGCAAAGAAACCGCGAACCCGAACTTCTGCGCCGAATACCACGCGGAAGAACCGGACTTCTGGAAGCGGGTCTACTACTGGGAAACGCCGCTGGCCGACTGCGGCAACGGCGAAGAAGACTGCATGGACTACAACGACTGGGTGAAAGCCTGGACGTCGATCAAGGGCTAGCAACCCCATCGATCTGATTCATGTCGTCTGAAGCGGTCTTGCAGAGGAGGTCGGTGGGCCATCGGCTCGCCGGCCTCTTCCAGGGCCGCCGGCGCCTGCAGATAGGGGCGCTCCTCGCCGGCCCGATCGGCTGGCTCGTGATCGGCTACCTGGGCTCGCTCGCCCTGCTGCTGGTCGCCGCCTTCTGGTCGGTCGATCCGCTCAGCGGGCTGACCGTCAAGGAATTCACCCTCGAAAACTTCGAATCGCTGGTCAACGAACCCGTCTACCGGACGATCGTCTGGCGGACGATCCGCACCGCCTTGCTGGTGACGATCACCGACGCGGTGATCGCCTTTCCGATCGCCTTCTACATGGCGAAGGTGGCGAGCCGCCGCGGCAAGGCGCTGCTGGTAGTCGGGATCCTGCTGCCGCTGTGGTCGAGCTACCTGGTCAAGGTCTACGCTTGGCGGACGCTGCTCTCGGCGAACGGGGCAATCAACTGGGCCCTGGAACCGATCGGCCTGCACGGTCCCGGCTACGGCACCACCGCCGTCTGGCTCGTCTTCAGCTACCTCTGGCTCCCGTACATGATCCTGCCGATCTACGCCGGGCTGGAGCGGATCCCGAACTCGCTGATCAGCGCCTCAGAGGACCTCGGCGCCTCCCCCTTCACCACCTTCCGCCGGGTGCTCCTGCCGCTCAGCTTCCCGGCTGTCGTCGCCGGATCGATCTTCACCTTCTCGCTGACGCTCGGCGACTACATCACCCCGCGACTGGTCTCCAACGACCAGTTCATCGGCAACGTCATCTTCTCCAACATCGCCAACAACCAGCCGTTCGCGGCCGCCCTGGCGATGGTGCCGATCGTGGTGATGATCGCCTACCTCCTGGTCGCGCGGAAGCTGGGAGCGTTCGAGCATGTCTAGGGGGAGGCGATGAGGCTCTCGGGGCGTTCACAGCTGCTGATGCGGGTCGCGGTCGCGGCCGGCCTCGCCTTCATCTACATCCCGCTGGTCGTGGTCGTGATCTACGCCTTCAACTCGAGCAAGATCCTCGAATGGCCGCCGCCGAGCTTCACCACCCATTGGTTCAGCCAGGCGTTCAAGAACGAACCGGCGCGGGAAGCCTTCTTCACCTCGATCAAGGCGGGGATCGCGGCGACGGCGATCGCCCTCGTCCTCGGCACGCTTGCGTCGATCGCGGTGGCCCGGCAGCGCTTCTTCGGCCGCGAGACGATCTCCTTCCTGGTGATCCTGCCGATCGCCCTGCCGGGCATCGTCACCGGCGTCGCGATCTCCAACACCTTCACCCAGGTCCTCGACGTGCCGCTCAGCCTCTTCACCGTCATCGTCGGCCACGCAACCTTCTGCATCGTCGTCGTCTACAACAACGCCGTCGCCCGCCTGCGGCGGCTTTCGGGCTCCTTCGAGGAGGCCTCGGCCGACCTCGGCGCCCACACCTGGCAGACCTTCCGCTACGTCACCTTCCCCGGGATGAAAAGCGCCCTGTTCGCCGGCGGCCTCCTCGCCTTCGCCCTCTCCTTCGACGAGATCATCGTCACCAACTTCACGATCGGCGCCGGCGAACAGACCCTGCCGATCTGGATCTTCTCCAACCTCTTCCGCCCCCACGAACTCCCCATAGTCAACGCCGTGGCGGTGGTGATGATCCTGATCTCGATCATCCCGGTCTACCTAGCCCACCGCCTCGGTGGCGAAGACGCCGGCGCTCCCGGCAAAGGCGGAGGGGGTGGCGTTGAGACCGAGGCGACCGCGGTGCCGTAGGCCGAGTCACAACCAAAAGCGCAACCCCCCAATTGTTCCTTATGGCTGTTGTGCGACCAGAAGGAACAGGAAACTAGAAGCGCTTTGGAATTAGTTGTTTCTTTGGGCTGCAATACAACCTCAAGGAACAACTGGAGGGACGAGGAAGCGGCGAATCTCGGCGATGGCTCGATCCGGTTCGTCGCGCAGCTCGTCCCAGCCGATCCGCGGAACTCGGTACCCCGCTCGGGCCAGCACCCTGTTCCGGTGCCCGTCTCGGGCCTGCGCGATCGGGTTGCCGTGATATCTGCCGCCATCGGTTTCGACAACAACCCGCTGGCCCCGCCAGAGGAAGTCGACCTCGAAGACCTCGTGGTTGACCCTTAGTTTCACATTGGTTTCGGGGATAGGCAGGTGGTGGTGGGTCAACAGCGGCAGCATCTTGGCCTCCATCCGGCTTCGCAGCCGGACCTTGGGCGTGTACCGGCGCCATGGTTCAAGAACGCGGCGCAGCTTCTTCTCCCCACGCCGACGGCCTTGGAGAAGAATGCCGTCGATCTCCGGCACGTCCAGCACTCCGAGTACGGCCGCCTGCTCGATCGTGTCGGCCAGCAGCTTTGTGCCTGCTATCCCAGCCACGTCGATGATCGTGCGCGAAGGCTTGGTGCAGGGAACTCCAGTCTGTGGCGCAACCTGCTCCGGCGGCGGGATCGGCACAAAGCGCCGCCGGATGCCCCGAATCTTTCGCCCTGCTTCCACAGGGGCGATGACTTCGATGTCGGCGGGCCAGAAACTCCACAGCCCGAGGAGGGCCGCAGCGCTCCCGTGCGAGACGACGCTGTCTTTGCCGCACGCGAGCACTGCCGCAACAAGCCGGTGATGGCGATCTCGACGGGGATGACCAAGCGCAAAGGTAGATCGGAAGATGGGGTAGAGCCGACCGGCAGCAACCCCCTGCTTAATAGCCGCCTCGGTGAGACCGGCACCGCGCAACTGATCGCGGGAGACGACTCCGTGCTGTCGTGCTGCAATCCGGGCGATTGCCGCCCACGTCTCACCTCGCCTGTTCCTCAGGGCTGCCATACAGCCATAAGGAACAACTCACGCGATCTCTCCCCGATACCGCGGCGCGAAGTGCGCTTCCAGCAGGATGCTTCAGCGAGGTGGCGGGAAGTTGCGCGGGTCCGGCTTCGCCTCGTCCCGTTCGATCAGCTTTTCGAAGCCGAACGCGGAGAGAAGTTTCCCGAGGCCCTCCACGACAAGTTCGAACAGCCCCGCGAGCATAGGATCAGACTATCGCCTAAGGCGACTCCCTCTTCCTCAGCAGCTCGCGGATCTTCCCGATCAGCAGTTGGTGGAGGTCGAGCTCCCAGTAGGAGACGAAGCGCTCGCTGAGGACGCGCATCTCGTTCTGGTCGAGGCGGCCCAGCGGCTGCGTGGTATCAACGGCGGTCTCGTGGAGACGGATTGGGGCGCTGATCATCGCCGCCCACTCTTCCTCAAGGTCGGGGAAGCGCTCCGGTTTCAAGTGGAAGAGGCCGGGCTCGTGTTGGCCCCTGACTCGCTCGGCCTCGTCCTCGCCCAGCGCCGAAAGCCGAACCAGGCGAAGGCCGAACAGATCTCCCGTCCGCGGATCAATCCGGTCCGACAAGAGGAGGGCGGGGCTTGCCTTCGCTTCGACCACGAAGCGGATCTCGGCGTCGCCTCCCTTGCGCAGACCGTCGATGATCGTCTTTGCCGCCGGGACCTCCACCGGAGGGTTGCCTTTTACGAAGACCTGGAACGGGGCCTGGGGCGTAGCGGGCACGACAGCCCAGTAGACCTCCCCGGTTGTGAGCGTCAAATCCCGAGCAGGCGCCGCACGGACGCCTCGTCTTCGATCAGCTCGCCCTCGCGGGACTCCGCGGCGGCGTGGGCTTTCGCGGCGACCTCGGTCAGCTCGAAGCCGGCCGGCCGCGCTGCTTCCTCCAGCATCTGCGCCCGTCCCTGCAACTCGGCGAAATCGTCGGGATGGAGGATCACGGCCTTGACGCTCCCGGCGCTGTAGCGCTCAACGAGGTACGCGCAACCGAGCTCGGGGTTGGGCACCCGCACGTCGTTGCTCTTGATCGGAACGCTTTTCAGCTCCATCTACTGAAGGTACTTCCCGAGCCGGACGACTTCGAAGAGAGTCGTACGACTTGCGAAGTAGGCGCTACAGCGGGATGTTGCCGTGCTTGCGCTTCGGCTGGTCGACCCGCTTGGACTGCAGCATGCGGAGGGCGCGGATCAGCTTCGGGCGGGTCTGGCGGGGCTCGATGACGTCGTCGATGTAGCCGCGCTCCGCTGCCGAGTAGGGATTGGCGAAGTGGGCTTTGTAGTCGTCGATCAGTTTCTGCCGACGCTCGTCGGGGGTCGGGGAGTTGGCGATGTCTTTGCGGTAAATGATGTTGACGGCGCCCTCGGGGCCCATCACCGCGACCTCGGCGGTCGGCCAGGCGACGTTGTAGTCGGCCAGCATGTGCTTGGAGTTCATCACGTCGTAGGCGCCGCCGTACGCCTTGCGGGTCACGACCGTGAGCTTCGGCACCGTCGCCTCGGTGAAGGCGTAGAGCAGCTTGGCGCCGTGGCGGATGATCCCGTTCCACTCCTGATCGGTCCCCGGGAGGAAGCCCGGGACGTCGGTGAAGGTGAGGATCGGGATGTTGTAGCAATCGCAGGTGCGCACGAACCGGGCCGCCTTCTCGGAGGCCTCGATGTCGAGGACGCCGGCGAGGAAGGCGGGTTGGTTGCCGACGATGCCGACGGGATAGCCGTCGAGGCGGGAGAAGCCGCAGACGATGTTTTTGGCGAAGTGCTCGTGGACCTCGAAGAACTCTTCGTCGTCGACGACGTGGGCGATCACGTCGCGCATGTCGTAGGGCTTCTGCGGGTCGTTGGGGACGAGCGTGTCGAGCTCGGTGTCTTCGCGCTCGGGGTCGTCGCTCGGCGCGAACCGCGGCGGCGCCTCGAGGTTGTTCGACGGCAGGAAGCTCATCAGGTAGCGAACGTCCTCGAGGCAGCTCTCCTCGTCCTCGGAGGCGAAGTGGGCGACTCCCGACTTGGAGTTGTGGCTCATCGCGCCGCCGAGCTCCTCGAACTCGACTTCCTCGCCGGTCACGGTTTTGATCACTTCCGGGCCGGTGATGAACATGTGCGAGGTCTCTTTGACCATGAAGATGAAGTCGGTCATCGCCGGCGAGTAGACCGCGCCGCCGGCGCAGGGGCCCATGATCACGCTGATCTGCGGAATCACGCCGGAGCACTGGACGTTGCGGACGAAGACGTCGCCGTAGGCGCCAAGCGAGACGACCCCCTCCTGGATCCGCGCCCCGCCGGAGTCGTTGATGCCGATCACCGGCGCCCCGACCTGAGCGGCCAGGTCCATCACCTTGCACATCTTCTCCGACATCACCTCGCCGAGGCTGCCGCCGAAGACGGTGAAGTCCTGGCTGAAGACGAAGACGGTGCGGCCGTCGATCGTCCCGTGCCCGGTGACCACCGCGTCGCCCCAGGGCCGGTTCTTCTGCATCTCGAAGTCGTAGGTGCGGTGGCGGACGAAGGTGTCGAGCTCCTCGAAGGAGCCGGGGTCGAGCAGCTTCTCGATCCGCTCACGCGCGGTCATCTTCCCCTTCGCGTGCTGCTTCTCGACCGCCGCCTCGGAGGCGGAGTGGATCGCCGCCTCACGTAGCTCGCGCAGGTAGGAGAGCTTCTCCTCGTGGGTTTCGGGGTTTCTCTCGCGCATGGTGGTCAGGCGCCTCGCCAGTGATCCTTGAAGGCGGGCCGCGGCATTCTATTTGCGCGCGGGTCGGCGCGTCATCAGACGGGCGGACGGCCCCTCAGCTGAACGGGCGGCGTTGAGGCTCCGCCATGCGGTCGAGCACCGCTTCGAGATCGGCCTCGGCGAGGCCAGAATCCTCCGAGGCGCGCAGCTCGACCCGCGTCCCGAAACCCTTCTCGGCCATCGTCACCTCGAGCCCTTCGACGCTCTCCACGAGCTCCGACAGCTCGGGCTCCGACTTCATCAACGTCCTCGCGACCTCGATCATCGCCCCCCGCTTCAACCGAGGCCGGCCCGTTCCTCCCCATGCTCTTGGCTGGGACGGAACGTTCAGCGTGCGCGGGGGCCCCGGACGGGTAAGGATGCCGCCATGGCGGCGGCCAAGGCCTCGGCGAAGGAGGTCAAGCGACTGGCGAAGGAGACGCTCGGAATCGAGCGGCTGCGCCCCGGGCAGCTGCAGGCGATCGAGGCGGTCATTGCCGGCCGGGACACGCTGGCGGTGATGTCGACCGGCTACGGCAAGTCGGCGATCTACCAGCTCTCCGGCGAGCTGCTCGACGGCCCGACGATCGTCGTCTCGCCGCTGATCGCCCTGCAGCGCGACCAGGTCGAGGCGATGGAGGAGGCGACGCCGGGCGAGGCGGCGGAGCTGAACTCGACTACTCCCGAGCGCAAGCGCGAGGAGCTGATGGAGGCGCTGCGCGAGGGCGAGCGCGAGTTCGTCCTGCTGGCCCCGGAGCAGCTCGCGAAAGAGGAGGTGCTGGAGGAGCTGCGCGAGGCGAAGCCGTCGCTGCTGGTCGTCGACGAGGCCCACTGCATCAGCGAGTGGGGGCACGACTTCCGGCCCGACTACCTGCGCCTCGGGACCTTCGCCGCCGAGCTCGGGCGCCCGACCCTGCTGGCCCTGACCGCCACCGCCTCACCCCCGGTCCGCCGCGAGATCGTCGAGCGGCTTGGGATGGAGGAGCCGGCGGTGTTCGTGCGCGGGTTCGACCGGCCGAACCTCCACCTGGCGGTGCGCCGCTTCAGCGAGGAGCACGGCAAAGAGCGGGCCTTGGTCGAGGCGGCGCTGGCGGCGGAGAAGCCGGGGATCGTCTACATAGCGACGCGCAAGGCAAGCGAGGAGCTGGCCGAGGAGCTGCGCGAGGCGGGCGTCGCCGCCGAGGCCTACCACGCCGGCCTCGGCTCGAAGCGCCGCGGCGAGCTGCAGGACGCCTTCATGGAGGATGAGATCGAGGCGATCGTCGCCACCACCGCCTTCGGGATGGGGATCGACAAGCCGAACGTCCGCTTCGTCTTCCACGCCGGCCTCTCCGACTCAGTCGACTCGTACTACCAGGAGGTCGGACGGGCAGGACGCGACGGTGAGCCGGCAAGGGCCTGCGTCTTCTACCGCCCCGAGGATCAGGCGATCCGCCGCTTCCTCGGCGCCGGCGGGGGAGTGGATGCTGAGCAGCTGGAAGAGGTCGCGAAGACGGTTGCCGAGGAGGGCGAGGTCGATCCCGCCGAGCTTGCCGAGGAGACGGACCTCTCCCGCAGCAAGGTGCTGGAGGCGGTCAGCCGCCTCGAGGAGGTCGGCTTCCTCGAGATCTCAGACGAGGGCGAGATCGTCCAGCCCGATGACGCGCCGCCGCTGGAAGAGGCAATCGAAGAGGGCGCCGAGGCGAGCGAGGAGCGCGAGGAGTTCGAGAAATCCCGCCTGGAAATGATGCGCTCCTACGCCGAGCACACGGGCTGCCGCCGCGACTTCGTCCTCTCCTACTTCGGCGAGGAGCACGAGCCCCCCTGCGGCAACTGCGACAACTGCGACGCCGGCTTGGTCGAGTCCGAAGCAGACGCCGACCGCCCCTTCGAGATTGGCGCCACCGTCACCCACAGCGAGTGGGGTCGGGGCGAAGTCCAGCGCTACGACGCCAACCGCGTAATCGTCCTCTTCGAGTCAGTCGGCTACCGCACCCTGGACCTCGAGCTCGTCGAGGAAAAAGGGTTATTGAAATCCTGAAATTTGGGGGTGGTCGGCGGGCAGGGGACGTGCGACTGAGAGTGGGTAGGGGCAAGCAGTTCAAGGACGCAGGGAGCCTGAATAGCAGCGCTATTCGGGCGACTGAGGACGCCGAAATGCGCCGCCCATGGCCGCCCTCAGGCGTGCGGACCCAACCGCCGCCCACCCCCTAGAAGAAGGCGCCGCCCTTGTATTCGCCGAAGACCTCGCGCATCGCGCCGCAGACCTCGCCGATCGAGGCGTTGGCTTTGAGGGCCGCCCGGATCGGGTGGAGAAGGTTGCCGTCGCCGCGGGCGACGTCGCGCAGGGACTCCAGTTTCGCCTCGACCTCGGCCTGGTCGCGGTTCTCCTTGAAGGCTTTGAGGCGCGCCAGCTGACGTTGCTCGGACTCCGGGTCGACCTTGAGGATGTCGACGTCGTCGACCTGGTCGGTGACGAACTTGTTGACGCCGACGATGATGTCCTGGCCGCTCTTGTAGCGCTCGTGATAGCTGAGCGCCGACTCCTCGATCTCGCGTTGCATGAACTCCAGCGCCTCGACCGAGCCGCCGAGCTCTTCGACCTTGTCCATCAGCTCCCAGGAGCGGGCTTCGACCTCGTCGGTCAGCGACTCGACGAAGTACGAGCCGGCGAAGGGGTCGACGGTGTCGGCTGCGCCGGACTCATACGCGATCACCTGCTGGGTGCGCAGGGCGATCCGGGCCGAGCGCTCGGTCGGCAGCGCCAGCGCCTCGTCGAAGCCGTTGGTGTGCAGTGACTGGGTGCCGCCACAGACGGCGGCAAAGCCCTGCAGGGCGACGCGGATGATGTTGACCTCCGGCTGCTGGGCCTGGAGGGTGACCCCCCCGGTCTGGGTGTGGAAGCGGATTTTCATCGAGCTCTCGTTTTCGGCCCCGAACCGCTCTTTGACGATCTTCGCCCACATCCGCCGCACCGCCCGGAACTTGGCGATCTCCTGGAAGACGTTGTTGTGGCCGTTGAAGAAGAAGGCGAGGCGAGGCGCGAACTCGTCGATCTTCAGCCCCCGCTCCAGCGCCGCTTCGACGTAGGCGATCGCGTTGGAGAGCGTGAAGGCGACCTCCTGCACTGCCGAGCATCCCTTCTCGCGGATGTGGTACCCGGAGATCGAGATCGTGTTCCATTTCGGCACGTTCTCGCGGCAGTACTCGAAGATGTCGGTGGTCAGCCGCATCGTCGGCTCCGGCGGGTAGATGTAGTTGCCGCGGGCCATGTACTCCTTCAGCACGTCGTTCTGGACGGTGCCGCGCAGCTTCTCGGAGGGGACGCCCTGTTCCTCGCCGACCAGCTCGTAGAGCAGCAGCAGGATCGCCGCCGGCGCGTTGATCGTCATCGAGGTGGAGACGCCGTCGAGCGGGATCTGGTCGAAGCAGATCCGCATGTCCTCGATCGTGTCGATCGGGACACCGGTGCGGCCGACCTCGCCATGGCAGAGCGGGTCGTCGGAGTCGCGGCCGAGCTGGGTCGGCAGGTCGAAGGCCATCGAGAGGCCGGTCGAACCGTTCTCGATCAGGTAGCGGTAGCGCTCGTTGGTGTCCTCGGGGGAGGCGAAGCCGGCGTACTGGCGCATCGTCCAGAGCCGGTCCCGATACATCCCCTCGTGAATGCCACGGGTGAAGGGCGGCTGCCCCGGCTCGCCGAGCCGCTCCTCGAGGCCCGGCCCGACATCGCCCTCGTCGTAGAGCGGCTGGATCTCGATGCCGGAGTCGGTGAAGACGCGCTCGTCGTCGGGGCCGACCAGCGGCGCGATCGTCTGATGGGCCTCCTGGGCCCCGGAGCCGTCAGTCATCGTCATCTCCCGCAGGATATTGAGCAGGCGGGCCCGGGTGCGGCCCGGCGCCTGTCGCGGGGCCGCTCAGTCGGTGGCGCCGACGAGGCGCTCGACGCCGGACTGGTCGATCGTCCGCCGCAGGCCCTCGCGCAGGTCGATCGTCGGTTCCCAGCCGAGCAGGTCACGGGCGCGGCCGATGTCGGGGCGGCGCTGTTTGGGGTCGTCGGTGGGCAGCGCCTCGTAGACGATCTCCGAGCGCGAATCGGTCAGCTCGACCACCGTCTTCGCCAGTTCCAGCAGCGTGAACTCGTCGGGGTTGCCGATGTTGACCGGCGAGTGGACGTCGGATTCGGCGAGGCGGACGATGCCGTCGATCAGGTCGTCGACGTAACAGAAGCTGCGGGTCTGGCTGCCGTCGCCGAAGACGGTCAGCGGCCGGTCCTGCAGCGCTTGGCGCAGGAAGGTCGGGATCGCGCGGCCGTCGTGGGCGCGCATCCGCGGCCCGTAGGTGTTGAAGATGCGGACCATCGCCGTGTCGACCCCCTGCTGGCGGTGGTAGGCCATCGTCAGCGCCTCGGCATAGCGCTTCGCCTCGTCGTAGACGCCGCGGGGGCCGATCGGGTTGACGTGGCCCCAGTAGTCCTCCTTCTGCGGGTGGACCTCCGGGTCGCCGTAGACCTCGCTGGTCGAGGCGATCAGGAAGCGAGCCCGCTTCCACTTGGCAACGCCGAGCATGTGGTGGGTGCCGTGCGAGCCGACCTTGAGCGTGTGCAGCGGCAGCCGCAGGTAGTCGATCGGGCTGGCCGGCGAGGCGAGGTGGTAGACGAAGTCGACCGCCTCGGCGATGTCGACCTTCTCGGTTATGTCGATGTTGCGGAACTCGAACGCCTCGTCACGGATGTGGGCAATGTTTTCCAACGACCCGGTCTCGAGGTTGTCGATGCAGATCACCCGGTGCCCGTCGCGGAGCAGCCGCTCGCAGAGGTGGGACCCGAGGAAGCCGGCGCCGCCGGTGACTACGCAAGTGCTCATTCGCCGATCCTAGCGGTCCCCTGCGGCGGTGGACACATCTCCGGTGCGGTCTGCAATTTCCGCGCTTTCGGGATGGGAGATCCGTCCAACCGGGGGGAGAGACATACCGCTTTCGTACCTAGCGTTGGCAGTGTCCGCTGCGAAGAACCAAACCGGCAGGGGGAATTGAAGCGATGGAAAGCGCCAGCGCGGAGCGGGAGAGCCCGCTCCTGGGTTCGGGCGACGCCGCTGCTCGCAAGCGGGCGGCCGTCGAGACTTATGCGCGAAACGAGACGGCTTTGCGCAGAACCGCGCGGCGCTACTCGTTCTGCGAGGACGACGCCGACGAAGCCCTGCAGCGGGCGCTGGAGATCCTCCTGCGAAAGGCGCCGAGCCTGCGCCCGGAAGAGCTGGTCAAGTGGACGCAGACGGTGGTCAAGCACGAGGCGCTGGCGATCCGCGGCGAGCGCGAGCGGATCCTCGGCTCCCCGCTCCCCCCTGGGGCTGACGGCGATTGGGTCTCACTGATCCCTTCGAGCAGCGACGGCCCGGAGGAGAAGGCCGAACGTCGGGAGGCGATCGCCCGCAGCCGCGAGGCGCTGCAAGCGCTGAAGCCCCAGGAGCTGCGCGCCCTCACACTGCTCGCCGAGGGCTACTCCTACGCGGAGATCGGCGAGATCACCTCCTGGAGCAGGACGAAGATCAACCGGTGCTTGGCGGAGGGGCGCGAGCGCTTCCGCAGCCTGATCTCACGCAGCGAGGACGGTCGCCGCTGCGCCGAGATGCGGCCGCTGATCTCCGCCTTTTGTGACGGCGAGGCTGGGAGCGAAGAAGTCGCCGAGCTGCGCGAGCACCTTCGCGCCTGCGCCTCCTGCCGGGCGACGCTGCGCGCCTACCGCGCCGCCCCGGCGGCGGCCGCGGCGCTGGGGCCGGCCCTGCCCTTCCACCGCTCGCTGCTGGAACGCGCTCACGACGCCTTGGCCGAACTGGCCGGCCGCTTCGGAGGGGGCCGCGGCGGCGACGCGTTCTCGCAAGTCACCGGCGGCAGCGGCGCCGGCGGTCTGGGCGCCGCCGCGGTGGCGAAAGTCGCCGCCGCCTGCATCGGCGCCGCCGGTGGCGCGGCCGCCTGCGTGGCTACCGGGCTGGTGCCAGCGCCGCTGGAGCTCGGGTCCGCCCCGGGCAAGCCGGCCGCGCTCGAGCGCCAGGTCGAGGCGGCCGTCCAGGAACCAACGAAGGTCGAGTATGAACCGGCGCCCGAGGGGGGTCCAACCCCGAACCCCAAGCCAAGAGCCCACCACCCGGCGTCTCATCGCCAGCAGGCCGCGGAAGCCGCGCCGCCTGTCGCCGAACCCGCGCCCGAACCCAGCGAACCGGCATCGAGCGGCGCCGTCGAATACGCCCCGCCGCCGGCGCCCGAATCGGCGCCGGTTGCCGAACCGGCGCCGACCGCGAGCAGCGAAGCCGGCGACCCCGCCGGAGAGTTCGGGCCGTGAGGCGCCTCATGCTCGCGCTCGCCGGCCGACGGCCCGCCAAGGCGCCCTTGCTCCTGGGGCTGGTCCTCGCCTGCGCCTTTTCCACGACCGCCGCCGCGAGCGAACCGCTGCGGATCGAAAACCTCGAGGTCGACGGCGGGGAAGCGAACTGGCACGCGAGCAACGTCTTCCGCCTCGACTGGACCCAGCTCCCCGGTCCGCTGGCTCGTCCGCTCACCGTCATCTACCGGCTCTACGGGGCCGACGGGAACCTGATCGAAGGACCGGTGCGCTACACGAAAAACGCCTGGCTGATCGAACCGCTGGAAGTGCCGCCGGTCCCCGGCGCCTACACGGTCGAAATCTGGCTGGAAGACAGTCGGGGGAACGTCGGCCCGCCCTCGCGAGCCACGCTCCGCTTCGACGACAGGGCGCCTCCGCCGGCCGCGCCGCAGGCCCCCGAGGGCTGGCTCGCCGGACATGAGGCGGCCGTCCTGGAGATCGGGCATCCGGCCGGGGCGCTGCCGCTCTCGGGCATCCGCGGCTACGCGATCTCCCTCGACGAGGGCGAAGGAAGCTACCCCTGCGCGCACCCCGGCTGGTGCGGCGTTGCCGAGACCGACCTGCCGCTGGGGATCGCCGACGACACGATCGCGCTGGGGCCGCTGCCGGAGGGCGAGACCCAGGCGCGCGTCGTCGCCGTCTCCGGCTCGGGCGTCACCTCGCCGGTCGCCAGCGTCGTCTTCAGGTCCGACGCGACCCTGCCGCGCCTGTCCCTGCTGGGGGTGCCGCCAGGCTGGAGCAATGGGCCGGTGCGGCTCACCGCCCTCGCCGCCGACGAGCTGTCCGGGATGGCGGCGGCGGGACCGGCCGGCCCGTTCACGGCAATCGCGGTCGACGGGGGCCCGCCCGCCCTCGCCAGCGGTGACGGTGTCTCGACCTGGGTCAGCGGCAGCGGGGCGCACCAGGTTTCCTACTTCGGCCGCGACGCCGCGGGCAACGCCGCCGACGGCGCTTTGGGCGGTCCCCTGCCAGCGGCGGCGACCGTCCGGATCGACGAAGATCCGCCGCGGGTTCTGTTCGCGCCGGCCCAGGACCCAGCCGAACCAGAGCGAATCGAGGCGGCCGTCTCCGATCCGCTCTCCGGCCCCAGCCCCGACCGCGGCTCGATCCGCTTGCGCCAGGTGGGCAGCCACGGCCGTTTCGAGGAGCTGCCCACGAGGGTTGTCGGCGACCACCTGGTCGCCCATTGGGACAGCGACAGCTATCCGGGCGGGAAGTACGAGTTCCTCGCTACCGCCTACGACCGCGCCGGCAATGGCACCACCGGCAGCGACCGCGCGCGCGGGGCGAAGATGGTCCTCGTCAACCCGCTGAAGACGCAGGCGCAGCTGGAGGTCGGCTTCGGCGCCCGGCGGACGCGGATTTCCTTTGGCCGCGGGATGCCGTTCGGAGGGCGCCTGCAGAACATCTCCGGCATGCCGCTCGGCGGACAGGAGGTCGCCGTGCTGGAGGTCTTCGCGCCGGGATCGCGACCCTCGCGGCGGACGACGCTGGTTCGCACCCGCCCCGACGGCTCCTTCTCGCTGCTCCTGCCGCCGGGGCCGAGCCGCGAGATCAGCGCCGCCTTCGCCGGGACCCGCACCCTCACCCGGGCGACTGACCGCAGCGTCCACCTCGGTGTGCTGGCGTCGGTGCGCCTAAGCGCCTCCGCCCGCTCGGCGAAGGTGGGTGGCGCCCCGATCGTCTTCAGCGGCAGCGTCGGCCAAGCCGGCGCCGCCGCCCTCGAAGAAGGGCTGCCGGTGGAGCTGCAGTTCCGCTATCCCGGCGCCGAGTGGAGCGGCTTCCGCACCGTCCAGACCGACGCCCGCGGCCGCTTCCGCTACGCCTATCGCTTCAGCGACGACGACAGCCGCGGCGTCCGCTTCCAGTTCCGCGCCTACGTAAAGGGGCGGGAGGGCTGGCCTTACGAGCCAGCCTTCTCCCGCCCCCTCGCCGTTACCGGCCGCTAAGCGCTTATCGCAGCGCCGGGATCTGGCTGGTGACGCTGCCGACGACGCCCTGGGCGGTGTCGACTACCTCCTGCGCCCGCGAGGTCGGGACCTCGATCGCGCGGCGGACGCGCTGCTCGACCTCGGAGCGGTTCCGCTTCAGGGTCGTCTCGACGTTGCGGCGGCGGTTGCGGGCTTCGCGCTCGACCTGGGTGCGGGTCTTGCGGGCCTCGGTGATCGCCCGGCGACGGGCGGTGGTGCCGCGTCGCTCGGTCCGCTTCAGCGATTTGCGCAGGTTGCTGCGGTAGTTCTTGATCTGCCGCTCAGCCTTGCTGCGGTCCGTCCAGGGCTCGACCAGCTCGGAGAGACGGTCGCTGACCGCGAGGGCGGCGCCGACCGGGACGTCGACGGCGGTCTCGACGGCGGCCTGGACCTGGTTCTTCTCAGCGACTGCGGCCTTGGTTGCCGCCCGTTTCGAAGCCGAGGCGGTCTTGGCCGCCGATTTTTTCGCTTCGGTGGTGGCGCGTTTAGCCTGGGTTTTCGATTTGCTGCCGTTGCGTTTCACATCTGCCATAAAGGAAAAACACCTCTTCAGTTTTGGTTTGGGGGCGTGGGGGACGCCCGAGTGTAGCGAACATACGTTCTCGCGAACACCAGTTTGTAAACCGCTTGGGAAGAAGGGTTACGCGGTTTTGGCGAGCTGGGCTGAGCGCACCGTCGCGAGGCCGTCGGCGGAGTTCGCCGCGGCCATCGGGTAACGCGAATCGAGGTCGAGCAGCGCCTCGGAAAGCTCGCCATCGCCGAAGGCGACCTCGCCCCCGGCCTCACGCGCGATCAGCTGCGCCGCGGCGGCGTCGACCGAGCGGCAAGGGCGCAGGCTCAGCATCGCGTCGAAGCGGCCGGCGGCGACGTAGGCGGCGGAGATGGCGATAGCGCCGACCACGCGCAGGCGGAAGACCTTGCCCGCCAGCGCCTCCAGCGGCGACAGCGACCATTCCGGCTCGGCCGACTCGATCCCGACCACCTCGAGCGGCTCGGCCGGGGGCGAAACCCGCGCCCGCGAGCCGTTCAGCGTCGCCCCGTCCCCGCGTCGCGCCATGAACTCCTCGTCGGCGCCGAAGTCGTGGACGAAGCCGAACTCGACGTCGGCCATCGAGGGGCCGTCGGAGACGGCGATCGAGACGGCAAAGGACGGGATCGTCCGGCGGGCGTTCATCGAGCCGTCGATCGGATCGATCACCACGCGGTGCTCGCCGCCGCCACCGAACTCGACTTCGCCGCGCTCCTCCGAGACGGCAAGGAACGAGGCTCCTTCGGCGGCCAGCTTCTCCAGCTCGGCGAAGACGACGTCCTCGCATTCGCGGTCGATCACCAGGGTGCGGTCGCCGCCCTCTCCGACGCCCTCGTACGCCGTCCGCTCCTCGCTCGTCTTCGCCCGCTCGAAGATCGGGCGCTGGGCGGCGACGATGCGGCGGCAGATCGCCGGCCAGTCGGCGGAGAGGACGTCCATCGACCCCATGCTACGCAGCGGCTAGCTTTGAGCTGTGTCTGAGGACCAGCCCACCCTGGAGAGCGCCGTCTCGGATCGCGAGCGCGCGATCGAGCACGGGGCGGGACCGCTGCTGGTCCTCGGCGCGCCGGGGACTGGCAAGACCGAGCTGCTCGCCCGCCGGCTTGCTCATCTCGTCGCCGCCGGCACCCAGCCGGAGCGCGTCCTCATGATCGCTTCCAGCCGCACCACCGCCGGGCGGCTGCGCGCCCGCTGCGAGGCGCTGATCCCAGGTTCCTTCGAGGAGCTCTGGGTCGGCAGCTGGGACGCGATCGGCGAGCGGCTGCTGCGCGAGCACTCCGAGGAGGCCGGGCTCGAACCCTTCTTCGACGTGCTCGGCCGGGCTGAGCGGCTGGCGATCCTGCTCGACCGGCTGGACCGGCTGCCGCTGCGCCGGCACGAGATCCGCGGCAACCCGGCCGGGCTGCTGGCGCGGCTGCTGGCGCGGATCGACCGCCTCAAGGCCGAACGGGTCGGGCCGACGACCCTTGCGGAGCGAGCCGCGGCCGCATCCGCCGAGGACGAGGCCGGCCGCGAGGAGATCCGCCGTGAGCAGGAGTTCGCCGAGCTTTACGCGACCCACGACCGCATCCTCGCCGAGAGCGGCAGCCTCGACCGCGGCGACGTCTTCCTCGCCCTCGACTGCCTGCTGGTCGAGCGCCCGGACGCGCGGCGGCGGATCGCCGAGTGCTGGCCCTACCTGATGGTCGACGAGCTCGAGGAGGCGACGCCGGCGCAGCTGGCGGTGGCCGAATCGCTCGCCGCCGATAACCCGAACCAGGTTTTCGCGGCCGAGGCCCAGGTCAAGCGCAGCGAGGCCGTCCGGTGGTTCACCGACCTCTTTCCCGATGCCGGGCGGGTCACCCTGGAGGAGCGCTTCCGCGATCCCCAGCTGAGCTTCTGGAGCTGCGCCAACGAGCGGGCGCAGGCGCAGGCGACCGCGCGGGCGGTAGAGCACCTGGTCGCCGGCGGCACCGCCCCGGAGGAGATCTGCGTGATCGTCGCCGACCCCGCTCGAGGCGGCGGCGCGGTCGCGGCGGCGATGGAGGAGCGCGGCATCCCCTTCCACCTCTTCGGGCCGGCGGCGCTCTTCCAGCGACCAGAGGTGCGCGACGCGATCGCTTGGCTGCGGATCCTCGCTGCTCCCGACGACTCCTCGGCGGCGGCGCGGGCGCTGACGCGGCCGCCGGTCGAGCTGCGCCCGGGGGACCTGGCGCGGCTGACGACGATCGCCCGGCGGCGCAAGCAGGACATGGTCGCCGCCTGCGAGGCCGCCCTCGACAGCCCCCAGTTCCAGCCCGAGGCGCGGGAGAGGATCGGGACCTTCCTCAAGCTCTACGCGGGCGCCGCGGCGATCATGGAGGAACAGCGCGCCGACGTCTTCGTGCGGCGGCTGATCGAGCAGGTCGGGCTGCGGCGCCAGCGCCTCTTCGCCGCCCAGCCGGAGGTGGCCGAGCGGCTGCTCGGGCTCTCGCGGCTGGCCGAGCTGGCAACGGCCTGGACCCGGCGCGAACCCCACGGGTCGACCCGCGGCTTCGTCCGCTACCTCAGCGCTGTCGCCGAGGCGGGGGTGGAACCGGAGGAGGCGGAGGAGCCGCCGGCGCCGGGGGCGGTGCGCGGCATGGCCGCGGCGGCGGTCAAGGGGCTCGGCTTCGACCACGTCTTCGCCCTCGGGCTCGAGGAGGAGGCGGACTGGGGGCGGATGGGATGGCCGGCGCGCAACGGCCTCGTGCTCTCGCGGGTCGGGCGCGGGTCCAGTGGCGAGGCCGCTCGTCCCTCCCGCTACTACGAGGAGGCGCTGGCGAAGGCGGCCGGCGAGGAGGAGCCCCACGAGGAGGAGCTCTTCGGCCCGGCGGAGGGGCTGCACGCGACCTACCGGCAGCTGCGCGAGCAGGTGCTCGAGGCGTCCTGGCGGGCCGGGCGCGAGCTCTCCGAGCCGCGCCTCGACACCGCGATCGACGTCAACCGCGCGATCGCCCGCTACCTGGAGCTGCTGAAACTGGCGGCGCTGGCGCAGCGGCCCGGGGACGAGCCGACCGCCGAGGCGATCGAGGCCGTGAACGGGCTGCTGCGGCAGGTGGCGACGCCCGAGCAGCAGGCCGAGCTCGACGCCTCCGCCCTCGACGCCTACCTGCTCGACTCCGAGCGCGAGCGCGGCCGCCGCCTGGAGCTGGTGGCGGCCCGCGAGGAGCCCTCGCTCGCGGCCTTCCTGCCGCGGCGCGGCGACGGCATGCTCAGCCTCTCGGCCTCGGACCTGACGCTGTACCTGACCTGCCCGCTGAAGTACAAGTTCGCCCGCGTCTTCGGGATCCCGCAGGAGCCGACGATCAACCAGCGCTTCGGGATCCTCTTCCACAACGTCCTCGAACGGTTCCACAAGGATCCGCCGGCGAACGAGCACGAAGGGCTGCGGCTGCTGAACCGGCTCTTCGAGCAGGGTTGGCGGCGCACCGGCTTCGGCAACTCCGACGACGAGCTGCAGTTTCGCGACCGCGCCAAAGAGGCGCTGCGCCTCTACTGGGAGCGCGAGCGCCAGGCCGAGGGCGAACCGGTCTGGCTGGAGAAAAAGTTCGACTTCAAGGTCGGCGATCACCACGTCCGCGGCCGCGTCGACCGGGTCGACCGCCTCCCCGACGGCGACCACGAGCTGATCGACTACAAGACCGGCGAGCGCAAGTCAGAAGAGGACCTCGACAGCGACCTGCAGCTGGCGCTCTACCGAATGGCGGCGCGTGAGGCCTGGGGCATCGAGGCCAGCGTCGGCAGCTACTACTACGTGCTGGACGGCGACAAGGTGGCGGCGCCCACCAAGCCCGACGACGCCGAGCGGGTCGAGCGCACCGTCCTCCAGGTCGGCGAGGGCATCCTCAGCCAGGACTTCGAGCCCCGCCCTTCGCCCAAGGTCTGCAGCTGGTGCGACTACCGCCTCATCTGCCCTGCTGCCGAAGCTTGAGCTAGCTACTGCCTAGGGACGCTCGCTCCTCAGGACAACGCGCTCGGCGCGGCGGGTCCTGTCACTGAATGGGTCCCACCATCCCCCGCAACTACGCGGGGGATGGTCCACCCCATTCCGCGCCACCCCCCGCGAGCAACGTCTCCGGCCGGGCTCGATCGGCTGAGGAGCGGCCTCTCCGGGGGGGCATCGTAGGGGGGACCTCCCCCTGGTAGTTCGGGGGGAGGTGGGCCCCTGCGGTGACAGGACCCGCCCGGCCAGGAGCCATGGTCCTGGGGAGAGAGCGTCCCTAGGTAGTTAGGTAGTTCGTCAGCTGGAGTCGTTGCCGCGCTGGCGTAAGAAGCGCTGGAACTCGCGGGCGAGGGTGTCGGCGTTGGGAAGCTCGCCCTCCTCGTCGAGGAGATCGACCTGTTCGGCCTCGATCCGCTGGACCAGCTCCTCGATCTCCGGGTTGGCGGCGACGGCCCGGCCGATCTGCTCCTCGTAGTCCTCGGTTTCCTCCTCCAGGTCGGAGGCCTCGACGGCGATCCCGGTCAGGCTCTCGAGCCGGCGCAGCAGCGCCAGCGCCGCCTTCGGGTTGGGCACGGCGGCGACGTAGTGGGGTACCGCCGCCCACAGCGAGGCGGAGTCGAGGCCGCTCTGCCGGCAGAGGTCGTGGACGACGCCGACGATCCCGGTCGGGCCCTCGTAGTTGGAGCGCTCGAGCTCCAGTTCCTCGACCAGGTCCTGGCTGGAGGCGAGGCCGGTGATCGGCACCGGCAGGGTGTGGGAGACCTCGGCGATCAGGGCGCCGAGGGTGATCACCATCTCGACGCCGAGGGCGTCGGCGACGGTCGCGATCGTCTCCGAGAAGGTGCGCCAGCGCAGGTTCGGCTCGGTCCCGTCGAAGAGGACGAGGTCGCGGTCGGCGGTCGGCACCCGCACCGCGATCACGTTGTTCTCCGGCCACTCGATCCGGCGGGTCTGGCCTTCGTCCATCGTGATCGTCGGCCGCGTCGACTGGAAGTCGAAGAAGTCCTCGGGGTCGATGTGGGCGATCTGCTCGCCTTCGAGGTCATCGGCGATCGCGGCGAGGGCGGTCGACGCCGCGGCGGCGGCGTCGTTCCAGCCGCGGAAGGCGCAGACGAGGATCGGCGAGCGCAGGTGCGGGAGGTCGGCTTCCCAGGTCAGCGAATCCACGCTTCTGAGCGTAGACCATGCACCGCGGGCCTCTTTAGCTTCGCCAGGGGATCACGCTAAGCGGCGGCGCGGGCGCGGCGGACCAGCTGAACGGCCATGAACAGGGCAAGCGCGGCGAAGGCGAGCTGGAGGGCGCGTTCGGAGACGTGGTTGGCGACGGCGACGCCGACGAGGACCCCGAGCGGCGAGAGGGCGCCGATGATCAGCGCCTCGCGCAGGCGGACGTTGCCGTAGCCGTTCTGGCGGTGGGCGCCGACGATCGCGACGAAGACGATCATCAGCAGCGAGGTCGACTCTCCCTCCACCTGGCTGAGGCCGATGAAGACGGTCAGCGCCGGGACGAAGAGGATGCCGCCGCCGACGCCGACGAGACCGCCGGTCATCCCGCCGGCGAGGCAGATCAGCGCCGCCGCGAGCTCACTCACGAGAGGATCAGCTCCACCGCGATCGCGACCAGCAGCAGGGCGAAGAGGTAGGAGACGGCGCGCTGCGGGATGCGCTGCTGGATCGCGGTGCCGAGGACGACGCCGACCGCGGCCGGGATCGAGAGGAGCAGGGCGGTGACGACGTGGACGTTGCCATAGAAGCCGCCCTGGGCGAGGGCCCCGAGCAGGCCGATGATCACGATCGCCGCGAGGCTGGTGCCGGTCGCCAGGCGCTCGCCGTAGCCGAACCAGAAGATCAGCAGCGGCACGATGATCGTGCCGCCGCCGACCCCGAAGAGGCCGCTGAAGACGCCGGCGATGGTGCCGATCGCCGCCAGCTTGAGGAGGGCGTGGTCGGGGCTCTCGCCGGCGGGCATCTCGCGATACTAAGAGCCGTGCCCGCCGACTCCGAGACCCCCGGCGCCCGCGGGGGCGCCGACTGGGCTGCCGCGCTGGCGCCGCTGCGGCAGGCGCCCGAGCGGGCGGCGATCCTCACCGACGTCGACGGGACCCTGGCGCCGATCGTCGAGCGCGCCGAGGAGGCGGCGGTCCCGGCGGCGGCGCGCGAGGTGCTGGCGGCGCTGAGCGAGCGCTACGCGCTGGTCGGCTGCATCTCCGGCCGCCGGGCCGAGGACGCGCGCCGGCTGGTCGGTCTCGGCTCGCTTGCTTACGCGGGCAACCACGGGCTCGAGCTGCTGATGCCGGCAGAGGAGGCGGCGCAGGCCGATCCCTCGGTCGCAGGGCGCGAGACCGAAGCGGCCGAGTTCCTCGCCTCGATCGACGGTGAGCGATTCGAGGCCGCCGGCCTCCGGCAGGAGGACAAGGGCCCGATCCAGGCGCTGCACTGGCGCGGCAGCGCCGACCAGGCTGGAGCCGAGAGCCGCGCCCACGAGATCGCCAACGAGGCCGGCCGCGCCGGCCTGGAACCGCGCTGGGGCCGCAAGGTGCTGGAGCTGCGCCCGCTCGGCGGTGGCGGCAAGGACGGGGCCGTCGGCTCGCTGCTCGCTGACGAGCGGCTCGACCGCGCCACCTACGCCGGCGACGACCGCACCGACCTTGACGCCTTCCGCCGCCTGCGCGAGCTGCGGGAGGAGGGGCGGCTAAGCGCGGCGGTCTGCGTCGGCGTCCTCTCGCCGGAGGGACCGGCGGAGCTGGCCGAAGAGGGCGACGTAACCGTGACGGGCCTGGACGGCTGGCTCGAAATCCTGCGGTGGCTGGCCGAGTGACGCCCGTGATTCGATCGAGCTAGCGATGCCTTACACCGACCTGCTCCGCGCCAGCGTCTTCATCACCGCCGCCGAGGCGACCGCCCTGGGGGCGATCACGGCGGTCGCCGCCAACCGCGACGGCGACACCACCATCGCTGTCGTCGCCGCCGCCTGGTGGCTGGTCGCCCTCGCGATCGGTGTCTACCTCGGCCGCCCGCAGCGCGCCGCCGACGACGTCCGCGACGCCCTGGCCCGCGCCCGCACCGCCACCTCACTGCCCGACCAGAGCCCGGCCCGGATCGTCCTCGTCCGCCTCTGGCCGATCGCCTTCACCGCGATCGCCGCCGGGATGCTCGGCATCTTCTTCCCCGGCGTCGCCGCGGTCGGCGCCGGCTACGCCCTGATCGTCTCGCTCGCCTGGCATACCCGCGAGGCCGCCGTGCTCGGCGTCGAGAGCCGTGACGGCGTCAAGTTCTACGTCGTCCCGACCAACGCCCTGCGCCCGATCGAGCTGGTGCGGACGCCGGGGCTCCGCGGGGATCGGCTCGGCGCGGTCTAGCTCGGGCCGATCGGCAGCTACTTCTTCATCAACTTCTGGAACTTGCTCCACCCGCGGCTGTTGGCGACGTCGTCGGCGGTGAGCCAGGCTCGGCGGGCGGTGGCCACGGCGTAGGCCATGTTGTCGAGGGTCTCGACGCCGTGGGCGTCGGTGTTGAGGACGATCTTGACGCCGGCCTGGGAGGCGAGGCGGGCATGCAGGTCGGAGAGGTCGCGGCGGTTGGGGTTGCCGTTGATCTCGATCATCGTCCCGGCCTTGGCCGCGGCGGCGGCGATCGCCTCGATGTCGACGCCGTAGGGCTCGCGGCGGCCGATCAGGCGCCCGGTGAGGTGGCCGATGCAGTCCACGTTCGGGTTCGCGATCGCGGTCAGCACCCGCTCGTTCATCTGCTTTTCCGGCACCGAGAACGAGGTGTGGACGCTGGCCACGACCCAGTCGAGCGCGGCGACGAGATCGTCGGGATAGTCGAGCGTGCCGTCGAGACCGATGTTGATCTCCGAGCCGACCAGCAGGCGGAAGTCATCGCCGGCATTGGACGCGTTCCAGGCGCGGACCTCCTCGATCCGCTCCCAGAGCCGCTCGGGGGTGACGTGATCGCCGAAGCCGTGGCTGGCCGAGTGGTCGGTGATCGCCAGGTACTCGTAGCCGCGATCGCGGGCCGCCTGGGCCATCTCCTCGAGGCTGTTGCGGCCGTCGGAAAGGGTGGTGTGGGAATGGAGGTCTCCGCGGATGTCGCCGAGCTCGACCAGCGTCGGCAACTGTCCCTGGCGCGCCGCCTTCAGCTCGCCGCGGCCCTCGCGCAGCTCCGGCTCGACGTAGTCGTAGCCAAGGCGCTCGTAGACCTCGGCCTCGGTGGCGCAGGCGGTGACATCGCCGCTCTCGGTCTCGGTGATCCCGTGCTCGGAGACCGAGAGGCCGCGGCTGACAGCCTCTTCGCGCAGCTGCACGTTGTGAGCCTTCGAGCCGGTGAAGTGCTGCAGGAGGTTGCCGAAGTTGGCCGGCGCGACGATGCGAAGGTCGACCGAGATCCCGTTGTGGGTCTGGGCGCGGACGCCGTTGGGGCCCGGGGCGCCGGCGGCGGCGACCAGCGGATGGCTGGCGAGGTGCTCGGCGAGGGCGGCCGGCTCCTCCGCGGTGGCGATGATGTCGATGTCCTTGCAGGTCTCGGCCCAGCGCCTCACTGAGCCGGCGATCTCGACCTTGTCGGCGGCGGGGTGCTCGCGCAGCGCCGCCGCCAGCTCCTCGGCGATCGGCTTCACCTTCGATAGCAGCAGCCGCCCTGGCCCCTCCCCCGGCTCCCCCAGCCGCTCCAGCGCGGCGAGGATGTTCTCCTCCGCCTTCGGGCCGAGGCCTTTGACATGGCGAATCTTCTCCGCCTCGGCCGCCGCCTTCAGGTCCTCCATCGAGGAGATTTCGAGCTCTTCGAAGAGGCGGCGGGCCGTTTTCGAGCCGACGCCGGGGACGCGCGTGACCTCGATCAGGGTCGGCGGAAACTTCGACTTCAGCCTCACCGCCGCGGGGATCTCGCCGGTCTCCAGCAGGGCGTCGATCTTTTCCGCCAGCGTCTTGCCGACGCCGGGGACCTCGGTCGCCCGCCCCTGCGCAGCCAGCTCGGCGACCGCGACCGGGCTCTCGCGGATCGCCTTGGCGGCGGTGCTGTAGGCGAGCACTCGGTATTTGACCGCGCCGTCGAGCTCGTAGAGGATCCCCAGCTCTTCCAGCGCGGCGGCGATCTCGGCGTTCGTCACCTGCCAAGGAATACCATCGCCGTGGAGACGGGTAAGGAGAACCAGGCTGCTCAGGCGGACTGGACACCGTCGCTATACTTTCTGAAGTATTGAAGGCAAACAGACGACCGGGAGACGGACAGTGACTGGCAAATTGACCGACGTGACCGATGCCACCTTCAAAGCGGACGTGCTCGAGGCCGAGGGGCCTGTGCTCGTCGACTTCTGGGCGCCCTGGTGCGGTCCCTGCCGCGTCGTCCATCCCGTCCTCGAGGAGATCGACAACGAGCGCGACGACCTCAAGATCGTCTCGATCAACGTCGACGAGAACCAGCAGACGGCGTCCCAGTACGAAGTTCTCTCGATCCCGACGATGATCCTCTTCAAGGACGGCGCGATCGCGAAGAAAATCGTCGGCGCGATGCCCAAGCGGCGCCTCGAGGCCGAGCTGGAGCCGGCGCTCGCCTAGCGGCGCCACTCCTCCCGAACCTCATCTGAGCCGATGCCGTTCGTTCACGTCCACTGGTACGAGGGCCGCTCCGACGAGCAGAAGGCGGAGATCGCCAAGCGCATCGAAGCGGCCCTGATCGAGGTGGCCGGCGTCTCGCCAGATCACTGCTGGGTGAAGTTCGACGACTCGAGGAAATCGGACTTCATCATCGGTGAGAAGCCGCAGGACTGATCAAGCCCGGCTGACGCCGATGCTGAGCTCGCGGCCGTCGATCTTGGCGGTGGCGCCGTTGCCGCTGCCGTCGTAGGAGACGGTCGTGGCTAGGACCTCAGTGGTTAGGTAGTCCTGGTGGGCTCGGGCGGCGGCTAGGAGGTCTTGGTCGCCGGCGAGGGTTAGGGCGATGCGGTCGGTGATCTCCAGGCCGGCGTCTTTGCGGGCGATCTGGACGGCGTGGACGATCTCGCGGGCCAGGCCCTCGCGGCGGAGCTCGTCGTCGAGCTCTAACTGGAGAGCCACGGCGTGGCCAGCCTCGGCCTCGACCTCGTAGCCCTCGAGGGGCTGGAGGGCGAGGGTGACGTCGTCGCTGCCGAGGGTGTGGTCTTGGCCGTCGATCGCGATCCCGATCTCGCCGCCTTCGGCGAGGACGGCGGCGACGTGGGCGGCGTCTAGGGCCTCCACCGCGGCGGCCACCTGCGGCATCTTCTTGCCGAAGCGGGGGCCGAGAGCGCGGTAGTTGGGCTTGGCGCTGTAGGAGACCAGCTCGGACTCGTCGCTGACGAAGTCGAGCTCCTTGACGTTGAGCTCGGCGGTGACGAGGTCGGCGCGGGCTTCGATCGCGACGCGCTCGGCCTCGTTGGCGACGATCACCGCGCGGCGCAGCGGCTGGCGCACCTTCGCCTTCGCCTGGGCGCGCGCGGCTCGGCCGAGCTCGACCGTGAGGCGAACCGCCTCCATCCCCTGCTCGAGGTCCGGGTCGGCGAGCGCCTCGTCGACCTCCGGGAAATCGCGCAGGTGGACCGAGGGCGCGGCGTCCTCGCCTGAGAGGTTGCGGTGGATCTCGTCAGCTAGGAACGGCGTGAACGGCGCCAGCATCGCCACCGTCTCCAGCAGGCAGTGGCGCAGGGTCGCGAAGGCGGCGCGGTCGCCGTCCCAGAAGCGGCGGCGGCTGAGGCGGACGTACCAGTTGGAGAGCTCCTCGACGTACTCGGCAATCGCCCGGCCGGCGGCGGTGCAGTCGTAGGCGTCCATCCGCTCGCGCGCGGTCGCGATCGTCGCCTGCAGCCGCGAGAGCGCCCAGCGGTCGAGGTCGTTCGCCGCCTCCGGCGAATCGCCGAAGCCGTTGGGCCCCAGGTTCTCCGCGTTCGCGTAGAGGACCCAGAACGAGTACGTGTTCCAGAGCGTCAGCAGGAACTGGCGGACCGACTCCCCCACCGTGTCGACGCTGAAGCGGTAGCCGGCCCAGGGCTGCTGGGCGGTCAGGTAGTACCAGCGGAAGGCGTCGGCGCCGTGGGCGTCCAGCACGTCCCAGGGATCGACGACGTTGCCGCGGCTCTTCGACATCTTCTGCCCCTCGGGGTCGAGGATCAGGCCGAGGCAGACGCAGTTGCGGTAGCTGGAGGTGTCGAAGAGCAGGGTCGACTCCGCGAGCAGGGTGTAGAACCAGCCGCGGGTCTGGTCCTGGGCCTCGCAGATGTAGTCGGCCGGGAAGCGCTCCTCGAACTCCTCCTTTCCCTCGAAGGGGTAGTGGAACTGCGCGAAGGGCATCGCCCCGCTGTCGTACCAGGTGTCGATCACCGAGACGACCCGCCGCATCTCGCCGCCGCAGCGCTCGCAGTCGAGCGAGACGCCGTCGATGTAGGGGCGGTGCAGGTCCTCGGGCACGGCCCCGCGCGCCCTCTCGCGCAGGTCGGCGACCGAGCCGGCGCAGAAGCGCTCGTCGCAGCCCTCCGCGGTGCACTCCCAGATCGGCAGCGGCGTCCCCCAGTAGCGGTCGCGCGAGAGCGCCCAGTCGACGTTGTTCTCCAGCCACTTGCCGAAGCGCCCGTGCTTGACGTGCTCGGGGTGCCAGCCGATCTCCTCGTTGTTGGCGAGGAGCTGGTCCCGCGCCTGCGAGGTGGCGATGTACCAGCTCGACTTCGCGTAGTAGAGGAGCGGGGTCCCGCAGCGCCAGCAGTGCGGGTAGGAGTGCTCGTAGACCTGCTCGCGGAAGAGCAGGCCGCGCGAGTCGAGGTCGGCGATCAGGGCCTTGGTGACTTCCGCGTCCTTGACGAACTGGCCCTCGAAGCCGCTGACCCGCGCGGTGAATTTGCCGTCGAGGTCGACCGGGTTGTAGAGGGTCCCGGCGTCGGTGGGATCGAAGATGCCGTTCTCGGCTGCGACTTTGTAGTCGTCCTCGCCGAAGGCGGGGGCGATGTGCACGAGGCCGGTGCCGTCGTCGGTGGTGACGAAGTCGCCGGAGAGGACCTGGAAGGCGTTGGCGGGGCCTCCGTCGGATAGCGAGAAGACGGGGCCTTCGTACTTGGCGCCGACGAGATCTTTCCCCTTGAACGGGTCGCGTCCCCTCACTCCCTCACCCAGCACCTTCTCGACGAGCGGCTCGGCCAGGATCAGGGTCTCACCCTCGACGTCGACCCGCACATAGGTGACACCAGGCGCGATCGCCACCGCCACATTGCCCGGCAAGGTCCATGGCGTCGTCGTCCAGACCAGCAGGGAGCCGCTGCCGTCGCTGAGCGGGAAGCGCACATATATAGACGGGTCCTTGACGTCCTCGTAGCCGAGCGCAACCTCGTGCGATGACAGCGCGGTGCCGCAGCGCGGGCAGTAGGGGACGACCTTGTGGCCCTCGTAGAGGCGGCCATCGTCCCAGAGCCGGCGCAGCGACCACCAGACCGACTCGATGTAGTCGTCCTCGAGGGTGACATAGGGGTCGTCGAGGTCGATCCAGAAGCCGATCCGCTCCGTCAGCTTGTTCCACTCCTCGACGTACTCGAAGACCGACTCGCGGCAGCGCTGGTTGAACTCGGCGATCCCGAGCTCCTCGATCTCCTGCTTCGAGGAGATGCCGAGCTGCTTTTCGACCTCGAGCTCGACCGGCAGGCCGTGACAGTCCCAGCCCGCCTTGCGCGGCACCCGGTACCCGCACATCGTCTTGTAGCGCGGGTAGACGTCCTTGAAGACGCGGGCGAGGACGTGGTGGGAGCCGGGGCGGCCGTTGGCGGTCGGCGGGCCCTCGTAGAAGCTCCAGACCGGGGCGCCCTCGCGCTGAGCGAGCGAGCGCTCGAAGACCTCCTCCTCGCGCCAGCGCGCGAGCATCCGCTCCTCCAGCTCGGGGAAGGACTGCTTGGGATCTACGGGCTCGAATCCGGGCATGAAGCTGAGGATTCTAGGTGGGGTCTATAGGCTGCGGCCCAATGAGCCGCTACGACCTCAACGGCAAAGTCGCGCTGGTCACCGGCGCCGCCCGCGGCATCGGCTTCGAGACGGCCCGGCAGATGCACATGCGCGGCGCCACGGTCGCGGTTCTCGACCTCAGCGCCGAGGAGGCGCGCGAGGCGGCGGAGCGGATCGGGCCGCGGGCGATCGGCCTCGGCGGTGACGTCACCGACCAGAGCGCGCTGATGAACGCGGTCGCCCAGATCGTCGAAGAGTTCGGCGGTCTCGACGTCGCGGTCGCCAATGCCGGCATCGCCCAGAAGCAGTTCGCGACCGTGCGCGGGATCTCCGGGGAGGAGTGGGAACGGGTCTTCGAGGTCGACATGCTCGGCGTCTGGCGGACGGTGCGGGCGGCGCTTCCGCAGATCGTCGAGCGCAAAGGCCAGATGATCGTCGTCTCCTCCGTCTACGCCTTCGCCAACGGCTTCGGCAACACGCCCTACGCGGTGGCGAAGGCCGGGGTCGAGTCGCTCGGCCGGGCGCTGCGGGTCGAGCTGAAACCCCACGGCGCCAGCGCCAGCGTCGCCTACTTCGGCTGGGTCGACACGAAACTGGTCCAGGACGCCTTCGCCCAGGAGAGCGCCGGCCGGGTGGAAAAACTGAGCCCGAAATGGCTGATGAAGCGGATCAGCCCCGAAGAGGCCGGCGCCGGCCTAGTGCGCGGGATCGAAGAGCAGGCGCCACGGATCTTCGTCCCCAAGTGGTGGCGCTACGTCTCCGCCCTCCGCGGCCTGGTCAACCCGCTGCTCGACAGGCGGATGGAGACCGAACCGAAATACGGCGAGCTGGTCCGCGACATCGACGCCGAAAGCGTCGACCTCGTCAAAAGCTCAACCGCGAGTTAGCCGCTCGAGCAGGATCAGCGGCGACTCGTACCGCTCGCCGGTGGCACGAGTCATCGCGATCTCGCAGGTGCGGTTGCTGGAGAGGTAGGCGTCGAACCGCCGGCCCGCCAGCTCTTCGGCCTGCGGCCGCGTGGCCGAAGCGGTCAGCTCCGGATGCGTGATCCCGCGATCGCCGGCGAAGCCGCAGCAGGTGGCCGAGGGGGCGATGTAGACCTCGTCGGCCAGAGCCTCGGCAAGCGCCTTCAGCGGATGAGCAAGCCCCATCCGCCGCGTAGCGCAGGTTGGGTGGGCAGTAGCGGAACCGACCTTCTCGCTGACCTTGAGCGATGGCAGCAACCGCAGTGCCCAGGCAACCGAATCGACGATCTCCATCTGCGAGAGCCGCTCCGAGTTCTCCTCCGAGAGCACCCCTTCAGCCGGATCGGCGATAGCCCCCGTACAGGAAGCTGCATCGATCACCACCGGCAGCTCCCCCTCGTCGCTCCACCCCCAAAGGCGCTCCACCATCTCGTTCGCCTTGTGCCGATGCGCGGCATCGAACCCTTTGCTGCTCCAAGGCAATCCGCAGCAGCTGCCCTCCACTTCATTGGGAATAGCCACGGGCATCCCCGCCCGTGCCGAGACTTCGACCAGTGCCTCCGTGGGTCCGCCGCCAAAGATGCGGTTGGTGCAGCTGGTGACATAGACAGCCGCCGTCTCGGCCGGGGGAACGGGTGACCCCTCCCGGACCCTCCCCGCTGTTGTCCGGGAGGGGTCACCCGTTCCCCCCAGGCGCTTGGGCGCCAGAGGGCCGGCGAGTCGCAGGCCGACGCGTGACAGCTTCTCGATCGCGCCCCAACGCCTGGCAGCCGCCAGCGCGGCTTTTTCCGCCCGCTCACCGTGCTGCGCCACCCGTAGCTCCTTGACCATCCGCCCCGTATCGATCCCCAACGGACAGGCCAGCTGACAAGAACCATCCGTCGCGCAGGTCTCAACCGCGTCGTACTCGTACTCCTCGAGCAAAGCCCGCTGCACCGCCGACCCCTCCGGCTGCCGCGCCATCTCCCGCCGCAGGACGATCCGCTGCCGCGGCGTCGTCGTCAGGTGGCGGCTGGGGCAGACCGGCTCGCAGAAGCCGCACTCGACGCAGGTGGTCGCCCCGCCCCAGTCCTCGATCGCCGGCGTCGTTTTCAGGTTGCGCAGGTGGACGCCGGGGTCACGGCTGAGGACGACGCCGGGCGAGAGCACGCCGTCGGGGTCTGCGAGGCGCTTGATCCGCCACATCAGCTCGGTCGCCTTCTCCCCCCACTCGCGCTCTACATAAGGGGCCATGTTGACGCCGGTCCCGTGCTCGGCCTTGAGCGAGCCGTCGTACTTCTCGACCACCAGCTCGACCAGGCCCTGCATGAAAGCCTCGTAGCGCTCCAGGTCCTCCTGCTTGGCGAAGTCCGGCGTCAGCATGAAGTGGAGGTTCCCGGCCGAGGCGTGGCCGGCGACGCCGGGGAGGAAGCCGTGCTGTCCGAGCAGCGCCTGCAGGTCCTTGGCGCCCTCGGCGATCCGCTCGGGCGGCACGCAGACGTCCTCGACGATCAGCGCCGTGCCCTCCGGCCGCACCCGCCCGATCAGCCCGTGCAGGCCCTCGCGCACCCGCCAGGCGAGCTCGATCTCCTCGAGCTCCCGGGTGAAGGCGATCGGCCGGATCAGCTCGTGCGAGCCGAGGATCGCTTCGGCGCGGAGGACCTGGGCGGCCAGGTCGCCCTCGTCGGCGCCGCCGAACTCGACCAGGAGCACCGCCGACTCCGGCGGCAGCTCTTTCCACTCCTGCGGGGCGCCGACCATGTTCCAGGCGGCGGTGATCAGCGCCGGCGCGACCATCAGCTCGACCGCGGTGGCACCCGAGGCGACCAGCTCGCCGACCGGAGCGATCGCCTCGTCGACGCCGGGGAAGTGGACCCAGGCGGTGGTCGTCATCGGCGGCACCGGCACCGTCTCGAAGACGACCTCGGCGAGGAAGGCGAGGGTGCCCTCTGAGCCGACGAGGAGGCGGCGGAAGATATCCAGCGGCTCGTCGGCGTCGAGGAAGGCGCAGAGCCGGTAGCCGGTCGTGTTCTTGATCGCGAACTTGCGCCGGATGCGCTCGGCCAGCTCGGCGTCGGCGCGGATCTCGTCGCGAATCGCCTCGAGGCCGGCGGCCAGCTCCGGCTCGGCCTCGGCGAAGCGCTCGGCGGCGCCGGGCGCGCCGGTGTCGATCTTCGTCCCCGAGGGCAGGACGAAGGTGAGCTCACGCGCGGTCGAGTAGGAGTCCTTGGTGACGCCGCAGCGCATCCCGCCCGAGTTGTTGGCGACGACGCCGCCGACGGTGCAGACGTCGGTGCTGGCCGGGTCGGGGCCGAGCTTGCGGCCATGAGGGGCGAGGACGCGGTTGGCATGGCCGAGGATCGTCCCCGGCTTCACCCGGGCGCGGGCGCCGCCCTCCTCGACGCGAACCCCGCCGAAGTGCTTGCGGACGTCGACGAGAATGCCGTCGCTCTGGCCCTGCCCGTTGAGGCTGGTGCCGCCGGCGCGGAAGGTGACCGGGATGCCGCGCTGGCGTCCGAAGCGGAGCACCTTGGCGACGTCGTCGGCGTCACGCGCCTCGACCACCGCCCGCGGGAAGAGCCGGTAGGGGCTGGCATCGGAGGCGTAGGCGACGAGGTCGCTGACCCGGTGGAGCACGCGGTCGGCGCCGAGCAACGCCTCCAGCTCCTCGCGCAGCGGCTGGGCGACCCCGGCGGCAAGCTCGTCCGGCGCCCGATCGGCCACGGGTTGGCTGGGCGGTGGCGGAACCTTGCGCGCTCGGCCCGGAAGCAGCATCTCTTCTATTTAGAAGAGGGACATCCCGGGCGCAACCGGGACTTCGACCAACTCTGGCTGCGAGGAGGCCAGGGCCGTGGACAGCGCGCCGGCCACTTCGTCGCGATCCTTCGCCCGGTGCGCCTTGACGCCGTAGCCCTCGGCGACGGAGGCGACGTCGAGCTTCGGCAGATCCAGCCCCGGCGCCGCGTTCACCTGCTCGACCTCGGCGAACCACTTGAGGATCGCGTACTCCTCGTTGCGGAGGACGAGAAAGGTGACGGGGGCTCGGTAGGCGACGGCGCTCCAGAAGGCGGTGATCCCGTACTGCGCCGATCCCTCGCCGAGCACGCAGACGACCGGGCGGTCAGGCTGGGCGATCTGCGCCCCCACCGCCGCCGGCAGCCCGAAGCCGAGGCCGCCGCCGGCGCTGAAGTAGTAGCTGCCGGGGCGGGAGATGCGGAGCTGGTTGCGCAGGGCGAGGGTGCTGGAAGGGGACTCGAGGACGACGATCGCGTCCTCGGGCAGCGCCTCGGCGAGGGCGCTGTGGACGGTCGAGGCGTTGAGCGGGTCTGAGGCGGGAATTTCCTGCGGGCCCGGGTTCGGCTCCGGCGCCGGGCGTGATGACTCCGGCACCGCCTCCAGCAGCGCCGCCAGCGTCAGCGCCACGTCGGCGACGATCGCGTCGCCCATCGGCGCCCGCACCGCCTCGTCGGGGTCGCTGGTGATCGCGACAAGGCGCGCCCCCTCGGGCAGCAGCGGGCCGGGGATGTGCGGGTAGTAGGGAAAGACCGAGCTGCCGGCGACGAGGATCAGGTCGTGACCCTCGAGCGTCTGCCCGACCGGACCGATCGCCGGCGGCAGCACCCCGCGGAAGTTGGGATGGCTCTCGGGAAAGCCGAGGCGGACGCCGCCGGTCGCGGGCGAGGCCCAGACCGGTAGGCGCTGGCGCTCGGCGAGGGCGACAGCGGTCTCCCAGGCGCCGGCGGTGTCGATGTCAGGGCCGGCGACGAGTACCGGGTTCTGCGCCGCGTCAAGGCGCTCGGCCAGCGCCCGCACCGCGTCGGGATCGACGACGGCGCGGCCCGTCACCTGCCGCTCGATCGCCGCCCGCGCGTCGGCCTCGTCGACCTCCGCGTACCAGTCGTCCATCGGCAGCGAGACGAAGACCGGGCCGCGCGGCGCCAGCCCGGCGAGGTGGGCGCCGTGCGCGAGCGCCAGCGGCACGTCCTCGGGCCGCGGCGGCTCGTAGGACCACTTGACGAGCGGGTGGGGCATCCGCGTTGCGTCGCGGTTGGTCAGGTTCGCCTGCAGGGTGATCTGCGCCCGCGCCTGCTGGCCGGCGGTGATCAGCAGGGGCGAGTGGTTGGCCTGGGCGTTGAAGATCGCCCCCATCGCGTTGCCCACCCCGGGCGCGGTGTGGAGGTTGACGACGGTGGTCTTGCCGGAGGCCTGGGCGAACCCGTCGGCCATCCCGACCACGACCGCCTCCTGCAGCCCGAGCACGTAGCGGAAGTCGCCCGGGAAGTCGGCGAGCATCGGCAGCTCGGTCGAGCCCGGGTTGCCGAACATCGTCGTCATCCCGTGGGCGCGGAAGAGGTCGAACGTCGCTTCGCGGACCGTCGGCACGAGGCGAACCCTATCTGGCCGGCTGGCCAGGGGCAGGATTCAAGGGATCGACGTCGTACGGCCGATAACGCGGGAGTGAGCCACCGTCTCCTCGCCACGGGCTGGGCGCGATTCGTTGCGGTCTTTGCCCTCTCCCTCCTGCCGCTCTTCGTGATTTGCGCCTACTCGCAGGCCTCGCCGATCCCGGCGACGAGGCTGCTCTACAGCGCCGGCAAGATCGTTCCGATCCCCGCCTCGATCCCGCATGAAGAAGGCGACATGGTCGACAAGCGGATCCTGCCCGACCTGCGCTGGATCTCCCAGCAGTATCCGATCTACGTCACCGACGGCTACTCGGGGCCGCTGCCGAACGGCGAACACGCCGGCTGCAACCGCTGCCACGTCCGCGGCTCCGACCACTACAACGGGCTCGCGGTCGACCTCGTGCCACTGGGTGGCGACGGCAGGTGCGACTCGACCTGGGCGGCGATCACCCGGCTCGCCCACTGGGCCGAGCCGGTCCAGAACGAGCCCCGCGCCCCCTTCCGCTGGGTCGGGTACGACGGCGACGCAGGCCACGGCTGCGGCAACCACCTCCACCTCTCCTGGAACCACGCCGCGGCCCCCGAATACACCCTCGCGCAGTGGGTCGAAGTCTTCTCGACCGGCGCCAAGGGCGCGGTCCCGGCACCGACGGGCAAAGCCCCCGCGCCGGCCCCGACGAAGCCGCCGGCACCCCCCGCCCCGCCCCGCCCCTCGGGCGGCGTGGCCCAAGCCTCGACCGGCGGCCTCTCCCCCCGCGGCACCGGCGACTGATCCGAACTGGCTGAGGTGGGCCGGTCCATAGGATGCGGCGATGCGTTTCGGTGCCGCCGCGGTGCTCCTCGCCGTCCTAGCCCTCGTCGGCGTGGGCTGTGGGGGCCAGGACGATTCGACGCCTGTTGCCTGCCTCGAAGGAGCGGCCGCTTACGAAAAGGCCCTGCGGAGCGCGCCGGGGGAAGTGCTCCTGCAGGGGGAGACGCCGATCAGCGACTGCCTCGCCTCCAATCAGCAGGCCGGCGACCTCGCCCAGGTCGGCGAAGCGATGGTCGAGACGGCGACCGGGCTGAACTCGCGGGCGCGGCAAGAAGACGGCGGCAAAGCGGCCGTCCAGCTCGGCTACCTGCTTGGCGCCGCCGAACGCGGCGCCGAAAGCAGCGAAGGCATCCACTCCGACCTCGTCCGCCGCCTCACCGTCGCCGCCCGCTACGCGCCCGACAAGGAACCGCTCTCCCAGCAGTTCCTCTCCGCCTACCGCGAAGGCTTCGACGCCGGCCAAGCCGGCGGCTAGCAACGCGCCGGAGGGCCGCGTAGGAATACCCTCCGTGCTCCCCAAAGATCTTCGACGGAGGCTTCACCTTGAGCGTTTCTGAGCAGTTGTGGGGTGGCGAGACCACCAAAGCCGTAGACAACTTCCCCGTTTCCGGCGAGCGGGTGCCGGTGCCGGTGGTCCGCTGGCTGGGCCGGATCAAGGGCGCCGCCGCCGAGGCCAACGGCGAGCTTGGCCTGCTCGACGGCGACCTCGCCGGCCGGATCGCCGATGCCGGCCGGGCGATCGCGGAGGGGGACCACGACGGCCAGTTCCCGATCGACGTCTTCCAGACCGGCTCCGGCACCTCCTCGAACATGAACGCGAACGAGGTGATCGCCAACCTCGCCGGCGACGGGGCCCACCCCAACGACCACGTCAACATGGGCCAGTCCTCCAACGACGTCTTCCCCTCCGCCGTGCACCTGGCGGCGCTCGACGAGGTCAGCCGCGACCTGCTGCCGGCGATGGGGGGCCTCGAGGGCGCGCTGGAAGAGAAGGCCAAGCAGTTCGCCGACGTGGTCAAGGCCGGCCGCACCCACCTGATGGACGCGGTCCCGGTCACCCTCGGCCAGGAGTTCGGCGGCTACGCGGCGCAGGTGCGGCTAGGCGTGCAGCGGGTCGAGGGGACGCTGCGCCGGGTCGGCCAGATACCGCTCGGCGGCACCGCCACCGGCACCGGCCTCAACACCCACCCCGAGTTCGCCGCCAAGGTGCGCGAGAGGCTCGCCGCCGACACCGGCCTGCAGATCTCCGCGCCGCTCGACGCCTTCGAGGCGCAGGGCAACCGCGACGCCCTGGTCGAGCTCTCGGGCGCGCTCAAGGTCTACGCGGTCTCGCTCAACAAGATCGCCAACGACCTGGCGCTGATGGGCTCGGGCCCGCGCGCGGGACTCGCCGAGCTGCGCCTGCCGGAGCTGCAGAAGGGCTCCTCGATCATGCCGGGCAAGGTCAACCCGGTGATCCCGGAGGTGGTGATCCAGGTCGCCGCCCAGGTGATCGGCAACGACGCCGCGATCACCGTCGCCGGCAGCCAGGGCCAGTTCGAGCTCAACGTCCGGGTGCCGCTGATCGCCCGCAACCTGCTCGACTCGATCAAGCTGCTCGCCTCCGCCTCCCGCCTGCTGAACGAGAAATGCGTGGCCAGCCTGGAGGCGAACGAGGAGATGACCGAGCGCCACGCCGAGGCCACCCTGGCTACGGCCACCGCGCTCAACCCGCACATCGGTTACGACCGGGCTGCGGACATCGTCAAGGCGGCGGCGGAGTCGGGCCGTTCGTTGCGGGAGGTCGCGCTCGAGCAGGGGGTTGAGCCGGCGGTGCTCGAGGAGGCGCTTGATCACCGGCGGATGGCTCGGCCTCACGAGGAGGGGGTGGGAGGGGGGCGG
>Ga0307288_10000010_pt1 | contig 162977 bp, 161 predicted proteins | sample ER_DNA_142_FD_194469 | JGI IMG/M metagenome (GOLD analysis project Ga0307288, IMG submission 194469) | Bulk soil microbial communities from the East River watershed near Crested Butte, Colorado, United States - ER_DNA_142 | ecosystem: Environmental > Terrestrial > Soil > Floodplain | place... | reverse complement strand
TCTGCCTCTCCAAGCCGCGGGCCGAGATCCGCCTCCATGCCCAAAACGGCCGCTCCCGCGACACCAACCCGCTGATCGGGCTGCCCTGCGGCAAGGGCGGGGGGAAGAAGTAGCGAGGCTCTAGGCGATCGGGGGCGCAGCCCAGGCGCTAGAGGACAGCTAGGCTCGCGCCGGTGAGGGCGCTGGTGCAACGGGTCAGCCAGGCGGCGGTCGACGTCGAGGGCGACCGCGTCGCCCAGATCGGCCCGGGGATGCTGGTCCTGCTGGGTGTCGGCGTCGGCGACGGGGCCGAGGAGGCCGACCGGCTTGCCGAGAAGGTCCGCAAGCTGCGCATCTTCGACGACGCGGAGGGGCGGATGAACGAGCCGCTGGGCGAGCGCGAGGTCCTCTGCGTCAGCCAGTTCACGCTCTACGGCGACGCCAGCCGCGGCAACCGGCCGAGCTACGTAGGCGCCGCCCGCCCCGAGGCAGCGGAGCCGCTCTACGACCGCTTCTGCGAGCGGATGGGGGCGAAGAAGGGAGTTTTTGGCGCCTGCATGGGGGTGGCGCTGATCAACGACGGGCCGGTGACGCTGATGGTCGAGGTCCCAGCGGCCGGCTAGGAATCGAGCAGCCCGAGCTCCCCGGCGCGGTGGCTGGCCTCGACGCGGGAGCGGCAGTCGAGCTTGCCGAGCAGATTGCGGACGTGCATGTCGACCGTGCGCTGGCTGATGAACAGCTCCTGGGCTACCTCCTTGTTGGTGCGCCCGACGGCGACGAGGCGGAGCACCTCCAGCTCGCGCCGGGTCAGCTGGGCGCCGCCGCCGGCCGCCGCCTCCGCCCGGCTGCCGAGCCGCTGCGCCACCGACTCGCCCAGCGCCGCCACCTGCTGCGCCGCCTCGGAGGCGAGCGGGCCGGCGCCGAGCTTGCGGGCGCAGCGGTAGGCGTCGGAGAGCCGCTCCAGCGCCGCCTCGCGCTCTCCCGCGGCCGCCAGCGCGACTCCGGCCCGGAGTTCGATTTGCGCCCGCTCGTGGGGGATCGCCAGCGACCGGTGGAGCTCGACCGCACGGGAGAGATGCTCGGCGGCGGTCGACAGATCGCCTTCCAGCATGGCGAGCTCCCCAAGCGACTGCGCCAGCGCGGCCAAGGCGTCGGCATGGCCGCCTTCGGCGGCCATGCGGCTGAGCGCCTCGGTGCAGCTGGCAAGCCCTTCGCGGTCGCCGCGACCGGCGAAGTAGGTCGCCGCCCAGCGCATGCCCCAGACCGCGTAGTGGTGGTCTTCGCTGCGCTCCCAGCGGGCGAGCAGCTCGCGGCAGCAGAGGGACGCCTCGTCGTCGAGCCCTTCGGCGGCGGCGACCATCGCCAGGCCCGTCGTCGAGTCGACGTACATGTTGTAGTGGCCAACCGCGGAGGAGACCGCCCGTGAGGAGGTGAGCAGGCGCCGGGCTGAGGTGAGCTTCCCCTGGAAGGCGTGGATCGCCCCGATCAGCCCCTCCGCGACCCAGACGGCGGTGTCCTCGTCGATCAGCTCCCGGCCCAGCTCCTCGGCCCGCGGCCACTCGCCGCGCTCGCGCAGCACGTAGACCAGGCAGGTGACGCAGGCGACCTCGGTGTCGGCGACGCCGTTGGCGCGGCAGAGACCCAGCGCGGTGTCGAGCGCCTCCTCGGCCTGGCGGTAGTCGGCGCCGTCATAGAGGACGAGGCTGAGCCGTTGGTAGAGCTCGGCGGCGATCGGCGTTAGGTCTTCCTCGAGGGCCAGCGCGAGCCCGGCGCGGACGCTCGCCAACCCGTCTTTGTAGTTGCCGCCCTTCGCCTCGGCGACGCCCTGCAGGCCCAGGAGCCGCGCCCGCAGGTCGTTGCGCCCGGCCGCCTTCGCCTCGGCGACGGCGAGCTCGGCCAGCTCGATCGCCTCGCGGTAGCGGGCGCTGCGCCGGTGGTGGTCGGCCATCGCCAGCCGCTCCAGCGCCGCCTCGCTCGGCAGCTCGGCAGCCGCAAAGGCCTCGGCGGCAAGGCGCCTGGAGGCGAAGGCGGCGTCGCGCTCGCCGCGCAGATCCTGGACGCCGGCGAGGCGACGCTGCGCCTGCGCGTAGGCGACGCCGTCCGCGCAGCCGGCGTGGCTCGCGGCCAGCTCGCGCCACCCTTTCGCCGCCTCGGCCATCTCACCGGCCAGCTCGGCGCAGCGGGCAAAGCGCTCCAGCGTCTCCAGCCGTGGCTCGTCGGCTTCGTCGTCGGGCCAGAGCGCGAGCGCCTCGCCCGCGGCGCGGGTGGCGTCACGGTGGGCCTGCAGGTCCTCGGAACGGCGTGCCGCTTCGACCAGGGCCTCGCGGGCGGCCGCCTCGTCGCCGGCGCCGAGCCAGTGGGTTGCGACCTCGAGCTCGGAGCCGCCGGCCGCCGCCAGCATCTCGGCCAGCCGCCGGTGCAGCTCGCGCCGGCGCATCCAGGGCACCTCGGCGTAGAGGGCCTCCCGCGCCAGCGCGTGGCGAAACGCAGCCCGTCCCCCGGCTCGCTCCTCGAGCAGTCCGTTCTCGATCAGCTCCGCGAGGCCGGCGGCGCTGCTCATCTCGGCGGCCAACGCGAGATCGAGCTGCTGCCCCGCAACCGCCGCCGCCTCGGCGGCTGCCCGTGCCTCCGCCGATAGCGCCGAGGTGGCGACGAGGACCGCTTCGCGCACCGTGTCGGGCAGCGGCACGTCGTCTTCGTCGGCCAGCTCGAGGCCTCGCGGGCTCGGTCTCAATGCCCCCCGCAGCCGCAGGGCCGCTATCAGCTCCTCGACGAAGAACGGCGAGCCCATCGTGCGGTCGTGCACCGCCCTGACGAGGGCCGGGGAGGGAGCCTCGGGGAGAAGCGCCTCCAGCAGCTCGGCGATGACGTCGCGGTCGAGCGGGTCGAGCGAGAGCTCTTCCAGGCCCCCGCCGCGACGCAGCTCGTTGCGGAGCCAGCGCAGGCGGTGGCCGCGGGGGAGGCCGTCGGAGCGGTAGGCGCCGACCACGAGCACCGGCATCTGCCGCAGTGGCTCGGCGAGGGCGGCGAGCAGCTCGAGGGTGGTCTCGTCCGACCACTGCAGGTCGTCGAGGACGATCGTCAGGCCCTGCTCGGCGGCAAGGTGTGCGAGGGCGCACCGCACCGCCTCGAAGATCGTCGCCCGCTCGGTCGTGGCGGCGGGCTCTCCCAGCTCGGGGAGCAGGAGCGCGAGGTGGGGGAGGAGGGGTCCGCACTCGCTGAGGGCCTGAGGGTCGGAGCGCAGTCGCGAGCGCAGGGCGTCGACGATCGGCCCGTACGGAACGGCCGACCCCTCGGTCGCCGCTCCGCGCAGAACGACTGCGGCGCCGGCGGTGGCCGCTTCGGCGAGCCGGCTCTTGCCGATCCCCGCCTCCCCGCAGAGCAGGACGATCCCTCCCGAGCCCTCCTCGGCGCGCTCCACGGCTGCGGCGAGCCGGGCGAGCTCGGTTGCCCGGCCGACGAGCGGAGTCCGCGTCCCCATCACCGAATCAGTCTAGGTCTGCCAAATGCCGACGGGACGAAACGCTCCTATATGGAGCGAAATCGTCCCGTCGGCAAATCTGGCGGCTCAGTTTGCGGCAGCGACCGGATCGGGGCGGACGATCACCGTGTCGGCGATCGGGATGATCTCGTCGGCCGGGAGGCCGGCGGCCTCGGCGTGGGCGCGAATCGTCTCCGGGCTGTCGCCTTCGTAGACGCAGAAGGTCCCCAGCTCGCCGCTCTCCTCGGTCAGGACGTAGCTGCGGATCCAGCGGACGCCGGAGCCCGGCTCGTCGCCGACTTCGGCCGATTTCTTCGCGGCGGCCTCCAGGTCCTCGCCGGTCCTCCATCCGTTGCGACGCAGAATTCCATACAGCTTCATCTTGGTCCTCCAGTTTCTTTTTGCCAGATGCACCATCGACCGTACGCCCGCCAGAGCGGCCGCGCATCAGCGAAATCACCGTATTTTCAGTCCCGGCTGCCGTATTCGGGTGACCCGCCGCACCCGGCACCTGTTGAATGGGGCGATGGCCAGGCTGATCTACTCCGCGATCGCTTCCCTGGATGGCTACGTGGCCGACGAGCAGGGCAAGTTCGGCTGGGCCATGCCCGACGAAGAGATCCACGCCTTCGTCAATGACCTCGAGCGCCCGGTCGGCACCCACCTCTACGGCCGCCGCATGTACGAGACGATGAAGGTCTGGGAGGGCGACGAGTTCCTCGAGGGCGAGCCCGAGGTCATGCATGACTACGCCGAGATCTGGCGCGCCGCTGACAAGATCGTCTACTCACGCTCGCTGGAGGAGGTCGAGACGTCCCGCACGCGGCTGGAGCGGGCCTTCGATCCCGAGGCGATCCGCGTCCTCAAGCAGAGCGAGCAGCGCGACATCAGCATCGGCGGCGCCGAGCTGGCCGGCCGAGCGCTGGATGCCGGCCTAGTAGACGAGCTACAGATGCTCCTCGTCCCGGTCGCGGTAGGCGCCGGCAAGGCAGCTCTTACGATCCAAGAGCGCAAGACGCTGACCCTCCTCGACCAGCGGAGCTTCGCTAACGGGTCGATCTACCTGCGCTACGGGATCGATTCCTGAAGCACATTCAGAAATGTTCTGTCTGAGGTTACTTGTTAGCCTCGGCGACATGATCGTCCTCCCCCTCGGGGGCATCTACGCAGAAGCCTTCTCAAACGCCGCAGGGCTGCTGGCTCTATCGACCGGGTTGATCGCCGGCGCTTCCCGGTACGGAGCAGTGCTGGCCGACCTCAATGAACGATTGATCGAACGATCGACTGCCGCAGGGTTCTTCCTCGGACTTGGACTCGGTCTCGTAGCCCTGGTGAGCGAATACGCATCATGATCTACGCTCGCAACATGGCCCTCCGTCTCGCCGTCTTCGGAATTCCGGCCCTGGCTGTAGCCGCGCTGGTACTCCTACTCAACCGCCTGGAGGCAAGCCCAGGGGTAGCCGTGAGCGCCTACGCCGTCATCGCCGTCTCGTCCGGCCTCACCATCGGCTACTTCGCGGATCGTCTACTGGGTCAGCCTCCGACGAGGGGTTCCGGTTCAAGGTCCTCTTTGCGTCACCACGGCTAGTCAGTGATGCTCGACCGCCATGCAGTTGGCGGGACATTCTCAAACCCGGAGTTCATCAGGGAATGCGCCGACTGCTTAGGGAGCTATAAGCCGCGCCCTTTCTGCCTGATTCTCTGTCGCCTCAGAGTCCGACTCCTGCCTCATTCCTTTTCCGACGGGGGCTTGACGCTTTCTGAGGGATCGCCGTATTCAGGTTCTTCTTCGTATTCCGCTTCTTCTTCTTCTTCTTCGTTTTCAAACTGTTCTTCGTAGGTTTCCGTCGGTTCTTCTTCGGCCTGTTCCCCTAGCTCGCCGAGCTTCTCTTCAACTTCTTCCACGCACCCACCGCTGGAGAGATTGTCTTGGCAAGCATCCCCGCCATAGAGGTCCACGCTCGACGATGAGTCGCCTGCGCAGTCCCTGATCATCCCTTCAACGTTTTCTTGATCCTCGCTGCTGCCTTCCCCTTCAAACACTTCGGAAGGCGAATATTCCGCGGCGATGCCCTTGACCGTGCATGCCACGATCTCGTCCGAGACCTCCGGCGCTGAGCTGACGATCTCGCTTTCGACTTTCGCTTCGTCTCCTGAGCTCCATTCCGACGAGTGATCTGACGACCCGCCGCCGCAGCCGGTTAATCCGATTGCGAATATGGCCACTAGCCCAATTGCAGGAAAAATGCGCCGATCGAGCATGGCTGCTCCTCCAGTTCGCGGGATATGACTGCGCTGCACCCGGAAGGCGCGGCGGACCTCAAAATTTTGGGCCGTTCTCCGTAGGCACACCGCCTGGAGTCCCTTGATTGGGAACCAGGTACGCCACCATCCGCTGCGTGACTAACGTGATCGCGGCTCCTGATAGCGCGTCGGTCCAATCCCACCCTCCGGCGGCCCAGGTCGCAAGGATTCCTCCCACCGCCAGAATGGTTGCCGCCCACCACTTATTCGTCGGCCACCAGCTTGGTGATTCCGCGGCTGCTCCCGCTGCTTCCCCGTTCATCGGTCCTCCCTTGCTCGACTGTTTGGGAACCGAGCGTTACCCTAACCAGAACGGCTGAGTCCTGCAAGGACTAAAATTGGGTGAACGAGGGGCGACTGCTTGACGAGCTATAGCCCGCACCCCTATTCGCAAGTTCGCCCGAGATTAGGCCGTCGGATGATTCTCAGGGGCTAAGGTGAGCGCCGGAAGGCCCGCCCCGGCGGCGGGCGTTGGGGGTCGCGTCTACCGCTCGTCATCGCCGAAGTCGAACTCGCGCACGCTCGCATCTAGGACCACTACGGGGCCGCCGTGGCGGTTGCGCTCGCCCCGCTTCGCGACCACGGTCTCGCCGAGCTCAAGCCGGGTTCGATGTTCGAGCCTGCCACCGAGTTCGGGGTCCTCAAGCGCGGCGGCTCGCAGGCGCTCAAGCGTTGGGTCGATCATAGCCTTGGTCTCTTCGGCGCTGAGCAGGAAGCGAAGACTGAGATGGTGGCTACGTAGCCCGGTCGTCGGCGGATCGCCGGTCGGCATGTGGCCGATCAGGTGGCTGCGGTAGTCGGCGATCTCGAAGCCGCCGGTGCTGTCGGGCACACCGACCCGGTGGTCGACCGCGATCTCGCGGACCCACTTGTCGACAGCGGCTTCGATCGCCTCTTGCGTCACGGTAAGCGAGCATAGCCTTCAGCGGAAGTGATCCCGCAGGCTCGCCTACACGGGTTCTAGGCGCAGGATCACGTCGCGGCCCTCACCCTCGAGGTAGCACCGAGAGAGCAGCGCCGGGGCACCGCCCTTAACGCTGATCGTCAGCGTGCCATCCTCATACCAGCGGACCCGAACGCGGTCGAGTTGGTTGGGACGGCCATCGATGCCGTATCCGCACTCAACCTCGATCGCGTCGTAGGTATCCGGACGGGGCTTGTAGTCCGTTACTTCGGCCATTGTCGGCCTCTCTTTCCGGCGGCGGCCCGCTCACCTTGCCGTTTATGTGGGTACTCGCCGTTCACGGGCAACGGCGTAGGCCAAGATTAGCGCAGCGCTGATGAGTCCGCGGGCCCCGCTAGAACGGAATGTCGTCAACGCTGCCTGCTTCTTCGGCGGGAGCAGCCGGAATCGAAATCATGCGCCGCGCCCGCTCAAGAACGTGGTCGTAGGTGAGAATCGAGAGACTGTGGAGGCCAGCGTTGAGGATGCGATAGGCCTCCGTCTGCTCCGCCGTCCATTCATGGGAGCGCCCGAAAATCAAGGTGCACCTCGGCTTCACCGCCTTGACCCCGCCGAGTCGTTCGAGCGTCTTCAAGCTGTTGGCCTCACGCTCGACCTCATAGATGTATCGCTGGGCTTGGGTGATCGCCTTGATCAAATCCGAGTGCGGGACATAGTGACCGTGATCGAGGCTGCTTGCCCAAAACTGCATGGAGCCTTCGGGCCGCTTGATCTCGATCAGATCAAGGAACCCGTCGTACGCCTGCATGAGGTAGTCGGCGATGTGATCGACGTCGATCTCGCGCTCGTCGAGAACGCGAACGAAGTCGCTGCCAAGAATCCAATCGTTCTGCTCGAAGAACCGTTGCCAGTCGGACTCAACGAGATTCTGTCCAAGCAGTTCCTCTAGCTCTCGGACTGCGTTTGCCTTGCGCCGATGGTCGAGAGCGTGCAATAGGTCTGCTTCAAGCACGTTGTTGGTAAGCAAGAAGTCGACGACCTTCTCCCGATCAGGATCACCGAACAGCGAGCGCACTTGCTCGACCTGAGCGTCGGAAAGATCGCTGTCGAGGACGACGAACTTGCGCGCACCTTCACGGAGCGGCTGGTAATGACTTGCTAAGAAATCGGCAAGCTCGCGGAACTCATCATCGTCAAGGGTCAGCTCGCATTTCGGTGAGCCGACATCAACCTCCTCGCCTGCTGCGGTGCGGCGATAGCGGCCCAACTTGAGGCTGATGCCGTCCTCCTCGGTTTTATGCGGAATACGCCAGAACACCGCCCGAGTCGTGATGGTCTTCTTGACCTTCAGAACCTTCGCGATGTAGTCGATCCCCTTGCTGGTCCGGCGCACCTCCTCCATAAATGTAGAAGTCTGCCATCACCTACTCGCATTGGCCACAGCCGGTTCCGAGGGCCAACGCCAGTGTTCTAGCCGCGTCTTTCAGGTAGTCGCTTGACCGAACCCCCGGCTTCCTCCGCCTCTTCCGCCTCAATAACTGCTTCCTGCGCGCGGAGCACGCCATGGAGGACAAGCTGGCGTGCAAGCGCTGCGATATCGACCTCGGCAAGTCCGATGAGGGCTTAGAAGGAGCGGTGAAACTGTTGAGCGATCTGCCCGCCAGCTATACGAAGGTCGACCCGGAAACGCGACGTCGATTCAACCAAGCGATCTTCAAGAAGCTCCTCGTTGGAGTCGAGGGCGTCAAAGGCTCAGAGCTAACCGACGAGTTCCGCGGACTGGTTGACGAGAAGCTGCCGGGGAGGCTGGAAAAAATCGCGGTTGGTCCCAAATCCTCTCATTTTGAGGGCGGTTCGAACTTGGAACTCCTAGTGCCGGAGGAGGGACTCGAACCCCCGACACGCGGATTATGATTCCGCTGCTCTAACCAGCTGAGCTACTCCGGCGGGGGGGATGATGGTAGCGATGGCGCAGCGGGGTGGTGGAGCTCCGGAGACGGGCTGGTCGATGATTCGGCCGGTGTTGGTGGCCTTCCTGCTGGTGGCCGATGCGTTTGCGGTTGTTTCGCTGGCGGTGGCGCGGCCTGAACACTGGTGGGCGCCCTTCAGCGCCTTCGGGACGGTGCTGGTTGGGCTGGTGTATTTCCAGGTGTGGGCGATTCGGCACCGGCACGATGACGACTGAGGCCGCTCTTTCTGCGAAAGCGCTGATTGCAGGGGAAACGCTGCAGCACAAGCGCATGGTGAGTAGGCTGGGCTCCGTGCCTGCGGACCTCGACAGAGCGGTGAAGACGGTCATCAGGCAGTGCATGGGGATCCAGCCGGGCGAGGACGTGCTGGTGGTCTGCAACCCGGTGACCGAAGAGATCGGGGCGCTGATGCGGATCGAGGCCCAGGGGGAGGGCGCCGACGCGACCCTCGCGGTGATCTCCGAGCGCGACTCCGCGGCGGCTGAGCCTCCACTCGCGGTCGCGGCGGCGATGGCCGCGGCCGACGTGGTTCTCGCGCCGACGATCCAGTCGCTCTCTCACACCGATGCCCGCAAGGTCGCGAGCGAGGCCGGCGTCCGCGTCGGCAGCCTGCCTGGCGTCACCGAGGAGATGCTGGGCCGGCTGATGGCCAGCGACCTGAAGGAGATCAGGCGCCGTGGCTGGGCCCTGGTCACCGCCCTCAACCGCGCCACGGAGGCGCGGATCACCTGCCCCCACGGCAGCGACCTGCGGGTCGCCCTCGAGGGGCGGACGGGGATCGTGGACGGTGGCGAACTCGGCAGCCGCAGCGCCTTCGGCAACCTCCCCTGTGGCGAGGGCTTCATCGCGCCGGCCATCGAGGGCACCGAAGGGGTGCTCGTCGTCGACGGCTCGATCGCCGAAGTGGGGCTGCTCGACACCCCGACCGCGCTGACCCTCCGCGAGGGCCACTTGGTCGAGGCGACCGGCCCGGACGGCAGCCGCCTGCTGGAGCTGCTCACCGCCCACGGCGAGGAGGCGACCAGCGTCGCCGAGCTCGGCATCGGGACCAACGAAGAGGCCGAGCTCACCGGCAACATCCTCGAGGACGAGAAGATCCTTGGCACCTGCCATCTCGCCTTCGGCGCCTCGGCTGCGATCGGCGGCACCGTCCAGGTGCCGGTGCACCTCGACTGCGTGGTGCTCGAGCCGACGATCGAGCTCGACGGCGAGGCGATCGTCAGCAACGGCGAGCTCCTCGTCTGAGGGCTGCCGGGGTCGATGCCGCCCCTTCTCGCCGTCCCCAACGTCTCCGAGGGAGGGGATCGGGAGCGGCTCGAGCGCTTGCAGAGCGCCTTCGAGCGCGGGATTCGGCTGCTCGACCGCCACTCGGATGCCGACCATGGCCGCAGCGTCTTCACCCTGGCCGGCGAGCCGGGGGCGCTGACCGAAGCGCTTGCGAGTGGCGCCGAGGAGGCGATCGAGACGATCGACATGCGCGGCTACGGCGGCGCCCACCCGGCGATCGGAGCGCTCGACGTCTGCCCTGTCGTCTGGTTCGACCCGGCGAGCCGCGAGGCCGCCCGCACCGAGGCGGTGGCGGTCGCCGAGCAGATCGGCGGCCTCGGGGTCCCCGTCTTCCTCTACGGCGGCCTGGCGCGCGAGCCGGGACGGGCCGAGCGCGCCTACTTCCGCAACGGCGGGCTGTCGGAGCTGTGGCTGCGGATGGAGTCGGGGGAGCTGCGGCCGGACTTCGGGCCTGAGGCGCCGCACCCGACCGCCGGCGCGACTCTGGTGACGGCGCGGCCGCCGCTGGCGGCCTTCAACGTCGAGCTCGACAGCGGCGACGTCGAGATCGCCCGCTCGGTCGCCGCCGGCCTGCGCGAGGCGGGCGGTGGGCTGAAGGGTGTGCGAGCGATAGGCCTCCTGCTCTCCAGCGGGCGCGCCCAGGTCTCGACCAACGTCCACGACCCGCTGGCGGTGCCCCTGGGCGAGGTCGTCGAGCGGGCGCGCGAGCTGGCGGCGCCGCTGGGCGCCCGACCGATCGAGGCCGAGCTGGTCGGCCTGATCCCAGAAGCCGCCCTTCGCGATTACCCCGCCGACGTCCCGATGCGCGACTTCGGTCCCACCCAGCACGTGATCGAGGCGCGCCTCGCGGAGGCGACCGACTAGATTTCGAACTGCATCAAATTTCCTACCCAGCAGAGGGGAAATTTGATGCAGTTCGCAAAGACCATGGCTCAGACGAGAAAGAAACGACAGCGCAAGCGCCGCGGCACCCAGGGCGGGCGGATCGACACCAAGGCCCGTCGCAGCCGCCCGCGTTCTCGCGAGGAGGCGAAAGCGCAGGCTCGCTCCAAACGACGGCCGGCGCCCAAGGAGGACCTGCCGCCGACCTGGCGCAGCTCGCTGCTGCGCGGCGCCCTGATGGCGGTGATCTTCGCCGTGCTCCTGACCGTCTTCGGCAGCGCGATCGGCGCCGCAGCGCTTCTCGGCGCCTTCATGCTCGCGATCTACGTTCCCGGCACCTACTACATCGAGACGGCGCTCTGGCGCCGCCGCGAGCGCGCCCGCATCCGAGCCCGGAGCGAGTGATGGCCCTCGACGTCGAGATGCTCACGGTGGGGCAGATCGGCGAGAACTGCTTCCTGTTTCGGCCGCAGGGCGGGGAAAAGCTGCTGATCGTCGACCCCGGGGAGGAGGCGGAGCGGATCCTCGCCGCGGTCGAGGACACCGGGGCCTCGGTCGAGGCGATCCTGCTCACCCACTGCCACTTCGACCACATTGGCGCAGTTGCGCCGGTAGCGCGGGCGACGGGCGCGCCGGTTTACTGCCCCGAGATCGAGGTGCCGGTGCTCGCCGACATCATGGCCTACGTCCCCTGGGCCGGCTTCGGGCCGTACGAGAGCTACGAGGCGGACGAGGTCGTCGGCGGCGGCGAGACGCTCGAGCTCGCCGGCATGGAGATCGAGGTCGTCTTCACCCCGGGCCACAGCCCCGGACACGTCACCTACGCGGTCAAGGGCGAGCCGGCGATCTTCTCCGGCGACGTCCTCTTCCAGGGCTCGGTCGGCCGCGTCGACCTCCCCGGCGGCGACGGCCCGACCCTGCTCGCCTCGATCGGCAAGCTGATGGACGCCTACCCGGAGGAGACGGTCGTCCATCCCGGTCACATGGGCCTGACCACGCTCGGGGCCGAGCGGGCGACCAATCCCTTCCTCGGCTCGCTGGCGCGTTAGGAGCACCGTGGCGAGCAAGTTCCAGGCCCCGCGCGGGACCTTCGACATTCTCCCCGAGCAGGCGCGCGGCCGCCGCCGCCTCGAAGCCGCCGCCGCGACCGTCTTCGGCCGGGCTGGTTACGAGCCGATCGCGACGCCGACCTTCGAGGACACCGACCTCTTCGAGCGCGGCGTCGGCCAGTCGACCGACATCGTCCGCAAGGAGATGTTCACCTTCGAGGACAAGGGCGGGCGCAGCCTGACCCTGCGGCCGGAGGGGACCGCCTCGGTCTGCCGCGCCTACCTCGAGCACGGGATGCAGAAACTGGCGCAGCCGGTGAAGCTCTTCTACCTCGGCCCGTTCTTCCGCCACGAGCGCCCGCAGGCCGGCCGCTACCGCCAGTTCCACCAGCTCGGGGTCGAGTGCATCGGCACCGATTCGCCGCTTGCCGACGCCGAGGTGATCATGCTCCTCGCCGACCTGCTGGGAGAGGTCGGCGTGCCCGGGGTGGAGCTGCGGCTCGGCAGCCTCGGCTCCTTCGAGGCCCGGCGCGCATACCTCGAGGACCTGAAGGCGCACCTGCGCGCCCACGAGGGTGAGCTCTCCAAAGACGTGCGCGAGCGGATCGACATCAACCCGCTGCGTGCCTTCGACTCCGACGACGAGGGGACGCGGGGCGTGATGGCGAGCGCGCCGACGATCGTCGAGCGTCTGGAGGGCGAGGACGCCGAGCACTTCGCGGAGGTGCGGGCGCTGCTCGACGCCGCCGGCGTCGCCTACGTCATCGACCCGACCCTGGTTCGCGGCCTCGACTACTACACCCGGACGATCTTCTCCTTCGTCTGCGACCGGCTCGGGGCGCAGTCGGAGATTGGCGGCGGCGGCCGCTACGACGGCTTGATCGAGCAGCTCGGCGGGGCCCCGACGCCCGCCATCGGCTTCGCCGCCGGAATCGAGCGGATCCTGCTGGCGCTCGACGAGGAGGTGGCGGGGGAGGGGCGCGACGCCTTCGTCGCGGTCGCCGACCCCGGGCAGCGGCAGCGGGCGATGACGCTTGCCGCCGAGCTGCGCCGCGCCGGCATCTCGATCGAGCTCGACCTCGCCGGCCGCGGCCTCAAGGGGCAGCTCAAGCACGCGAACCGAATCGGCGCCCGCCGCGTGCTCATTCTCGAGGCCGATGGCAGCGCCCAGCTGCGTGACATGGAGTCGGGAGAGCAGCGGCCGGTCAATCCCGGCAACCTTGTCGAGGAGATGACGGGAGGAGAAGCATGAGCGAGATGACGGCGCCGGCGCTGCGCGCCAACAGCTACCGGGACACCTGGTGCGGGCAGATCCTCCCCGACCGGGTCGATTCGGAGGCGCGAGTGGCTGGCTGGGTCCACCGCCGCCGCGACCACGGCGGCCTGATCTTCATCGATCTGCGGGACCGCACCGGGATCGTCCAGCTCGTCTTCAATCCCGACAGGTCCGGCGCAGCGCTCGAGCTCGCTCGCAAACTGCGCGCCGAGGACGTGCTGAGCGCCGGCGGCAGCGTGGTCAAGCGCTCCACGGAGACGGTCAACGCCGAGCTCGCCACCGGCGAGGTCGAGCTGCTGGTCACCGAGGCCGAGCTGCTCGCCAGCTCCGAGACCCCGCCCTTCCAGGTCGAGGGCTTCTCCGGCGAGGTCGGCGAGGACACGCGCCTGCGCTACCGCTACCTCGACCTCCGCCGCGAGCAGATGCAGAAGGCGCTGGCGCTGCGCCACCGCGTCGTCGCCGCGATCCGCGAGTTCTTCGACGAGGAGGGCTTCTTCGAGATCGAGACGCCGCTCCTCACCCGCTCTACCCCCGAGGGCGCCCGCGACTTCCTCGTCCCCAGCCGTCAGCAGCAGGGCTCCTTCTACGCGCTGCCGCAATCGCCGCAGCTGTTCAAGCAGCTGCTTATGGTCTCTGGGCTCGAGCGCTACTACCAGATCCCGCGCTGTTTCCGCGACGAGGCGACCCGCGCCGACCGCCAGGCCGAGTTCACCCAGCTCGACGTCGAGATGTCGTTCGTCACCGGGGAGGACGTGATCGAGGTCAACGAACGGATGCTCGCCCGCGTCTTCGAGCGCGTCGGCGGGCCGCAGGTCGAGCTTCCGATGCAGCGCATGTGTTACGACGAGGCGATGGGGCGGTTCGGCACCGACAGGCCCGACCTGCGCTTCGGCCTCGAGCTGGTCGATCTCGGCGACGCCCTTCGCGAGACCGAGTTCAAGGTCTTCCGCTCGGTCCTCGAGAGCGGCGGCGCGATCCGGGGCATCAACGCCGGCCGCCGGGAGCTGCCGCGATCCGAGCTCGACGGCCTCATCTCCCGCGCCCAGGAGCTGGGGGCGAAAGGGCTTGTCTGGGCCTTCCGCGAGGGCGCCGGTTGGCGCTCGCCGACGGCGAAGTTCCTCAGCGACGCCGAGCTGGCTGACCTCAACCGGCGCCTCGGCGCCGAGGAGGGCGACCTGCTGCTGCTGGTCGCCGACAAGCGGCCGGTCGCCGACGCCGTGCTCGGACAGATGCGCCTCGACCTCGGCGAGAAGTTCGGTCTGATCGACGAGAACGAGCACCGTCTGGTCTGGATCGTCGACTGGCCGCTGCTGGAGTGGAACGAGGGGGAGAAGCGCTGGGATTCGCTGCACCACCCGTTCACGGCGCCGGCTGGCGATTTCGACCCCGAGAACCCGGGCGCGGCGCGGGCGCAGGCCTATGACGTCGTCCTCAACGGCCAGGAGCTCGGCGGCGGCTCGATCCGCATTCATGACGCCGAGGTCCAGAAGCAGGTCTTTGCCGCTCTCGGGATCGACAGCGTGGCGGCGGAGGCGCGCTTCGGCTTCCTGCTCGAGGCGCTGCGCTACGGCGCCCCCCCGCACGGCGGCATCGCCTACGGAATCGACCGAATCGTCCAGCGCCTCTACGGCGCCGACACCATCCGCGACGTGATCGCCTTCCCCAAGACCGCCTCCGGCTTCGACCTGCTTACCGGCGCGCCCGCCCCGGTCGACGAGCTGCAGCTGCGCGAGCTCGGCGTCGCGATCCACAAACCCAAACTCGCCGGCCATTGAGATGGGGCTGCGGGACTGGATCCCCCGCAGATGGCGGCCGGGTCCGGGACCCGGGCAGACCCCGATCCACGTCGACGATCCAAGCTACGACAGCTGGGAGGTGGTCCGTGACTTCAGCGACGTTCGCACCGCCCGCGCCTGGCATCAGGCGCTGATCGAGGCCAAGATCGAGGCCGTCCTCACGGCAGACTGGCCCCTCGATCGCTACGGCCGCGGGGACATCGCCCTCCGCGTTCCAGCCGACCGCTGGAGCGAGGCCGAGTGGCACCTGTCTAACCTCGACGACGAGTGGGTTTGACAGGCGCTCGACGGTGATAACTTTGGACCAGGCTCGAGCCCGTGCGAGAGCCGTCTCACCGTTTGACCCAACACAAACGGCGCGGGAGCTGACAAGTCTCCGCATCTCTTGGGATGAGGAGCAGGCACCCACCTTCATTTGAAGGGATCAAAGCCAGAGGCGGCAACGGCGGGTTGGGGCCTTTTTCGTGCGCAAGGCGCCCCCGAATCGGCACGATCTGCGCGCCAAACGCGGGTCCCGCCCATTCAGCATCGGCCGCATGGAGCGCGACCCGACGATCGAGCACCCCACAGGTGCAGGATTATCGGCTCGCGAAAAGGATCGAGCCGTCGCTGAACTGGCGAAGCGGCAGCATGGGGTGGTGGCGCGGGGGCAGCTGCTGCGCTTGGGGCTTGGTCGCAGAGCGATCGCTGTACGGATTGAACGAGGGCTATTGCATGAGGTCTTCCTCGGCGTCTATGTCTTCGGGACGCGGCGGATCACGCGAAAGGGACGCTGGATGGCCGCTGTGCTTGCGGCAGGGGAGGGAGCCGTGCTCAGCCATCGCTCGGCGGCGCGGCTGTGGCGACTGCTTCCTCCGGCCGCAGAAGTGATCGATGTGATCTGTCCGTCGGACCGCATCGTGCGGCGGAAAGGGATCATCAATCACTCGTTTCAATTGCAGGACGACGAGTGGATGGTGCGGGACGGGATATCGGTGACTTCGTCGTTTCGGACGATCTTTGACCTTGCCGGTGTGGTGCAGATGCGGGAGCTGGAGAGGGCGTTCCATGAGGCGGAAGCGCGGGAGCTGACCGACCGGGTGTCGCTGCCGATGCTGCTGGAGCGGTACCCGGGACGGCGGGGCTCGAAGAACCTGCGGACGCTGTTGGAGGCGCGGGCGCCGGTGGGAATCACCCGGAACGACTTCGAGGAGGCGTTCGTTGCGCTAGTGGACCGCTACCGGCTAAGGCGGCCGCGGATGAACGCTGATCTGGCGATCCGCGGGCGCTTCTTCGAGATCGACGCTCTCTGGGAGCGCGAGCGGGTGGCGGTGGAGCTCGACAGCCGCGGCATACACGGGACGCGCAAGAAGTTCGAGAGCGATCGTCGGCGCGACCGCATCCTCGTGGCTGAGGGTTGGCGGACGATGCGGGTGACCTGGCGGCAGCTCCAGGAGGAACCGCAGGACATCGCGAGGGACCTCAGGTCGGCGCTTGAGCAATCCGTGCCGCAGGGGACCTGACGAAGGCGATTGGGCAGGGCCATCACCCACACCCACCCGGCAAGTAGGTGTGGGTGATGGCCCTGACGAGACGTTGGCGGGAAGACAGGGATGGAGCAGGCCGCGATCTCTACCCTTCATCCCATGGAGCGGGAGCTTTTCGAGCACTACCTGCGTGATGAGACCCGGCTTGGACCGGTCGCCGCCGGTGCCTTTACGGGCGCTGCGGGGGGCGCTGCCTGCGGGGACCTCTCGCGGCTCTCGTTCCTCGTGGATGACGGCCGCATCCACTCCGCCACCTTCGACGCCGAGGGATGCGGGGCCACTCGCGCCGCCACGGCCGCCGTCGCCGAAATGGTCGACGGCTCCCCCGTTCTCGAGGCTGCTCTGATCGATATCGACACTGTCGATGGGGTGATCGGCGGCCTCACGCCTGCGAAGCGGCACGCTGCCCAGCTGGCCACCGACGCCCTGCACCGGGCCCTCCAAGGCGTCGCTTCTTCTTCCCTCCACCTGGCAGACGGCTCGAATCGCGTGGCGGTCGCCATGTCCGGCGGGGTCGACAGCGCCGTCGCCGCCCTGCTCGCCCGCGAGGAAGGCGCCGACGTCGTCGGCATCACGGTCAAGCTCTGGGCCGACCCCGAGACCGACGGCGCCAAGGCCTGCTGCTCGCCCGAGGCCGTCCTCGGCGCCCGTGGTCTCTCCCATCAGCTCGGCATCCCCCACTTCACCCTCGACCTCGAGGAGGACTTCCGCCGCCGCGTCGTCGATCGCTTCATCGGCGGCTACGCAGAGGGGCAGACCCCGAACCCCTGCATCCTCTGCAACGGCGAGGTCCGCCTCGCGGCGATGATCGACCTGGCGGAGCGCCTTGGCGCCGAGCGCCTGCTGACCGGTCACTACGCTCGCATCGTCGACGACTCCGACGGCCCGCTGCTCGCCACCGCCGCCGACCAGGCCAAGGACCAGAGCTACATGCTCGCGGCGCTGCCGCCGGAGCTCCTCGGGCGCCTCGGCTTCCCCCTCACCGACCTGACCAAGCCCGAGGTCCGCGAGATCGCCGCCCGCCACCAGCTCGCCGTCGCCCGCAAGGCCGAGAGCCAGGACCTCTGCTTCCTCGCCGGCCAGGGCAAGCGCGGCTTCCTGCGCCGCCACGGCGGCCTGCGCGAGCGCGACGGCGCGATCCTCGACAGCTCCGGCCGCACCCTTGGCCGCCACCGCGGCCACCACGACTTCACCGTCGGCCAGCGCCGCGGCATCGGCGTCTCCGCCCCCGAGGCGCTCTACGTCCTCGCCACCGACTCCGGGGCCAACACCGTCACCGTCGGCACCCGCGCCGAGCTGGAGAAGCGCAGCGTCCGCGTCCGCGACGCCGTCCTGCACCGCGACAGCGGCGCGGTCGACGCGGTCAAGCTGCGCTACCGCTCAAAGGCCCTCCCCGCCACCGTCTCGGCGGCGGGGAGGGGCCGGCACTCCTCCCTGGAAGTGATGCTGGCCGAGGCCTTCCCTGGCGTGGCACCCGGCCAGACGGCGGTGCTGATGGCCGGCGATCGCATCGTCGGCCACGGCACGATCGCCGGTTAAGCAGCGCTGGTCGTGTCCATCTCCCGTTCTTCATTGCGCTGCTGGACGACGGATTTGACGCAACGGCTGAACGCAGTTCCCTTGTCGCCGTGGGCGACATGCTTGCCGCTGCGGTCGTGCTTTTTGTTCAAGTCCTTGCAGGCCTGCCGCGGAGTCAGGTTGTCCTGGTTGGCAGCCCGTTTGTGAGCCTGCACGCAGCGGCTGAACGCGGTGCCCTTCTCGCCTTTGACGTGTTTCTTGCTTTCGCCTTTGCACCAGTAGCCGTACGCGTGGCCTTTGGGCGCCGTCGGCGGGTGCGCGGGGTGGTATTCGGGGTGGTAGGAAACCGCCCCAGCCATTGCCGGCAACAGTCCCATCGCCAGCACTGCGAGCCCCATCGTGAGCTTCAGATGCAGCTTCATATTTGCCTCCTTCGATAAGTCGAACGAACCTCCAAGTCCCTCCTGAAACGCAGGGGAGAGCGCCCCGTAAGCCCGAACTTCGGCTTCGCCGCCCCGAATCGAACAAATATTTAGGCTTCCTAACATGAGGGCGAAGGAGATCCGCGACACCTACCTGTCTTTTTTCGCCGAGCGCGGCCACAAGATCGTCCCCTCCGCATCGCTGGTGCCGTCGGTCCACGACCCCTCGGTCTTGCTGACGACCGCCGGCATGCAGCCATTCAAGCCCTACTTCCTGGGTCGCGAAAAGCCGCCGGCGCCACGCCTCGCCGACGTGCAGAAATGCTTCCGCACCACCGACATCGAAGAGGTCGGCAACACCGCCCGCCACATGACCTTCTTCGAGATGCTGGGGAACTGGAGCTTCGGCGACTACTTCAAGGCGGAGTCGATCCCCTGGGGCTGGGAGCTCTCGACCCAGGGCTTCGGGATGGACCCGGAGCGGATCTGGGTGACCGTCTTCGGCGGCGACGAGGAGCTCGGCCTCGGCCCGGACGAGGAGGCGATCGAGATCTGGCGCGCCACCGGCGTTCCGGATGAGCGGATCGTCCGGCTTGGCCGCGAGGACAACTTCTGGCAAGCCGGGCCGAGCGGCCCCTGCGGCCCCTGCTCGGAGCTCTACCTCGACCGTGGGCCCGGGTTCGGCTCCGAGGGGGAGCGGCCCGGCGACGACACCGATCGTTTCCTCGAGTTCTGGAACCACGTCTTCATGAGCTACGACCTCGCCGAGGACGGCACCCTTACCGAGCTGCCGATGAAAAACATCGACACCGGCATGGGCCTCGACCGGATGGCGGCGATCCTCCAGGACGTCCCCTCGGTCTTCGAGACCGACCATGTGCGGCCGCTGGTCGAGCTGGCCGAAGACCTCTCCGGCCGCCGTTACGACGAGGGGGGCGCGGTGACGCGGGCGATGCGGATCGTCGCCGACCACAGCCGCGGCGCCGCCTTCCTGATCGCCGACGGCGTCGTCCCCTCCAACGAGGACCGCGGCTACATTCTGCGCCGGATCATGCGCCGGGCGATCCAGCAGGGGCGGACGTTGGGACTGGAAGCACCGTGGCTTGGTCGATTCGCCGAGCGGGCGATCGAGCTGATGGGCGACGCCTACCCCGAGCTGGTCGCCGAGCGTGAGACGATCAAGCGCTGGGTCGGCGACGAGGAGGAGAGCTTCGGGCGCACGCTCGAGCGCGGCAGCGAGCTGCTGGAGCGGCTGGTCGCCGAAGCCGAGCAGCAGGAGACCTCCTGGATCGACGCTGCCGCGGCGTTCAAATTGCATGACACCTACGGCTTCCCCTACGACCTGACCAAGGAGCTCCTGGCCGAACGCGGCCTCTCGGTCGACGACCAGGGCTTCGAGGAGCTGATGGAGGAACAGCGGACCCGCGCCCGGATGGGCGCCGCCACCGCGCACGGCTCCGAGAACACGCACGAGCGGGTCGCCGCCTTCGCCGCTGCCGCGCCGCCGACTCGCTTCGTCGGCTACGAGACCCTGCGCGCCACCACCGGGCTCGCCGCGGTCGAGCCGGTCGACGGCAAGGCGTTGGTGAAGCTGGAGGAGAGCCCCTTTTACGCCGAGGGCGGGGGGCAGGTCGCCGATTCGGGCGTCCTGCGCTGGAACGGGACCGAGGCGCGGGTGGTCGACGTCTTCCGCCTCGGCGAAGACCAGGCGCTGGAGGTCGAGGCGGAGAGCGGAATCGAGCCCGGGGTTGCCGTCGAGGCCGAGGTCGACCACGGGGCGCGCTTCGCGACGATGCGAAACCACACTGCCACCCACCTCCTCCATGCGGCGCTGCGCGAGCGGCTCGGCACCCATGTGCGCCAGGCCGGCTCGGCCGTCCGGCCCGACAAGCTCCGCTTCGACTTCACCCACGGCCAGGCGCTGAGCCCGGAGGACCTGCGCGAGGTCGAGGACCGGGTCAACGGGTGGATCAAGGCGAGCCGGCCGGTGCGCTGGATGAACATGAACCGCGAGGAGGCCGAACGGCTGGGGGCGATGGCCCTGTTCGGCGAGAAATACGGCGAATGGGTGAGGGTGGTCGAGGTCGACTCGGTCTCCCGCGAGCTTTGCGGCGGCACCCACGTCGCCAACACCGGCGAGGTCGGGATCTTCAAGATCGTCTCCGAGGGCTCGAGCGCCGCCAACGTCCGCCGGGTCGAGGCGATCACGGGTCCCGCGGCCATCGATTTCTTCCGCGAGCGCGAGTCGCAGTTGCGCGAGGCCGGCGAGTTGCTCGGCAACGCGCAGGATCCGGTCGCGGCGGCGCGGCGGGCGGCGGAGCGGCTGAAGGAGGCCGGCGCCGGAGCCGAGAAGGCCCAGCGCGAGCAGCTCGGGGTCGAAGCCGATGCGCTCGAGGCGCGAGCGGAGGAGCTTCCCGGCGGCGGTCGCCTGCTGACGGCCGCGGTCAGGGAGAGCCTGGAGGCGAACCCGAAGCAGCTCCTCGACCTCGCCAACCGCGTGCAGTCGAAGCTGGGCCAGCCCTCGGTCGTGGTCCTCGGGGGTGAGTTCGGAGGGAAAGCCGGCCTGGTCGCCCTGGTCTCCAAGGACGCGGTCGAGCGCGGTCTCTCGGCCGGCTCGATCATCCGCGAGATCGCCCCGATCGTCGGAGGCGGCGGTGGCGGTCGCGCCGACATGGCCCAGGCCGGCGGCAAGGACCCCTCGAAGCTAAACGAGGCGCTGGCGGCGGCGCGGGCGGCTATCGAGCGGGAGCTCGGCTAGATGCGCGTGCTTGCCCTCGATCACGGCACCGTTCGCATCGGTTGCGCGCTCTCGGACCCGAGCGGGACGCTGGCGACGCCGCTGCCGGTGATCGAGCCGCCGGAGGCTCGGGCCGTCGCCGAGCTGGTCGACCAGCATGGGGTCGAGCGCGTGGTCGTCGGGCTGCCGCTGCACCTGAATGGGGAGGAGGGGAGCCAGGCCGGGCTCGCCCGCAGCTTCACCCACGAACTGGAAGCGATGCTCTCGATCCCCGTGGAGACCTACGACGAGCGCCTGACCAGCCGCATGGCTGATGCCAGCCGCCGCGGCGGCGCCACCGCCGCCCGCGACTCACTCGCCGCGGCGCACCTGCTGGAGACCTACCTGGAGAGCCGCGGATGAGCGACGACTGGCTCGCCGACGACCCGTTCGCCGATCCTGACGACCCCGCCGCCCGCGAACGCGAGCAGCGGCGGCGGCAGCGCGAAGAGAAGCGCAGGCAGCGCGAAGAGAAGGAGCGCCAGCGGGCCGAGAAGCAAGCGCCCCCACCGCCGCCACCGAAAGAGGCGGCGCCCCCGCCGCCGGAAGCCGAGCCACCGCTGCCTCCGCCGGCAGATGAGCCGCCGCTTCCCCCGCGCACGCCCGAGCAGGAGTTCTGGGACGAGGATCCGGAGCCCGAGCCGGTTGCCGCGCCGGTGGCGACCGCTTACCAGGACGAGGGAGATCCGGAGATGGCCGGCGCCGCCCGCAACGGCCGGCGTGCCGGCGACGGCGATGGCGGGCGCCGCCGCGGCGCCCTCGGAGCTATCGCCCGCCACCCGTTCCGCGTCTTCGCCGTGCTCGTCTCCCTCTTCGTCCTCTGGTCCCTGAGCCAGCTCTTCCAGCCCTTCCACGGCGACGGCAGCGGGCATGTGGCCGTGAACATCCCGAAGGGCTCCAGCGTCAGCGAAGTCGGTGACCTGCTCAGCGACAAGGGAGTGATCGACGACTCGACCCTGTTCCAGATCCGGGTCACGCTGGCCGGCAAGCGCTCGGAAATCTATTCCGGCCACTTCACCCTCGCCCACAACATGAGCTACGGCGCTGCGATCGACGCGCTCTCCCAGCCGCCGTTGAAGCAGACGATCAACGTCACGATCCCCGAGGGCTACACCCGCTCGCAGGCGGCGCAGCTGGTCGAAGAAGACGGTGTCCCCGGCAGCTATACCAAGGCCACCGTGAGGTCGAAGTACCTGAAACCGGCTCAGTACGGGGGCAAGGGCGCCAAGGACCTCGAGGGCTTCCTCTTCCCCGACACCTTCGAACTGAAGCCGGGTGCCCCCGTCGCCGATCTCGTCCAGCTGCAGCTGCAGGACTTCAAGCGGCGGATCAAGGGCGTGGACATGAAGTACGCGAAGTCGAAGAACCTCACGGTCTACGACGTCCTGATCATCGCCTCGATGGTCGAGCGCGAGGCCGGGGTGCCGGGCCAGTACGACGACGTCGCCTCGGTGATCTACAACCGCCTGCACGAAGGGATGCCGCTGGGGATCGACGCGACGATCCGCTTCGCGACCGGCAACTACACGAAGCCGCTGACCGAATCCGAACTGGCGATCGACTCGCCGTACAACAGCCGCACCAACGTCGGGCTGCCCCCGGGGCCGATCGACTCCCCGGGCCTGGAAGCGATCGAGGCGGCGGCGCATCCGGCGAAGACCGGCTACCTCTTCTACGTGACCACGCCCGGCGCCTGCGGCAAGCTCACCTTCGCCAAGACCGAAGCCGAATTCGAAGCCGCGGTGAACAAGTACAACTCCGCGCGCGAAGCGGCCGGCGGAAACTCGCCGGACAGCTGCGCCGAAGCAGAAGGGTAGGAGCGGTGCCGAGGCTGGCGGTGATCGGGCACCCGGTCTCGCACTCGCGGTCGCCGGCGATGCAGAACGCGGCGCTGGGGGCGCTCGGTCTGGAGGACTGGACCTACCGGGCGATCGACGCCGCGCCGGACGCCTTCGAGATCACCGCGCGGGAGCTGGCGTCGGTCGGCTACGCCGGCGTCAACGTCACCGTCCCGCACAAGGAGGCGGCGCTGGCGCTGGCCGACGAGGCAAGCGAAGCCTCGCAGCAGATCGGCGCCGCCAACACGCTCGCCTTCGAGGGCAAGAGGATCGAGGCCCACAACACCGACGCCGACGGCCTGCTCTCCTCGCTCCCGGACTCACCTCGGGGGCGGCGAGCCCTCGTCCTCGGCGCCGGCGGCGCGGCACGGGCGGCGATCTGGGCGCTGCTCTGGGAAGGCGCCGAGGTCGAGGTCTGGAACCGCACGCCGGAGAAAGCGGCGGCGCTCTGCGCCGAGCTGGGAGGGGCGGCGATCACCGACCCGAGCCAGGACGCCTACGAGCTGATCGTCAACACCAGCGCGGCGGGGTTGCGCGGCGAGGACCCGTTCGAGCACCTGCCGCTGGAGCCCGACCTCTTTGCCGAGAGCCAGACCGTCGTCGACATGGTCTACGGCGAGCGCCGCAGCCCGCTGCTGGAGGCGGCCGAGGCGGCGGGCGCGGCGGCGGTCGACGGGCTCGAGATCCTTGTTCAGCAAGGCGCTCGCTCGCTGGAAATCTGGACCGGTCGCCAACCGCCCATCGAGATCATGCGCAAGGCCGCTCGCGACTTCCGCCGATAGCCTTGGCGCGATGACGACGTTCCGTTTCACCACCGCGGGGGAGTCGCACGGGCCGGGCCTCGTCGCGATCGTCGAGGGGATGCCGGCGGGCCTCGAGCTCGACCGCGAGGCGCTCGACCGCGACATGGCGCGGCGCCAGCTCGGCCACGGCCGCGGTGGCCGGATGAAGATCGAGACCGATGCCGTCGAGGTCCGCTCCGGGGTCCGCCACGGCCGCACCCTCGGCAGCCCGATCGCGCTCCTGGTCGCCAACCGCGACTACGCCAACTGGGAGGAGCGGATGAACCCCTGGCCGGTCGAGGGGTTCTCGCCCGACGAGGTGCACCTGCCGCGCCCCGGTCATGCCGACCTCGTCGGCGCTCAGAAATACGGCCACTCGGACATCCGCAACATCCTCGAGCGCGCCAGCGCCCGCGAGACCGCCGCTCGCGTCGCCGCCGGCACGATCGCCCGCGCCTTCCTCGCCCGGCTCGGGGTCGAGGTCCACAGCCACGTCCTCCAGATCGCCTCGGTCAAAGCGACCGAGCGGCCCGACCTGAAGCCGGAGGACTTCGCGGGCGTTGACGAGGACCCCGTCCGCTGCCTCGACCCGGAAGCCAGCAAGGCGATGGTCGAGGAGATCAACCGCCTGCGCAAGGCGAATGAGAGCCTCGGCGGCACCTTCGAGGTGGTCGCCTTCGGCCTCGTCCCCGGGATCGGCTCTCACATCTCCTGGGAAGACCGACTCGACGGCCGCCTCGCTGGCGCGGTCGCCTCGATCCAGTCGATCAAGGGCGTCTCGATCGGCGAAGCTTGGGACGTCGCCGGCCGGCCCGGCTCGGAGGCCCACGACGAGATCTTCTGGTCGGAGAAGGACGGCTACTTCCGCGAAACCAACCACGCTGGCGGCCTCGAGGGCGGGATGACCAACGGCCAGCCGCTCTCGGTGCGGGCGGCGGTGAAGCCGATCTCGACCCTGACCAAGCCCCTGCGCTCGGTCGACACCGAGACCAAGCAGCCGGCGCAGGCCCTGCGCGAGCGCACCGATTCCTCCGTCGTCCCGGCCGCCGCCGTGGTCGCCGAGGCGATGGTGGCGCTGACCCTCGCCCGCGCCTACCGCGAGAAGTTCGGCGGCGACCACATCGACGACGTGGTCGAGGCCATAACGGCCTACAAGCGGCGCATCGACCAGCGCGAATGAGAAGGGGCTGAGCCGGTGCGGCCAGCGATCATCTTCATCGGCTTCATGGGGGCGGGGAAGTCGACCGCGCTCGCCGCCGCTCACGAGGCGGGGCTGGAGACCGTCGAGATCGACGAGCTGATGGAGCGCGCGCTCGGCAAGCCGATCCGGCAGGCCTTCGAAGAGGATGGGGAGAAGGCCTTCCGCGCCCGCGAGGCAGAGATAGTCGGGGCGTTGCTGGAGCAGGCCGACGGCGGCGCGATCGCCCTCGGCGGCGGCAGCGTCCTCTCCGAGCGAATCCGCTCGGCGCTTGCCCGCCATATCGTCGTCTGGCTCGAGATCGACGCGCCGGAGGCCTGGCGGCGGATCGAGGGCACCGACCGCCCGCTGGCGACGAGCGAGGAGGGCGTCGCCCGCCTGCTCGCCGAGCGGCTGCCGCTCTATGAAGAGCTCGCCGACGCGGTGGTGCCGATGGCCGGCATCGGAGCGGTGGCGCGGGCGCTCCCCGCGATCCGGGCGCTGGCGCAGATGCCTGAGGGGACGAAGCTCCTCTGGGCCTCGAGCCAGTCCGGGGACTATCCGATCCTCGTCGGCCCCGGCATCCTCGAGAGCGGCTGGTGGCCGCTGCCGAGCCGTCGCTTCTGCGTCAGCGACCGCGACGTGGCGCCGCTGTTCGTCGACCGGATCGAACCGGTGGCCGGGCGGGTCGAAGTCGAGCCGGGGGAGGGGGCGAAGACGATGGGCTGGGCCGAGGCGGTCGTCCGCGGCCTCGCCGAGCAGGGGATGAGCCGCGAAGACCACGTCGTCGCCCTCGGCGGTGGCGTCGTCGGCGACCTCGCCGGCTTCTGCGCTCACCTCTATCAGCGCGGCGTTCCGGTCGTCCACGTCCCGACGACCCTGGTCGCCCAGGTCGACTCCGCCTACGGCGGCAAGACCGGCGTCGACCTCCCGGAGGGAAAGAACTACGCCGGCGCCTACCAGCTGCCGGCCGGCGTTCTCGCCGATACGACGACGCTGCGGACGCTGCCGCCGCAGGAGCTGGCGGCCGGGTTCGTCGAGGCGCTGAAGACGGGGCTGCTGGCCGGTGGCCCGCTCTGGGAGCGGGTGCGGGCGATCGAGCAGATCGATCCCGATGAGCTCGCCGACGTCGTCTTCGCCTGCGCCCGCTACAAGTGCGCGGTCGTCTCCGCCGACGAGCGCGACGCGGGGCTGCGCAACGTCCTCAACCTCGGCCACACGGTCGGCCACGCGATCGAGGCCGCGAGCAGCTACAGCCGCTACCGCCACGGCGAGGCGATCTCGATCGGCCTCCTGGCGGCCCTGCGCCTCTCCGAGGCGCCGCAGCTGCGGGACGAGTGCGAGCAGATCCTCGGCCGACACGGGCTCCCGGTCCGGCTCGACCCAGCCGTCGCGATCGAGGACGTCCTCGGCGCGCTCCAGCGCGACAAGAAGCGCACCGCCGCCGGCGTCGGCTTCGTCCTCCTCTCCGAGCCCGGCCAGCCCCGGACGGGCCAGCTGGTCGACCCGGCTAAGGTCAGGGCAGCCGTGGAGGAGCTCTACCGATGACCACCTCTCGCAACCGCGTCGCCGTCCTGCACGGGGTCAACTTCGACGTGCTCGACCGGCGCGACCCGGAGATCTACGGTGGGCTTTCGCTGAGCGAGCTGGAGCACAAGATCTCCGACTGGGCCCACGAGCTGCAGCTGGAACCGATCTTCTTCCAAACCAACGGCGAGGGGGAGTTCTGCGAGTACCTGCATCGGTCGATCGACCTCGCTGACTCGGTGATCGTCAACGCCGGCGCCTGGACCCACTACAGCCGGGCGATCGCCGACGCTCTGGAGCTGACCCGGCTGCCCGCGGTCGAGGTGCACCTCTCCGACGTCGAGGCGCGCGACGACTGGCGCAAGCTCTCCGTGTTCGACGGGCTCGTCCTCGCCAAGGTCTCCGGCAAGGGCCCGGACGGCTACCGGGAGGCCCTGGAGCTGCTGGCTCGCGAGCTCGGGGTCTCCTCCTGATGCGCGGGCGCGGCGACCGCCTCGAGCAGCAGCTGGCCGAGCGCGAGCTCGATCGGATGCTGGTTCTGAACCTGCTCAACATCCGCTACCTGACCGGTTTCACCGGCACCAACGGCGCTTGCGTCTGCGGCCCCGGCACGCGGCTCTTCTTCACCGACTTCCGCTACACCGAGCGCGCCGAAGCCGAGGTCGAGGGCTGGGAGATCCTGACGATCGCCAACGACTGGCTGGGCGGGATCGCCGAGCACCTGCAGGGCCGGGTCGGGTTCGAGGACGACCACATGTCGGTGCGGCTGCTGGAGAAACTGAAGGAGAAGCTCGCCGACGGGGTCGAGATGGTCGCTGCCGGCGGCCGCGTGGAGGAGCTGCGCCGGGTCAAGGACGAGGGTGAGCTGGCGCTGATCGAGGAGGCCGCGAAGCTGGCCGACGAGGCCTTGCGCTGGAGCGTGGGACAGGGGCTTGCCGGCAGGACCGAGCGCGAGGTCGCCCGGGCGTTCGAAGCGCGGATCCGCGAGCTCGGCGGCGACCCCTCGTTCCCGGCGATCATCGCCGCCGGCCCCAACGGGGCGCTGCCGCACGCCGAGCCGGGAGAGCGGGAGATCGGCAAGGGCGAGCTCGTCGTCTTCGACATGGGGGCGGCGATCGATGGCTACTGCTCCGACGGCACCCGCACCTTCGCCACCGGCGACCCCGGCGAGGAGGCGATCGAGGTCTACGAAGCAGTGCGCGAGGCGCAGCAGGCTTCTCTCGACGCGATCCAGGCGGGCGTCAAGGGCGAAGACGTCGACAAGGTCGCCCGCGAGGTGATCGACGGCGCCGGTCACGGTGATCGCTTCGGTCACGGCCTCGGCCACGGCGTCGGCTTGGAGCTGCACGAGGCGCCCCGTCTCTCGCTGCGCTCCGACGACGTGCTCGCGCCAGGCGAAGTGGTGACGGTCGAGCCCGGGATCTACCTGCCGGGCAAGCTGGGCGTGCGGATCGAGGATCTCGTGGTGGTCACCGAGGACGGTTTGCGAAACCTCAGCTCATTACCGAAAGAGCTGCAGGTCGTCGGCTAGGGCTCAAGCTGAGTACTGCCGCGTCCGATAGTGCGGCAGATGAGCACTAACGCCGAAACCCTAGTCTCGATCCACGAGGAGGCGCGCCGCGAGCGCCTGCTCGACATGGAGGACCGGGTGAAGAGGTATCGGCTCGCCTGCTTCGGGATCCTCGCCCTCGCGCTGGCCGTGGGGGGCAGCGACGAGGTCGGCTACTGGTGGATCCCTCTGCTTGCCGGAGGGCTGGCGGGGTTCGCGATCGCCGACCGCTTCATGCGCACCAGCCCGCGCCCGGCGATCTGGGTGGCAGGGGCCTGGGCGGCGTTGCCGGCCCTGCTGCTGGGCTCTGTTTTCGTCACCGGCGGAGTCACCAGCCCAGCCCTGATCTGGTTCGCGCTGCCAGCGGTTACGCTCGGCTTCCGCTTCGAGCCGCGCGGCATGGTGGTCGGGACCGCCTACGTGGTGACCATGTTCCTTCTCGCCGCGATCCTCCCCGACCCTGGCGCCGCCTGGGAGGAGCGCCAGATCCTGATCGCGGTGATGGCGTTGATCATCAGCACCGTGATCCTCTCCGGCGCCCTGGTCGAGTCCGACCGAGCTCACCGCCATCGCTCGACCCTCGACCCGCTGACCGGCCTCTTCAACCGCAACGCGCTCGAGCAGCGGCTGGCCGAGCTCGACGGACAGCCGTGCGATCCCGGGCAGGGCAACTCCCACGCGTTCCTCCTCTGCGACCTCGACCACTTCAAGCAGGTCAACGACCGCTTCGGGCACGCCACCGGCGACGCCGTCCTGCAGGACGTTGCCTACACGATGCGGGCGACCCTACGGGCGGGCGATTCGATCTACCGCGTCGGCGGCGAGGAGATCCTGGTGATCCTGCCGGGGGCCGGTAACGAGGACGCGATCGAAATCGCGGAAAGGCTGTGCGTCGCCGTCCGGGAGCGCCGGCCCAGCGGCGTCACGGTTTCACTCAGCATCGGCGTTGCCGTTGCCGAGCCGGACGTGGTCGACACCGACGACCTCTTGGCGCGGGCGGATGCTTCGCTCTACGCCGCCAAGGCAAGCGGCCGCGACCGAGTCTTCGTAGACGACTGCGAACCGGTTCTGGTCAGCGGCTGAGGTCGACGTCGCCGCTCAGCCGAGCGCCGAACGCGGCCAGCAGCCGCACCGTCGCCTCGACGTCGCCCAGGTCGACCATCTCGACCGGCGAGTGCATGTAGCGCAGCGGGATCGAGACGAGCCCGGTGGGGATGCCCGCGCGGGAGATCTGCAGCACGTCGGCATCGGTGCTGGTGCCGCGGCCGCTGGCGCTGACCGTGTGCTCGATGCCCTCCGCCTCGGCGGTCTCGACCAGCAGCTCGAAGACTTTCGGCGAGAGGGTGGAGCCGCGGCCGATCGCCGGGCCGGAGCCGAACGGGTGGCTCCCGATCTCCTTCTCGTCGACCCCCGGCGCGTCGGTCGCGTGGGTGACGTCGACGGCGATCGCGATGTCAGGGCGCAGCTGGAAGGAGGCGGTGCGGGCGCCGAAGAGGCCGATCTCCTCCTGCACCGCGGCGACAGCGGCCATCGAGCCTCCCGGCCCCCCGCCCTCGGCGCAGCGCCGCAGGCTCTCCAGCGCGACATACGCGCCGAGGCGGTTGTCCATCGAGCGCGAGACGAGGCGATCGCCCGCGACCGGCATCGGCTCGGCGGCGATCACGACCGGGTCGCCTACCCGCACCAGCGCCTCGGCCTCCTCGCGGTCGGCGGCGCCGATGTCGATGTGCATGCCCTTCAGCTCGACGACCTTCTTGCGCTGGTCGGCCTCGAGCAGGTGGATCGGCTTGCGGCCGGCGACGCCCGGGACGAACCCTTCTTTGCCGCGAACCTCGACCCGCTGGCCGACCAGGATCTGCGGGTCCCAGCCGCCGATCGGCGCGAAGTAGAGGAAGCCCTTCTCGTCGATGTGGGTGACGACGAGGCCGATCTCGTCGATGTGGCCGACCACCGCCACCAGCGGCGAGGCCTCGCCGACCCGGGCGATCGTCGAGCCGATCCCGTCGACGCTGATCTCGGCGAAGGACGCGGCCTCGCGCCAGACCGCGGCGGCGGGCGCCTCGTAGCCGGAGGGCGCGCCGGTGCGAAGGAGCTTGTCGAGAAGGTCGGGAGTAGTCAAAAGGTTGGCGCAGTATGCCTATATGGACGGATGTTCGTCGACAGACGGCACCGGGTCGCTGCGGTCAAGCGAGACCTGCCTCGCGCCTGAGCTCCTCTCGTCCCGGGCCGTACCCCCGATGCTCGTAGGCGATCATCGCCCAGATCAGCGCCACCGCCGCCGCCAAGGACACCAGCGCGGGCACAGCGGTGGCAACCGGAACCAGAAGGAGCAGGACGATCGCCACCCCCAGGCGGTGGCGGTTGATCGTCTGGATGTGGCGATAGCGGAAGGCGACCAGCCCCAGCAGGTAGGTTGCCACCCCGCCGAGCAGGGCAAAGGCGGGCACATCGTCGAGGTCGTCGGAATGGTGGCCGATGGTGACCTTCATCCCCAGCGCCATCAGGACGATGCCGGCAACCAGCAGCAAGTGGATGTAGGAGTAGGAATCGCGGGCGAGCTCGTTCTGCGTCCTGCCGGGATCCGCCTCGGCCAGGCGGCGGGCCGAGACCAGGGCGACGACGTCGAAGTAGGTCCACCAGAGCGCGGCGGCGAGGAAGACGCCGAGGACGGCGGCCGTGCCGATCCCCAGGTCGAGCTGCCCCGAGGCGCCGACGCCGATCGCGACGATGCTCTCGCCGAGCGCGATGATCACGATCAGCCCGTGGCGCTCGGCGAAGTGCCCGGGAACGAGCTTCCAGCCCTCCGAGCCGAAGACGTACGGGCCGGCCATGTCGAGGAAGATGGCCAGCGCCCACAGCGCTCCCTGGGCGAGACCATCGAAGAGCGAGGCAAGGATGAGGATTGCAACCGCCAGCGCGGTGCTGACGGCGAGACCGACCACCGAGCGGCGGAGGTCGCCGTCGCCGGTCGCCGCCCCGGCGAGCATGAAGAGCGCTATGTGGGCGGTCCGGAAGACCCCGATGCCGAGCGCGAAGGCGAGGGCAAGGCTGCCGAACGCCTCCTGGACGCAGATCGCGACGACCAGCAAGGCCGCCATCGCGACGAAGATGACGCCGCGTACCGCCAGCGCCTCGGGGTCGATGACGCTGGTCAGCCAGGCGTAGCCGACCCAAGCCCACCAGAGGACGCCCAGGATCAGCAGGCCCTGGGCGAGCCCCGACCAGGTCTGGTCGTGCGACATCAACCCGGTGCATTGGGTGATCGCGAGCACGAAGACGAGGTCGAAGAAGAGCTCGAGCGGCGTCACCCGCTCGCCTTCGCGCCGGATCCCGCTGATCCGCCGGTTCTGTTCGGTCGAGGCCTCCATTTCTCGAATACTGTTGCGAACGTGTCTGTCGCACTTGTGACCGGGGCATCGACGGGGATCGGGGAGGCGACCGCGATCCGGCTCTCCCGCGAGCCGGGGACGGAGCTGGTGCTGGTGGCGCGGCGCGAGGAACGGCTCCGCGAGCTGGCCGAATCTCTGCCCTGCCGCGCAAGCTACGTCGCCGTCGACCTCACCGACGAGGAGGCGCCGCTGCGCATCCGCCGCCATCTCGAGGAGGAGCACCGGGGCGAGCTGCAGCTGCTCGTCAACAACGCCGGCGCCTCCTGGCGCGCCAGCTTCGCCGAGGGCGGCCACGCCAACGTCAAGCGCCACATGGAGCTCAACTTCGACGCCGCCGTCCGCCTCACCGAGGCGCTGCTGCCGCTGCTGCGCAAAGCCGCCCCGAGCGCGATCGTCAACGTCGCCAGCACCGCCGGCCGCGTCGCGCGCGCCCGCACCGGCTCCTACAGCGCCAGCAAGTTCGCCCTGATCGGCTGGTCGGACTCGCTCTACGCCGAGGAGCAGGCGCGCGGTGTTCACGTCGGCCTGGTGCTGCCGGGCTTCATCCAGACGGAGGGCTTCCCCGCCACCGAGCTGCGCGAGAAAGCCCTGACCCGCTGGATCGTCTCGAAGCCGCCGAAGGTCGCCGAGGCGATCTACGAGTGCGGTCCGGGCCGCAAGCCCGAGCGCTACGTCCCGCGCCCCTACGCCCTCGCCGCCTACGCCCGCATCCTCTTCCCCTCCCTCACCCGCCGCATCCTCAGCGGCGGCGCCGCCTCGAGCCTCACCACCAGCACCGGCGGCGAATGATCTCCTTCGCCGCGATCGCCGTCGCCGCGGTGGTGGTCGCGGTGGTGGTCGGCGCGCTTTCCTTCCTCCAGGTGCGGCGGGTCAACCGCCGCTTCCAGGTCCTCGACGACATCGCTCAGGTCGTCGACGTTGGCGGCTCGCTGCAGGAGACCTTGGAGGCGATCGCGGCGATCCTCGTCCCCGAGGTCGGCGACTTCTGCACGATCGACCTGATCGAGGAGGGTCGGGTGCGTCGGGCCGTCGCTCGCGTCAGCGGGCCAGAGGCAGAGGCCACCCAGGCCAGGCTCGCCGGCCGCCGCCCGGTGCTGCAGGGGCAGATGGCGAGCAACGCCACCCGCGAACGGGTGGCGCCGCGCTTCTTCGAATACGTCGACGACGCTGCCCTGCGCGAGGTTGCCGCCGACGACCTGGACTTCCAGTTCCTGCGGGGCCTGCGCATCCGCGCCGGGGTGACGGTCGAGCTGCGCGCCCGGGGCAAGCCGACGGGGATGCTGACGATCGGGATGAGGAGCCATTCCGGTCGCCACCTCACCGCCTCCGATGTCCACTTCGCCAGCGTCCTCGCCGGCAGGGTGGCGCTGGCGCTGGACAACGCCGGCCTCTTCTCCGAGCTGGCCCGCGCCGAGCGGGAACGGGCGGAGATCGCCGAGACGCTGCAGCGGGGGCTGCTGCCGCCGCCGCTGCCGCACATCCCCAGCTGGTCGGTGGCGGCGATGTACCGGCCGGCGGGAGCCGAGAACGAGATCGGCGGCGACTTCTACGACGCCTTCCGGATCGCCGGCGGCTGGATGGTGGTGATCGGGGACGTGACCGGGCGCGGCGCCCATGCCGCCGCCGTCACCGCCCACGCCCGCTACACGCTGAGGACCGCGGCGGCGATCACCGGCGACCCGGTGGTCGCCCTGAGGACGCTCAACCGCGAGCTGCTCGCCCGGCGCGGCACGGCGCTGTGCAGCGTCGCCGCGATGGCGATGTCGGAAGATCCCTCCGAGCCCGTCCAACTGGCCGTGGCGGGGCACCCGCCGCCGCTGCTGATCGACGGTGACTCCGTCCTCGAGGCCTGCCGGCCGGCGCCGGTGCTCGGCGCTTTCCCCGAGGACGCCTGGAACCTGAGCGCGACCCCGGTCAGCCGCGATCAGCAGCTCGTGGTGGTGACCGACGGGGTGACCGAGGCCCAAGGCGAGGGCGACCGGTTCGGCGAGGACAGGCTCCGCGCCGCGGTCGCGGGCCTCAGCAGCCCGGCGCTGGCGGCGCAACGGATCGAGGGGGCGCTGCACGAGTTCACCGCCGACGGGCTCGACGACGACGCCGCGGTCATCGCGATCGCGCCCGCCTCCGCTGACGTGGAGCCCGCGCCGGAAGCCGACCAGGAGATGGTCGAGCGCCTCTACGCCGCCTTCAACGGCCGCCACCCGGAGGAGATCGTCGCCCTCTGCGACATGGGAATGGAGTTCTTCCCGGTCGGCACCGCCGAGCAGATCGGCCGCACCGCCCCCTACGTTGGCCCCGAGGGGCTGCGCGAGTACATGCGTGACGTCGAGGAGGCCTGGGACGAGCTGTTGATCACTCCCAAGGTGGTGGAGAGCCACGGCCGCTCCTTGCTCGTGCGGGGCCGGGTCTACGCCCGCAGCCGGGCGCTGGGCATCCGCGACATGCCGGTCGCCTGGATCTGGGACGTCGAGGGCGGCCGCTTCGTCCGTGGCGAGGTCTTCCGCGATCCCGAGGAAGCCGTCCATCGCCTGCTCACCTCTTCTGAGGACCACACCTCCAGGAACACCATCTAGGATTCGCTGCCGATGACGATCAGCACCAACCAATTCAAGAACGGCACCCACATCGAGATCGACGGGAAGATCTGGAAGATCATCGAGTTCCAGCACGTCAAGCCGGGCAAGGGCGGCGCCTTCGTGCGGACGAAACTGCGGCGGATCGAGGACGGCTCGGTGATCGACAAAACCTTCAGGGCGGGGGAGAAGTTCCGCCCGGTGCGGACCGAATCGAAGAAGATGCAGTACCTCTACGACTCGGGCGAGGCGGCGGTCCTCATGGACTCGCAGAGCTTTGAGCAGATCGAAATCCCGATGGAGTCGCTGGGGGACTCGATGCGGTGGGTGCTGCCCAACGCCGAGGTCGACATCCTCTTCGTCGACGAGGCGCCGAGCGACGTGCAGGTGCCGAGCGCGATCGAGATGAAGGTCGCCCAGACCGATCCCGGCCTCAGGGGCGACACCGCGTCGGGCGGTGGCAACAAGCCGGCGACGCTGGAGTCCGGCGCCGTGGTTCAGGTCCCGCTCTTCATCGAAGAGGGCGACAGCGTCCGGGTAGACACCCGCAGCGGCGAGTACGTCTCCCGCGCTTAAAGTCCGCGGGACGGCGCTGACAGAATGAGCTGATGCGCAGGTCCGACCAGCGGCGCGACGCCGTCTTCGCCAACTACCAGCGGGACGTCACCGGGCGTCCGCTCGAGGAGCTGCTGGGGGAGGCGCGGTCGCTGACGCGGGAGCTGGCCGAGGGAGTGGACGAGCATCGGGAAGAGCTCGATGACATCATCGCCGCCCATGCGAAGGGATGGACGGTGGACCGGATCGCGCCGCTGGACATGAACGTGATGCGGGCTGCGCTGTTTGAGATGGAGTATCTGGACACGCCGGCTGAGGTGGCGATCAACGAGGCCGTCGAGCTGGCCAAGGAGTACTGCGGCGCGGAGGCGCCGGGGTTCGTCAACGGCATCCTCGGGGCCGTCGTGCGTGAGCGGGGGGCGGCGGCGTGAACGTCCGCCTGCGGGAAATAAGCGAGCGCCTGCGCCAGATCACCGCGGAGTTGGAGAGCGAGGAGGTCGGCGACGAGCGCGCGGCCCAGCTCGCCGCCGAGGCTGCCGACCTCGCCGCCGAGGCGGTCGAGGAGGCCAACCGCGAGGCCCGCCAGCAGGCTTCCGCCGAGTGAGCTATCCGGAAGACCTGCGGGCGCTCGTCGACGGCGCGCTCGCGGACCTGAAGTTCTCCGTCGAGGCGCCCACCGCGGGCCTGGAGGAGGCGATGCGCTATTCGCTGCTCGCCGGCGGCAAGCGGGTGCGGCCGGTCCTCGCCCTTGCCACCGCCCGCGCGCTCCGGGCCGAGCCGCAAGGCTTCCTTCCCGTCGCCTGCGCGATCGAGCTGATCCACACCTACTCGCTGATCCACGATGACCTGCCGGCGATGGACGACGACGAGCTGCGGCGCGGGCTGCCGACCTCCCACGTCAAGTTCGGCGAGGACGTGGCGATCCTCGCCGGCGACGGCCTCTTCGCCGAGGCGATGCGGCTCTTCTGCGAGCAGCCCGGTGAGCCGGCGCGGGTGCTGGCGGCCCTGCGCGAGCTGGCCACGGCGACGGGTGTCGACGGGATGGTCGGCGGCCAGTACGTCGACGTGGTCGAAGCCACCGCAGACGCCGAGGGCCTGCGCGCCCTGCATGCCTTGAAGACGGGGCGCTTGATCGCCGCCAGCGTTGACGTCGTCCTCTTGCTGGAGGGAGCGGCCGAACCTGAGACAATGCCTTATCGCCGTTTCGCCGATGAGCTGGGAGTGTTGTTCCAGATCGTCGACGACATCCTCGACGTGACCGAGTCAGACGAGCAACTCGGCAAGCCACATGGAAGCGACGAGAGACATGGCAAACTCACCTACGTCAGCCTCTTCGGGCTCGAGCAGGCGCGCGAGCTGGCCGCCGCGAGCCACGATAAGGCGATGGAGGCACTGGCCGAAGCCACCGGCGCGACCGAAGACCTGAGGCGCGTCGCCGACTACATCTTCACGAGGAACGAATGACCGACAAGCCCCCCACCCAGGGCAGCGAAGAGGACAAAGACCAGATAACCGAGCCGCTACTGCCGCAGATCGACGGCCCGGAGGGCCTGCGCGATCTCGATGACGAGCAGCTGCAGCAGGTGGCGCAGGAGATGCGCACCTACATCATCGACACGATCGGCGAGATCGGCGGCCATTTCGGCGCCAACCTCGGCACCTGCGAGCTCGCCGTCGCCCTCCACAGCCTGCTCGACTCACCGCGCGACAAGGTCCTCTGGGACGTCGGCCACCAGGCCTATCCGCACAAGATCCTCACCGGCCGCCGCGACCGGCTGCCGACGATCCGCCAGTACGACGGGTTGGCGCCTTTCTGCTCCATTGCCGAGTCCGAGCACGACATCATGGGCGCGGGCCACGCCTCGACCTCGATCGGCTACGCGGTCGGTCTGAAGGAGGCGATGCGCAAAGGCATCGGCCCGGACGGCAAGGTCGCCGCGGTAATCGGCGACGGGGCCCTGACCGGCGGCGTCGCCTACGAGGCCCTCCATGCCGCGGGGGGCCTGCAGACGCCTGTGGTCATCGTCCTCAACGACAACGGGATGTCGATCTCGCCCAACGTCGGCGCCCTCTCGCGCTATTTCAACCGCATCCGGCTGAACCCGCGCCTCTGGCACGCTCGCGAGGGGGTCGAGGACCGGCTGACGAAGCTGCCGCTCGGCTTCGGCCGGCGGATCGAGCGGCTCGGCCCGGAGATCAAGGCGGCGATCAAGGCCTACTGGGCCCCGGGGCTCTTCTTCGAGGAGCTCGACCTCGCCTACATGGGCGTGATCGACGGCCACGACGTCCACGCCCTGCGAGAGGCGCTGACGGAGGCCTTCGCCGCCGACCGCCCGGTCGTCGTCCACATCCACACGGTCAAGGGCAAGGGCTTCGCCCCCGCCGAGGAAGGCGGCCTGGATTCGATGGAGGAGTGGCACGCGGCGAAGCCGAACTCGATCGTCGAAGGCCGCCCCGCCGTGAAGGAGCCGAAGCCGGTGCCGGTGACCGAAACGGATTCTCCAGAGGGGATCGAGCTGCTCGAGAAGCCGCCCGCCGCAAGTTCGCCGCCCCAGTACACGAAGGTCTTTGCCGACGCGATCGTCGCCGAGGCCGAAGCCGACGAGCGGGTGATCGGGATCACCGCGGCGATGGCGGGGGGGACCGGCCTGCAGAAGCTCTGTGACGAGCGCCCCGAGCAGTACTACGACGTCGGCATCGCCGAGCAGAACGCCGTCCTGCTCGCCTCCGGCCTGGCGCTGCAGGGGGCGAAGCCGGTCTGCGCGATCTACTCGACCTTCCTCCAGCGCGCCTTCGACCAGATCGTCCACGACGTCTGCCTGCAGAACCTGGATGTCACCTTCGCGATGGACCGCGCCGGGCTCGTCGGCGACGACGGCCCGACTCACCACGGCGCTTTCGACGTCTCCTACTTCCGCCCGATCCCGAACGTGGTCCTGATGGCCCCCCGCGACGAGGCGATGCTGGTTCACATGCTCCATACCGCCATAGCCCACGACGGCCCGGTGGCTCTGCGCTATCCGCGCGGGGCGGCCGAGGGCGCGGAGCTGCCGGCGAAGCCGGAGCTGGTGCCGCTCGGCACGGGAGAGGTGCTGGCAACGGGCACCCGGGTCGCGCTTCTCGGCTACGGGTACGGCGTCACCGTCGCCCGCGAAGCCGCGGCCATCTTGAAGGGGCACGGCCTCGAGGCCACGGTTGCCGACGGCCGCTTCGCCAAGCCGATCGACGAAGAGCTGGTCGAGGGCCTCGCTCGCGACCATGAGCTGCTGGTGACGATCGAGGAGAACGCCCTGCCCGGCGGCTTCGGCTCCGCCGTGCTCGAGCATTTGGAGGACGCCTTCGCCGAAGGGCCCGGCGAGCGGGCGAGGGTCCTGCGAATCGGTCTTCCCGATTCCTACGTCACCCACGGCAAGCCGGACCTGCTGCGTGCCGAGGTCGGGCTCACGGGCGAGTCGGTGGCCGACAAGGTGCTCAGCTCACTCCCCAGCGCACAACCCGCTCTGACTTGAGGCACTGACCTAATCAGTTTTAGGGATTGATTCAATTGGCGCAATCGTCTAGCCTGCGCCAGTCTCTCCGGTGAGAGAAGCCCGGCAAACGAAGCCAGCGCTTCTGGGGAAATCGCCAGGGGGGAGGAGAGGCGCGCATCTCTATATGTGTGGATCCGCTTGGGGAATCGGATCTCTCGCGCCCGCCGTCTAGGCCGGGGCGCGAGGCGCGCCAGGCAGCCGCACCCCGTTAAACAGCTCGTACCGAAATACATCCGATTGTGTAATTAAGTTTCCCCGCGTGGTGGGGATAGGTACGAGCCGCAGGGCCTGGGGCGCGGCGGCCGTTGTCCTCGCGCTGGGCGTGGGATCAGCGGGCTGCTTCGACGGGACCGTGCGCTCGGCTCCAGCGGAAAACCCCGGACACCGCCTGGTTAAGCGCCGGTCTGGCGCCAGCGACGGCCGCAACGGCGTCCCCGGGGCGATCAGCATCGCCGCCGTCGGCGATACCGCGATGGGGACGACCCCGACGCTGCCGCCGGACCCGGGGGCCTATTTCCAGCGCGTCCAGGGCGAGCTGAGGGGTGATCTGGTTTTCGGCAACCTCGAGGGCACCCTGACCGACGTTTCCGAATCACCGAAGTGCGGCGCCGAATCAAGCGAATGCTTCGCCTTCCGGGCGCCGCCCGAATACGCCCACTACCTCGCTGATGCGGGGTTCACGGTGATGTCCGACGCCAACAACCACTCGTTCGACTTCGGCGAAGCGGGCGAGGAAGAGACGATCAGGGCGCTCCACGGGGCGGGGATCGAGCAGACGGGATTGCCGGGGGAGATCACGGTCGTCGAGGCAGACGGGAAGAGGCTCGCCTTCGTCGGCTTTGCCCCGTACTCCAACACCGCCTCGCTCACCGACGTCGGCGCAGCCGAAGCCCTGATCCGCCGTGCCGGCGCTGAGGCGGACATCGTCGTCGTCGCGATCCACGCCGGGGCCGAGGGCAGCGACGCCCAGCATGTCACCGGGGAAGAGGAGGAATACCTCGGCGAGGATCGCGGCAACCCCGAGGAATTTGCCCACCGCGTGGTCGGCGCCGGCGCCGATCTGGTCCTCGGATCGGGACCCCACGTTCTGCGGGGAATCGAGCTCTATCGCGATCGCCTCATCGCCTACAGCCTCGGCAACTTCTCGGGCTTTCACAACTTCACGATCGAGGGACCGCTGGGGGAATCCGCCGTCCTTCACGTCACGTTGGCTCCCGATGGCTCCTTCTTGAGCGGCCGCCTCGCCTCCCTGCGCCTGGTCGAAGAGGGTCAGCCGGTTCCCGATCCCGAAGAAGCGGCCGCGGCGACGGTCGCCGAGCTCTCCGCAGAAGACCTCGGGGCCGGCGCCATTCAAATCGGCCCTGGCGGCCGTCTGCGCGCAGGCTAGCCCGCGGCGCCGGGGGGGCCGCGATACTGCAGGGATGATCGTCGACTGCGCGGCCTATGTGGACGGCAAGCGCCGCGAGGGCGACCTCTCGCTGGAGCGAGCGGGAGAGGCCGCGAGCGAGGGGGGAGGGGCCTTCGTCTGGGTCGGCGTCTTCGAGCCGAGCGAGGCCGAATTCATGGCGATCGCCGAGGAGTTCGGGCTGCACGAGCTTGCCGTCGAGGACGCGGTCCGAGCTCACCAGCGGCCGAAGCTGGAGGGCTACGGGGAGACGCTCCACATGGTCGTCAAACCGGCGCGCTACGTCGATCCCGAGGAGGTGATCGAGGTCGGCGAGCTCTCGATCTTCGTCGGCGCGGGTTTCGTCATCACGGTCCGCCACGGCAGCGGAGATCTGGCGCCGGTGCGCGAGCGGCTGGAGCAGCGGCCCGACCTCCTCGCGCAGGGGCCGGGGGCGGTCCTCTACGCGATCGTCGACCATGTGGTCGACCGTTACATCGAAGCCGCCCAGGGATTCGACGAGGACGTGCGCGAAGTCGAGCTGCAGGTCTTCGGCGAAGGGCAGAACCCAACGGAGCGCATCTACAGGCTGGAGCGCGAGGTGCTCGAGTTCCAGGCTGCCGCGAGCCCGCTCGGCGAAGCTCTGGAAGAGCTTTGCGGCGGCAATTTCCCAGCGATTCCCAGGTCGCTCCACGAGTACTTCCGCGACGTCGAAGACCACCTGCGCCGGGTCACCGCCCGGATCGAGTCGTTCCGGCAGCTGCTCGACAGCGCCTTGGAAGCGAACCTGACCCAGGTCTCGATGCGCCAGAACGAAGACATGCGGAAGATTTCCGCCTGGGTCGCGATCGCCGCCGTTCCAACCATGTTCGCCGGGATCTACGGCATGAACTTCAAACACATGCCGGAGCTTCGCTGGACCTTCGGTTACCCCCTGGTCCTGGCGGTCATCCTCGCGATCTGCCTCTACCTGTACTGGCGCTTCAAGCAGGCAGGCTGGCTCTGAGCCCGTTTTCGCACCCCAATTTTGGGTAGACCGTGAGTATCAGCTGTTCCCGCTATTGAGAGGCAGGCGATGGAGGCCCAGGCAGCAGCTCCCCTTTCGCTCAAGCTCGCCGCCGAGCCGCAGAACGTGCGTCAGGCTCGCGACAAAGCGGCGAGCTACGCCGAAGGGCTGGGCCTGTCCTCGCCGGGTGTCGAGGATCTGAAGACGATCGTCTCCGAGGCCTGCTCGAATATCGTCCGCCACGCCTACCCCGCGGACGCGAAAGAGCGGCCGATGGAGCTGGAGATGGACGAGACCGACGGGGAGCTGACGGTGCGAGTTTGGGACAGCGGCACCGGCATCCGCCCACCCACCGGCGCCCGCCCCAGCAGCCTGCGCCTCGGCTTCATCCTGATGGGGTCCCTCGCGGACTTCTTGCAGCTGCGGACGGGCAAGGGTTGCGGCACCGAACTGCTGCTGAAGGTCCCGCTGCGGACCGCTGCTTGAAAAATCGGTAGCCATTCGTTCGATCGCGTTCAAGGCGCCGGCCTGAGGGTCGATAGCTGCCCCGTAGTCAGCTGAAAAAGGGCAAACCTGTCGTGAGGCGGGGACGCAAAGCCAGAGGTCTCCTCGAGGGGAGACGGCTCAGCCGCCAGCTTGGTGAAAACCGAGTCCTTTTCTCATGCCTACGGAGGTTTTTGATGTCAACTGCATTTCCCAAGCGCCGCCTGACGCTTACGCTGCTGGCGACGGCCTTGGCCACGTGTAGCTTCGGCCTTTATTCGGCAAGCGCGCAGGCCGCCTGTTCCTACCCGGACGCCGCGCAGGTCTTCTCGCCCTATAAAGACAGCGGCTGGTACCAGCTGGCGCCCGACGGGGGCCTCGCAGAAGGGGGCAACGGGTGGACGCTCCAAGGCGGAGCGGAACTCGTCGCCGACCCCACCGCGCGGAACCACGAAGGCGAACAGGAGGAAACCGCCCTGCGCCTGTCCTACGGCTCCTCGGCGACCAGCCCGCCCGTTTGCGTCGATCCCACCACGCCCAGCTTCCGCTTCATGATGCGGAACATCGGCGACGGCGGCGGGAAAATCCGGGTCACGGTGACCTACGAAAACACCGTCAAAGTGACCAAGGCCGTGAACACGGACGTCCATTCCGACAAGAACGAATGGCTGCCATCGCCCCCTGTCAAGCTCGACACCGGGGACGAACCGGAAAGGGCCGCTCGAATCACCTTCAGCGCGAAGGACCAGAAGAGCACCTACCTGGTCGACGACCTCTACATCGATCCGTTCGCGAGGCACTAACGCGGATCACCGAGTCGTAGGCCTGAGGATCTGCCCCAGGCGGACGGGAGTCCGCCTGGGGCATCACCTCCACCAGGCGTCGAGAACCCGACGCCAGTTGCGCCAGCAGATCGCCTCCAGCTCGTCCTCGCCGAAGCCCGCTTCACGAAGGGCCTCGAGCAGCTTCGGGAGGCCCGCGACGTCGCCGAGCTCCGCCGGGACCGTGGCGCCGTCGAAGTCGGAGCCCAGGGCGACATGCCGCGGGCCGATCCGCTCGGCGACGTAGCGGGCGTGCTCGGCGATCTGGGCCAACGGCGTCTCGGGCGTGTCGGCGAAGTCCGGCCTCAGGAACACGGTTGCGAAGACGATGCCGACCAGGCCGTCGCTGCCGCCGATCGCGTCGAGCTGCTCGTCGGTGAGATTGCGCGAGGCGGCGCAGAGCGCATGGGCGCCTGAGTGGCTTGCCACCAGAGGCCCCGCTTCCAGTCGCGCCGTGTCCCAGAAACCTGCCTCATTCATGTGGCTGAGGTCGACGAGGATGCCAAGCTGGGCGCAGCGAGAGACGAGGGCCTTGCCGGCGTCGGTCAGCCCCGGGCCGGTGTCGGGGCTCGAGGGGAAGGCGAAGGGCACTCCATCGGCAAACGCGTTCGCCCGGCTCCAGACCGGCCCCAGCGACCTCAGGCCGGCTGCATACCACTGATCGAGCGCCTCCAGCTCCGGGTCGATCGCCTCGGCTCCCTCGAGGTGGAGAACGGCGACCGGGGGAGAGGAGGGATCGTCGTGAGCGGCGTCGACGTCTCCGATCGCCCGTCCCAGTCGCACCTGCCGCTCTTGCTCGAGGCGCAGCAGCCGACCTGCCGCCGCGGTCGCGTGCGCGGCGGCGGTGCCGTGACCCACCGGTGACGGCGTGAAGACGGCGAAGATCCCGCCCCGCATCCCGCCCTCCCGCATCCGCGGCAGGTCGAGGTGGCCGCCCTCCCGTCCCGTCCCGAGATCTGCGTGGTCCTCGCGCGTCAGCGCGTCGTTGTGGCCGTCGAAGACAGGGAGCGGCATGCGGGCAAGGTAGTCGCTCCGGCCTCCCCGCTTGCGCTGGCTGCGCCGCGGGTGGAGACTGCGTCCCGTGCCGAGCAGCATGATCGAGATGGGCGACGCCGAGCCCGAGGGGAAGGCCGCGCGCCGGGCGGCGCCGCGCTCCGGCCACGCCGAGTGGGAGCTGGCCTCTCGCGATCCTTCGCCGATCCTCGCCCGCCAGGACGAGAGCCGCCTCCCCGAGCTGGTGCCGCTTCGCTACGAGCGCATGCTCGCCTCTCCGTTCGCCTTCTTCCGCGGCGCCGCGGCGGTCATGGCGGCGGATTTGGCGACGACCCCCAGCGCCGGGCTGGAAGCTCAGCTCTGCGGCGACGCCCACCTCTCGAACTTCGGGATCTTCGCCGCTCCGGACCGCCGGCTCGTCTTCGACTGCAACGACTTCGACGAGACCTGCCGGGGGCCTTTCGAGTGGGACGTCAAACGCCTAGCCGCCAGCGTCGCGATCGCGGGCAGGGAGCGGGGCTTCACGGCGAAGGAGCGGGGGCAGGCGGTGCGCCGCGTGGTCGGCTCGTACCGCAACTCGATGCGACGGTTCGCGGCGATGCGGAACATCGACGTCTGGTACTCCCGGCTCGACGTCGAGCCGGTATTGGAGGTCCTGCGCTCGCAGGTCGACGAGCGCCGCCTGCGCCGAGTCGAGCGGGGCCTCGCGAAGGCTCGCGGGAAGGAAAGCCTGAGGGCTCTGAGGAAGCTGACGCGCGAAGACGATGGTGAGCTTCGCATCGTCAGCGACCCGCCGCTGATCACCCCGGTGGAGGAGCTGGCCGATGCGACCGAGGCGGAGGCCCAGCTGCGCCTGGTGCTCGATGCCTACCGTGAATCGCTGACCAACGACCGGCGCCACCTGGCTGGCACCTACCGCTACATCCATGCGGCCCGCAAGGTGGTCGGGGTGGGCAGCGTCGGCACCCGCGCCTGGATCGTGCTGTTGCTGGGCAAGGACGCGAGGGACCCGCTCTTCCTCCAGGCGAAGGAAGCGGGGGAGTCGGTGCTCGAGCCCTTCGCCGGCAAGAGCCCCTACCGCAACCACGGCCGCCGGGTGGTCGAGGGACAGCGGCTGATGCAGGCGGCAAGCGATGTCTTCCTCGGCTGGGTCGCGACCAGGGGCCTCGACGACGAGCGCCGCTGCTTCTACGCGCGCCAGCTCTGGGACGGGAAGGGCTCGGCGGAAGTCGAGGGCATGTCTCCGCGCGGCCTCACCATCTACGCCGCGCTCTGCGGAGATGCCCTGGCCCGCGCCCACGCCCGCTCCGGCGAGCGCATCGCGATCGCCTCCTACCTGGGCAGCGGCGAGGCCTTCGACAAGGCGCTCGCCCGCTTCGCCGAGGCCTATGCAGACCAGAACGAACGGGACTTCGAGAAGGTAAAGCAGTCCGCCCGGGCAGGGCCCCAGGGATGAGCCTGGCGACGATTCGGCGGGGCCTCCTCGTCCTCCTGCTTGATGCCGTGATCCTCCTCTTGCTGTCCGAGCTGCTGGACGGCTTCGTCCTCGACGGGCCTGCGACCGCGCTTGGCGCAGCCGCCGTGGTCGGCCTGCTCAACGCGCTTGCCTGGCCAGTGCTCGCCCGCCTCGCACTGCCACTCACGGTGATGACGCTGGGGGTGGCGGCGCTCGTCCTCAACGGCGTCCTCGTCACCTTCGCGATCGACCTCCTGCCGCGGGCCGAAGTCGCCACCGTGCTGGACGGGATCGTGATCTCGATCGTCGTCGCCGCTCTCACCGCCGCCGTCTACTCGCTGCTGGCAATCGACGAGGACGACGCCTGGCACCGCAACGTCGTCCGCCGCCAGGCGCGCCTTCGCGGGCAGCTGGTCGAGAGCGACACCCCCGGGGTGCTCTTTCTCGAGATCGACGGCCTCGCCCATGACGTCCTGATGCGGGCGCTGCAGGACGGCAGCGCTCCGCACCTAGCCTCCTGGGTGCGCGGCGGCTCGCACCGGTTGCGCTGCTGGGAAACCGACTGGTCATCGCAGACCGGCGCCTGCCAGGCCGGCCTCCTCCACGGCGACAACGACGACATGCCGGCCTTTCGCTGGTGGGAGAAGGAGCGGGGCGCCGCGATCGTCACCAACCATCCACGCGACGCCGAAGAGATCGAGCGGCGCCACTCCGATGGGCGCGGGCTCCTCCACGCCGACGGCGCCAGCCGGGCCAACATCCTCTCCGGCGACGCGCCGCACTCGATGCTGACGATGAGCACGGCGCTGCGCCGGCGGCGGCCGATCGGCAAGGACTACGCCGCCTACTTCGCCCGCCCCTACGCCGCGGCGCGCACGCTCGTCCTCTCGCTCGCCGAGATCGGCCGCGAGCGGCGGGCGGCGCGCAGCCAGGTCCGCGACGACGTGCGGCCGCGCATCCACCGCAGCCGCAGCTATGTCTTCGCCCGCGCCTGGGGGACGGTGGTCCAGCGGGACCTTCAGGTCGCGACCGTGATCGGAGACGTCCTCAGCGGGCGCCCCGTCATCTACACGACCTTCCTCGCCTACGACGAGGTTGCCCACCACTCCGGCATCGAGCGCCACGACGCGCTCGCCGTGCTCCGCGATCTCGACCGTCAGATCGCCCGGATCGCCCGTGCCTGCGAGGACGCGCCCCGCCCGTACCGGTTGGTGGTGCTCTCCGACCACGGCCAGTCACAGGGGGAAACCTTCCGCGATCGCTACGGCCAGACGCTCGAGGAGCTGGTGCGCGAGGCGTGCGAGGCCGACAGCGTGGTCGCCTCCGAAGCAGGGGACGACGACGCCCTCTCCTACCTCAGCGCCGGCCTCACCGAGGTGGCGCGGGACGACACCGTCGCCGCCCGCACCGTCAGGGCCGCCACCCGCGAGCGGCGCGCCGACGGCGCCGTCGCCCTTGACCCAGACTCTCGCCGCGAGGTCGAGGAGACGCACAAGGGAGAGCTGCCGGAGCTCTCGGTGATGGCCTCGGGCTGCCTCGGCCTGATCAGCTTCCCGCGCGAGCCGGGGCGCCTGACCCTGGAGCGGGTCGAGGCGCTCTACCCGCGCCTGATCCCGGCCCTGCGCGAGCACCCGGGCATCGGCTTCCTGCTGGTCCGCTCCGAGCGGGACGGGCCGCTGGCGATCGGCGCCCATGGCACCCGCTTCCTCGGCGACGACCGGATCGAGGGGGAGGACCCGCTGGCGCCGTTCGGCCCCAATGCCGCCGACCATCTGCGCCGAACCGACGGCTTCCCCCACTGCGCCGACCTGATGCTCAACAGCACCTACTGGTCCGAGTTTGGCGAGGTCGCCGCCTTCGAGGAGCTGGTCGGCTCGCACGGGGGCATGGGCGGGCCCCAGAGCTTCCCGTTCGTGCTCCACCCCGCCGAGCTGGAGTGGCCGGCGGAGGAGGTCGTCGGCGCCGAGCGGGTGCACCGGATCTTCCGCGGCTGGCTGGCCGGTCTGGGGCAGACGGCCTACGCCAGCGAGGTCGATTCCCCCGGCGAGAGGACCCGGGTGGCGACGTGAGGAGCCAGCTCGCGCAGCCGCTCGGCGAACTCTCTGCCGGGGAGGCGCAGCGGACGGCCCCTGAAGCGGTCGAGGCCGAGAGGGTAGAGCGTGCCCCAGTGGATCGGCACCGCCAGCCGCGGCGAGATCGCGGCCGCCGCGCGAGCCGCGCCGGCGGGATCGAGATGGCCGGCTCCGAGGTTCGGCCCCCAGCCCCAGACCGGCAGCAGAGCCAGGTCGAGCGCGGGATCGAGGTCGCGCATCCCCTCGAAGTAATCGGTGTCGCCGGCGAAGTAGACGCGGCGATTGCCCCGAGCGAGGAAGCCGATCGCCCCTGCCTCCCTCGCGAACCGGCGCCGGCCCCCATCATGGTGAGCCTCCACGGCGCTCACGGTCAGCCGCCCGACCCGGCTGGCCTCCCCCGGCGCCAGCTCAGTGACATGGCGGAAGCCGCGTCGTCCGAAGAACTCCCGCGAGCCCGGCGGCACCAGCAATGGCACCCCGCGGCCGAGCCGGCGAAGCGAGCCGAGGTCGGCGTGGTCGCGGTGCAGGTGGGAGATCAGCACGGCGTCGAGCTTCTCGACGGTCGCGGGGCCCGGCGCGGGGCCGTGGCGCACCAGCGGCCCGATCCGGTTACGCAGGAAGGGATCGGTCAGCAGGCGGGTGCCGTCGACGTCGATCAGCACGGTGCCGTGTCCGACATAGGTGATGGTGTCTGAGGTGCCCATGCGTCGAGTATGGAAGCGTTCCACCGAAGACGAGATCGTCGAGATCGAGCCCGGCGCCCTGAGCGGGATCTTCACCTCGCCGCAATGGCTGCGGGACCTTGGCTTCTCCGCCTGGCTCCTGGTCGGCGTCGGCGCCGCCCTGGTGGGGTTGATCTGGCTGCTGTCCCTGACCCAGACGATCGTGATGCCGGTGATCACCGCGGCGATCATCGCCGCGGTGGCCTCGCCGCTGGTCGACTGGCTCCACCGTCACCGCCTGCCGCGAGGGATCGGCGCCGCCCTCGCTCTGCTCGCGATCATCGCGCTCGCCTTCGGCGTCGGCCTGATCGTCCTCACCGGGATCTCGAGCCAGGCCGACAGCCTCTCCGCGCGTCTCCAGGAAGGAGCAAGCCAGCTGGAGTCCTGGGCCAGGGACCTTGGCGTGAAGGCGCCGACGGCGGCCGACGCCAACTCGGAGGCGAGCTCCTCGATCAGCGCCGCCTTTCAGGCGCTCACCCAGGGGCTGCTCGGCAGCATCGACCGGCTCGCCTCCCTCGCGGTCTTTCTCTCCTTCACCGCCCTCAGCCTCTTCTTTCTGCTCAAGGACGGCCCGACGATCGGCCGCTTCGTCGAGCGCCACCTCGGGGTGCCGCCCCCGGTCGCCCATTCGATGCTCGGGCGGCTCGCCGGGAGCATGCGCGGGTACTTCCTCGGGGTCACGATCGTCGCGGCCTGGAGCGCGCTGATCGTCGGCGTGGGCGCGCTCCTGCTCGGCGTCCCCCTGGCCGGAACGATCGCCGTCGTCACCTTCCTCGGTGGCTACGTCCCCTACATCGGCGCCTGGACGGCCGGGATCTTCGCCGTCCTCATCGCGCTAGGCGGGTCGGGCACCGAGACGGCCGCGGCCCTGGCCGTGATCGTCCTCCTGGCGAACGGCGTGCTCCAGCAGCTCGTCCAGCCGATCGCTTACGGAGCGGCGCTGCGTCTGCATCCGCTGGCCGTGCTGATCGCGACGATCGCCGGGGGTTGCCTGTTCGGGACCGTAGGGCTGGTTCTGGCGGCGCCGCTCCTCTCGGCCGCGGTGAGGATCTCCGCCGATCTCGCCGCGGCCGCAGAAAGCGATGGGCAAGCCTGAATGCGCCCCACAACAGAAAACGCCCCGCCGGGGAGGCGGGGCGCTTCTGGGGTTACTACAGGGAGGAGAGATATTTATCTCTATATATGTGGATCCGTGGGAGGTAGGTGAGCCCGGTTTGTGTCGAGTGCGTCGCTGTGGGAAGCAGCGAGGCGATATATCGACGCGGGGTTCAACCAAGAAGTCTTTGTCGTGATCCTTTAGTCGGTTTCCTCTTGCGAATCCTTGAACAGCGTACGAACGTATGTGCGACTTGTGTGTGAGTGGGGTCACAGACCCCCTGCATCTCACGGATTCTCCGGCTTCTTGCTACCCGATTTGATCTAGAAAAGCGGATTGCGCGGGAGAAGTTGTCAACGAAATGTTGCAACTCCGTCTCAGCCGCGGCTAAATCTCGCTCCTTGCTAGGGGTCGCTGTAGCTTTCGAACCGTGAAGAAGTCCCGGATAGACGCTGTTTTGGCCGATCGAGGCCTCTTCCCGTCCCGCTCCGCCGCCGCCGGCGCGGTCCGGGCTGGAGAAGTCAGGGTGGGCCAGGATGGTCCGGTGGCGCTGCGGCCGAGCCAGCTGGTCGAGCCCGATGCGGACCTGATCGTCGACGCGGGCCCGCGCTACGCGTCCCGGGGCGGGGTCAAGCTCGAGAACGCGCTGGAGGCGCTCGGGATCGACGTTTCCGAGCGCGATTGCCTCGACGTGGGCGCCTCTGCCGGCGGCTTCACCGACTGCCTGCTGCAGCGAGGCGCGAGGCGGGTGATCGCCGCCGACGTCGCCTATGGCCAGCTGGACGCGCGCCTGCGCGAAGACCCGCGGGTCTACGTGATCGAGCGGCTCAACGCGAGGGCGATGGAACCGGGGGAACTGCCCTTCGTGCCGACCCTGGCGACGATCGACGTCTCCTTCATCTCTCTGACCAAGGTGATGCCGCCTGTCGCCCGCTGTCTCGCCCCCGGCGGTGAGATGCTGGCGATGGTGAAGCCGCAGTTCGAGCTGGGGAGGAGCCGCGTCGGCCGTGGCGTCGTTCGCGATTCTGCCGATCGGCAGGAGGCGATCCTCAAGGTCGCCGAGGAGGCGGCGGCGCTGGACCTGTCGGTCCGTGGCATCGCCTCCTCGGGGCTGCCCGGCCCCAAGGGCAACCGGGAGACCTTCGTCTGGTGCGGCGGGGAAGGCCCGCAGGTCGACGATCTCGAGGCGGCCGTCGCCGCCGCGGTGGAGGTGGACGCGTGAAGACCGCGGCGCTGATCACCCACTCGCACCCGCCCGCGGCCTCAGAAGCGGTCGCGGTCGCGGCCGAAGTCGCCCACGAGCTCGGTTGGCGGCTCGCCGCCAGCGAGAAGGAGCTGGAAAAGCACGGCGCCGCCGGCGAGGGGGTCGACGTCACCGCCGAACACACGCTCCCCGAGATCTGCCTCGTGCTTGGCGGCGACGGCTCGATCCTGCACGCGCTGCGCCGCTACGCCCGCACCGATGTCCCCGTCTTCGGCGTCAACTTCGGCACCGTCGGCTTCCTTGCCGCGGTCGACCGGGGGGATGCCCGCGAGGGCATCCGCCGGGCTCTGCAGGGGGAGTTCGAGACGATCCAGTTGCCTGGGCTCGAGGTCGTCTGCGACGAGGTCAGAGCGGTCGGCCTCAACGACATCACGCTGGCGCGCCGACCCCACGACCGGGTCGCCGAGCTCAGCTACCGGATTGCCGGCAGGGAGGTCGGCCATGTCCGTTGCGACGGCCTCGTCGCCGCCACCCCGGTCGGCTCGACCGGCTACAACCTCGCCAACCAGGGGCCGATCCTGGCCTGGGGGGTGAAGGGATACGTGGTCAGCTACATCGCCCCCCACTCTCTGACCGCCCGCGCTCTCGTCGTCGCCCCCGGGGACGTGCTCCACATCCAGAACGCTCCGGAGCGCGAGCCGGTCGAGGTCGCGGTTGACGGCGGCAGAGTCGCCGACCTCGCGCCGGGAGATGAGCTCGAGGTCCGCTTCCTCGACTCGGTCAGCCACCTCGCGCAGCTCCCTGGCACGAGCTTTTACCAACGCATAAGAGACAAGTTCGGCCACCTCGCCGTCTGAGCGGCGCATCTCGGCGTCCTCAGTCGCTCGCGTGCAGAGCAAGCACGCCACGCTCCCTGCGTCCTTGATCTGCTTGCTCAGCCGACGAGGTGGGTTGGCTAGGGTGGCCGGCCATGGAGCGCAAGTGGTGGACCCTGCTTCTCGTCTCGGTGGCGACGTTCATGCTGCTGCTCGACGTCACGATCGTCAACGTCGCCCTGCCGGACATCCAGCGCGAACTGAACGCCAGCCTTTCCAGCCTGCAGTGGGTCGTCGACGCCTACTCGCTGATGCTGGCGGCGTTCCTGTTGACCGCAGGCTCGCTTGGCGACCGCCTTGGCCGCAGGCGCGTGTTCACGATCGGCTTCGGCATCTTCACCCTCGCCTCCTTCCTCTGCGGCATCTCCGAGGACCCGACGCTGCTGAACCTGGCCCGCGGGCTTCAAGGGATAGGCGGCGCGGGGATGTTCGCCACCTCGCTGGCCCTGATCGGGCAGGAGTTCCACGGTAAGGACCGCGCGACCGCCTTCGGAGTCTGGGGCGCCACGGTCGGCGGCGCGGTCGCGGTCGGGCCGCTGATCGGCGGTGTCATCACCGAGAACTTCGGTTGGGAGTGGATTTTCTTCGTCAACGTGCCAATCGGGATCGGGGCGATGGTGCTGACCGAGCGCAAAATCGTCAACGTCTTCGCCCAAGACCCGGAGCCGATCGACGTCCCCGGGCTGGTCACCTTCTCGGCCGCTCTCTTCCTGCTGATCTTCGGCCTGATCCGGGGCAACCCGGAGGGCTGGGGCAGCCCGCTGATCCTCTGCTGCCTGGTCGGCGCCGCCGTGCTGCTCGCGGCCTTCATCGCGATCGAGCGGCGCAGCGACCACCCGATGCTCGACCTGAAGCTCTTCCGCAAGGCGGCCTTCAACGGCGTCTCGGCCGTGGCCTTCGCGCTCTCGGCTGGGATGTTCGCGATGTTCCTCTACCTCACCATCTACATGCAGGGAGTGCTCGACTTCTCGCCGCTCGAGGCCGGCCTGCGCTTCCTGCCCCTGACCGTGCTCGGCTTCATCGTCGCGCCGATCTCCGGCTCGCTTTCACACCGGGTGCCGATCCGAATCCTGCTCGGCTGCGGGCTGACCCTGGTCGGGATCGGCCTGCTGCTGATGCACGGCCTCAGCCCGGATTCGAAGTGGACCGCGTTGCTGGTGGGGTTCGTGATCGCCGGGATCGGCATCGGCACGACCAACCCCGGGATCGGGCAGGCGGCGATCGCGGTGGTCCCGGTGGAGAAATCCGGGATGGGCTCGGGGATCAACACGACCTTCCGCCAGGTTGGGATCGCCACCGGGGTCGCCGGTCTTGGCGCCGTCTTCCAGGGCCAGGTCAATTCGAAGCTGGCTGACGAACTTCCAGAAGTTCCTGCGGGTCTCGGTGAAGCTGTTGCCTCGAGCGGGTCTCGTGGAGCCGCCGAAATGGGCTTTCACGGTGGGGCTGTGCACGCCGCCGATGTCGCCTTCGTCAGCGCGATGAACGAGATCCTCGTAATCGGGGCGATCATCTGCTTCGTCGGCGCCGTTCTCGGGTTTCTCTTGGTCAGATCCGAGGATTTCGTGCAGCCGACCGCGGGCTAGCTCCAGCCTGATCGCGGGCGTGATCGCCGCCCCTGTCGCTTAGTTAGCCGGAATCTGCGGCAAACCTCCGCAAGTCGATCCGCCCCCGTTGCTACACAGATTCCATGCTGCGTGAGCTGCGAATCGAGAACCTGCTCCTGATCGAGCGCGCCGAGCTGCGGCTGGGCGAGGGCTTGAACGCGATCACGGGCGAGACGGGGGCAGGGAAGACGGTCCTCGCCCACTCGCTCGACCTGCTGATGGGCGGCAAGGCGAAAGCGCAGATCGTCCGGGCCGGCGCGGCGGAGGCCTGGGTCGAGGGGGTCTTCGAGCTGCCGGCAGGGTTGACGGAGGAGCCGGAGTTCGCTGAGCTCGCGGAGCGGCTGCCGGAGGGGGCCGAGGAGGTGGTGCTGGGACGGCGGGTTTCGGCGAGCGGCCGGACCAGCGCCTTCGTCGCCGGCCGCGCCGCCACGGCTGCCGATCTGAAGCTGCTCGGCGGGCGCCTGCTCGCCTTCTTCGGTCAGCACGAGCACCGCCGCCTGACGATTTCCTCCTCGCAGCTGGAGATCCTCGACGGCTTCGCCGGGAGCGAGCACCTCGAGTTGAGGCGCGAATACCGGGAGGCGCACCGGGAGGCCGGTCGGCTGGAGGCCGAGCTGGCGGAGCTGCGGGAGCGGGAGGGCTCGCGGGAGCGAGATCTCGATCTCTACCGCTACGAGCTCTCGGAGATCGAGGCGGTGGCGCCGGTCCCCGAGGAGCGCGAGGAGATGGCGGCCCAACGGGAGCGGCTGCGACACGCGGAGGGACTGCGCGAAGCCGCCGCCGCCGCGCACTCGGGGCTCGCGGGAGCCGAGGAAGACGGTGGCGCGATCACCGCGCTGGCCCAGGCCGAAGCGGCGCTGCGGGGGGCGGCGGGTCTCGATTCCTCTCTCGACCGGCTGGGCGAGCGGATTGCCGCGCTGGGCGTCGAGCTCGGCGACGTCGCCTCCGAGCTCCGCGACCACGCCGAGGGCATCGCGGCTGATCCGGAAGCGCTGCTGGCGATCGAGGAGCGCCTGGAGGCGATCGACCGGCTCGAGCGCAAGCACGGCGGCAGCGTCGAGTCGGTCCTGGCCCACGCCGAGCGCTGCCGCGAGGAGATCGCCCGGCTGGAGGGCGCCGAGGGGCGCTCCGCCGCGGCCGAGGCGGCGTTGGCCGCGGCCGAGGCGCGACGGGCGGAGCTGGGGAAGAAGCTGAGCGCTGGCCGGGAAGCGGCAGCGGCGCCGTTGCAGGAGCAGGTCGCCGCGGAGCTCGACCAGCTCTCGATGGCGGGCGCGACCCTCCAGGTCTTGCTCGAGCCGCACCCCGACGGCTACGGCGCTTCCGGCCGCGAGACGGTGGAGCTGCGGGTGGCCACCAATCCGGGCATCGCGCCGGCGCCGCTGCGGGACGCTGCCTCCGGCGGCGAGCTCTCGCGGGTGATGCTGGCGCTGAGTGGCTTGGGGCAGGCTGCGAGCGCTGAGACGATGGTCTTCGACGAGATCGACGCCGGCATCGGCGGCAACACGGCGCGCGTCGTCGGTGAGCGACTGCGGGCGCTGGGCCGTTCGCGCCAGGTGATCTGCATCACCCACCTGCCGCAGGTAGCCTCGCTCGCGGACACGCACTTCCGCCTCGAAAAGGCAGTTGCGGGAGAGCAGGCGATCGCCAGCGTCGAGCGTCTGGATGGCGAGGGTGTGGTCGAGGAGATCCGGCGCATGCTCGGTGGCGCCGGCTCCGACCGAGCGGCGACCCAACATGCTCGCGAGCTCCTGAAAGCCGCCTGACCGCCCCTTGCCGCCCTGCTCCCGCTTCGCCTAGTCTGAGCTGGTGGCCACCGCCTCCCGTCGCCGCCTTCCTGCCCTGCTCGGGCGCAGGAACGGTGCGCGAGCGGACTTGGCCGTCGAGGGAACGGCGCGATTGGGCGAGCGCACGAAGCACCTCGTCAAGCGCCTGCGGCCGGGCGAGATCGCGGTCATCGACCACGCCGACATCGACCGGATCGCCGCCGAGGAGCTGATCGAAGCAGGCGTGGTCGCGGTCCTGAACGCCGCGCCTTCCTCCTCGGGTCGCTATCCGAACGCGGGCCCGCTGATGCTCGCCCGCGCGGGAATCGCCCTCCTCGACGCCCCCGACGCGAAGCTCTTCGACCTGCTCAAGGACGGGGACCGGGTGCGGATCTCCGGCGGCGCGATCTACGTCGCCGACGAGGAGATCGCCCAGGGTCGCCGGCTTCGGGTCGCCGAGCTCGAGCGCGAGATGCAGGAGCACCGGCAGCGGATCGACGAGGCGCTGGGAGAATTTGCCGAGAACACGGTCGCCCACGTCCGCGAAGAGACCGACCTGCTGACCGGCAACATCGCCTTCCCGCCGACCCGCGCCAGCTTCCGGGACCGCCATGTGCTGATCGTCGTTCGCGGCGACCGCCACCGGCGCGACCTGAAAGCGCTGCGCGCCTACATCCGCGACGTGCGGCCGCTGATCGTCGCTGTCGACGGCGGCGCCGACGGCGTGCTGGAGGCCGGGTTGAAGCCCGACATGATCCTCGGTGACATGGACTCGGCCAGCGACGCGGCGCTGCGCTGCGGCGCCGAGCTGATCGTCCACGCCTACCCGGACGGCCGGGCGCCGGGGCGAGAGCGACTGAGCGAAGCGGGCCTCGAGCACCAGGTGATCCCGGCGGCGGGGACCAGCGAGGACGTCGCGATGCTGATGGCCTACGAGAAGGGGGCGACGCTGATCGTCAGCGTCGGCGCCCACTTCAACCTGGTCGAGTTCCTCGATCGCAAGCGGGGCGGCATGTCCTCGACCTTCCTCACCCGGCTGCGGATCGGCGAGCGCCTGGTCGACGCCAAGGGGGTGAGCCGGCTTTACAACCCGAGCTCGGCGCTGGCGCCGCTGGCGTTCTTCGCCGTCGCCTTCCTGGTCCTGCTGACGATCCTCGTCATCACCTCGCCCGCGCTCAACGACGTCTGGGAACTGGTCTGGCTGAAGATCCGAATATGGCTGGGCATTTAGGTGATCGCCTAGCCGGTTAGCCTTCGCAGCCCGATGGGGTACTCCGCCCGCTACCACACCGCCTCGCTGATCGCCGTTTTCCTCGCGCTCGCGATCGGGATCCTGATCGGCGCTGAGTTCGGCGGCGACACGCTCACCAACACCCGCAGGGACCTCGAGCACAGCCTGGTCGGCAATCTCCAGGACGCGCGCTCGCGGGCCGACGAACTGAGCGCCGAACTGAACCGCTCGAACGAATTTGGCGAACGGGTCTACCCGGTGTTGACGCGGGATCGGTTGCAGGGGAGACGGCTGGCGATCGTCGCCTTGGGCGGCCTGCCCACCGACCTCACCGGCGATGTCGAGGACGCGCTGGGGCCCACCGGGGCGAAACTGGTCGGGGTGGGGGTGGTGCGCGAGCCCGTCGACGTCAACGGGCTCGCCGGCGATCTGGCGCAGACGCGCTTCGCCGACCTGCGGACGAGCTCCGACGCGCTGACCGAGCTGGGGACCGGGCTGGGGCGGCAGCTAGTCGTCGGCGGCTCCCTCCCCGAAGTGGTGCGCGGCCAGCTCTTCTCCCGGGCGAGCGGTTCGTTCGGGGCCCTCGACGGGGTGATCGTCGTCCGCGACCAGCCCGAAGACATGGGCCCGGCGCAGCGCTCGCGGGCTAACCAGCTCGAGTCGGCGCTGATGAGCGGGATCACCGCCACCCGGGTCCCGGCGGTGGGGATCGAGGCGACGGCGACGGAACCCTCGTCGATCGCCTTCTTCCAGGCCAACGATCTCTCCAGCGTCGACGACGTCGACCTCACCGCCGGGCAGCTGGCGTTCGTCTTCGCGATGCTCGGCGCCGAGGGAAGCTTCGGGATCAAGGGGAGCGCCGACCGGCTGCTGCCCGACCTGCTGACCGAGGGCAAATAGCGCCGATGCACTGGGTCGGCTTCCCGCTGGCGATTGCGATCTCCCTGTTCCTCGTCCCGGCCGGGGCGCGTGGCTTGCGCGACGCGGGGCTGATCCGGGAGAACTACCGGGGCGCGCAGCTTTCCTTCCCGCTGGGGGCGGTGCTGGCGACGGCGGCGCTGGTGGCCCTGGCGCCGCTCGCCTTCCTCAACGATCGCGGCGATCTCGATCTGCTCGAGCCGGGGCTGCGGCAGTGGCTGCCCTACCTGCTCGGGATCGCCTTCCTCGGCTTCCTCGACGACTCCCTCGGGCGAGGCGAGGCGCTGGCGACGCCGCGGGGGTGGCGCGGGCACTGGGGCGCGCTGCGTGGCGGCTCGCTCTCGACCGGCGCGATCAAGGCGATCGGGGCGCTAGCGCTCGCCGCCTACGTCGTCTCCGGGCGCGGGCTCGAATCCTGGCGCTACCTCGCCGATGTCGTCCTGCTGATCCTCACCACCAACCTCTTCAACCTGCTCGACCTGCGGCCGGGGCGGGCGGAGAAGGCGCTGGCGCTGCTTGCCGTCGGCCTCTGCCTCGGCGCCTGGACCTTCCAACCGCTCGAACTCCTCGGGATCTTCGCCGGCCCGGTGCTGGTCGGAGCTTGGCTGACGCTGGGGGAGCGGGCGATGCTGGGGGACACCGGCTCCAACCTGATCGGGGCGGTCGCGGGGGTGTGGCTGCTGACCGTCCTCAGCGCGGATGCGCGGCTGGCGGCGCTGGCGATCGTCCTGGCGCTGACGATCTACGGAGAGATTCGCTCAATTTCCGCAACCATCGATTCGGTTCCGCCACTGCGCTGGCTAGACTCGCTCGGCAGAGCATGACTCCATCCAACAAAGGCGACACCCGGTTCATCTTCGTCACCGGCGGTGTCGTTTCGGCTCTCGGCAAGGGCATTACCGCGGCGGCGATCGGCCGCCTCCTCGTCTCCCGCGGTTACCGGGTCCAGCTGCAGAAGTTCGACCCCTACATCAACGTCGACCCGGGGACGATGAGCCCGTTCCAGCACGGCGAGGTCTTCGTCACCGAGGACGGGGCGGAGACCGACCTCGACCTCGGTCACTACGAGCGATTCACCGACGAGAACGCGACGCGGGCCTCGAACGTCACCGCCGGCGCGGTTTACAACTCGGTGATCAAGCGCGAGCGCCGCGGCGACTACCTCGGCGCCACCGTGCAGGTGATCCCGCACATCACCAACGAGATCAAGCAGAAAATCCTCATCGTCGCCGAGTCGCAGTCGGTCGACTTCGTCATCACCGAGATCGGTGGCACCGTCGGCGACATCGAGTCGCTGCCCTTCCTCGAGTCGATCCGCCAGCTCTACACCGACCTCGGGCCAAAACGGGCGATGTTCGTCCATCTGACGCTGGTCCCCTACGTCGGCCACGCCGGCGAACTGAAGACGAAGCCGACCCAGCATTCGGTCAACGAGCTGCGCCGGATCGGGATCCAGCCGCACGCGCTGGTCTGCCGCTCCGAAGGGCGCCTCGACCGCGAGATCCGCGGCAAGATCGCCCTTTTCGCCAGCCTGCCGGTCGACGCGGTGATCTCGGCCCACGACGTCGACAACATCTACAAGGTGCCGCTTGTTTTCCGCGCCGAAGGAGTCGACGACCTCGTCCTCGACCACTTCGGGATGGAGGCGCCCTCGCCCGACATGACCGAATGGGAAGAGATGGTGCGGCGCGCCGAGTCCGCCACCGACGAGGTGCGGATCGCCGTGGTCGGCAAGTACGTCCAGCTCGCCGACGCGTACAAGTCGGTGATCGAGGCGCTCGAGCACGGCGGCTTCCACCACGGCGTCAAGGTCGAAGTCGAGCTGGTCGACTCGGAGAACTTCGACCCCGAGAAGCTCGAGGGCTGCGACGGGATCCTCATCCCCGGCGGCTTTGGCGAGCGCGGCATCGAGGGCAAGATCGAGGCGGCGCGGATCGCCCGCGAGAAATCGATCCCCTATCTCGGGATCTGCCTCGGGATGCAGATCGCCGTAGTCGAGTTCGCCCGCCACGTCGCCGGCATGGATGGGGCCAACTCGGCCGAGTTCGACCCGGAGACCCCCTACCCGGTTGTCGACCTGCTGCCCGAGCAGAAGGAGGTTTCCGACATGGGCGGGACGATGCGCCTCGGGGCCGACCCGGTGAAACTACACGAGGGCACCCGAGCGCGCGAGATCTTCGGCGAGGCCGTGATCTACAAGCGCCACCGCCATCGCTACGAGGTCAACAATCAGCTGCGGCGACGGCTCGAAGACGAGGGGCTGGTCTGCGGCGGCACCTCACCCGACGAGCGCCTGGTCGAGATGATCGAGCTTCCCGATCACCCGTTCTTCGTCGCCTCCCAGTACCACCCGGAGTTCAACTCCCGCCCGAACCGGCCGGAGCCGCTCTTCCGCGAGTTCGTCGGGGCGGCAACGAGCCAGGCCGGCGAACGCCCCGCCGACGGCGGTGAGATCGAGGTCGTTGCGGAGATCGGCTCGGAGCCGAGCGTCGAGACCGACGACGTCGGCATTCGCCGCTCCGCCTGACCGTCCCGGTTACCCTTCTGCGCATGGAGGGGTCGCGATTGCGCCAGCGGTTCGTCCGCTACTGCGAGGTCCGCAGCCCGACCGGTGAGGAGCGGGAGTTCGCCGACACCCTCGCCGCCGAGCTTCGAGGGATGGGGCTGGAGGTGGCCGAGGACGGCGCCGCGGAGGCGGCGCAGGCAGGCGCTGGCAACCTGATGGCCCGCTCTGCGGGCACGGGCGACGATTGGTTGATGTTCTGCGCCCACATCGACACCGTTCCTCACAAGGGCCGGGTCGAGGTGGCCGACGACGAAGGCGTCTTCCGCAGCCGCGGCGACACGATCCTCGGCGCCGACAACAAGGCGGCGGTGGCGGTGTTCATGGAGCTGATCGACCGCCATGTCGAACGGCCGGCCCGGGTGGGGATCGAGCTGCTGCTGACCGTCGCCGAGGAGCAGGGGCTGCGGGGGGCGAAAGCGTTCGACGCCTCGCAGCTGCGCTCGCGAGCCGGCTTCGTCCTCGACCACGCGGGGCCGGTCGGCGAGGTGATCGTGGCGGCGCCGACGCAGCAGAAGATCCTCGCCGACTTCATCGGGGTCGAAGCGCACGCCGGCATCCGACCCGAGGACGGCAGCAACGCGATCGCGGCCGCGGCCGCGGCGATCTCGCGGATGGAGCTGGGGAGGCTCGACGATGAGACGACGGCGAACGTGGGGCTGATCGCCGGCGGCACCTCGGGGAACGTCATCCCGGGCCGCTGCGGGATCCACGCCGAGGCGCGCAGCCTCGCCACCGAGCGGGCGGCCGAGGTGGCCGGCATGATCGCCGACGCCTGCGCCTGGGGCGCGAGCGAGCACGGCTGCGACGTCGACGTGCGGATCGAAGAGCTCTTCCGCGGCTACAAGGTGGCGAAGGACTCGGCCGCGCTGGGCCTCGCCGAGGCGGGTCTGCGCGATGCTGGTCTCGAGCCCCAGCGTGTCGCGATCGGCGGCGGCAGCGACGCCAGCGTCTTCCGCCGCGACGGCTTCGACTGCGTGCTCCTCTCCAACGGCACCTCTGACGTCCACACCTCCGAGGAGCGGGTGCCGGCGAGCGCGCTCGACAAGATGCTCGAGGTCTGCGAGCGGATCGTCGCCGCGGCGGCCGAGTAGTGGGCGGACGCCTGGAGCTGCGCCGGGGTGTGGTCGCCTCCGCGGATCCGCTCGAAGTCGAGGTCGAAGGGGAGCGCCGGCGCGCCTGGGCTGACGAGGCGCTGCTGGGGGAGATGCGCGAAGGCGATGAGGTCGTTGTCAATATCGCCGCGCTCGACCTGGGCTTGGGCTCGGGCGGCTTCGACGTGGTCCACGTCAACCTCACCCGCGGCCTGCGGGGCGAAGGGGAGGGCGACGCCCACGTGATGAAGCTGAACTACACCTCGCTTCAGCACGCGGTCGCGCCGGCAGAGCGCTCAACGGGGCGGGTTATGGCTGGTGCTCCGACCAAAGTCGCCACGCTCCCGGTGGGCGTCCTCCCACTGCACGGGCACCTGGCGCCGGCCGCCTGGGCGGCGGCGCAGGCGGTGCCGGGACTGCGAATCGGCTACGCGCAGACGGGTGGCGGAGCGCTGCCGGGCTCGCTCTCGCGAGACGTGAAACAGCTGCGTGAGCGCGACCTCCTCGCCGGCCACATCACCGCCGCCCCGGCCTACGGCGGCGAGCAGGAGGCCCTCAGCGCCATCGGCGCCCTGGACGCCGCCGCCAACGCCCTCAGCTGGGACGCAGTCTTCCTCGGTCCCGGCCCGGGGATCATCGGCTCCGACACCGCCTACGGCCACGGCGGCATGACCGCCTTGGAGAACGCCCACGCCGCCCTCTCCCTTGGCCTCCCAACCCTGATCTCCCCACGCCTATCCAGCACCGACCCCCGTCCCCGCCACCAGGGTCTGAGCCACCACACCCAAACCGTCCTCCAGCTGCTCCTAGCCCCAGTCGAGGTGCCGATACCCGAGGGAGAGCCCGAGGTAGCAGCTGCTCTCGCGCCTTTCGATCACCACGTAGAGCAATTAGCTGTGGATCTTGAGGGTTACGCCGCAGCAGGCCTGCCGACCACCACGATGGGCCGCTCCCTCCAGGAAGACCGGCTGTTTTTCGCGGCAGCCCTGGCGGCTGGGCGCCTGCTCGCGGAGCGGGTAGCCGGACGGGGAGACCCTCCCCAGACACTCAACCTCGAGCCATAGCGAGAGGTGTCTGGGGAGGGTCTCCCCGTCCGGCCCCATCGCACAGTCTCTTGCGTCCCAAGGGATGCGCCAAAGCGAAGCGAACCCACCGTCATGGCAGTAGCGATCAAACCGCAGTCGCCGGGGACCGCGGCGAAACCCGGCGCCGACAAACGCTTCGAGTCCCTGCTCCTAGATTTCCTCTCCTATCTGGAGCTGGAGCGAGGCCTCTCCCGCAACACCCTCAACGCCTACCGCACCGACCTCCTCCAGTACGGCGAATACCTCTCAGCCCATGGCCGCGACGCGCTGCAGGCGAGCGCCGCCGACGTAGCCGACTTCCTCGCCGAGCTGGCAACGGGTGAGGGACGCCCCGCCTGCTCGGCGGCGACGATCCACCGCAAGGCCGCCTGCCTGCGCTCCTTCTACAAGCACCTGCGCCGCGACGAGCTGATCGGCGACGACCCGACGGCGGCGCTGAGCGCGCCGCGGCGCTCGAAGAAGCTGCCGCACGTCCTCAACTACTCCGAGGTGCAGAAGCTGCTGGCAGCGCCAAAGGGAAGCGAGCCGACGGCGCTGCGCGACCGCGCCCTGCTCGAGGTGATGTACGCATGCGGTCTGCGCGCCTCGGAGACGATCGGGCTCGAGCTTGGCGACGTGAACCTGCGCGAGGGCATCCTTCGCGCTCGCGGCAAGGGCTCGAAGGAGCGCCTGGTGCCGCTCGGCCGGCAGGCGATCGCGGCGATCAACGGCTACCTGCGTGGCGGCAGGCCGAAGCTGGTCGGCGAGCGCCAGGAGTCGCGCCTCTTCGTCAACTTCCGCGGCGGCCCGCTGACCCGCCAGGGCCTCTACAAGATCGTCCAACGCCACGCCCGCGACGCTGGCCTGGCGGGGAAGATGAGCCCGCACACCCTGCGCCACAGCTTCGCCACCCATCTCCTCGCCGGGGGCTGCGACCTGCGCGCCGTCCAGGAGATGCTTGGCCACGCTGACATCTCGACCACCCAGATGTACACCCACCTCTCGGGCGACCGCCTCAAGGAGGTCTACTTCTCGGCGCACCCTCGGGCCAGCGATTGACATGAAGTAGAACTCAGGGGATGCCCGAGCTGCCCGAGGTGGAGACCGTCGTCAGGCAGCTGGAGCCGGAGGTCGAAGGGCGCCGGATCGAGCGATTGGAGGTGCTGGATCCGCGCTGGTCGCGCCCGGTGCCGCCGGAACGGCTCGGCGAGGAGGTCAGCGGCGCGACGATCGAGCGGCTCGGCCGGCGCGGCAAGTACATCCTCATGCGCCTCGACGGCGAGCGGACGCTCGTCATGCACCTGCGGATGACCGGCAACCTGATCCTCCGCGAGGGCGAGGAGATGCTCGACCCCTCCGAGGGGCGCCGCCTCTACGAGAGCGAGCGCTCCACCGAGGAGCGGCACCTGCGCGCCCGCTTCGTCCTCGACGACGGCCGCGAGCTCTGGTTCACCGACCCGAGGCGTTTCGGCGAGGCGTTTTTGATCGACGACGCGCGGCTGGAAGAACGGTTCGCGAGGCTGGGGATCGAGCCCTTCGCGCCGGAGTTCACGGCTCAGGCCTTGGGAGAGATGGCCTCGGGACGGACGGCGCCCCTGAAGTCGTTCCTGTTGGACCAGTCAGGCGTCGCCGGCGTCGGCAACATCTACGCCGACGAGGCGCTCTTCCGCGCCGAGCTGCACCCGCTTTCTCCCGCCGGATCGATGAAGGGTGAGCACCTGGAGGCATTGCGCGACGCCGTCGTGGCGGCGCTGGAGGCGGGGATCGACGCGGGCGGGTCCTCGATCGACGACTACCGCGACGCCCGCGGCGAGAAGGGGACTATGCAGAACGAGTTCCTCGTCCACACCCGGGAGGGGGAGGAGTGCCCGCGCTGCGGCGGCACGATCGCCCGCATCATCGTCGGCGGCCGCTCGACCTACTTCTGCCCTGGCTGTCAGGTGAAACTGCGGAGACGTCCGAAGCGCCGGGCAAAATGAAAACGTGGCCGGAACTACGGTCAAGACTGAGGCGGTTGTGCTGCGCAGCATTCGCTATGGCGAGGCTGACCGCATCCTCCACCTCTACTCCAAGACCCGCGGGCGGATCGGGGCTATCGCCAAGGGGGCGCGCAAACCCCGATCTCGCTTCGGCGGGCGCTTGGAGCCGTTCTTCCGGCTCGATCTGATCCTCCACGAAGGCCGCGGCGACCTGATGACGGTGACCAGCGCCACCACCGTGGACGGCTACCCGCGGCTGCGCTCCTCGGGCGCCGCCCTCACCGCCGGCGCCCGCGCCTGCGACGCGATGCTGCGCCTGCTCGATTCGGCCGAGCCGAACCCACCCGCCTACAACCTCCTCTGCCGTTACCTGGCCTTGCTTGATGATCCGGCGGAGACGCGAGGGTCAGATCTCGAAACCGCTCTCTCCTTCCGGCTGAAGCTGGCCCTCACCGCCGGCTTTGCCCCCGAGCTCGCCTCCTGCGCCCGCTGCGGCGAGGCGGAGCACCTGGCCGGCTTTTCGGGGGCTGCAGGGGGCGTCGTGTGCGGCAGCTGTGAAGCGGGTTCTTTTCCGCTCGGCGAGGAGGCCCACCGGTTCATGGTCGAGGGATTCGCAAAGCCACTCAATGAGGCTCCAGAAGCTGAGTCATCCGCTTTGCGTCAAGTAGAGCGAGCTATCAGTGAAACGCTCGAGCACCACGCGCACGTACAGCTTCGCGCAGCGGCTTAGGCGACGAGGAGGGGGTCGGCGGACACTCCCCGCTTTTGTCCGCCGACCCCCTCCCCGTCGCCTGCGAGCGCAGCCGTATGATCGGCAAGTGCCCGCCACTGCCACCTTCGAGGACCGCATCAGCGCGATGGAGGAGGAGTTCCTCTCGCCGCAAGCGACCCGGTCCTACCCGGCCCAGCGGCAGCGGGAGGAGGCGGACAGCCCGCTGCGGACGCCTTTCCAGCGCGACCGCGACCGCATCGTCCACTCCAAGTCCTTCCGCCGCCTCAAGCACAAGACCCAGGTCTTCGTGGCGCCTGAGGGGGACCACTACCGGACCCGCCTCACCCACACGCTCGAGGCCTGCGGGATCGCCCGCACCGTGGCCCGCGCCCTGCGCCTCAACGAGGACCTGACCGAGGCGATCGGTCTCGGCCACGATCTCGGTCACCCGCCCTTCGGCCATGCCGGCGAGGAGACGCTCGACCAGGCGCTCCAAGACCGCTGCGGCGCGGGCTTCCGCCACAACGAGCACTCGCTGCGGGTGGTCGACGTGCTCGAGCGAGATGGCCAGGGCTTGAATCTCACCGAACAGGTGCGCGACGGGATCCTCAACCACACCGGCTCGCGCAAGCCAGCGACGCTGGAGGGGCAGATCGTCAAGCTGGTCGACCGCGTTGCCTACATCAACCACGACATCGATGACGCCCTGCGCGCCGGCATCCTGCGCCAGGAGGACCTGCCGGCGGAGGAGATCGAGCTGCTCGGGCCGACCGGCTCGCAGCGGATCGACACGCTCGTGCGCGACATCGTCGACCATTCCGAGGGCGAGGACGAGATCCGGCAGGGCCGCGAGGTTGGGCAGGCGATGCTGCGCCTGCGCAAGTTCATGTTCGACCGCGTCTACCTGGGGCCGGAGGCGCGCAGCGAGCACGAGCGCGTGCAGCGGACGATGCGGGGTCTCTTCGGGCATTACCTCGCCCATCCGGATGAGCTTCCCGCCTTGGACCCGGACGCCAGCGGCTGCCAGCGCGTCGCCGACTACATCGCTGGGATGACCGACCGCTTCTGCATCGCCAAGTTCACCGAGCTGACGGTGCCGGAAGAGTCAAGGTTCTGATGGCGCTGATCTCGAACGAGAGCCTGGAACGGGTCAAGGCGGCCGCCGACATCGTCGAGGTCGTCTCTGCTCACACCGACCTGCGGCGTCAGGGGGCCCGCTACGTCGGCCTCTGCCCCTTCCACGAGGAGCGCACGCCCTCGTTCTCGGTCGAGCCGACCGAAAAGCTCTACCACTGCTTCGGCTGCGGGGTCGGCGGCGACGTGATCAAGTTCGTCGAGGAAAAGGAGGGCCTCGGCTTCGCCGAGGCGGTCGAGATGCTGGCCGACCGCTACGGGGTCGAGCTCGAGCGCGAGCAGGAGGACCCGCGGGCGGAGGCCAAACGCCAGCACCGGCGCCGCCTCGAGCAGCTGCTGGAACGCAGCGCCGCCTTCTACTCCAACTACCTCTGGGAGTCCGAGGAGGCGGGCAAGGCGCGCGACTACCTGGCGCAGCGGGGCCTGCGCGAAGAGGTCCTGCGCGGCTTCGGCGTCGGGTATGCGCCCAGCGCCTGGGACAAGATCCTCGTCCGCGGCCAGCAGGCCGGCTTCAGCGTCGAAGAGCTGCGGGCGGTGGGGCTGGCACAGCGTGGCCGCAGCGGCGGCGATTACGACCGCTTCCGCGAGCGGATCATGTTTCCGATCCGAGATCGCCGCGGCCGCGTCCTCGGTTTCGGCGGCCGGGCGATGCGCTCCGACCAGGGCGCCAAGTACGTCAACACCGCCGAGACCGACTTCTTCCACAAGAGCCAGATCCTTTACGGCGTCGACCGCGCCAAAGCGGCGATCGCCAAAGCTGGCCGCGCCGTCGTGGTCGAGGGCTACACCGACGTCATCGCCCTGCATCAGGCCGGGGTTGAGGAGGCGGTGGGGGTGATGGGGACGGCGATCACCCCGGACCAGGTGGCGGCGCTCTCCGGGATGGTCGAGGAGGTCGTGCTGGCGCTCGACGCCGACTCGGCCGGACAAGAGGCGATGCTGCGCGCCCAGCGGGTTGCCGCCGGGCGGCGGATGCGGCTGCGGGTGGCGGCGATGCCGGCAGGCGAGGACCCGGCGGAGATGATGGCCGTCGAGGGCGGGCCGGACCGCTTCCGCGAGATTCTGGAGCGCGCCGAGGAGCTGCCCGCCTTCCAGGTGAGGCTGGTTCTCGACCGCACCGACATCTCCTCACCGGCCGAGCGCGACCGGGCGCTGGCGGAGGTGGCGCCGGTGCTGGCCGGGATGGGGGAGACGGTGAGCCGTGACGAGCTGATTCGCAAGGTCGCCGAGCAGCTCGACCTGGAGCCGGCGATGGTGATGGGACGGGTGGTCGCCGCGACCCCGGCGACCGGCGGGCGCCAGGATCCAGGGCCCGAAGCGCGCGTCCCGTCGCAGGGCGCGCCGCCCCGGCGGCCGGCCGAGCTGACCTCCCGCGAGCGGCGCGAGCGGGCATTGCTGGCGATGTGCATCGCCTTGCCGAACGAGGGCAGGGAGCACCTTGACCGGCTGACCCAGGCGCACCTCTCGCCGACCGGCCTGCGCGCCGCCGCTTGGTTGCGCGAGCACCTGCAGGACCCCGCGTCCAACCTCCCGCATGAAGATGGTGAGCTCGCCGGGCTGATCGCCGAACTGGTGATCATGTCCCGCGAGGAGCCGGCCTCCGGGGAGGCGATGGAGCTCAACTTCCTCCTCCTCGACCAGCGCCGCCTCGAGGACGAGATCGCCGCCGCCGGCGAGCGCGGCGACTACGAGCGCCGCGCCGCCCTCAGCCGCGAACGCGCCGCCTTGGTCCAGCGCATCGCCCATGCGGAGCGTCCTGCGGGTAGCGTGTAGCTAAATCCATCCGCATGGTTCTGTCTGCTGCATCTGAAAAGATGCAGGCATGGATAAGGAGTTCCTGGAACAGTGCCTGGCGGAGGGAATGTCCCTCGAAGCGATCGCCAAGCGAGTCGCCAAGCACGAATCGACGGTCAGCTACTGGCTGAAGAAGCACGGGTTGGCCGCGGTGCGGGCGGAGAAGCACGCGGCGAAGGGAGCGCCGTCGAAAGAGGAGATCGAACGGTTCCTCCGCCTTGGAATGTCACTCCGCGAAATGGCGAAGGAAATGGATCGGAGCCTGACGACCGTTCGGCACTGGATGCGGAAGTACGAGCTCAAGGCGCTTCCTCGTCGACACCGGGGGCCTCAAGATGGAAGACGAGAGGCGACCCTGACCTGCCGGCGGCACGGGGACACGTTGTTCGTGTTAGAGGGCCGTGGCTACTACCGCTGCAAACGGTGTCGGGTAGAAGCAACCGTGCGGCGGCGCCATCTCCTAAAGCGCATCTTGGTGGAAGAGGCAGGAGGGAAATGCATTCTCTGCGGGTATTCCCGCTGTGACAGGGCACTCGAGTTCCATCACCTTGATCCTGGGGCAAAGGAGTTTGAACTCGGCTACCGCGGCTGTACGCGCTCGTTGGCCAGTCTGCGGGCGGAGGCGAGCAAGTGCGTCCTCCTTTGCTCCAACTGCCACGCGGAGGTGGAGGCAGGAGTTTCGGCGGTCCCGCTAAATTCTGTAGCGGACGCTATTCCGGGGTAGCTCATCTGGCATAGCACGGTCCGGGGTAGCTCAACCGGCAGAGCGAACGGCTGTTAACCGTTAGGTTGTGGGTTCGAGTCCCACCCCCGGAGCTTTCTAGGCGGCAGCCAGACTCTTCAACCCAAGCTGCTCGACCAGTTCCGCTCCTCTTGCCGCGCCGTCGTTCTCCCGTCCCCAGCGGGCGATCTCCTGGGCCTTGGCGCCGAACGACGGGTCCTGCAGCAGCCGCCGGGCTGCCCACCGCAGCGGCGTCGGCTGGCAGAGGCGCCAGGGGAGGGAGAGGCCGGCGCCGGCCCAGGCGACGCGCATCGCGGTCTCGCTCATGTCGCCGATGATCGGGCTGATGAGGACTGGGGTGCCGGCGGCGAGGGCGCGAGCCGCCGTGCCGTGGCCGCCGTGGGAGATGACGAGCGAGGCGGCGGGCATCAGCTGGCTGTAGCTGAGCCATTCGACCAGGACGGCGTTGCTGGGAACCTCGATCGGCCGCTGCGGCGCGACTCGGTTGGTCGTCGCCACCACGCGGACCGGCTCGTCGGCCAGCGCTGTCAGGGCGGTGCGGACCAGGTGGTTCTCCGAGTCGTGGGCGGTGCTCGGCGCAATGAGGACGAGCGGGTCGTCCCCGGCCGGCAACTCGACGTCTGGGTGGGGGAGCTCGAAGGTCATCGGCCCGGTGATCTCGACGCCTGGCGGCCAGCGCCGCGGGTACTCGAGCTGCGGGTAGGTGGCGACCAGGGCCAGGTCAGGGCTGATGCCTCCGTGGAAGCGGTCGATCGGCGGCAGGTCCAGTCGCCGTCGCTGGATGTTGAGGTCGCGCCGTCCCTGTTCCAGGCCCACCCGCAGCGCCCGGTCGTGACCGTAGCGCCAGATCTTGCGACCCAATCCCGTGCGCGGTGGCCAGAGGCCGATCGCGAAGAACGGATAGCCGGGTTCGACGACGGGATAGATATGCGGGATCAGCGTCGCCAGCGGGATCCCGGCGCGCTCGGCGGCCAGGGTGGGGGCGAGGGTGAGAATGTCGCTGACGACGATGTGAGGTTGGAAGTCCTCGAGCAACGGCAGCAGCGCCCGCGCCGCCTCGGCCGCATGCTGTCCTTCCTCCGAATCGGGATCCGGGGGCGGGAACATCCGGTATTCCTCGGCGGCGGCGAAGCCCAGGCCCTCGCCCTCGACCGCCGCCCGCCGCTCCTCCCAGGTCTCGATCACCACCTCGTGACCGCGGGCCGCCAGCGCCTTGCCCAGCGCGATCGCCGGGAAGACATGCCCCGCGTCACCGAAGGCGGCGACGAGTATGCGCAGGCGCTCTGACACGCCCGATCCCTCGCTAGGGGGTATCTAGGCTCTCGCCTGGCCGGGTGAAGACGAGCTCGGGGATGTGGCAGTTGCGCGAGGTGCGCAGCAGGAACCGCACCGCCTCGCCGAGGTCCTCGGGCCGGATCATCTCCTCCGGCGGGATCTGACCCTGGACGAACTCGGTCATCGGCGTCTCCACGAAACCCGGCGCCAGCGCCGTGCATTGGATTCCGGCGCTGCCCGCCTCGCGATGGGTCGACTGGGTGAAGTTGATCACCGCGGCCTTGGTCGCCGCGTAGATCGAGAGCCAGGCCTGGCCGCCTTTGCCGGCGATCGAGGCGGTGTTGACGATCAGCGCCTTGCCGTGCTCGGCGCCGGCCTCGCGAAGCATCGGAAGCCCCTCGCGGGTGCCGAGGATCAGCGCCCGTAGGTTGACCGCCAGCTGCATGTCGAGGTGTTTGGTCTGGATCTGCTCCATCGGCGCCCCGATGCCGACCCCGGCGTTGTTGACGAGGACGTCGAGGCGACCGTGCTTCTGCCGGTGGGCGGCGAAGATTGCGACGACGTGGTCCTCCTCGGCCATGTTGGCTGGAATCGGCTCGACCTCGAAGCCTTCTGCCTTCAGCCCCTCGGCGGCTTCCTCGAGCTTCTCGGGCCGGCGGGCGGCGACGGTCAGCGCATAGCCTTCTTCGCCGAGGACTTTCGCGATCGCGAGCCCGATCCCGCTCGATGCTCCGGTCACCAATGCCGCTCGCTCAGCCATCTCATCTCCTTCTCGTCGAGAACCATGCGGACCCTATCTCTCCATAACATGCCGCCGATGCGCGCCCCCCGCCTTGCCCCAGCGCTGCTCTGCCTGCTCGCGATCGGGGTGCCGATAGGCGGCTGTGGGAGCGGCTCGGACTCTGGGGAAACCTCCTCAGGATCCAGCGGGACGGTCGCGAGCCACCCCGCGGCGCCGAAGTCGGAGTTCCCGAGCCCTGAGGGCCACTCGCTGCGAGAAGTGCTGAAGGCAGCCGACGGGCCGGCGGAAGCGGTGATCGAACCGGCCGCTGTCGTCTTCCACCCGGGGGAGAACCGGTACCCGTTCGAGGTCTTCACGCGGGAACGCGCTCCGATCTCGGACGCCGAAGTCGCGCTGTATTACGCAAAGGTGCCGCGCCCGAAGCCAGGCGCGAAATCACGATCCGGCAACCGCGGCTCCGTTGCCAAAGCCGAACAACAGGCTCTCGACGAGCCTGCCGTCGGCCCGTTCCCAGCCAAGGTCGAAAGCCTCGCGACGAAGCCCGCGTTCCGCGCCAAGACCACGAGCGAAGACCCCGACGCCGCCAGCGTCGTCTACTCGACCGAGCTGACCTTCCCGAGCGACGGGGAATGGCGGATCGCGGCGGTCATCAAAGAAGGCGCAGAACTGAAGGGAGCGATCCTCGCGGGGGTGGTGGTCGGAGAATTCAAGAAGGTCCCGCAACCCGGGCAAAAGGCGCCGGTTATCCATACGCCGACCGCGCAGGATGCGGGCGGGGACCTGTCGAAGATCACGACCCGGATACCGCCCGATACCCAGAACAAGGTGGACTACGCGGACGCGCTGGGCAGAGAACCGATAGTCCTCTTGTTTGCGACCCCCCAGTTCTGCCAGAGTCGGGTCTGCGGGCCCGTCGTTGACGTGGCGGAGCAGGCAAAACACGAATACGGAGACAAGGCGGCCTTCATCCACATGGAGATCTACAACGACAACGACCCCGGCAAGCAGGTGCGACCCCAGGTGCGGGCGTTCCACCTTCCGACCGAGCCGTGGCTGTTCACGATCGACCGCCAGGGCGTTGTCCGCGACGCCGTCGAGGGGGCCTTCGGGCTCAAGTTGATGCGGAAAGCCGTCGACAAGGCGATCGCGCGATGAACGAGAACGCCGCAACCGAGGAGGAGCTCCTGCGGTCCTTCGCCGAGGAGGCGAAGCGGCGCTGCGACGTCATCGCCGCCGGCCTCGCCACCGGCAGCAGCGACTTCGAGACGATGCGCGCCGAAGCCCACGCCCTCAAGGGCACCGCCGCCGTCGTCGGCCTCCGCCGCCTCGCCGAGCTGGCGGGCCTGATGGAGTCCGACCTCGCCGAAGCAAAGAAGACCGGCACCATCCGCGGCGGCCGCGACCACCAGATCGCCGACGCCGCCAAAGCCCTGGCCGACGGCGCCGCCGCGGCAGCCAAAGGCGAAGAAGAGCCACCAGACGTAGGCCGCTCTCTCGCCCAGCTCTTCAGCGCCTAGGCTTACGTCCGCGGGGCAGTAGCTCAGTTGGTTAGAGCAGCGGACTCATAATCCGTCGGTCCCTGGTTCGAGTCCAGGCTGCCCCATCTGCGGCTCGCTAGACGATCGTCAGTTGCAGGGCCGCCCCGATCGCTCCGCATGCTGCCACCACGTAGAGCACGGTCAGTTTCGAGTGCCACTTGTTGAGCGCGAGGAAGGCGCCCAGGGCGAGCGCGGCGGCGTAGACGTCGACGACGCTTGCTTCGAGGATTTCGACGGTTACGGCGGCGATCAGGCCGATTACGCCGGCGGCTACTCCGAGCAGGAGCTGGTGGAAGCGTTCGTTTTCGGCGATCGCCACCAGCTGGCGGTGGAGGAAGATCGGGAAGACGAAGGCGGGGATGAAGATGCCCAGGGTCATCAGGAGGGCTCCGACCAAGCCTCCGGCGAGATAGCCGACGAAGGTCGAGAAGATGATCAACGGGGCGGGGAGGATGCCGCCGATCGCAAGGCCATCGATGAACTGGCCTTCGCTCAGCCAATGGTGGTTTTGGACGGCGCTGTCGTGGAGGAACGGCACCACGGTGTAGGCGCCGCCGAAGGTGAGCAGGCCCGCCTTCAGCCCCTCGAGGAAGATTTCGCCGCTGAGGCTGACGGTGATGGCGCCGACGGAGATCCAGACGAGGGCGGGAAGGCTGAGGCTGAACGAGGGGGCGCGCCCGAGCCAGCTGCTGGCATTGCGCCAGAGCTCGTAGGCGAGGCCGCCACCGAGCAGCACGAGGACGAAGCTCGCTCCGGTGAAGTAGGTGGCGGCGAAGCCCGCGACCGCTATCAGCGCCAGCGGCACGTCCTGGATGAACGATTTGCTCAGCCGGACCAGCGCCCGCGCCACCAGCGCCCCGACCGCCGCGTTCAGTCCGTAGAAGAGCGCCTCGAGATGGGTCGCGATGTCGGCTTCGACATATAACGCCGAAACCCCGAGCATCAGCAGGAAGCCCGGCAGCATGAACCCGAGCCCCGCCGCGAAGCCACCCAGCTTGCCGCCACGCAGCCGCCCGAAGTAGACGCAGAGCTCGTGTGCCTCCGGCCCCGGAAGCACCTGGTAGACCGCGAGCTGGCGCTGAAACCCGCGCTCGTCGAGCCAGCCTTCCTCGTCGACGCACTCGCGCTTGATCATTGCGATCTGCGCCGCCGGACCTCCCCAGGCGAGGCAGCCGAACTTGAGAAAACGGACGAAGAGGGTGAGCGGGGATTCCAAAAGGGTTGTTTGTCTATCGCAGTCAGGGGTAATCCGGCAGTACGCCCGAAGTCGCGCCGGATCTCCGGTTCGCGCCGATCTCGGGACACCAGCCTGACCGCGGAGTGGCGGGGTTGACGAACCTCGGACCTGGCCGCCGTCAAGAAGAAGAAGAAGCTCGGCAAGCGCCTTCGCGCGCCCCTGCCCGGGCAGGCGACCAGAACACGACACCGAACCCCAGACTTGGAGGGATCAAATGGCTGACGGAAGCGTTGGCGAAGCGCAGGAAAAGGCGCAGGAAGTAGCAGGCGAAGCACAGGAGAAAGCGCGAAATGCGGCTGGCAAAGCACAGGAGAACGTGCGCCACCAGGTCGATCAGCGCTCAACCGAGGCGGGCGAGAAAGTAGCCAGCACCGCCCAGGACCTCCGCTCCGTCGGCGAGGAGCTGCGCAAACAAGGCAAGGACACGCCGGCGAAACTCGCCGACCGCGCCGCCGAGCAGACCGAGAAAGTCGGCTCCTACCTGAAAGAGAAGGGGCCCGACGAGATGCTGCACGACGTCGAAGACTTCGGACGGCAACGACCCTGGGCGGTTCTCGCCGGCGGTCTCGCGCTGGGCGTCCTCGGAGCGAGGTTCCTCAAGGCCTCGAGCCGGGATCGCTACCAGCAGCGCGGCAGCAACGGGTCCGGCGCCATCGGCCAGGTGCCGCAGCGGACGGCGCCCGTGAGCCGGTCGGCCGTGGAGCCGGTGGTCTCACCGCCGCCTCCGACGGCGACGCCCACCCCGACGGCGACGCCGGTGACCCCAACGCCCTCGGCAACTCCGGCCCCATGAGCACCATGAACGGGGAGAGCAACGAGCTGCGCTCGCACTCCACGGGGGACCTCGTCAAACAGCTCTCCGAGCAGACGACGACGCTGATTCGCAAGGAGATCGAGCTGGCGAAAGCCGAGCTCACCGAGAAAGGAAAGGTGGCGGGACAGGGCGCCGGGATGTTCGGCGGGGCGGCGGTCGTCGGCCTGCTGGCGCTGGGCGTGCTGACGACGATGATCCTCGCCCTGCTCGACAAGGCGATGGACCTCTGGGTTGCCGCCCTCATCGTCACGGTCATCTACGGCGCCATCGCAGCCGTGATGGCGATGACCGGCAAGGAGCGCATCAAGCAGGCGACCCCGCCCGCACCCGAACAGACCGTTGAAACCGTGAAGGAGGACGTGCAATGGGCCAAGAGCCAAGCCAAATCCGCCAAGAGATAGAGGAGACGCGCGCCGAGATGGGCGACACCGTCGACGCGCTCGCCTACAAGGCCGATGTCAAAACCCGCGTGAAGGAGTCGATCTCCGACAAGCGCGACCGCTTGGTCGACCAGATCCAGGGCACGACGCACAAGGTCGGCGACGCCACCCCGGACGGGCAGCAGGTCAAAGAGGGCGCCCGCGAAGCCGTCGGCGTGGCCCAGGAAAACCCCCTGGGCATGGCGATCGGTGGCCTCGCCGCCGGTTTCCTCGTCGGCATGCTGCTGCCGAGCTCGCGGATCGAGGACGAACGGGTCGGCCCGATCGCCGACCAGGTGAAGGAAACGGCGGCCGAAACCGCCGGCGAGGCCGTCGACCGCGGCCGCGAGGTTGCCAGCCAGGTCGCCGAGCAGGCTGTTGAAGGGGCCAAAGAAGTCGGCCAGCAGGCGATGGAGCAGGCCAAAGAGGTCGGCCAGGAAACGATGGACACGGCCAAACAGGCCGGTCAAGAGCAGGCTGAGGAGCTCAAAGACAGCGCCAAAGAAGGCGCGCAGGAAGTCAAAGAGCAGGCTCGCGCCTGAGGGTTCGATGGGCCGGGCCCCGCCGCGGCGGGGCCCGGCCTGCCCCATTTGCAGGTCTATTGGTTTTGCCAGCGATACCTCTGTAGGTTTTCCTCAATCAGGAACTAACGGAGTGCTGTGAAGCGCTCTAACCGGGGAGCGGTACGGGACGAGGATGTGAGGAGGAGTCGTGACGGAGCTTGATGTCGATCTTGGGGCCCTGCTGCCGGCCGATCTGCCGGACGGGCGGGAAGCAGTCGAGGAGGGGAAGGCGCTGGCAGCCGGCATCGAACGCGGCCGCTCGCTCTTCTGTGAGGAGAAGGGAGTCGGCTCCGAGCGCGAGTGGCGCGAAAAGGCGCGCAGCGAGGGCATCGCCTGCACCTGCATGAACATCGGCCTCAACACCTGGGCCGACACCCGCGAGGCGCTGGGGCAGGTCTACGAAGACGCGCTGTCGCGCGGCGTCCGCCCGCCCGACCGCTTCAACCTGATCGCCGAGCGCCGGCAGGGGCTACCGAAAGCCAAACGCGCCGAAGCGCCGCAGGAAACCGGGCCGGCGATGATGACCGCGCAGGACTGGTGGGAGCTGGCGCACACGGTCCCGATCGAGCCGGAGGCGGCCGACAACAACATCGGCAGCCCGGCCTCGGTCGAAAACGCCCTCGACGCGCTGCAGGCCGGCGTCACCTCGATCGGAGTGCTCTCGCAGTACTCCTGGCGCTGGCCCTACTGGGACGACGAAGTCGGCCAGACCATGGTCTCGCTGAAGGCGGCTGGCCTCCTGGCCGCCTTCAAAGGCGAGGGCGTCGTCTTCGACTCCTACCTCGAGGACGGCTATCCCGGCGTCTTCCACGACTACGCCAACTACATCGGCTGGGCGATGGTCGAGCGCTACGTCAGCGAAGAGCTGATCGGCGCCGCCTACTCCTCCTCCTGGGGCGGCCTCACCCAGAACCCGGTCGTCAAGTCGGCGGTGACGCTGGCGCTCGAGGCGGCCAACCCCGACCGGGTGCCCTTCCTCTACACCCAGGGGGACACGATCGGCAACACGGCGGATTTCGACGCCAACATGGCGGTGCTGAACACCGATGTCCTCTTCATGAAGATGGTCGATCGGCGCTACCGCCTCGGCACCGCGCCGATCGCGGTCCCGGTCACCGAGACCGACCGGATCCCCTCGTGGGACGAGGTGGCGACGGTGCAGACGATCAGCCGCCGGCTCGACGACTACGTGCCGCTGGTCGACCCGGTGATCGACTGGGCGAAGATCGAGGCGATGCGCGACCGGCTCGTCTGGGGCGGCCGTAAGTTCTACGAGGCCGTGATCGGCGGCCTCGCCAACGCCGGCATCGACGTCCACGATCCGGCTCAGTTGCTGCTGGTGCTGAAACGGCTCGGCTCTGAGCGCTGCGAGGAACTGTTCGGGGCCGGTGACCCTGACCCCGAGTTCCCGCGCGGTCGGCGGCCGGTGCTCGAAACTGACCTGGTCAAGAGCACGATGGAAGAGCGCGAGCGGATACTGGCAGAACTCCAAGGCCGCCACGAAGAGGAGGCGATCCGGGGGATGAAGGTGCTCGTCACCTCGACCGACGTGCACGAATTCGCCCCCTTCCTGCTCGCGTCGACGCTCTCGGCGGTGGGCACCGAGGTGATCGACTTCGGCATCAACCGCGACCCCGAGGACATCGTCAAAGCGGTGATCGAGACCGACGCCGACGCGATTGTGATCAGCACCCACAACGGGGTCGCCCGCAACTTCGGCCAGCTGCTGATGCGGGAGCTCGACGGCGCGGGGGCCGGGGGGGTGCCGGTCTTCATGGGCGGCGTGCTGAACGAAGACGTCGACGGGTCGGACGTCCCCCGCGACGTCAGCGCCGACCTCAACGCCACCGGGATCCAGACCCCGGGGACGATCGACCGCCTCGTCGACGCGCTGATCCAGCGCCGGGGCGGGGGCGTTCCGGTCTAGCCGGGCACCAGACGTGCGCGCGATCGCGCTCGCCGACTTCGGCAGCACCTACACCAAGCTCAGCCTGGTCGAGCCCGAGGAGGGAAGGCTGCTGGCGCGAGCGCAGGCGCCGACCAGCATCGCCACCGACCTGATGGATGGCTACGCGGCGGCGCTGGAGGCCGCCGAACGCATCGCCGGCGGGCCAGTCCAGGTCGAGGAGGCGCTGGCCGCCTCCAGCGCTGGCGGTGGCCTGCGAGTGGCAGCGGTGGGCCTGGTTGCCGACCTCACCGCGGCGGCGGCTCGCCAGGCGGCGCTGAACGCGGGGGCGCGGGTCGAGGCTGTCCTCGCGGGTGAGCTGGGCGCCGGGCAGCTGGACGAGCTGGCGGCAGCCCGCCCGGAGATCGTCCTCTTCGCGGGGGGCACCGACGGCGGCCAAGCCGACCTCGTTCTCGAGAACGCCCGCCGGCTTGGGGAGGCGGCGATCGACGCTCACTTCGTCGTCGCCTGCAACTCCGCGGTGGTCGAGGAGGCGGCCGGTCTTTTGCGCGGGTCGGGAGCTTCGGCCTCCGTCGTCGAGAACGTGATGCCGAAGCTCGGCGAGATCGCGGTCGACTCGGCTCGTGTGGGAATTCTCGGCGCCTTCCTCGAGCACGTGATCGGCGGCAAGGGCCTCAGCGCCAGCCCCGACTTCGAGCGGATGGTGCGGCTGCCGACCCCGGAGGCGGTTCTCGAGGCGGTTCGCCTGCTCGCCCAAGGGACCGAGGCGGTGCCAGGGGCAGGCGACGTGCTGGTGATCGACGTCGGCGGCGCCACGACCGACGTCCACTCCTGCCGCGTGGCCGAGGTGGCGAGCCCGGGCATCGGGGACCCGCTGCTGCCACCGCCGCCGATCCTGCGCACGGTCGAGGGAGACCTCGGGCTGCGCTCCGGCGCCGCCGGGGTCTTGACGGTCGACGGCCGCTGGCTCGAGACGGAAGCCGAGCTCGACGAGGCGGCGCTTGGACAGGCTGTCTCTTTTCGCTCAGGAGACTCGAAGTGGATTCCAGGCGAGCCGGGGCAGGCGCGCCTCGACCACCTGCTCGCGGTCAGCTGCGCGACCCACGCGCTGCGGCGGCATTGCGGGACGATGCTGCTGGGGCGGAGCGAGGGGGGTGCGCCGACGCTCGTCCGCAACGGGCCCGACCTGCGCGAGGTGGCGCAGGTAATCGGTACCGGCGGGGTTTTCGCCCATCGAGGGGATGGTCTGAAGATCATCGCCGCGGCCCTCAACCGCCGCGCGCCTCGATCGCTGGCGCCGCGCGACCCCGTGCTGAGCGTGGACACCAACTACATTCTCGCCGCCGCCGGCCTTCTCGCCGCTCACGATGCCGAGGCTGCGGCAAAACTGCTTCAACGAGAGCTGGTCCTTGCCAAGAACTAGACGGACTGCCTAAGGCAGGATGGGGTACGGCACCGTCCCCCGCCGCTGAAATGCCGCATGATCTAGCCAGGGAAAGGGGAAACAATGTTCAGGCGACGGCACAGAGAAAGCATCATCCGGGTCTTCTACGCGGGGGACGTGCATGGTTCGCGCGTCTGCTGGAAGAAGTTCGTCAACGCCGCCGCTCATTACCCGGCCGATGCGCTGGTCATGGGTGGGGACTTGACGGGAAAGGCGCTGGTTCCGATCGTCCGGGCAGGCGACGGCTCCTATCGCGCGCGGGTGATCGGCGAGGAGCGAACGGCGCGCACGGCCGAGGAGCTCGACCAGATGCAGCAGGCGATCTCAACCAACGGGATGTATCCGCTGATCGTGGACGAGGACGAGGCGCGCCGTCTCGAGGAGGACTCAGAGCGCCGGGCGCAGGTATTCGAGCAAGCGCTGCTGGACGAGCTGCGCCTCTGGGTGGAGCTCGCCGACGAACGCCTTGCCGGCAGCGCCACCCGCGCCTACGTGATTCCGGGCAACGACGACCCTTGGTCGATCGACGAGGTGCTCGCGAGCGGGAGCAGCGTCGTTGCCTGCGACGAGCGGATCGAGATCATCGGACCCCATGAGATGGTCTCGCTGGGCTACTCGAACCGGACCCCGTGGAAGACTCCGAGAGAGCTCGACGAGGAGGAGATCTACGCCCGCCTGAGGCCCCTTGCTGACCAATTGGAGAGGCCGGGGCAGGCGATCTTCAACATCCACGTCCCGCCCTGGGAGAGCAGCCTCGACACCGCCTTCGAGGTCGATGAAGAACTGCGGTACGTGACCAAGGGCGGTCGCCCGCGCGAGATCCCGACCGGAAGCCGCGCGGTGCGACAGGTGATCGAAGAGACGCAGCCGCTGCTGAGCCTCCACGGTCACATCCACGAGAGCAAGGGTGTGACGAAGATCGGGCGGACGGTGGCGATCAATCCGGGTTCCGATTACGGCAGCGGTCACCTCGACGGTTGTCTAGTTCATCTGGCGCCGGAATGTGTCATCAACCAGTACCTGGTGTCGGGATGACGATGAAAGGAGTGGGGGGGAGATGACCGAGGTGGGGGAGAAAGCTTCGACCTCAGCCACGCCGTCGGGAGCCTACGCCCGCAAAGCGACGGGGTTGGTGCGGGAAGTGTCGCCATTCTCGACCTTCGTCTTCAACATGGCAGATCAGCCGACGTCTGCCTTCTTGGCGATTTCCATCTTTTGGACGCTCGGGGTGTTCGTGGGTGGTTCGATCTGGCTGGGCTTTGCGATGACCCTCATCACCGCGATCGCGATCGCGGTGTGTTATGGGCTTTTCACCTCAGCGATTCCGCGCAGCGGCGGCGACTACGTTCTCGTCGGCCGGGTGACTCATCCGATCATCGGCCTGGTCTCCTCCTTCTTCTGGACGACGGGGGTGATCCTCTCGATCGCCTTCATCGCGCTGGCGTTCGTTACCGTCGGCCTCGGTCCCTCGTTGGCCGCGATCGGGCTCGTCAGCGGGCATCAATCCCTGGTCACGGCGGGCAACGACATCGCCAACAGCCAGGGTTGGCAGTTCGGGCTTGGGAGCGCGCTCATCCTCGGCTCCTCGTTCCTCCTCGCCGGTGGGTGGCGCTGGACGACCCGAATCATGAACGGCCTCTGGGCCCTGATGATGCTCGGAATCGCGACCGTCTTTTTCGTGCTCCTGTTCAAGAGCCAGCACGGATTTGTCAACAGCTTCAACGAGTTCGCCCGCCCGATCACCGGCGAACCGGATACCTACCGCTCCGTCATCGCCAACGCTCAGAAGGAAGGGGTCCAGTTCAATCCCGCTTTCAGCATGAACAACACCTGGCCGGTCTGGGCGGCGATCTCCAGCCTTTCGCTGTATGCCTGGGTCTCCATCTACATCTCCGGCGAGGTGCGTCGCGCGCGTGACATCACCCAGGTGAAAGTGATCGGGGCGGCCAGCGCCCTCCATATCGGCATCGGGGTGATCATGGCGATCCTCTTCTTCGACAAATTCGGCCATGATTTCTTTGTCGCCATCAATGCGCTCAGCACCAACGAATCGGCGAACTATCCATTCGCGGTGGCGCCCTACTACACGTTCCTGGGCGCGATCGCGGGTGGCAGCACCATCCTCACCTGGTGGCTCTTCATCCCCTTCACGGCTGCGTATGCGCTGTTCATGCTCCCCCAGATCACGATGGTGGTGCGCACGCTCTTCGCCTGGGCGCTCGACGGCCTGCTTCCCTCGCGCCTCGCCCGGGTATCGCCACGGACCCATGCCCCGAACTACGCGATCGCTCTCACCGTCATCCTCAGCATCGCCGTCCTCGGCTGGGCCGTGAAGAACGGCGAAAGCTTCTATGAAGTGTTGTTCGAGGCGGTGTTGATGCAGTTCGTGACGATGATCCTGCTCGGTGTTGCGGGGGTCCTGTTGCCGTACCGCCGTCCCGATGCCTGGCGCGCGTCAGCCACCACGCAGCGCTTCCTCGGCCTTCCCGTCATCGCCTGGGCCGGTGCGGTGGTTGCGATTCTCCTCGCCGGTCTTTTCGCGATCTACATGCGGTACCCCGACCTCGGCGTCAACAAGGGCCATTTCTTCCGCGATGCCGCGATCGTCCTTGGCGCATCCCTTTTCGCCTTCTTCGGAGCCCGTGCCGCCCGTCGCCGGCAAGGGGTTGACGTTGACAAGCTGGCAGCGGAGATCCCGCCCGAGTAGTGACGGAGGGGGGAGCAGCGCTGCTCGCGGAGCCCGTCGCCGAGGGACGACGGGTGGCGGAAGCTGCCGCGCGGGCAGATCTTCCACTCCGGCTGCTGGGAGGTGTGGCCGTTGCGATTCTCTGCCCCAGCAGCCGACAGCCGCCGCTGGCGCGGCAGCACGCCGATATCGACTTCGCCACCACGGGTGGGGCCAAGGAAGAAGTGGTCCAGTTGATGGAGTCGCTTGGGTACAGGGGTGACAGGGAGTTCAACATGCTGCATGGTCACCGCCGTCTCCTACTCCGAGACGAGCGCAACCAGCGTCAAGTGGATGTCTTCCTTGACGAGGCGAACCTTTGCCACCGCATCCCTCTGAAGAAGCGGATCGACGCCGTTCCCCTCACCCTTCCCCTCGCTGACCTGACTCTGTTGAAGTTGCAAGTGGTGGAGACCACCGAAAAGGACTACCTGGACATCTGCGCAATTTTCGCCGACCACGATCTGAGCGAAGACGACAGCGGCGTCAATATCACCTATATAGCCGGGCTTGCGGCTTCCGACTGGGGGTTGTGGCGGACGCTGGGAATGGTTGCCGAGCGCAGCCAGCAATTCGCTCTCGCGCTTCCGGATTTCGACGCCGGCGAGGCGGTGGCGGAACGCCTGAGGAGGTTGGGTGAGGAGCTGGGCAAGGTCCCAAAGACTCGGGGATGGAAGCTGCGCTCTCGGATCGGGGACCTCAAGCGCTGGTACGAGCTTCCCGAGGAGGTCAATTGAGAGCAGCGATGTCACATGCTTTGGATAGTCTCGCTTATATGGAGGAGCTGACCAATCGCCGGAAGAGGAGGCAAAGGTGACCCGGCCGCGGCGGGGGGAGCCGCGCGCGCGGATCAAGATTCTCGAGGCGAGCCGGAAGCTCTTCACGCGGCGGGGTTTCTCGGAGACCTCGATGGGCGACATCGCGCGGGCGGCCCAGGTCGCGCGGGCCACCGTCTACAACAACTTTGATGACAAGCAGGACATACTCGCGGTGATCATCAGGGAATATCTGACCGGATACGCCCAGATTCCGCAGAGCCTCCGCGAACACGCTCGCTCAGGTCAGACTTCTTTTGACCTGATTGAAGAGATGGTTCGCCAGGCCTTGAGCTGGAAAGTCAAGAACGCGGATCTGCGACCGATCGTCGCTGTGGCGAGGAGCTCCCGTAGCTCCGGCTGGGAGGAGGCGAACAGAGCAGCCGACGAGGCGATGTTGGGCTGGATCATGGCTGTGCACGCCGCGGACGAGTCCGCCGGGTTGATCCGGGACGACATCGATCTCGAGTTCGGTGTCCGCGCCACCTACTGGATGATCGAGGCCATCATCGTCAACTTCGACACTTCCTCCGACGAAGAGGAGATCGGCCGGGCTGCTCGCCAGCTGGCCCTGCTGCACTGGTATGCAATCTGCAAGGTCCCCCCCGCGGAGGCGCCGCAAAGCCCGTTGGGAAGAACGGTGCCCGCAGAGGCATAGACAAGCTGTCCACTTCACCTAATCCGAGTGGAGTGCCTGAGAGGGTGGGACGAGCGGTGGAGATCCTTGCCCAGAGCATCGAGGCCACCCGGGACCCCCACCGCTGACGCGTCCCTAAGCGGCGCTCTATTCGAGGTACTTTTCCGCCTGCGCCTTGGCTTCTTCGGCGCCCTTTTCGGCCTGCGCCTTGCCTTCTTCGATGCCTTTTTCAGCTTCCTTGCGGGCTTCTTCGACCTTCTTCTTGGTCTTGCCGTTGAGGTTCTTTTCGACCTTTTCCTTGGCTTCCTCCAAGCCCTTTTCAGCCTGCTTCGTCCCTTCCTGAACGGCTTCTTCGGCCTTCTTCGTGCCTTCTTGGACCTGCTGCTTGGCCTGTTCGCGGATCGAGTTGGCTTCGTCGTTGCTGCTGCCGCAGCCGGACCAAACGATGCCGCCGGCACCGATCGCGATCACGGCGAGGAACGGGCCGAGGGCGTGAGGTTTCTTCGTCATGTGGATGCTCTCCCAGTGTGTTGTTGCTGGTTGACGGGCGGCGCCAGTGAATCAGTTAGCGCACCCGGCAAGTCTTGAGCAGCGTCGGGCGGAGCGCCGGGTGGCCCTTGAAGCGGAACCTGGCCCGGGCGAAGGTGAAAGGGATCCCGCTGAAGCCGGGGGGGGCGGCGCAAGCCGCCGAGAGGTAGCTGCGGCGCTTGCCGGCAAACGACCAGCGGCGGCCGAGGGAGAGGTTGATCTCGGTGATCGAGCCGAAGCCGTTGGCGAGCTTGGGGATCCGGGTTCGCAGCACCGTCCCGAACTCTCCCTCCGCGCGATGGGCGATTTGCAGCGGCACTATCAGGGTGAAGCGGACGGGGGCGCCGCCGAAGAAATGGAGCAGCAGCGTGGGCTTGCCCGCCCGCCGGCCGTTGAAGGCGAGGATCGGGCCTTTGGAGATCACCGGCTTGGTGCTGTCGAGCGCGATGTCGGCGGTGAAGCTCCCCTGCCCTACCAAGGCGCCGCCGCAGCGGGCCTTCGCCTCGCTGCTGCCGGTCGATTGCAGCAGCGCCGGCGAGCAGGTGGGCAGGCCCTTGGTGTAGAGGCGGCCGTTGCGGTTCAGTTCCACTTCCAGCCACTGCAGCGGCGGTGGGTGGCTGCCGTCTGCGGTGGAGACGGCTCCCTTGATCGTCACCTCGATCGGGGCCGGGGCCTGCCTGGGAAGCGCACGCGGAGAGAATCCGGCGTCGAAGTGGACCAGGACGTTTCCCTGTTTTTCCACCGTGGCCCAGGCGACGGTGCCCGCCGACAGCGCCAGCAGCGCTGCGAGGACGAATATGGGCAGGCGCCGTCGCATTCCCTCGTCAGTCTAGGTGTCCCGTCCCTGCTCGTCGTCCCCCAGCTGGGTTACGCGTTCGGCCCGCTGCCGGACTTCTTCGCTCGCCTCGCGCGTCGCCGCCAGCGCCTCGTCTCGCGCCGCTGCCAGGCCCTCGCTCGGCTTGCCGCCGACCACGTCCCTGAAGGCGTTCTTGAAGCGCTCGGTGCGACGGTCCGGCGGGAAGCGCGCCGCCGAGCGCTCCTGCTTCTTCGGGCGCCGCTTCCCGTAACGCCGCCGCGCCCAGGCCGAGTCGGGCTTGCCCAGCCGGCACGCCCCGTAGAGGGCGACCGGGAAGACGAAGAAGCCGACGGCGCCATGCAGCACTCTGCCCTTGAGGAAGCAGATCGCGACCAGGGCGAAGACGATCGCGGCGCTGAGGATGCCGCCGAGCAGCGCCTGGGCCGACCCGTCTTCGATCGTCAGCGGCGTGAAGCCGACCAGCACCAGCATCATCCCGGCAGCGGCGATCACCGTCGCGTCGATCGACTTGCGCCCCTCCTCGGCCCAGTAGACGTCGTCGAGGTAGACCCAGAGGGCGAACTCATCGATCGTCAGGCCGGCGCCGATCCCGAAGAGGAAGGCGCAGATCTCGGTCCAGGGGGTGTGGCCGAAGGCGAGGAACCCCCCGGCACCGGCGACCATCATCGTCACGATTCCGAAGACGAGGTGGTGGAGGTGGACGCCGCTGTCGGTGACGACGCTGCCCGGGAACCAGGCAAAGCGGGGGCTGCGCTGCAGTCTGGTGCTGATGCGGATGACGACGAAGGAGCCGATGAAGCCGACCAGGACGAGGAACAGGCCCTGCTCGTCGTGCTTTTCCAGCTTGGCCCAGAAGTCGGTGAAGACCGAGGCGGCGGTCATGCCGGCACCGGTTCGCGGCGCAGGGGCGGCGCGGCGCCTTCCTTGCGGGCGATCAGTTCGACCGTGAGCAGGACGGCGGCCACGGCGAAGAAAGGTGAGAGGACCGCATTCGAAAGAGCCTCGGCGAGCCAGCTGGCAACGAAGGTGTCGCCGAGCTCGTGATGCACGAGCCCTGCCAGCCCGCTCCCGATCGCGTCGCCGAAGACCTCGATCGGGACCAGCACCCAGAAGACGAGCCAGAAGCTGCCGCGGACGAGGTGGAAGCTGCGGCGCAGCGCGCTTGCCGCCGAGCGCTCCTCGATCTCGATGATCGGGCCCGCGAGCCCGAGAAAGACGAAGGCGAGGATGCCCGGCACCAGGCCGACCAGAAGGCCAACGGCGACGATCGCGACGAAAGCGACGTCGACCACGATCAACCGACCGTACTTTATGCGGCCGGCGATCTCCCGCATCCTCGGCGGCCGTTTGCCGTGGGGATGGGTAAGGGAGATCGCGATCGCGCCGCTGAAGAAGATCTCGCCGAGCAGGCCGGTCATGGTCACCGCGCCGACGGCGAGCGCCAGGGCCGCGATCTTGATCCCGCTATCGAGGTCGAGCGAGTCGGCGTGCACCTGGAGGCTGAGCGCATCGATAAGGCCGAGGGGCACGAAGACGAGCGCCGCGAAAATCAGCAGCGAGGGCATCCAGCCCCAGTAGGTGCGCCAGATGTCGGCGTAGGTGGCGGCGAGCCGCCGGCCGAAGCTCATCTCCGCCGTCCGCGACGCCCCGACGGGCGCCGTCCCCGCTCCTCCAGCTTCGATTGGCTCGACTCCGAGGCCGGCACCCGCTTGAGGTTGCCGAGCTCCGGGAGCAGGAGCTCTTCGGCGCAGCGGCGGTGCCAGTGATGGTGATCTGTGCCGCCGAGCCGGCGCACGAACTGGACGACCGTGTGCTCCTCGCCGACTGGGATCTCCCCGTGGCAACCGGGGCAGCGGTAGAGCTTGCGGGAGATGCCCCGGATCAGGTAGACCTCGTCGCCCTCTTCGTTGATGCCGGTGAGGCTCCAGCGAATGCTCGGCTGTCCCTCGAACTGGCTCATCCGCGCTTCGACATCCAGGCGAAGCCGGCGGCCATCGCGAGGTTGGAGAGGCCGGCGAGACGAAGGCCGAGCTTCGCCCCTGGTCGATTCACGGCTGGGGAGGCAGACCAGAGGGCGTCGGTGGCGATCTCGGTCCCGCGCAGCCAGGCCAGCGCTTGCCAGTCAGCTGGCTTGCCGCGGCGGGCCGCCACCAGGTGCGCGGCGGCGAAGGTCAGCCAGATGGGGCCGCAGCGGCGAAAGAGGTGCTTGGCGTCCGGGGAGGGCTCGTCGTGACCGAGCAACTTCAAGGTTGCGGCAGGCGCGGCGATCGCGGCCGAGCCGAGCGCCAGGTCGAAGGCGATCATGTTGCGGTTGAGGAGGCGCAGGGCGCTCTCAGGGGTCATCGCCCGACAAATCCAACCAGAAGCTGGAAGGGAAAGAGTCAGGTTCGGCGAAATGGACCGCCGTGACCAAGACCGCGACGAAGTCCCCACAGCTCAAAAGCCTTTCCGACTACATCCAGGAGCGTTTCGAAGAGTTCTCCCGCTCCCAGAAAGACGTCGCCCGCTACATCGTCGATCACCTCGACGAGGCTGCCTTCCTCACCGCCGAGGAGCTGGCCCGGAGAGCGAGCACCTCGTCCTCGACGGTGGTGCGCTTCTCCCAGGCTCTCGGCTTTGAGGGTTACCCCGAGCTTCAGCAGGCGGCGATCGAGGAGTACCGCGCGACGATCGCCAGCGCCGGCGCTAACGGCGGCGCCCTCTTCTCCTTCGACCACTCCGAGCTGGAGGGATCGCTCAGCGCCGACTACTCGAACCTCGAGGAAACCGCGCGCAAGCTGACTTCAGACCAGGTGAACGCCTCGGTTGCGGCGCTGGCGGAATCCCAGCGGATCGTCATCGTCGGCGTCGATCAGATGGCCTTCTTCGCCAGCTACCTGCGTCACACCCTCAGCCTGCTCGACATCCGTGCCGAAATCGTCGCCTCGACCGGCGGCGAGTCCCTGCAGCGCCTGGGCCGGATCGACGAGAGCACGCTGGTCATCACCCTTTCGGCCGGCCGCGCCCACCCGCTGCTGCTGCGGGCGATGAAGCTGGCGCTGCATCGTGGCGCCCGCACGCTGGCGATCTCCGACGCGACGATGTCGGAGGTCGGGGAGCACGCCGAGCTGACGCTCTACTTCTCCTCCAACAGCCCGAGCTTCACCCGCTCGCATACGGCTTTGATGGCGTTGATCCAGGGTTTGGCCCACGGGCTCTACGCTCGCGACGAAGCCGCGCACAAAGACCGGATCCGCGCGTACAAACTCAAGTAGCCGCGTTCGCCGCTGAGGCAATGCAGCTTCCGCGGCTCGGTATGTAATCTGGCCGGGATGACTGAGCGTGCGACGTTTCGACTGAAGACCGGCCTGGCAGAGATGCTGAAAGGCGGGGTGATCATGGACGTGGTCACGCCCGAGGAGGCGAAAATTGCCGAGGAGGCGGGGGCTGTGGCGGTGATGGCGCTGGAACGCGTCCCCGCCGACATCCGCGCCCACGGCGGCGTCGCCCGGATGTCGGACCCTTCGATGATCAAGGGGATCCAGGCCGCCGTCTCGATCCCGGTGATGGCGAAGGCGCGGATCGGCCACATCGCCGAGGCCCAGGTCCTGCAGGCGCTGGAAGTGGACTACATCGACGAGTCGGAGGTGCTGACGCCCGCTGACGAGCGCAACCACATCGACAAGCTCGCCTTCGAGGTGCCGTTCGTCTGCGGCGCCACCAACCTCGGCGAGGCGCTGCGGCGGCTCGGCGAGGGGGCGGCGATGATCCGCTCCAAGGGCGAGGCCGGGACCGGCAACGTCGTCGAGGCGGTCCGCCACATGCGTGAGATCACCTCGGGGATCAAGCGGTTGGCGCAGCTGCGGCCGGAGGAGCTGGCGACGGCGGCGAAAGAACATCAGGCGCCGCTGGAAGTCGTCCAGGAGGTCGCCGCGGCGGGTCGGCTGCCGGTACCCCTCTTCTGCGCCGGCGGTATAGCCACCCCGGCCGATGCGGCGCTGATGATGCAGCTCGGCGCCGAGGGCAACTTCGTCGGCTCCGGCATCTTCAAAAGCTCCGATCCGGAGCGACGGGCGCGGGCGATCGTCGAGGCGACGACTCACTACAACGACCCCGAGCGGGTCGCAGCCGCATCGACCGGGCTGGGCGAGGCGATGGCCGGCCTGGAGATCGCCAGCCTCGCGGCGGAGGACGCCCTGTTGCAGCACCGCGGAGCGTAGGTGGCCGACCCTGCTGGCGGCAAGGCGCTCGCGGTGGGCGTCCTCGCGCTTCAGGGCGATTTCGAGGCCCATGCGGCGATCCTGCGCCGGCTGGGCGCGGAACCGAGAGAGGTGCGGACGCCCCTCCAGATGGAAGGGCTCGACGCGCTGGTTGTCCCCGGCGGCGAGAGCACGACGATCGGCAAGATGATCGAGTCCGCCGGGCTCGAGCCAGCGCTGCGCACCCACTTCGAGCAGGGCCGGCCGATCCTCGGCACCTGCGCCGGCCTGATCGTCTGCGACGCCGAGCATCTCGGCTTCGTCGACGCGACCGCCAGGCGCAACGCCTTCGGCCGCCAACTGCAGAGCTTCGAGGCCGACCTCGAGATCGAGGGCGCCGGGGACGAGCCGTTGCGGGCGGTTTTCATCCGGGCGCCGTGGGTGGAGCGCGCCGGACCGGGAGTCGAGGTGCTGGCCTCATATGAAGGCCATCCGGTGGCGATAAGGGAAGACAACGTGCTTGCCTGCGCCTTCCACCCCGAGCTGACCGACGATCCCCGCTTCCACGCGATCTTCATGGCAATGGCAACCGCAGCGCGCGAGCGCGCGGAGGAGGAGGCGAAGGCATGAGCGGCGGCGACCCGAGGGCGCAGAACTTGGCGAAGATCCTGGTCGGCTACTCGACCGAGGTGAAGGAGGGCGACGTCGTCTCGATCGACGGCGAGAGCGCCGCCGCGCCGCTGCTGCTGGCGGTCTACGAAGAGGTCCTGAAAGCCGGCGGCAACCCGATGCTGAACGTCGCCTTGGAGGGCCAGGTCGCCGCCTACTTCAAGCAGGCCACCGACAAGCAGCTGGAATGGATCTCGCCGTACGCGGAGTGGATGGTCGACAACGCGGACGTGCGGATCGCGATCGGCGCCAGCACCAACACCCGCGAGCTGTCCGGGGTGCCGCCGGAGCGGCAGACCCTGCGCCAGTCGGTCACCGGCGACCTGATGACCCGGGCGATGAAGCGCAGCGCCGAAGGCGACTACCGCTGGGTCTACACGCTCTATCCCACCAGCGCCTACGCCTCTGAGGCGGAGATGAGCCTGGCCGACTACGAAGACTTCTACTACGGCGCCTGCCTGGCAACCGACTCCGAGCCGCTGACCGCCTGGCAGCGCGCTTCCGAGGAGACCCGCCGGCTGGCTGACTGGATACAGGGCCACGAGGAGGTGCGGGTGACCGCGCCGGGGACCGACATCAAGCTCGGCATAGCCGGCCGCGAGTTCATCCCCTGCGTCGGCGAGAACAACATGCCCGACGGCGAGTTCTTCACCGGCCCGGTCGAGGACTCGGTCGAGGGCGTCGTCAGCTTTCATCTGCCGGCGGTGATCGGCGGACGCGAGGTCTCCGGGGTGCGGCTGCGCTTCGAGGGCGGCCGCGTCGTCGACGCCTCGGCTGATCGCGGCGAGGAGTACCTGCTGAAGCTGCTCGACACCGACGAGGGGGCCCGCACCCTCGGCGAGCTCGGGATCGGCACCAACTACGGGATCGGCAAAGGCACCCGCGAGGTCCTGCTCGACGAGAAGATCGGCGGCACCGTCCACATGGCGGTCGGCGCCAGCTACCCGGAGTCCGGCGGTGAGAACGAGTCCTCGGTCCACACCGACCTCGTCTGCGACCTGCGGTTGGGCGGCAAGCTCGAAGTCGACGGCGTGGTGATGCAGGAAGACGGGAGATTCATCGTCTAGGTCTGGGTGACGAGGGCGACGATCGTCCCCAGGAAGCCGACCAGCATCGTCCCGATCAGCCCCCAGGTGAGCTGCATGAGGTGACGGTTCAGCGCCGAAATCTCGTCACGCACACCCTGGAATCCACCACTCATTTCGGTCCGGATGGCCTGAGATTCACCTTTCATCTCCACGCGCAGCGCCCGGAATTCCGTCCGCATCTCCTTGAACCCGTCGTCGACCTTCTTGTTGAGGTCGTCAAGGCGCTCGTCGGTCCAGGTTCCTCTTGCCATCACGGCCATATAACCAGCGTACAGAGCAAGGTGCAACGTTTGGTGCGCGAAGCTTAAAAGTTTCGCAACAGCTCTCGCGCGGAACTGGAACGCCCTCTACTTATTGATTAGGAATGGGGGAGCCCGCCCAGAGGACGTACCAGACCGTGAACGCCAGGATGGCGAGCATCACCGAGGCCATCATCACCGCCTCGACCACGGTTACCGAGCCGCGCACCGGGGCGGTGTCCCGCATGCTCTTCAGCCAGGTCGGGCGGATCGGTTCCAGCCGGTTGGTGCCGGTGATGCGGACGTAGAGGTTGTTGAGGCGGCCGATCAGCCAGGCGACGAAGAGGATCGAGGCGACGATCCCGACGACGACGATCGCGTAGGGGCCGCCGCTCGGGAACTGCGTCTGCGACAGCTTCGAGCCGATGTAGACCCAGCTCAGCGGAATCGCCGTCCAGAGCGAGAAGGCGGCCAGGAGCATGGCGACGAAGACGAGGCCGGCGGCCGCTCCTCGGCCCGCTCGTTGGGTTCGCGTCATCGTCGACATGGGCTGTTCATAGAATGGCAGGCGATGTCCGGGCATTCCAAGTGGCACTCGATCAAACACAAGAAGGGCGCTGCCGACGCCAAACGCGGCAAGCTCTTCAGCAAGCTGGCGCGGGCGATCACCGTCGCCGCGCGCGACGGGGGTGGTGATCCCGACCACAACCCGACGCTGGCGACCGCGGTGCAGAAGGCCAAAGACGCCTCGATGCCGAAGGACAAAATCCAGAAGGCGATCGACGTCGGGACCGGCGCCGGCTCCGATGGCGCCGCGATCGAAAGGGTCGTCTACGAGGGCTACGGGCCCGCCGGGGTCGCCGTCCTGGTCGAGGCGCTGACCGACAACCGCAACCGCGCCAGCGCCGAGATCCGGCACGCCTTCTCCAAACACGGCGGCAATCTCGGCGAGCCGGGATCGGTCGCCTGGATCTTCGAGCGCAAGGGCGCGATCGTCGTCGACGGCAGCCGCTACGGGGAGGACGACCTGATCGGGGCGATCGACGCCGGCGCCGAGGACGTGCGGGCCGACGAGGGCAAGCTGCGGGTGATCTGCGATCCAGCCAACCTCACGGCGGTGAGGGAATCGCTGGAAGGGGAAGGGATCGAGATCGAATCCGCGGGCCTGGCGATCGAACCGAAAAGCACGGTCGAGGTGAAAGGTCACGACGCAGAACGCGTGCTCAAGCTGCTTGACGCCCTCGATGAGCAGGATGACGTCGATGAAGTCTTCGGCAATTTCGACATTCCGGCAGAGGTTCTGGAGCAGCTAGCAGCCTGAGGGCGGCCGCCCATCCGAACGCCGGAGGAAGGCATCCGACCCGGCTCACAGAATTGCTTCCTATGCAAGTGGTCATGGGGATAGATCCGGGTGCGGCGAATCTTGGTTTTGGAATTGTCAGGGTTGAGGGCAGCCACATGGTCGCGCTCGACGGCGGGGTGGTGGAAACCACGCCTGATCTGCCGATCGAGCGGCGGCTGGACCGCATCCACAGCGCTTTGCGCGAGCTGATCGCCTGGCACCAGCCAAAGGCGATGGCGCTCGAGGAGGTCTACTTCGGCAAGAACGCGCGCTCGGCGATGGCGGTCGGGCAGGCGAGCGGGGTGGCGATGCTGGCCGCCGCCGAGCACGGCGTCGGTTGCTTCTCCTACACGCCTCAGGCGATCAAGATGGCGGTCTGCGGCTCGGGCGCCGCCGGCAAGCACCAGGTGCAGAAGATGGTCGGGACGCTGCTCGGGCTGCCGGAGCCGCCGTCGCCGGATCACGCCGCCGACGCCCTTGCGGTCGCGATCTGCCATGGCGGTGGCGCCGGTCGCCGGGAGGCCATCGCCATGGTCCAAGAAGCCGCAGGCCAACCGCGTGGCGAGCGGGTCGCCGGATGATCGCCGCTGTCCGCGGCGAGGTCATGGTGCGACGCCCCGACCACGTCGTGATCGACGCCGGCGGCGTCGGCTACCGCCTCGCCGTCTCCTCGGAGACGCTCAAAGCCGTGCCGGCGGCCGGGAGCGAGGCCTTGCTCCACGCCGAGCTGATCGCCCGCGACGACTCCCTCGCCCTCTACGGCTTCTCCTCCGAGGAGGAGCGCGACCTCTTCCGCCTCCTGATCACCGTCAGCGGCGTCGGCCCGAAAGTCGCGATCGCCACCCTCTCCGGCGGCGGCACCCGGGATCTCCTGCGGGCGATCGCCGCCGGCGACGCCAAACGCTTCCAGGCGGTTCCGGGCATCGGCAAGCGGACCGCCGAACGAATCATCGTCGAGCTGCGCGAGAAGGTGGCCGGAGCGCTGGAGGAGGAGGTCGCCGTGATCGCCGGTGAGGAGGGCGGCGCCCGAGTGCTCGCGCGGGACGGGCTCGTCAACCTCGGCTATGCGCCGCTGGAGGCGGAGCAGCTGCTCGACGGCGTCGAGGGCGCCGAGCCGGAGGAGCTGGTCGCCGCCGCGCTGCGCAAGGCCGGGACCTCGAGGAACGCCGCGTGAGCGGGCCCCCTGACATCGGTGGCGGGCGCATCCGCACCCCGGGCCTCGACGGCGAGCCGGTGCCGGTGGACGCGGAGGTGAAGGTTCACGACGCGCGGGCGGAGGCGCCCGACGATGAGCTCGACCGCTCGCTGCGGCCGCCGACGCTGACCGACTTCGTCAACCAGCGGCAGGTGACCGAGCAGCTCGCGATCTTCATCGAGGCGGCGAAGAAGCGCGGGGAGCCGCTCGACCACGTCCTCTTGGCCGGGCCACCGGGCCTCGGCAAGACCTCGCTCGCGCACATCGTCGCCGCCGAGCTGGGGGTGCCGATGGTGCAGACCGCCGGCCCGGCCCTTGAGCGCAAGGCCGACGTCGCCTCCTTCCTCACCTCGCTGGAGCCGGGCAGCGTCTTCTTCATCGACGAGATCCACCGGCTCGGGAGGGCGGTCGAGGAGACGCTCTACCCGGCGATGGAGGACGGGGAGCTGCCTGTCGTCCTAGGGCAGGGGGCGGGGGCCCGAACGGTGACGCTGCCGCTGCCGGGTTTCACCCTGGTTGGCGCGACCACCCGCGCCGGCCTGCTGACCACCCCGCTGCGCGACCGCTTCGGCGTTTCCCACCGCCTCGAGTACTACGCGCCCGAGCACCTGGCGCTGATTGTCGAGCGCTCGGCCGGCATTCTCGGCGTCGACATCGACCCCGGCGGGGCAGCGACCATCGCCTCCCGCTCGCGGGGCACTCCGCGAGTCGCAAACCGCCTGCTGAAGCGGGTCAGAGACTTCGCCCAGGTCAAAGGCAGCGGCCAAATTGAAGCCGCGGTCGCGGCCTCGGCGCTGGAGATGCTCGAGGTCGACGCCGGCGGCCTCGACCGCAGCGACCGCGCCCTGCTGGAGACGATCGCAAGCAAGTTCGGCGGCGGCCCGGTCGGCCTCTCGACCCTGGCGATCGCGATCGGCGAGGAGCAGGACACGGTCGAGGACGTGCTGGAGCCCTACCTCCTGCAGCAAGGCCTGCTGAAGCGCACGCCGCGCGGCCGGGTGTTGACCCAGCGCGCTTATGACCATCTCGGGATCGCGGCTCCTGAAGGGGTCGCCAGCCTCTTCTGAGCCGGTCGAATCCGGAACGGCACACGATCATCTAGCCTGTCGCCTATGCCGTTTTTCATCTGTCCGAATTGCGGACACCGGGAGGTGAGCGGGGAGCGGACCGCAGGGTTCAGCACCCGTCCCAAGGGCTGCTCGAAATGCGGCTTTGGGTTCGTCTTCGAATTACTCGACGATTATTATCCGGCTCCTAATGCTGCCTTTTTCGTCTGTGACAAGCAGGAACGCGTGATCGACGCCGGCAAAGGGAGCTTCGAGCTGACCGGTCTGACCGACGAGGACGTGATCGGCCGTCCGGTGCGGGAGGTCCTAGGGCTCGACTGGATCGACCCGGTCGAGGGCGGCGAGGAGGCGGACACCGACAAGAACGGGTCCACCGACCCGATCGAGACCTCGCTGGAGTGGGGGGTGCGCTCGCTCGGCAAGCGGGTCGCGGTGAACGCCGAGGGCGACCTACCGGCGCGGGCGGTGGCCGACGTGTTCCCGGCCTACGACGACGACGGCGGCCTGCTCCTCGTCCTCACGCCGGAGGGCTAGCGCGATGGGGACCCGGAGCCGCCACCTCTTCGTCCTCCTGTTCGTGATCGCGCTGGTCTTGGTCTCGGGCTTGGTGATCGCAACCAAGGAGACCAAGCTCGGCCTCGATCTCCAGGGGGGCCTCGAGCTCGTCTACCAGGGGCAGGCGACCCGAGCCGGGAGCGAAGTCACCGGCGAAGACATCGAAGACTCGATCTCGATCATCGAACAGCGGATCAACAAGCTCGGCGTCTCCGAGCCCGAAGTGGCCCGCCTCGGCAACGAAGAGATCACCGTCAGCCTGCCGGGCATCACCGACGCCAACCGCGCCGCCGAACAGGTCGGCAGCACCGCCCAGCTCTACTACTACGACTGGGAGCCGAACCTGATCGGGCCCGAGCAGGCGATCGGCGGCTCACCTGGGCGCGAACCCCCGGAAGGACCGCTCAAAGCCTCCGAAAAACGCTGGGAAGAAGCCGGGCGCAACGTCACCAGCAAAGACAACAAACAGCTGATCTACGCGGGCGCCTATCCGACCGCATACGACGCGGCGCAGCTGGCCGCCGAACAGAAGCCGGTTGAGAACTGCACCGAATGCTCGGTCGCCAAGCCACGCTACTACCTCTTCCAGAGGTCTGGGACGCACGAACTGATCGCCGGCCCGGAGCTTGCGAAAAAGGACCTCTACATCAGCCCGACGGGCAAGAAACGGCCGAAAAACGGGATCGTCGTCGAAGTTCCCACCGGCACGATTCTGGTCTCCGAATACCCCACCGACGAAGAAGGCAAGCTCGATGAAACCGCCGACCCCGGCTGGTTCGTCCTGAAAGACAAACCGGCGCTGAGCGGCGACGAAATCACCAGCCCCGAACAGACCTACGCGCCGACGACCAACGAACCGATCGTCACCTTCGAATTCACCAACAGCGGCCGGGAAGCGTTCCAGGACGTCACCCGCCAAATCGCCCAGCGTGGCCAGGCCTCGGCGATCGGCCCGGTCAGCCCCGAAGAAGCCGGGTTCCTCTCCGGCCACTTCGCCGTCGTCCTCGACAACGAAGTCAAGACCCGCCCGATCATCAACTTCGCCGAAAACCCGGACGGGATCGACGGCCGCACCGGCGCCCAGATCTCCGGTGGCTTCAGCAGCGTCCAAAACGCGCAGGACCTGGCGACCACCCTGCAGATCGGCGCCCTGCCGATCAATCTCAAACTGATCAGCGAGACCCAGGTCTCGGCGACGCTCGGCAGCCAGGCGCTGCACGAAGGCATCAAGGCCGGGATCATCGGCCTCAGCCTCGTCGTCATCTTCCTGCTCCTCTACTACCGGTTCCTCGGCCTGATCGCCTCGATCGCGCTCGGCGCCTACGGGGTGATCTTCTTCGCCCTGATCAAACTGATCCCGATCACCCTGACCCTGCCGGGGATCGCGGGGCTGGTGCTGACGATCGGCGTCGCCGCCGACTCCAACATCGTCATCTTCGAGCGAATAAAGGAGGAGGTGCGGGCAGGGCGCTCGATGGGGAGCGCGATCAGCGCCGGCTACAAACGCGGGATCAGCACGATCATCGACGCCAACGTCGTCACCCTGCTGACCGCCTTCATCCTCTTCGTGCTGGCGAGCGCAGGCGTCAAGGGGTTCGCCTTCACCCTCGGCGTGGGCACGATCGTCTCACTGCTGACCGCGGTCGTCTTCACCCAGGCGCTGCTCGCCAGCATGAGCCGCTCGCGATTGCTCCGCTCCCCGGCGGCGCTCGGCGCCGGCGGCGAGGGCAAACGCTGGCACTTCGACTTCATGGGCGCGAGCCGCTGGTTCTTCTCGATCTCCGGCGTGATCCTCCTGGTTGGCGCCCTCGCGCTGGCGACGAAGCAGCTCAACTTCGGGATCGACTTCGAGTCCGGGACCCGGATCACGGCGGCGCTCGAAAAGCCGACCGACGAGGAAGGCGTGCGCGAAGCGCTCGACTCGATCGGGGTCAGCGGCGAGGAGGTGCAGCAGGTCACCGACCCGAACTTCGGCGCCAACGTCTTCCAGATCCAGTCGCACGAGCTCGAACCGGGCGAGGTCCACGACGCGGAAGCCGCGCTCGCCTCCGCCTACGGGATCCAGAAGAACGGGTTCGAAAGCACCAGCGTCGGGCCAACCTTCGGCGAACAGGTGGCCAACAGCGCCTTGAAGGCATTGATCTTCTCGCTGCTGGTGATCTGCGGATACGTGGCGCTGCGTTTCGATCCGAAATACGCGGTTCCGGTCCTGATCGCGATCTTCCACGACATCCTCATCACCGGCGGTGTCTACGCCTTGACCGGAAAAGAGGTGAACAGCGGTACGGTCGCCGCCTTCCTGACGATCTTGGGGTACTCGATCTACGACACCATCATCGTCTTCGACCGGATCCGCGAGAACGTGCCGCGGATGCCGCGGGCCGCCTTCTCGCAGATCGTCAACCGCTCGATGAGCGAGGTGCTGACCCGCTCGCTGGCGACCAGCTTCTCGACCTTGCTGGCGGTTGGCTCGCTGCTGGTCTTCGGCGGCGCCACCCTGCAGGACTTCGCCTTCGCGATGCTGGTCGGGATCGCCTCGGGAACCTATTCGTCGATCTTCATCGCCTCACCGGTGCTGACGGCTTGGAAAGAACGCGAGCCCGGCTTCGTCCGCCGCCGCCTGCGGATCGAGGAGGTCGAGGGCGGCCGCGTGCCCGCCTACGCCGAGGACATCGAGATGGCGAAACTCGGGCGCGACGAGGAGCGCGAAGCGGCAACTGTCGCGATTGCGGAGGAACCGGCTGCCGAGGCGGCTCCGGGCGCGGTCGCGACGGTCGAGCGGACCGACGACGGCGGGGGCAACGGGGCCGGCTCCCAGACCAACGGCGACACCGATGCGGCCGCCGCGGCCTCGGCGGAGCGGCGGAAACGAAACGCGGAGCGCAAAGCGCGGCGCCAGGCCCGGCGCAAGCACGGAAGGAGGTAGCGATGGCCCTGGTCGTGTTCTTCATCATGGGAATTGCCCTCTGGCACTTCACCGTCTTTCTCCCGGACCACTTCTGGCAAGGAATCGTCGGTGCCTTCCTCGGGGCCGTGCTCGGCGCGATCGTCTTTGGGCTGATCGCGCAGGAGGCGAGCGGCAAAAGCCTCGGCGACACCGATCTCTCGACGGCGCTCGTGGCGATTCCCGGCGTGGTAATTGGGCTTGGCGTGGTCTACGCGATCGGTAGGCGCAGCGAGCGCGAGCTCACCTGAGCAGGCCGTTTTTCGCCCAGATTGGGAAGGCAAACCGCGACTTTGCCGCCGGGGCGCTTCCTAGCCTGGAAGCGTGGCGGAAACCATCAACGCATTTGCCGTAGAGCCATATTCGTATGCCGAGGCTCGGGCCCTCAGCGAGGAGCTTGGGCTGAGCGAGACGGTCGCCGTCACCCTGGTCCGGCGCGGTTACCGCACGCCTGAGCTGGCTCGCGGCTTCCTCGCCGCCGACGAGTCGCACCCACCAGCCGCCTTCAAGGACATGACCCTGGTGGTCGAGCGGGTGCGGGCGGCGATCGAGGCTGGCCGCCGGATCACGGTCCATGGCGATTTCGACGTCGACGGGGTCTGCGCCACCGCGGTGCTGGTGAGGGCGCTGCGGGAGCTGGGCGGCGAAGCCGACTGGTTCATCCCCAACCGGCTCGAGGACGGCTACGGGCTGAGCGGCGACAACGTCAGGCGCTTGGCCGAGCGCGGCACCCAGCTGCTGCTCACGGTCGACTGCGGGATCACCTGCGCCTCCGAGGTGGCCCTCGCTCGTGAGCTGGGCCTCGAGGTGATCGTCACCGATCACCACCAGCCGAAGGAGAGGTTGCCGGATTGCCCGATCTTGCATCCACAGGTGTCTGGGTATCCGTTCGAGTCTCTCTGCGGCACTGCCGTGGCTTGGAAGCTGGCTTGTGCGTTGCGGGAGGCGGGGAGCCCTCGCCTCCCTGCCGACAGTTACCTTGACTTGGTTGCGCTGGCGACGGTGGCGGATGTGGTGCCGCTGGTGGGGGAGAACCGGGCGCTGGTGAGGAAGGGATTGACCGAGATCAGGCGGGCGCGGCGGCCTGGGATTCGTGCCTTGCTTGAGGCGTCGAAATGTGATCCTGAGCGGCTGGACGAGAGCGATCTTGGGTTCCGGCTGGCGCCGCGAATCAATGCGGCTGGTCGGCTCTATCGCGCGGATGCAGGGGTGGAGCTGTTCCTGACTGAGGATCATGATCGCGCGGCTGCCATCGCCGAGGAGCTGAGCCGGGCTAACTCGGAGCGGCGGGCTGCTGAGCGAGAGGTCGATGCCGCGGCCGAGGCGGCGCGGCGCGAGCTGCCCGAGGAGCTGCGGCAGGCACGCGGGCTCGTTCTGGCGGGTCAGGACTGGCATCCAGGCGTGGTCGGGATCGTCGCCTCGCGTCTGGTCGAGCGGCACCAGCGGCCGGTCGTCGTCATCTCGCTCGACCAGGTGGGGGAGGGGCGCGGCTCGGGGCGGAGCATCCCCGGCTTTGACCTGCTGGCGGCGCTCGAGGCTTGCGCCGAGCACCTGGAGGGTTTCGGGGGGCACCGGGCGGCGGCCGGGCTGACGATCAAGGCGGAGAGCGTCGCGGCTTTCCGGGAGGCCTTCGCGGCCCATGCCAACGAGGTCCTGGCGCCCGAGGATCTGCGCCGGACCGAAAAGGTGGATGCGCTGGTCGGGGGGGTCGGCCTGGGGCTCGAGCTGGCGGAGGAGTTGAGGCAGCTGGCCCCGTTCGGGATGGGCAATCCGGGGGTGAGGTTGCTCGTTCCCTCTGCCAGGGTCACTGACGTGAGGTCGATGGGCGAGGGCAAGCACGCCCGCTTCAGCCTCCACAGCGGCTCGCACCGGGCGCTCGGCGTCGCTTTCGGACGCGCCAGCCTCGGCGTCGAGGACGAGGACCTGCTCGACGCGACGGTGCGTCTCGAGGTCAACCAGTGGAACGGCTCGATCGAGCCGCGGGTGGTGCTTCGCGAGCTCTACCCGCTCGAGGAGGAGGCGGCGGACGAGGAAAAGCCGGCCCTGCCGCACGCCTGCACCTGGGACGAAGCCGAATGGTGGTCGCGCTTCGAAGCCGAGCTGGCAGCAGATCTAGGTCCTGAGACCGCAAAAACTCTCTCTGAAGAGCACTTTTCGCGGTGTCGCCAGACGGGGGGGGTGCGAGAGGTGGTTCGAGGGGCCGCTTCCGCGACCGTCGCGATCGCGGAGCTGGTCTCCAGCGGTGCCGGCGTGCTGGCGGTCTGCGCTGACGCTTCGCGCCGAGCGGGTCTCGGTAATGGCGCCACCGGCCTCGCCCGGTTCAACGGCGGCGCGGCGCTTATCGCCTGCCATCGCTGCGGTGACGAGGAGATCGCGCGCCTGGAAGGCAAAGCGCCGGCCGGACTCGCGGTCGTCGATTACGCCGCCCTCGAACGGGCGCCGGAGCTCGCTTGCGCCTTCGAGCACGTCGTCCTCGTCGACCCGCCGCGGAACGCCTCCGACGAGATCCGCACCGGGCTCCCGTGTGCCGAGGGGGCGGCGGGCTTTCTCCACGTTCTCTGGAGCGAGGCGGAGGCCGAGTTCGCCGGGAAGGCGCTGGCCGAGCAGTGGCCCGGCCGGGAGGCCGTGGCCGCCGGCTTCCGAGCGCTACGGGAACTCGGCGACGCCGCGGGCGAAGAGCTGCGAGAGGCGCTTGCCGGCTCGGGGGACCACCCGCTCTGCCCGGAGGCCTGCGCGCGCCGGTTCCGCGTCCTGGGGGAGCTCGGTCTGGTCCAGGGGGCGCCGGAAGGGGGCGCGGGCGTCGTCCGGGTCGTATCCTCAGAGAAGACCGAGCTGCAGCGCTCGGCTGCATTTCGCTTCTACGCCGAAAGACTTTCGGAGGCCCAGCGATTTCTCACAAGACCCAAACCGCGGTAGAGCACAAGGAGCTCCTGGCCGATCTCTTTGCGGTGATCGAGGAGTTCGATTCTGCCGCGGGCGAGAGCGGGAGCATTAGCGGGGCCGCGGGCGGCACCGCGGTCGCCGTCGCGACCATCGACCGCGCCAAGGTCGAGCAGGCCTTCGATTTCGCCTTGGACCGCCACGCCGACCAGCGGCGCTACTCGGGCGACGAGTTCATCACCCACCCGGTCGGGGTCGCTCAGATCTGCGCCGGCATGCGGCTCGACACCGAGACCCTCTGCGCGGCTCTGCTTCACGACACGGTCGAGGACACGACCGCCAGCCTCGACGAAATCCGCGAGGAGTTCGGTGAGGAGATCGCCCAGCTGGTGGACGGCGTCACCAAGCTGACCGGGATCACCTTCGAGAGCCGTGACGAGCGGCAGGCGGAGAACTACCGGAAGATGATGGTGGCGATGGCCACCGACGTCAGGGTGATCCTGATCAAGCTGGCCGACCGACTCCACAACATGCGCACGCTCGGCGCCCTGCCGAAGCAGAAACAGACGCTGAAGTCCCACGAGACGCTGGAGATCTACGCGCCGCTGGCCCACCGGCTCGGGATACACGCGATCAAATGGGAGTTGGAGGACCTCGCCTTCGCGACCCTGCACCCGCGCAAGTACGCGGAAATCAAGCAGCTGGTCGCCCAGCAGCGCGAGGAGCGGGAGAACTACGTGACCGAGGCGGGGGAGTTCCTCGCCGAGGAGCTCGAGCAGGTCGGGATCGAGGCCGAGATCTCAGGCCGCGCCAAGCACTTCTACTCGATCTACACGAAGATGGCGAAGAAGGGGCGGGAGTTCAACGAGATCTTCGATCTGACGGCGATGCGTGTGATCGTCCACTCGGTCAAAGACTGCTACGGCGCGATTGGCGTCATCCATTCGCTCTGGAAGCCGCTCCCCGGCCGCTTCAAGGACTGGGTTGCGATGCCGAAGGCGAACATGTACCAGGCGCTGCACACGACGGTGATCGGGCCGGAGGGCAAACCGCTGGAGATCCAGATCCGGACCGAGGAGATGCACAAGCTCGCCGAGTACGGGATCGCCGCCCACGTCGCCTACAAAGAGGGCAGCCGCGGCGACCCGAAGCGGGAAAAGATGACCTGGCTGCGGCAGCTGGTCGAGGCGGAGGGCGAACAGGACCCGACCGAGTTTCTCGAATCGCTCAAGGTCGACCTCTTCGAGGACGAGGTCTTCGTCTTCACCCCGAAGGGGGAAGTGAAGAACCTCTCGGCCGGTTCGACGCCGCTCGACTTCGCCTACGCCGTCCACACCGACGTCGGCCACAGCTGTGTCGGCGCCAAGGTCAACGGCTCGATCGTGCCGCTGCACTACCAGCTGCGATCGGGCGACATCGTCGAGGTGCTGACCGCGAAGCAGAAGCGCGGCCCCTCGCTCGACTGGCTGAAGCTGGTGCGGACGAGCCGCGCCCGCAACAAGATCCGCGCCTGGTTCAAAGAGGAGCGCCGCGAGGACGCCGAGCGCGACGGTCGCGAAAAGCTTGATGAAGCGCTGCGCACGCGCGGCATTCCGATGCAGAAGGTCTCCGGCTCGGCGCTGCTCGCCGACGTGATCCGCGAGATGGGCTTCCGCAAAGGGACGGATTTCTACATCGCCCTCGGCCAGGCCAAGGTCGACGCCAAGACCGCCGCCAACAAGCTGATGCAGCGGCTGAAGGCGGGGGAGGGCGTCGAGGAGGAGGACGCCGGCGCGCCGCTCGGGCGCGAGGACCGGGCGCGGCGCACCAAGGACGCCTCGAACTTCGGGATCAGCGTCAAGGGCGCGGACAACGTGGCGGTGCGGCTGGCAAAGTGCTGCCGCCCGGTGCCCGGCGACTCGATCGAGGGCTACGTCTCGCTGGGGCGCGGGATCACCATCCACCGCGCCGACTGCAAGAACGTCAAGGCCTTGAAAAGAGCCTCTGAGCGTTTCGTCGAGGTCAGCTGGGTGGGCGAAAACGAGGCCGCCTACCGGGTCGAGCTGCAGATCGACGCCTACGACCGCACCCGTCTTCTCGAGGACCTCTCACGCACCTTCTCAGAGGTCGGGATCAACATCATCGGCGCCACCTGCACGACCAACCACCCGATGGTGAAAAACCGGTTCGTGATCGAGGTCGGCGACACCGAGCAGCTCAAGCACTGCATCAGCCGCCTCCGAAACGTCGAGTCGGTCTTCGACGCGTATCGGATCACCCCGGCCGCTTGAGACGGACGATCGGACGGGGTAGATGCCTTTAGCCGTCGCAGTCACCGGGCCCACGGGTGAGATCGGCAAGCCGCTGATGTCGGAGCTGGAGAGGCGGGACGAGGTAGGGAATGTGCTGGGGATGGCCCGCAGCCCTTTCGACCCCGCTGACGAGGGATGGGAGAAGGTTGGCTACCGGCGTGGCGACATCCTCGACCGGGGCGCCCTGGCGGCGCTGTTTGACGGGGCGGATGTCGCCGTCCACCTTGCCTTCGCGATCTTCGGCAGCCGCGAGGAGACGCGGCGGGTCAACCTGCAGGGAACGCGGAACGTCTTCGAGACGGCGATCAAGGCGGGCGTCAAGCGGCTCGTCTACGCATCCTCGGTTGCCGCTTACGGCTTCCATCCGGAGAACCCGCAGCCGCTGAGCGAGGACGTGCCGGCGCGGGGCAGCGAGGGCTTCTACTACTCGCGGCAGAAGGCCGAGCTCGAGGATCTGCTCGACGAGCTCCTGCTGGGCAGCAGCGTCGAGGCCTACGTCTTCCGCCCCTGCATCGTCGCCGGGCCGCGGGCGACGATGCTGATCGAGCAGACGGTAGAGGCGGTGCGGGTCGGGGACCCCGTGCCGCTGGTGCGCAAGGGAGTCGGAAAGCTGCCGCTGGTGGCGCCGATCCTGCCCGATCCCGGGACCCCGATCCAGCTCGTGCATCACGACGACGTCGCCCGGGCGATGGCGGCGGCGATCTGCGGCGACGGCCCGCCTGGCGTCTACAACCTCGCCGGCGAGGGAGAGGTCCAGGTCCGCGACATCGCCAAGGAGCTCGGCTGGCGCTGGCTCCCGGTCCCACGCCCCGCGGTCAGCATCGGCACCGCCGCCGCCCGCCGCCTCAGTTTCGCCTCACCCAAACTCGAGTGGGCGATAGCCGCCGACACCCCGGTCCTGATGGCGACCGCAAAGGCTCGGCGCGACCTCAAATGGAAACCTCGGCACGACGCGCGGGAGACGCTGACGGAAACCGTCGCGGGCGCCCGCGACAAAGGCCTCCTCGACTGATTGCCGCTATGCGACGATCGTCAGCGCCGCGGGCGCGGCTTTGAGCTCGATCCGGTCGCGCTCACCGATGTAGTCGCCGTCGACCTGGATCGGCAGGGGCCGCACCGCTCCCTGCTTGTCGACGGAAACGGTTTCCACGACCGCGTGGGCGACGTCGTCGAAGTGGGCGACCTGCTTGTGGCGGGCGGCCGGGTGTTTCTCGCTGAAGAGGCGGTTGATCAGGGTCGGCATGTCGCGCTGGGCGGCCCGCTTGAGGACGGCGAGCGACAGCGTGCCGTCGTCGATCGCGATCCCCTCGCAGACGCGGATCGGGCGGCTGGCGAAGTAGGAGAAGGGGTCGGAATTCTGGACGATGGTGGTGACCCCCTCGACCGGCTCCTGCCCGTCAACGCTAGTTCTCATCTGCACGGGGTTAATCAAATATTTGCGGTAGAAGCTGGAGATGCCGGCCCAGGAGTAGTAGTAGGGGCCGGCATTCCCCTTCATCGTCGGGTTGCGGTCGACCCGCTTGACGACGCTGGCATCGATCCCCGCCCCGCAGGCGAAGACGAAGTAGCGGTCGTCGACCATCCCCAGGTCGATTTTTCGCGGCTGCCAATCGTCAACCAGCGAGAGCAGGTGCTCGGTCGCGTCAACGACGTCATTCGGCATTCCCAGCGTCCGCGCCACCACGTTGGTCGAGCCGCCCGGCAGGATCGCCACCGGCATGTCGGTCCCCGCCACCCCGTTGACGACCTCGTTCAGCGTCCCGTCACCGCCGAAGGCGACGACCACGTCATAGCCCCCGTCAAGCGCCTCCCGCCCGATCTCGGTCGCATGGTTCTGCGCCTGCGTCGAGACCGCTTCGACGTCGAACCGCCCCTGCAGCGCGTAGACCACCAGGTTTTTCAGCCGATCCGAAACCGTCGTCGCATACGGGTTGACGATCAGCAGCATCCGCTTCTTGGCGGGCTTGCGACGGCGGAGAGACCGGAGCTGGGCGGACACGGACGCTGGAGCCTAATGCCGCCGCGCTTCGCCTAGGCTGCCCGCCGATGATCGACCGACGGGAGCTGGGCGCGATCTTTGCTGGCGGCATGCTTGGGGCGCTGGCGCGGGCCGGGCTCGCGGAAGCGCTTCCGGACCCGGGGGTGGGGTGGCCGTGGGCGACTTTCGTCGTCAATGTGGTCGGTGCCGCCCTGCTGGGCTACTGGTTCACGACGCTTTCGCACACGCAATACCGGCGGCCACTGCTCACCACCGGGTTCTGTGGGGCGTTGACGACCTTCTCGACCGTCCAGGTCGAGCTGGTGGAGATGATCGACGCCGGCAGGGTGGCGCTCGCCTGCCTCTACCTCGGGGTCAGCATCGGCGTCGGACTCGCCGTGGTGGAGCTGGCGACCGCCCTTGGCCGGCGGAGGGCTGCGGCATGAGCTGGCTGGTCTGGGTGGGGGTGGCGCTGCTCGGCGGCTGCGGGGCGCTGGCGCGGTTCGGCCTGACCCTGCTCGTGGCCGACCGGCTGCATCCACACTTCCCGGCGGGCACCCTCGCGGTCAACCTCAGCGGCGCCTTCCTCCTCGGCCTGCTCGCCGGCGCAGCGGTCGAAGGGGACGCTCGGCTGCTCCTCGGCACCGGGGCGATCGGCGCCTATACGACCTTCTCGACTTGGATGGTGGAGACGCAGCGGATCGAGGAGTCCGGGAAAGGGCGGATCGCGGTCGCCAACATCGTGCTCAGCGTCGTCCTGGGACTGGGCGCGGCCGCGCTCGGTCACGCGATCGGCTCGCAACTCTAGGCGTTCAGGTCGCTTCGTAGCGGATCACCGAGCCGTCGTCGGCCTCCCGCACCCGTCCTTCGTTGACCAGCAGGTCGGCGTGGCCGATCACCTCGGAGAGGGTGAGGAAGGCCTGGGTGACGGCGACGTTGCCCCAGAGCGCCTGGGCAATCTCGTAGCCGGTGCGGGGGCGCTCGGCGATGAGGCGGTTGATCTTCTCCTTGCGCCGGTCGTAGCCAGCCATGCGCGAGTCGATCAGCTCGGTGTGGTCGGTGATCGGCTCGCCGTGCCCTGGGAGGACGATCTCGGCCGGCATCTCCCGGGTCTTGCGCAACGACTCGATGTAGGTGACGAGCGCCTGGGTGCGGTGGGAGGAGCCGTCGAGCGGGCGGGTGATCAGCGGGTTGGAGGAGATCTTCGGCAGCAGGTGATCGGCGGCGATCAGGATCCGCCGCTCCTCGTCCCAGAAAACGGTGTCGGACGGGCTGTGGCCGGGACGGTGCAGGACCCCCAGCCTCCGGTCGCGGAACTCGAGCGCGCCGCCGTCCTCCAGGGGTCGCGTCACCCCAACGTGCGAGCCCCAGCCGCGGAAGCTGCGGGAGACGCTGCGCAGGGCCACGGTGACGTCCTCGGGGATGCCGTTTCGCAGCATCACCTCGACGGCGAACTTGTCCTCTGCCTCGGCGTCCTCCTCGAAGGCCGCCAGCCGCTCGGCCGCCGCTCCGAGCGCCGCCACCTCGGCCCCCGAATGCTCGACCAGGATCTCGACCAGGCCAAGGTGGTCGATGTGCTGGTGGGTGACGACGATCAGCTCGAGGTCGGAGAGCTCGTGGCCGCGCTCGGCCAGCCGCGCGGTCAGCTCGTCGAGCGCCTTGCCAGAGTTGGGGCCGGTGTCGACGAGCGTCAGCGGCGCGTCCTCGATCAGGTAGCAGTTGACCCGCCCGACCGCGAACGGCGTCGGGATCGGGAAGCAATGGATGCCAGCCAGGGCGGCTTGCTCCAGGGCCTCCTGCGGCGTGGCGGTCACGCCCGGATCAAGCCGAGAATCTCGTCGCGGCGCCGCTCCATGTCCTCTTGGGAGGTCAGCGACTCGAGGTTGAGCCGCAGCAACGGCTCGGTGTTGGACGGGCGCACGTTGAAGTGCCAATCGGGGTAGTCGATCGAGATGCCGTCGAGGCGGGTGATCTCGCCGTCGGAATAGCGCTCGGCGATCTCCGCCATTTTCCCCTCCTGGTCGGCGACCTCGGAGTTGATCTCGCCGGAGATGAAGTACCTGGAGCGGAACTCTTCCATCAGCTCGGCCAGCGAGCGGCCATCGAGGGAGAGCAGCTCCAGCACCAGCAGCGCCGGGACCGTGCCCGTGTCGGCGTTCCAGAAGTCGCGGAAGTAGTAGTGGCCCGAGACCTCGCCGCCGAAGGCCGCGCCCTCCTCCCGCATCCTCGCCTTGAAGAAGGCGTGGCCCACCCGGGAGAGGTCGGAACGGCCGCCCTCGGCGGCGACCAGGTCCGGCACCGCCCGGCTCGAGCGCGGGTCGTAGAGGATCGTCGCGCCCGGGTTCTTCTGCAGGACCGACCGGGCCAGCAGGGCGCAGATGAAGTCGCCGTCGCAGAAGCTGCCCTCGCCATCGATGAAGAAGCAGCGGTCGGCGTCGCCGTCCCAGGCGATCCCGAGGTCGGCGCCGGACTGCTTCACCCGATCGATGATCATCCGCCGGTTCTCCTCCAGCAGCGGGTTCGGCTCGTGATCGGGGAACTCGCCGTTCGGCACGAAGTACATCTCCTCCAGCTGCAGCGGCAACTGCTCGAGGATCGGGCCGACCATCGGGCCCGCCATCCCGTTGCCGCCGTCGACCACAACCTTCATCGGCTTCACGTTCGCGGGATCGATGAAGGAGAGGGCGTGAGAGCGGTATTCGTCCCAGATGTCGACCTCCTCCGCATTTCCGCCGCCTGGCTCATCGCCGAGGCCGGCTTCGATCTCGGCCTTGACGTCGCCGATCCCGGCGTCGCCGGAGAGCGGCAGCGCTCCCTCGCGGACCAGCTTCACGCCGGTGTAGGCCTTGGGGTTGTGCGAGGCGGTGACCATTGCGCCACCGTCGAGCTCCCGCGAGCCGACCAGGTGGTAGAGCATCTCGGTCGCGACCTGGCCGGCGTCGATCACCTGGGCGCCCTCGGCGATCAGTCCCTCGCGCGCGGCCGCGGCCATCGCCGGGGCGGTCAGCCGCATGTCGCGCCCGAGCCCGACCCGCAGCTCGCCTGGCCGCTTGCCCCGCAGCCGCGCCAGGACCCGGGCAAAAGCCCGCCCGATCGCCCGCGCCGTCGTCTCGTCCATCTCCGAGCCGTAGAGGCCGCGGATGTCATAGGCCTTGAAAATCCCCGGATCAAGATTTACGTCCTCCGCTCCGCGTCCGGGCGTAAATCGCGTCATTTGAAAGCTCCTTTCAGAGCCTCGTAGCTCTGCTCGATCGATTGCGGCATCACTTTCGTGTCGGCGATCACCGGCATGAAGTTGTTGTCGCCGGCCCAGCGGGGGACGACGTGCATGTGGATGTGGTGCTCGACCCCGGCCCCCGCGACGCGGCCCTGGTTGAAGCCGACGTTGTAGCCGTGCGGCTGGTAGACCGCCTCGAGCCGGTCCATCGCCCGCTGCGCCAGCGTCATCATCTCGGCGAGCGTCTCGGCCGGGATTCCCTGCAGGCGGCCGACGTGGTCATAGGGAGCCACCATCAGGTGCCCGTTCGTGTACGGGAAGAGGTTGAGGATCACGAAGCAGCGCTCGCCGCGGTGGACGATCAGGTTCGCCTCATCGTCGTCCGCCGCCGGCTTGGCGCAGAAGATGCACTCCTCCTCGATGTCCTTGGACGCGTCCTTCACGTAAGCGAGGCGCCAGGGCGCCCAGATGCGGAAATTTGCCACGGGCCGCTCATCCTATTGACGGGCCGCTAGAGCCACTTGCGGCGGCGGAAGTAGGCGACCATGCCGACCAGCACGATCGCCATTAGCACCAGCACGGTGATGAAGCCCGCCTCGTGGTGCTCGCTCGGCACCCAGGTGTTCATCCCCATCACGCTGGCGATCAGGGTCAGCGGCAGGATCACGACGCTGATCGCGGTCAGCACCCGGAGGATGTCGTTGAGGCGGTGGGAGATCAGCGACTCGTTGGTCTCCTCGAGCGCTTCGGCGACCTCCTTGTAGTTCTCGAGCATGTCCCAGATCCGCTCGTGGGCGTCGACGATGTCATCGAAGTAGATCTCCAGGTCGAGGTCAGAGGCCAGGTAGCGCTGTTTGACCCTCTCGAGGTCGCGCAGGACCGGCCGCTGCGGCCGGATCACTTTGCGGAAGTTGATGATCTCCTGCTTGACGTTGGAGATGTCACGCACGACCTCCTCGGCCCGCTCTTCGAAGATGTCGTCCTCGAGCGCGTCGAGCTTGTTGCCGATCTTGCGCAGCATCGGGAAGCAGTAGTCGAAGCTGTCGTCGACCAAGCGGTAGAGCAGGTAGCCCGAGCCGCGGGAGAAGAGCTGTTCGCGCAGCTCCTCTTTGGCGCGGCAGCGCTCGAACAGGTACTCGACCGGCTGCAGCGGCAGGTTCGGGATCGTCACCACGTAGTCGGGCCCGACGAAGAGGTCGAGCTCGCCGGTCCCCAGGCGGCCCGCCTTCGGGTCGAAGACCGGCAGGTGCAGGACGATGAAGAGGTAGTCGTCGTAGACGTCGATCTTCGGTCGCTGGTTGCGGGAGAGGACGTCCTCGAGGTCGAGGGCATGGAACTCGAAGTGCTCCTCCAGCCAGGTCCGCTCCAGCGAGCCGGGCCACTCGATGTTGACCCAGCGCAGGCCGTTCGACTCGATTTGCTCGACGTTCGGCTTCTGCGGCTCAGGCGCCGCCGGCTGAGAGACGAGCTCGCCGCGCCGGCCGGGCCGTCGCAGCCTCGGTTTCGGAAGGTTCGGCATCGGTCAGTCCGATCGTCTCGGGCAGCAGCGGGCTCATCGTGGGGCTTAGGTTAGCCAGGCGTGACGAAAAGCGCGCGTCCTGGCTGGGAATGGTTGCGGCGCGTCATCCCTTTCCGCTATCTTTCCCTGCACATAAGCGCCACATCTAGAGGGGTGGAGGGACTGGCCCAGTGAAGCCCCGGCAACCATCGCGATCGCAAGGTCGAGACAGGTGCCAAATCCAGCAGGTCGCGAAGCACAGAAGCGAAGACCTGGAAGATGTGGGGGATGTCCGATTCGGACCTCGCCCCACAAATGGCGAGGTTTTTTCGTAAGTGGAAAAGAGGATCGGATGTCAGTTGAGAGCTTGAAGTGCAAGGAGTGCGGCACCAGCTACGAGCTGGACGCCAGCTACGTCTGCGAAAACTGCTTCGGCCCGCTGGAGGTCACCTACGACCTCAGCGGCCTGAACGCGGCCGAGGTGAAGCGACGGATCCAGGCGGGATCGCAGGGGATCTGGCGCTACCGCGACTTCCTTCCCTTCAAGGGGCGGGCGAGTGACCCGCTGGAGCCGGGCCTGACGCCGTTATTGAAGGCCGACCGCCTGGCCGAGCGGCTCGGAGTGGACGCCGAGATCTGGATCAAGAACGACGCCGCCAACCCGACCCACTCCTTCAAGGACCGGGTTGTCGCGGTCGCGGTCGCCAAAGCGCAGGAGCTCGGCTTCGACACCGTCGCCTGCGCCTCAACCGGCAACCTCGCCAACGCGGTCGCCGCCCACGCCGCCGCGGCCGGGTTGCGGTCCTACGTCTTCGTCCCCGCCAATCTCGAGGAGCAGAAGCTGCTCGCAACCGGCGTCTACGGGACCAACCTGGTCGGCGTGCGCGGCAACTACGACGACGTCAACCGCCTCTGCACCCAGCTCGCCGAGACCCGCCCCTGGGCTTTCGTCAACGTCAATCTGCGCCCCTACTACGCGGAGGGCTCGAAGACGCTCGCCTACGAGACGGTCGAGCAGCTCGGCTGGGAGTTGCCGGACCGGGTGGTCAGCCCGATCGCCTCGGGGTCGCTCTTCACCAAACTCGGCCGCGGCTTCCAGGAGTGGCTCGACCTCGGCCTGGTCGAGGGCAAGCAGCCGATCTTCAACGGCGCCCAGGCCGAGGGCTGCAGCCCGGTGGCGACGGCGTTCGCCGAAGGCTGGGAAGTCTGCAAGCCGCAGCGGCCGGCGACGATCGCCAAAAGCCTCGCGATCGGGGATCCGGCGGACGGGCCCTACGCGGTCGAGCACGCGCGCAGGACCGGCGGCGGCGTCGATTCCGTCACCGACCAGGAGATCCGCGAGGGGATCAAGCTGCTGGCGGAGACGACCGGGATCTTCACCGAGACCGCCGGTGGGGTAACCGTCGGCGTCCTGCGCAAGCTGGCCGAACGGGGTGAGCTCGCCGCCGGCGAGCGGGTCGTCGTCTACATCACCGGCGAGGGCCTGAAGACCCTCGATGCGACCCGCGATACGTTCCAGATGCACGAGATCGACCCCAGCCTCGAAAGCTTCGAGAGCGAGTTCCGCCAGGAGGTAGCCGCCTAGATGTCAGTCACCGTGAAGATCCCGACGCAGCTGCGCGCCGCCACCGGTGGCCAGGCGGAGCTGGAGGTGGAGGGCGGCACCGTCGGCGAGGTGCTCGACGCCGTCTTCGACGCCCACGGCGGCCTGCGCGACCGCATCACCCAGGACGGCGACCTGCGCCGCTTCGTCAACGTCTACGTCTCCGGCGAGGACATCCGCTTTCAGCAGGGACTGGAGACGAGCATCAACGACGGTGACGAAGTCACGATCTTGCCTGCGGTCGCCGGCGGTTCTTGAAGCCACCCGTAGTCATCCTCTGCGGTGGCCGTGGGACGCGGCTGCGCGAGCGGACCGAGTCGGTGCCGAAGGCGCTGGTGGAGATCGGCGGCCGGCCGATCCTCTGGCACGTGATCCAGATCTATGCCGCGCAGGGTTTCGAGCGCTTCCTGCTGGCAACCGGCTACATGGGCGAGGCGGTTGAGGAGTTCGCCGCAGCCGAGCGCTGGCCGGAGGGCGCGCGGGTGGAGTGCGTCGACACCGGGCTCGATACGCCGACCGGAGGGCGCGTTGCGGCGCTGGCGGACCGCCTCGGGGGCGAGACCTTCTGCGCCACCTACGCCGACGGGGTCGCCGACATCGACCTCGATCGCCTCGTGGAGTTCCATCGTGAGCAGGGGGCGCTGGCGACGGTGACGGTGGTGCGGCCGAACCTGCAATGGGGGGTGGCCGAGTTGAGGGGCAACGCCGTCACCGGGTTCGTCGAGAAGCCCCGCAGCGAGCACTGGATCAACGGCGGCTTCTTCTGTTTCGAGCCGCAGGCGCTCGGCTATATCGGCGCCGATAGCGTGCTCGAGCGCGAGCCGCTGGAACGGCTTGCGACCGACGGGCAGCTGCGGGCCTTCCGCCACGACGGATTCTGGGACTGCATGGACACCTACAAGGACGCGGTGGTGCTCAACGACCTCTGGGCCGCCGGCCGCGCATCCTGGCGGATCTGGGACGCGGCGCCGGTGGACGCGCCTTGAAGCGCGCCCTGGTAACGGGCGGTCACGGCTTCGTCGCCTCCAACCTGGCGCGGGCGCTGCTGGAACGGGGAGACGCGGTCAGCGTCCTCGACCTGGCGCCGCCACCGCGGTCGGGGCTCGTCCTGCAGGGGATCGAGTCCGAGGCCGAGCTGCTGGAAGTCGACCTTCGCGATGCGCCCGCGGTCGAGGCCGCGATCACGGTCGGTGAGTTCGACGTCGTCTTCCACCTCGCGGCGCAGACGCTGGTCGGCCCGGCGATGGCCGACCCGACGCAGACCTTCGAAGTCAACGTGCGCGGCACCTGGTCGCTGCTCGAGGCCTGTCGGCGCGCCGACGTGCCGGCGGTGATCGTCGCCTCCTCCGACAAGGCCTACGGGCCGAGCGATGAGCTCCCCTATCGGGAGACGATGCGCCTGCAACCGGCCTCGCCGTATGAGGCGAGCAAGGCCGCGGCCGACGCGATCGCGCTCAGCTACCGGCCCTCCTATGGCTTGCCGGTGGCGGTTACGCGCTTCGCCAACATCTATGGCGGCGGCGACCCGAACTTCTCGCGCTTGATCCCAGAGGCGATCGCCGCCGTCCTCGACGGCCGCCGCCCCCAGATCCGCTCTGACGGCAGCCCGGAGCGGGACTTTCTTCACGTCAGCGATGCGGTTGCCGCCTACCTGGCCGTCGAGCACGCGGTCGGCGCCGGCGGGCCGGGCGCCGGCGAGGCCTTCAACGCGGGCGGCGAGCGACCCTATTCGGTCGCCGAGGTGTTGAAGACGGCAGTGGAGGTATCCGGAACCAACCTGCAGCCCGAATTCCTCGGCACCGGGAACCCGGCCGGAGAGATCGACCGCCAGTATGTCGATTCGACCAAGCTGCGTGAGATGACCGGCTGGAAGCCGGAGGTGGAGCTCCGCGACGGCTTGATCCGCACCCTCGACTGGTATCGACACCACTCCGAGCTGCGGCCGTGAAGCGCATCGTCGCGCTCATCGTGCTCGCCGTCCTCGTCTTCCCGGGGTCCGCGGCGGCAAGCCGAGGCATCGACGGTCTCGCGATCGACGCTCAGGGCCGGATCACGGTGATGGTGCCGACCACACGCACCCTGAGGCCGGCGGTCATCAGGCTGACCTCCTCCGGCACCCTCGATTCGACTTTCGCCGAGGGCGGAATCCTGAGGCCGCCGGTCGCAGGTGCGCGGGCGAGGATGGCGGTGCGGCCGAGCGGAGCGCTCGTCATCGCCGGCAACCGCGGGAAGAAGGTCGTCCTGCGCCGCTTCCGCGCCGACGGCAGCGCCGTCCGCAGCTTCGGTGAGGACGGCAGCGCGGTCGTCACCTCCGGCGGTCCGGCCGAGGCGGTGCTCGCCCAGCCCGACGGTCACCTGATCGCCCTGGCGACGACCGCCTGCCTGCCGCAGAGCTGCGAATTCATCTATCGCAACCTCGAAGTGCGACGCTATGCCCCTAACGGAAACCTGTTGCACAGGTACCGGCTCTCGAAAGAAGACTGGTCGATGGTCAGCGCCGCGTTCGAGCCGGGCGGAGGCTTCGTGGTCACCGGCCTCGTGGGCGAAGGGGAAGAGGGAACCTACGACCGCTTCCGCCCGAACGGCGGCTATGAGGGCGGAGTCGTCGTCGCCCCCCCGCCGAGCTCCCCGGCGGTCTCTCCAGGGTTTTATTTCGACCCGCCGATCGCGGACTTCACGGTGGATGCGCAGGGGGCCCTCGTCACCGCCCCCAGAACGTTGCCCTACGAAGCCGCCGGCCCGGAAGTCTGGCGACGTCACCCCGACGGCTCCATGGACTCCTCCTTCGGCGCAGGGGGAAGGGCGATCTGCGAGGTCGCGCCCGGTCGGTTCGGAAGGGAACCGAAGCCTTTCAGGATCCTCGCAGCCAGCCCCGGGGGACAGGTGGTGGCCGCCAGCGACTCCGCCGATTGCTGGTTGGTGCGCTTCCTGGCCGACGGCGCCCTCGATTCGTCCTTCGGAGGCGGCGATGGCAGGGTCCCGCCGGACCCGCGGATGCCGCGGCCGCAGGCGCTGATCCTGGCCCCGGACGGGGGTATTCTGCTTGCCGGCTGGGACCGGGGCACCTCCTCGGTGCGCCTGCTCCGCTACCGGGCTGACGGCACCTCCGACGACGCCTTCGGGGTCGCAGGCATGGCGGTCGTTCCCGTGGCCGCCGGCTAGGCTGAGCCCATGTGCGGGCGCTTCACCGTCACCTCCAAAGACACGAAGAAGATCGCCGATCGCTTCCAGGTCGAGCTCGAGAAAGCGCTGGAACGGGGCGGGGTCTCGGCGAAAGAGAGCGTGGCGGACGGGGGAGAGGCGACGGAGGGCGCCGGGGCGAAAGCACCCCCGGGCATGGGTCGGTTCAACGTCGCACCAACGCAGGAGATCCTCGTCGTCCGCGCCTCGCCTGAGGAAGAGGAGGCGGCGCGCGGCAAGCGCGAGGCGCAGCTGATGCGCTGGGGCCTGGTCCCGGTCTGGGCGAAGGATCTGAAGGTCGGCTACCGGATGATCAACGCCAAACAGGAGAACTTGCTGAAGAGCAAGGCCTACGGGCCGCTGGTCGACAAGTTCCGCCACCGCTGCCTGATCGTCGCCGACGGCTTCTACGAGTGGATGAAGGCCGAGGACCCCAAGCAGCCGCGCCAGCCCTGGCGCTTCACCGTCGACGGTGGTGAGCCGTTCGCCTTCGCCGGCCTCTGCACCCGCAAGAAATGGGACGACCCGGAGGACCGCGGCTACGACGACGGCTACCTCTACACCTGCACCCTCGTCACCACGACCCCGAACGAGGTGGTGGCGCCGGTCCACAACCGGATGCCGGCGATCCTGCCGAGCCCAGAGGCTGAGACCGCCTGGCTGCGCCCTGACCTGAGCGCGGAGGACGCGGTGGCGATGTGCGCGCCGCTCGACCCGCGGCGGATGGAGGGCGCCCCGGCGAACCCGGCGCTGAACAAGGTCGGCAAGGGGATGGCGGAAGGCCCGGAGCTGCTGGTCGCGCCACAGGAGCAACTGGACGTTCCCTAACCCGGGCTTTGCAAAGGCGAGCGGCATCTATACGCTGCGGGGATGAAGCGTCTCGTCTTCGTCTTGCTCGTCCTCTTCGTGCCGTTGGTGGCAGCACCGGTCGCTGGCGCCGACGTTGCCTTCCAGGCGAGCGCGCTCCCGCCTGCGGGGACCTCGATCCGGGATGTCGCCGTCGGCGACCTCGACGGGCACAACGGACCTGACATCGTCAGCTCCTATGCCGACGGTGGGATCGCCGTCCAGCTGAACGACGGCAGCGGCCACTTCGGAGCGCCGCGCGTTTACCCGACGAACTGCGACGTCCTGCAGGTCGAGCTGGCAGACCTCGGCGCCTCTAACACGAATGACGCTCCCGATGGCCACCTCGACGCAGCCATTGTCTGCGGGGGCTACCTGGGAGGCGAAGAAAAGTACCTCGGCCGCTTGACCGGCGACGGCAACGGAGGCTTCAGCGAAGCCAGAGTCGTCCTCTCGCTGGGCTTCGGCTTCGCGAACCCGGACGGGCCCCAGATCATGGCGCTGACCGATGTGCGCGGCCCGGGGCTGCCGCCCCTGCCGGCCTACTCCTACGCGTACCAGACCTTCGAACACTTCGAAACGCAGTTCAGGCGCAAACTCTGCTTCACCTACGACTGGGAAACGCCGACCTGTCTGGCGTCCAGCGATCCTGAACCCGGCCCGCTCTTCCTCCCCATCAGGATTGCCGATGCTCGGCTCGACACCTTGGGCGGCGACAAGGGGATCCTCGGCTGGGGCCCCGAACCGCTCTGGCACGCCAGCACCCGAGAACTTGCGACGCCGCCGCCGTCCACCGGACCCAACTTCTACTCGCTGGCCACCGGGGATCTTGCCGCTGACGGCCCCGACGAGATGTCGGCGGCGGGCACCTCTGGGAGCGGCTACCAGGATTCCCCGGCGTCGGGTGTGGTCAATGTGCTCTACGGCGATATCGCCGGCGGGGTTCCGGATCAGGTCGGGACCAAGTTCGCTTCCGCCCCCGGTGTGACCAACATCGCGCTCGGCGATTTCGACCTCGACGGCAAGAACGACCTGGTCGGCAGCAGCTGGTCCTACACCCCCGGGAGCGGGGCCGTGGGCTCGGTCTTCGTCCAGAGCGGCGACGGCGCGGGACACCTCGGCCCACCGCAGATGATCCCGCTCTACCACGGCGAAACCTTCAGCACGGCGCCGGTCCGCGTCGCGGATCTCGACGGCAACGGCTCACCGGACGTCGTCGCGATCGTCGGTGGCCAGGTGCAAGTCCTCCTCAACCAAAAGGTTCGTCCCCCAGCCTTGGTTCCGGCCAATCCAGCCTCCGCCGCCCACAGACTTGCTGCCACGACCAACGCGCTCGCCGGGATCAAAGGACTCAAGAAGAGCGCGCGAGTCGACAAGAAAGGCTTCATCACGCTCGGAACCGCCAGCAACCCGCCCACCGCCAGCGTCGATCTCACCGTGACCCTGCCGGGAGGCAAAGCCAGCGGCAAAGCGCGGGTGTCGGCCAAGAAAGCGGGCGGCAAGAAGAAGGCGATCCTGCTCGGTCACGCGAAGATCGCGATCCCTGCCGGGTCGACCCGGACGCTGAAGGTGAAGCTGAAGCCGAAAGCGCTTGCCCTGCTGAAGAAGGGTCCTCTTCACGCCAGCCTGGCCGTCGCGGCGGTCGCCGCTGGCGGCGCGAAGCAATCGATGACGCAGCCGCTGACGATCAAGTCGCGGAAGACCAGCGGCAAGCGGCACGCCCGCGGCTAGCGCCTAGCCTTCTTCTTCGGCTTCCTGTTCTTCTTTTTCTTCGGCTTTTTCGGCTTCGGCCTCTTCGTCGATCGGCGGCGATCGGTGCTCCAGCGCCACCTGCGTCGTCACGGTCGCTTCGCCGGCGCTCGTTTCGATCGCGCAGGAGATCGCGGCCTCGGGAACCTTGGTCGTCCTCCAGATCGTGAAGAAGGGGAGTTCGAGGTCCTGCTTCGGCTTGCCGCTGATGAAGTATTTGAGGTGCTCCGTGCCGACCTGGTATTCAGGCCATTCGAGCTTCACGCCCTGTTCGGTGGTGAAGCGCTTCGGCCGGTCGAGGACTTCGAGCGTTGCCAGTTCGCTGCTGTGGGAGCTGAAGTCCATCAGCACCGTTTCCGGGACTTCCTGGTTGTAGATGCCTTCTTCGGAGGAGCGCGGGTAGGTCCCGCGCAGCCCGCCGGCGCTCTGGGCGATTTCCGTCCCCTTGCCGGCTTTGACGCTGCAGAGGATGCGGGCGCCGCCGATCGGCGCCCCGGCCGAGACCTTCAGCGTCGAGCCGGCGGTGAAGAGCGAGTAGCCGCTGACGTTGGTGCCGGTGGCTCGGATGTTGGTGTCGACGAACTGCATCTCGCCCTTGCCGCCGGGAACCGGGGTGGCCTTCGAGTCGGCCGCGGTGCCCGACTGCACCCATTCCAGGTGCGCCGATTCCCCCTCGCCCTTGCCGACGGTCGCGAGAGCGGCGACGACGCAGGCGACGAGGCCGATCGCGACGACGATCAGGGCGCCACGGGGCGGCCTATCGTCCTGCGGGTTGGCTGACCGGGGCGGAAGGCGCACGGCGCGACAGTATTGGAATCGGTGGCGGATTCGTCAGAGGGCGATACCTATGCACGATTCGTGGGTAAGGACTTGACGTGGCAACCAAAGCAACGCGGCTGAGCAGGGCCAAGCCGAAGCCGAGGGCCGTCGAGGTCCACGGCCGGCCGATGAACTTCATCGAAGCCGGTTCCGGGCCGGTTCTGCTGCTGATTCACGGGATGGCGGGCACCTGCGCCAACTGGGAATCGGTGATCGAGCCGCTGGCGATCGACCACACGGTGATCGCCCCGGACTTCCCCGGCCACGGCGCCTCGGCGCCGGGGGGCGGTGACTACTCGCTGGGCGCCCTCGCCAGCAGCCTGCGCGATCTGATGCTCTCGCTCGGCCACGAAGGGGCAACCTTGGTCGGCCACTCGCTCGGCGGCGGCGTCGCGATGCAGTTCACCTACCAGTTTCCGGAGATGGTCGAGCGGCTGGTCCTGGTCTCCAGCGGCGGCCTCGGCCCGGACGTCAGCCCGATCCTCCGCGCCGCGGCGCTGCCGGGCGCCGATCTCTTCATCTCCGTCACGGCGGGAGTCGGGAAGACCGTCGGCGGGGCGATCGGCCGCGGGCTCGGGACTGTTGGGCTGCGACCGAGCGCCGACCTCGCCGAGATCACCCGCGGCTACGCGACCCTCGCGGACTCCGAGCGCCGCAAGGCTTTTCTCGCCACCCTCCGCTCGGTGGTCGACATGGAGGGCCAGCGCATCGCCGCCCTCGACCGCCTCTATCTCGCCGAGACCCTGCCGGTCCTCATCGTCTGGGGCGAAAACGACCCGATCATCCCGGTCGAGCACGGCCGCGAAGCCCATGCCGCCCTCCCCGACAGCCGCCTCGAGATCTTCGAGGACACCGGTCACGTGCCCATGCTCGAGCGCCCCGGCCACTTCATCGCCGCCCTGGAGCGCTTCCTCGCCGAAACTGACCCCGCGGAATTCAACCGCGACGAGTGGGTCGCGAGGTTCAAAGCCGCCGAAAACTGACGGCAGTGGAAGGACGCGCCCGACAGGATTCGAACCTGTGGCCTCTTCCTCCGGAGGGAAGCGCTCTATCCAGCTGAGCTACGGGCGCTCAATCGGCAGCTTAGCCCGTAACTCGCGTAGGCTCGCCGCCGATGGATCTGGCGGTGACTTTTCTTGGGACCGGGGGATCGGTGCCCTCAGCGCGGCGCTCTACCGCGGCTGTCCTGGTCAGCCGTGGGGGGGAGCGGCTGCTCTTCGATTGCGGGGAAGGGACGCAGCGGCAGATGCAGCGCTCGCTCGGGCTCGTGCAGGTGGACGAGATCTACTTGACGCACTTCCATGCGGACCACGTGCTGGGGATTCCCGGCCTCTTGAAGACCTATGACTTGACCGATCGGCAGGTGCCGTTGAAGGTCTACGGGCCGCCAGGGCTGTCGGAGCTGTTCCAGGTCTTCTCGCCGTTGATCGGGCGGCTCGGCTTCACCCTCGACCTGATCGAGCTGAAGCCCGGCGATGCGATCGAGCACGACGAATACGAGGTGCGCCCTTTCGAGGCCTCGCACCGCAATGCCCGCGCCAACGGCTACTCCCTCGTCGAGGCCGAGCGTCCGGGGCGGTTCGATCCCGCCGCCGCGGCCGCCGCCGGCGTGCCTGAAGGCCCCGCGTACGCCGCCTTGCAGCGGGGCGAGGCGGTCGAGGGCGAAGCGGGAACCGTGACCCCCGATCAGGTGATGGGACCGGGTCGCGCCGGGCGCGCGATCGTGATCACCGGGGACACCGCACCGAGCCCTTCCACCGTCTCCGCCGCGGCCGACGCCGACCTGCTGATCCACGACGCCTCCTTCGCCGAGGAGGAGGTCCGACGGGCCGCTGAAACCGGGCACTCGACCATCGGCCAGGCCGCCGCCGTCGCCGCCGAGGCCCACGTGAAGCTGCTCGCCCTCGTCCACATCTCCTCCCGCTACCACGTGGGCAAAGTCATCGAGGAGGCAAAGGAGGTCTTCGAGCCAACCGTCGCCCCCAAAGACTTCGATGTCATTGAGCTTCCGTTCCCCGAGCGAGGAGAACCTCATCTCGTCCCGAACGGAGCGGCCGAGTAACCCGCCGCAAGCGCTGCTACTGTGAGGTCGTCCTTTAACCAGGTCCCGCGAGGCCAGGAAGGAAGCCACCGAAGTGAACGAGAAGGTCGTGCTGGAGCACGACGATCTGAAGCGAACGCTGCGGCGGATCGCTCATGAGATCGCCGAGGGAAACCCCGAGTCCGAGCGTCTGGCGGTCGTCGGCATCCACACCCGCGGCGCCGTCCTGGCCCGGCGCCTCCATGTCTTCCTCGGCGAGCTGACCGGCAGCGACCTGCCGTTCGGCGACCTCGACATCTCCTTCTACCGCGACGACGTCGGCGCCAAGGCACCCGGCTCGCAGCCCGTCGTCCACGCCTCCCATATCGATTTCGATCTCAGCGAGCGCACGGTCGTGCTCGTCGACGACGTCCTCTACACCGGCCGGACCGTCCGCGCCGCGATCGAGGCGCTGTTCGACTACGGCCGCCCGCAGCGGGTGCAGCTGGCCGTCCTCTGCGACCGCGGACACCGCGAGCTGCCGATCCGCCCCGACTACGTCGGCAAGAACCTGCCGACCGCGCGCGAGGAGCGGGTCAACGTCCGCTTGGAGGAGATCGACGGGACAGACGAGGTGACGATCTCCGAGCCCGTGGAGGTGAGCCGATGAAGCACCTGCTCTCGATCGAGCAGCTCTCGCGCGCCGAAATCGAGGCGATCCTCGATCGCGCCGAGAGCTTCGCCGAGGTCGGCCGCCGCGACATCAAGAAGGTGCCGACCCTGCGCGGCCGCACCGTCGTCTCGCTCTTCTACGAGTCGAGCACCCGCACCTCGAGCTCCTTTGATCTCGCCGCCAAGCGCCTCTCCGCCGACCTCGTCTCGGTCAAGGCCACCGGCTCTTCGGTCGAGAAGGGCGAGTCCCTGAAGGACACGGTCGCGACGCTCTCCGCCTACGACCCAGCCGCGATCGTCATCCGCCACCCCTACGCGGGCGCCGCGCAGATGGTCGCCGGCTGGACCGCCGCCTCCGTCGTCAACGCCGGCGACGGCAAGCACGAGCATCCCAGCCAGGCCCTGCTTGACGTCTACACGTTGCGACGGCGCCTCGGCTCGCTCGAGGGGGCGCGGATCTGGATCGTCGGCGACGTCCTCCACAGCCGCGTCGCCCGCTCGAACCTGATCGCCTTCACCAAGATGGGCGCCGAGGTCACCGTGTGCGGGCCGCCCACCCTGATCCCGCGGGGGATCGAGGAGCTCGGGTGCGAGGTCTCCTACAGCCTCGACGGAATCGAGGAGGCAGAGGTGGTCTACGCGCTGCGGATGCAGAGGGAGCGGATGAGCGAGAGCTTCGTCCCCTCGCTTCGCGAGTACGCCGCCTGCTTCCAGATCGACAGCCGCCGCCTCCACCCGCGCCAGCTGCTGATGCACCCCGGCCCGGTCAACCGCGGGGTCGAGCTCTCGGGTGAGGCGATCGACTCACCGCAGTCGCTGATCGCCGAGCAGGTCGCGGCCGGGCTGGTGGTGCGGATGGCGATCCTCTACGAGCTGCTGGCCGGCGGCGACGCCGCGACCCCGAGCGCCGAGGGCGAGGGCACCCAGCCAACTCCGATCGGAACCTCCGCATGAGCGCGCAGCGCGAACTGGTGACGCCGAGCCTGCGCGACCAGCTCGATGTCCGCCCAGGGGAGGACGCGCACCTGGTCCTGCGCCGGGCGACGGTGATCGACCCGGGGTCCGGAATCGACTCTGTCCACGACGTCGTCATCCGCGACGGCCGGATCGCCGGCCTCGCCGCGCCCGGCGAGGCCGATGCCGACGGCGCCGAGGTGGTGGAGGCTGAGGGCCTGCACGCCTTCCCCGCCTTCTTCGACCCGCACGTCCACCTTCGCACCCCCGGCCACGAGCACAAAGAGGACGTTGAGACGGGCACCCGCGCCGCCGCGGCTGGCGGCTACTGCGGGATCCTGGCGATGGCGAACACCCAGCCGCCGGTCTCCACCGCCGCCGACGTCTCCGCCCTGCGCGAGCAGGCCCGCGCCGGCGCCTCAGTGCCCGTCGGCTTCCTCGCCACCGTCACCAAGGACATGGCCGGGGACGAGCTGACCGAGATGGTCGAACTGCGCGAAGCCGGCGCGATCGGCTTCTCCGACGACGGCCTGCCGATCACCGATGCCGGCGTCATGCGACGCGCCCTCCAGTACCAGCTCCTCTGCGGCGGCAATATCGCCCTTCATGAGGAGGACCCGCGGCTCTCGATGGGAGGGGCGATGCACGAGGGGCCGGTATCGGCTGCTCTCGGGATCGGCGGCATCCCTTCGGTCTCGGAGTCGACCATGGTCGCCCGCGACTGCGCCCTCGCCGCTCACGAGGGCGCCCGCATCCACGTCCAGCACCTCTCCGCCGCCGAGTCGGTCGAGAGCGTCCGCGCCGCTAAGGCGGCCGGAGTCCGGATCAGCGCCGAGGCGAGCCCGCACCACCTCTGCCTCACCGACGAGGAGGTCCGCAGCCTCGATCCGCACACGATGAAGATGAACCCTCCGCTGCGCGAAGAGCGCGACCGCCAGGCGCTGATCGAGGGCCTGCGCGACGGCACGGTCGAGTGCATCGCGACCGACCATGCCCCGCACCAGCCGGAGGAAAAGGACGTGCCCTTCGAGCAGGCCGCCTTCGGCGTGACGGGCCTGGAGACCGCCTTCGCCGCGCTCCACACCGAGCTGGTGCTGCCTGGGGCGATCGACCTCGGCCTCCTGATCGAGCGGATGGCGGGAGGGGCCGAGCCATTCGACTTGCCGCGTCCGACCCTCGCGCCAGGCGCAGAGGCAAACGTAGTCCTCTGCGACCTCGACGCCGAGTGGACGGTCGGCGAGGACGGCTATGAGAGCCGCTCCGCCAACTCCTGGTGTGCCGGCCGCACCCTCACCGGCCGGGTTCTAATGACGGTGGCCGCCGGCCAGGTCGCCTTCCGCCTCCGCAGCTTCAGCCTCGGAGTCGCATCGTGATGCGACTCCAGTCGTTGGGAGTGGTTGCCGCATGAGCGAGGCCTATCTGCTGCTCGAGGACGGGACGCGGCTCGACGGGCTGGCCTGCGGCCACGACGGCGCCACCACCGGCGAGGTCGTCTTCAACACCGCGATGACCGGCTACCAGGAGGCCGTCACCGACCCCTCCTACGCGGGACAGATCATCGTCTTCACCTTTCCCTTGATCGGCAACTACGGCGTCTCGCAAGCGGCGATGGAGTCCGACCGCGTCCACGCCCGCGGGGTCGTCATGCGCGACGCCAAGAACCGCGAAGATGTCGCCACCGCCGAGGGCGGCTGGCTCGAGTGGCTCGACGACTGCGGCGTCCCCGCGATCAGCGGCGTCGACACCCGGGCGCTGGTGCGCCACCTGCGCGACAAGGGGGCGATGCGGGGCGGTGTCTTCCCGGCAGCGACGCCGGAAGCCGAGGCGCGCGAGCGGATCGCCGCCGAGCCCGCGATGGACGGCGCCGACTTCGCCCGAACCGTCACCCCACCGGAGCCGGTCCGCTTCGAAGGCGAGGGCCCGCACGTCGTCGGCATCGACACCGGCGTCAAGCTCAGCATCGTCCGCCAGCTGCGGGAGCACGGCGCCAAGCTGACCCTGCTGCCCTGCACCAGCAGCCCCGAGGAAGTCCTCGCCGAGGACCCCGACGTCGTCTTCCTCGCCAACGGCCCCGGCGATCCGGCCGCGCTCGACTACGTCGTCGAGACCGTCCGCGGCATCCTCGGCCGCAAGCCGGTCTTCGGCATCTGCCTGGGCCACCAGCTTCTCTGCCGCGCCGTCGGCCTGCAGACCTACAAGCTCCCCTTCGGCCATCGCGGCTCCAACCATCCGGTCAAGGACCTGGAGACGGGACGGATCGACATCACCTCCCAGAACCACGGCTTCGCCGTCGTCGGCCCTGGGGGCGAGCAGAAGATCGAGGGCGACGAGCCGGTCCGCTGGGACACCGACTTCGGAATCGCCGAGCTCTCGCAGCTGAATCTCTACGACCGCACCGTCGAGGGACTGGTCCTGCGTGACGTCGCCGGCGCCACCGTCCAGTACCACCCCGAGGCCGGTCCCGGCCCGCATGACGCCCGCCACCTCTTCGACCGCTTCCTGGAGCTGGCGGCGTGATCTGGCCGCCGCCGGAGCGCCAGTTGGAGGGCAGCCGGGTCCGTCTGGAGCCGCTCGTCGAGGAGCATCGCGAGCCGTTGCGCTCGGTCGCGATCCAGCCCGAGGTCTGGCAATGGATCGACCGCCGCGTGGCCGAGACCGACGACGGCTTCGACCAGTGGTTCGACGGCCGCCTGCTCGCCCGCAAGATGGGTGACGAGCACGGCTTCGCCACCTTGAGCGCCGATGGCGAGCCGCTCGGCAGCTCCTCCTACCTGGCCCCGCGCCCGATCCACGACGGCGTCGAGATCGGCAACACCTGGCTCACCCCGGCGGTCTGGGGAACCGGCGCCAACGTCGAGGCGAAGCTGCTGATGCTCGGCTTCGCCTTCGAAGACCTCGGCTGCATCCGCGTGGAGCTGAAGACCGATGCCCGCAACGAGCGCTCCCGCGGGGCGATGGGAGCGCTGCCGGCGAAATTCGAGGGCATCCACCGCAAGCACATGCTGATGCCGATCACCGGCGTCCGGGACTCGGCCTACTTCTCGGTCGTCGACGACGAGTGGCCCGCTGTCCGTGAAAACCTGGAGAGGCGCCTGGCAGGGGCGCGGGAGGTTGAGAGTGCCTAAACGCGAGGACATCCGGAAGATCCTCCTGATCGGCTCGGGGCCGATCGTGATCGGCCAGGCGGCCGAGTTCGACTACTCCGGTGTTCAGGCCTGCAAGGTTCTCCTGGAGGAGGGCTACGAAGTCGTCCTCGTCAACTCGAACCCGGCGACGATCATGACCGACCCGGAGTTCGCCACCCGCACCTACATCGAGCCGCTGCTGCCCGGGCCGGTGACGAAGATCATCGAAAAGGAGCGGCCCGACGCGCTGCTGCCGACCCTCGGCGGCCAGACCGCCCTCAACATCGCGATGTCGCTGTACGAGGACGGGACGCTCGAGCGCCTCGGGGTCGAGCTGATCGGCGCCGACGCCGCGGCGATCCGCCGCGCCGAGGACCGCGAGGAGTTCCGCAAGACGATGAACGAGCACGGCCTGCGGATCCCCTGGTCGGTGACCGTCGAGAACGTCGCCGAGGTCGAGGAGAAGCTGGCCGCGGGCGAGATCTCGCTGCCGGCGATCGTCCGCCCCGCCTTCACGATGGGTGGTCAGGGCGGCGGAATCGGCAACACCGAGACCGAGCTCCTGCAGGTCGTCTCCGAGGGCCTCGCCGCCAGCCCGATCAACCAGGTCCTGGTCGAGGAGTCGGTGATCGGCTGGGGCGAGTTCGAGCTCGAGGTGATGCGCGACCGCAACGACAACGTCGTGATCATCTGCTCGATCGAGAACGTCGACCCGATGGGCGTCCACACCGGGGACTCGGTCACGGTCGCTCCCGCGCAGACCCTGACCGACCCGCTCTACCAGGACCTTCGCGACCAGGCGATCAAGGTGATCCGGGCGATCGGGGTCGAGACCGGCGGCTCCAATGTCCAGTTCGCAGTCGACCCCGAGTCGGGCGAGATCGTCGTCATCGAGATGAACCCGCGCGTCTCCCGCTCCTCCGCGCTTGCCTCGAAGGCGACCGGCTTCCCAATTGCGAAGATGGCGGCGAAGCTGGCGGTCGGCTACGCGCTGGAGGAGATCCCCAACGACATCACCCGCGCCACGCCCGCCTCCTTCGAGCCGACGATCGACTACGTCGTCACCAAGATCCCGCGCTTCGCCTTCGAGAAGTTCCCCGGCTCCGAGGGCCGGCTCTCGACCTACATGCAGAGCGTGGGGGAGTCGATGGCGATCGGCCGCACCTTCCGCGAGTCTTTCGCCAAGGCGATGCGCTCGCGCGAGCTCGACTCGCCGGCCGAGCTACCCGAGTCCGACGAGGAGCTGCTGGCGGCGCTCGAGGTGCCCTGCGCCGAGCGCTTCGACCAGGTCCTCGCCGCCTTCAAGCGCGGGCTCGAGGTCGAGGCCGTGCACGAGCGCTGCCTGGTCGACCGCTGGTTCCTGCGCGAGCTGCAGGCGCTGGCCACCGAAGGCGACGGCACCGACGGCCTCGTCCGCGCTTACAAGGCGGTCGACACCTGCGCCGCCGAGTTCGAGGCGGCGACGCCCTACTACTACTCCGGCCACGAGCGCCCGCGCCACGACGGCTCGCCCCCCGCGAGCGAGATCCGCCGCGGCGACAACGACTCGGTCGTCATCCTCGGCGCCGGCCCGAACCGCATCGGCCAAGGGATCGAGTTCGACTACTGCTGCGTCCATGCGGCGATGACCGCCCGCGAGCTCGGGCGCGACGCGGTGATGGTCAACTGCAACCCCGAGACCGTCTCCACCGACTACGACACCTCCGACCGCCTCTACTTCGAGCCGCTGACGGCGGAGGACGTGCTCGCGGTCTGCGCGCAGGAGAACCCGGAGGGGGTGATCGTCCAGTTCGGCGGCCAGACGCCGCTGAAGCTGGCCCGCACGCTGGAAGAAGCGGGGGTGCGGCTGCTGGGGACGCCGGTCGACGCGATCGACCTCGCCGAGGACCGGGGGCGCTTCGGCGCGATGCTGCGCCGGCTCGGGGTCGAGCACCCGCCCTACGGGACCGCGCTCTCGGCCGAGGAGGCGGAGGTGATCGCCGACGAGGTGGGGTTCCCGCTGCTGGTGCGGCCCTCCTACGTCCTCGGCGGCCGGGCGATGGAGATCTGTTACTCGACCGAGGATTTGAATAAGTACCTGAAAGCGAACGTCAAGGCTGATCAGGAGCACCCGCTGCTGCTCGACCGCTTCCTCGAGGACGCGATCGAGGTCGACGTCGACGCGCTCGGCGACGGCGACGAGGTCTACGTCGCCGGAATCATGCAGCACGTCGAGGAGGCCGGCGTCCACTCCGGCGACTCGGCCTGCGTGATCCCGCCGCTCAGCCTCGGCGAGGAGATGCTCGGCCAGATCCGCGCCACCACCGAGCAGATCGCGCTCGAGCTCGGGGTGATCGGCTTGATCAACGTCCAGTACGCCGTCGCCGGCGGCAGGCTCTACGTGATCGAGGCCAACCCGCGCGCTTCCCGCACCGTTCCCTTCGTCTCCAAGGCGATCGGCGTGCCCCTGGCGAAGCTCGCCTGCAGGCTGATGCTGGGCGAGAAGCTGGCCGACCAAGAGCTGCCGCAGGGGATGCCGGAGCACGTCAGCGTCAAGGAGGCGGTGCTGCCCTTTGCCCGCTTCGCCGGCGCCGACTCGGTCCTCGGCCCGGAGATGAAGAGCACCGGCGAGGTGATGGGCATCGCCGGCGACTTCCCGACCGCCTTCGGCAAGGCACAGGCGGCTGCCGGGGTGCGGCTGCCGGAGTCCGGCTCGGTCTTCATCACCGTCACCGACACCGACAAGGCGGCCGCCACCCAGCTCGCGACCCGCTTCCATGACCTCGGCTTCGAGGTGATCGCCACTCACGGCACCGCCCAGGCGATCGAGCGGATGGGGGTGCCGGTGACCCCGATCAACAAGCTGCAGGAAGGCTCGCCGCACGTCGTCGACCTGATCCGCAAGCGCAAGTGCGACCTCGTTATCAACACCCCGACCGGCTCCGGCGCCCGCAGCGACGGCTACGAGATCCGCACCGCCGCCGTGCGCCAGGGGATTCCCTGCGTGACGACGATGACCGGCGCCACCGCAGCCGCCCGGGCGATCGCCGCGGCGAGGCAGGGCGACGCCGAGGTCCGCTCGCTGCAGGAGATCCACGGCACCGTCGCCGGAGAGCCGCAACCGCGATGACCGCGCCGTTCGGCCGCCGCCTCTGCGAGGTCGCCGAGAACAAGGCGAGCGGTGGCTACCGGATCTTCTCGCTGCTGGACCTCGAGGGCCCCACACCCGCGCCCGGCCAGTTCTACATGCTCGCCGCCGAGCACCGCTGGGGGGAGGGCGCCGGCCGACCCTTCCTGCCGCGGGCGATCTCGGTCGCCGAGGCCGCTCCGGCGAGGAGGGGCACGCGGCTCGACTTCCTCGTCGAGGCCGTCGGCCCCGGCACCGAGCGGCTCTGCGAGCTCGAGGCGGGAGAGGAAGTCTGGGTCACGGGGCCCCTCGGCAACTCGTTCTCGATCCCAAGGCAGGTCAATCACGCGGCGGCGGGGGCGATCCTCGTCGGCGGCGGGATCGGGATCGCGCCGATGGCGATCTGGCGCCGCCACCTGGTCGAACGCGGCATCCCCCTCCGCGTCCTCCTCGGTTTCCGCAACGAGGAGCACTCGGGAGGGTTGCAGGAGCTTTTCTGCGCTGGCGGCGGCCTCTGCCCCGACGTGCGCCTGGCGAGCGAGGACGGCCATGCCGGCCACCAGGGCTACGTCACCGATCTGCTGGCGGCGATGCTCGCCGGCGATGACTCCGCTTCGGCCGTCGTCTACTCCTGCGGCCCGCCGGCGATGCTCGAGGCCGTCCGCGCCCTCTGCGCGGAGCACGACGTTGCCTGCGAGCTGGCGATGGAGTCGCCGATGGCCTGCGGCTTTGGCGCCTGCTTCGGCTGCGCGGTCCCGAAGCCGGAGGGTGGCTACATGCGCCTCTGCGTCGACGGCCCGGTCGTCCGCGGCGATGCGATCGCCGAGGTGGCGCATGCCTGACTTCTGTGGGATCAGCCTGGCCCATCCGGTGATCAACGCCTCCGGGACCTACGATGCGATCGCTGCCCGCCGGGTCTTCGGCGACGACCTCCTCGCCGACTTCCCCTTCGCCGCCTTCGTCTCGAAGACGATCACTCCCGAGCCGCGGGCGGGGAACGAGCCGCGGCGGATCTGGGAGACGCCGGCCGGGATGATCAACTCGATCGGCCTACCGAACAAGGGTTTGGAGGGGTTCCTGGCTGAGGATCTGCCGCAGCTCGCCCAGCTGCCGGTGCCGCTGATCGTCTCGGTGATGGCGACCAACCATGAGGACTTCAGCCGGCTGGTGGCTGCCGTCGAGGCGCGCGAAGAGGTGGCGGCGATCGAGCTCAACATCAGCTGCCCCAACGTCCACTCAGGCCTGATCGTCGGCGAGCAGCCCGCGGAAACCGAGGCGCTTCTCGATGTCCTGCGGCCGCTGACCGGAAAGCCTTTGATCGTGAAGCTGACGCCGAACGTCGCCGCTCCCGAGGCCGTCGCCGTCGCCGCCGAATCAGGCGGCGCCGACGCGGTCTCGCTGATCAACACGCTGAAGGCGAGCGCGATCGACCCGGGGAGCAGGGAGCCGGCGCTTGCGGCGGGCCACGGCGGCCTCTCCGGCCCGGCGGTGCGGCCGATCGCGCTGCAGCAACTGCGGGCGGTGACCGCCGTGGCTGAGATTCCCGCCATCGGCATGGGTGGGATCTCCAGCGGAGCCGACGCGGCGGAATTCCTTGCGCTCGGGGCAGCCCTGGTGGCGGTCGGAACCGAGTGTTTCCGTGACCCCCGAGCCGGCTCCCGCATAGCAAATGAGCTGGAAACCGAGGTGTATGAGATGCCCTCGCGCCTGTAGAGGCTGAACCTCGACTAGAGCTTCACACGAATTTTGGGGCAATTTGGTCTTGTCACCTTGCAGGCCCCAAAGTCGCGGCTATACTCGCCGCCCACATGAGCGCCCCTCCAGTCAAATCCTCGCTGGCAGCCCCGGAACGGTCCCTCGACCAGCGGATGGAGGCCCTCAAGCGAGCTAACGACATCCGCACCGCCCGCGCCAAGCTGAAGAAGGATTTAAAGGCGAACCGGGCGAGCATCCAGACGATCCTGCTCGATCCGCCCGAGTACGTCCTCACGGCGAAGGTCTTCGACATGCTTCTCGCCGTCCCCAAGTACGGCCGGGTGAAGACCAACCGGATTCTCAACCAGTGCCGGATCTCCCCGTCGAAGACGATCGGCGGCCTCTCCGAGCGTCAGCGCGCAGAGCTGATCTCCCAACTCCGTCGTTAGTTACCGACCGCCGCAGCGGTCAGTATCCCGGCCCGCATGGCCAAGGTCTTTGTCATCACCGGCCCCTCGGGAGTGGGCAAGGGAACGCTGATTCGCGAGCTGCTGTCTGGCGTTCCTGACCTCGAGCTTTCGGTCTCGGCGACGACCCGGGCGCCGCGCGAGGGCGAGGAGGACGGGCGCGATTATCACTTCCTCACCCCCGAGCAGTTCGAGCAGCGAGTCGAGGAAAAGGACTTCCTCGAGTTCGCCACCTACAGCGGCAATCGCTACGGGACGCTGCGCAGCGAGGTCGAGCGCTGCCTCGAGCACGGGCAGTCGGTCGTGCTCGAGATCGAGGTGCAGGGGGCCCAGCAGGTGCGGGCCGCGAAACCCGACTCCGTCCAGATCTTCATCGCCCCACCCGACCCGGGCGTCCTGCGCGAACGGCTGATCGGCCGCGGCACCGATTCGACCGAGGCGATCGACGAGCGCCTCAAAGTGGCCGAGCAGGAGCTCGCCGCCCAAGACGACTTCGACCACCAGATCGTCAACGACGACGTCTCTCGGGCGTCGAACGAGCTGGTCGAAGTGGTCCGCGGAGAGCTGGGGCTCAACGGCTGAGGGACGAGGGTGGTGCCGTAGGGAGGGGTGGGTGTCCCTCTCGTTCCAGGGAGACGCTTTCTCACGAGACCGCGAAGAACCGCGATATAGGCGGTTTCTCGCGGTTTCGACAGTAGGGGCTGTCTTGCAGAGCGTGTGGAGAGGGGTCCGGTCGTCCTCCGGAGGAATGTTCGGCGATATGCAATCTGATTTTTGCGGCGAAGCCGCAGCAGGTTCTCCCCGGAGCGCAAGCGGAGGGGAGGTCAATTTCGGAGGAGGATGACCGGACCCCGGTACCGCTACCGCTAGACTCCGCCGTCGATGATCAAACCACGCGTAGACAAGCTTCTGGACCACGCCGATTCGCATTACGCCGCCGTAGTCGTCGCGGCGAAGCGGGCTCGGCAGATCAACAGCTACTTCCACAACCTTGGTGAGGGCGGCTTCGGGGAGTACCCGCCGCCGATGGTCGAGACGAACGCCGAGAGGAATTACCTCTCCATGTCGCTCGAAGAGCTCGCCGAGGGCAAGCTGAAATACGAGTACCGCGCCTAGGTTCGAGGCTGCCCGCGCCGCGGGCTTGCTTTAAAACCGAGGTATGGCCCGACTACTTCTCGGCGTCAGCGGCGGCATCGCCGCTTACAAGGCCCTGGAGCTGGCCCGGCTGGCAACGCTGGCCGGGCACGGCGCGCGGGTGCTGATGACCGAGACGGCGACCCGTTTCGTCGGCGCCGCCTCCTTCGAGGGGATCGTCGGCGCCCCGGTCCTGGTCAACGAGTTTGAGCGAGACCCGATGCGCGGCGCCTTCCCCGGCGAGGAGGCGGTCTCTCACGACCCGATCGGCCACCTAGAGCTGGCCGCGCGCTGCGACGCCTACCTCGTCGCGCCGGCCTCGGCCAATACGATCGCGAAGCTGGCGAGCGGCGCCGCCGACTCGATGCTGACCACCTCCTTCCTCGCCTGCGCGGCCCCCCGGCTGGTCGCTCCGGCGATGAACAACCGCATGTACGCCGACGCGGCGACGCAGGCCAACCTGGCGACGCTCCGCGAGCGCGGGGTGGAGGTGATCGAGCCCGATGAGGGCAAGCTGGCCTCCCGCGGCGAGCATGGGCGCGGGCGCCTGCCCGACCCGGAGCTGCTGCTGGCCCGGGTGGAAGCGTCGCTTCCGAGCGGCGATCGCCCCTGGGACGGCCTCCGGGTCTTGGTCACCGCCGGCGGCACCCGCGAGCCGATCGACACCGTGCGCTTCATCGGCAACCGCTCCAGCGGCCGGATGGGGATCGCCCTCGCCGCCGCCGCGGCAAAACGCGGAGCGGAGGTGACGCTGATCGCCGCCAACGTGGCGCTGCCCGCGCCGCCAGGCGTGCACCGGGTCGAGGTCGAGACCACCGCCGAGCTTGCCCGCGCCGCCGGTGAAGAGTTCCCGCGGGCCCACGTCTTGCTGATGGCCGCCGCGCCGGCCGATTTCCGCGCCGCTAACCCGGCGGAGGGCAAGCTGCAGCGCTCCGGGCTCGATCTCTCCCTCGAGCCGACCGAGGACATCCTCGCCGCGCTCAGCGCCCGGCGCTCGGAGGGGCAGACGATCGTCGGCTTCGCCGCCGAAGCCGCCGCGAGCAGGGAGGCCGCGGTGGAGCGCGCCCGCGGCAAGCTCGCCCGCAAGGGGGCCGACCTGATCGTCTTCAACGACGTCTCCAACCCGGAGATCGGCTTCGAGAGCGAGCGCAACGCGGTCACTCTGATCGGCCGCGAGGAGGAGAGGGAGGTCGCGATCGCCTCGAAGGATGAGATCGCCGAGGCGATCCTGCAGGAGGTCGACCGCCTGCGGCAGAAATCCGGCAGGCCTGCGCATTAAGCGGGCTATACTGGTTCCAAGCTTTTCTGTCCTATGCGGTGTCGAGGAGTGGGCCTGGCCCACTTTTTTTACGCCCAGACCCAACAAAGACCCCAACAGCACGTCTACCCCAAGGCATGGCCGAACCCACCGAGCAAGAAATCCAGCAGCAGCTCTCAGAGCTGGACCCAGAGATCGACCTCGTCGCCCTCGAGAAACCGAGGACCGACGCCCTGCGCCTCTTCATCGACCACCCCGATGGAGTCGACCTCGCTCTCTGCGAACGAGTCAGCAAGCACCTGACGCACCTGCTGGTCGATTATGCGCTCGAGGTGTCTTCGCCGGGTCCCAAGTACAGAGACCGCCGCAAAGCCGCCAGTACCGAGACCAAGGAGTCGCTTCAGTGAGCAAAGAGATCGTCGACGCAGTCAAAGCGCTCGAGCAGGAGAAGGGAATCTCGGCCGACCGGCTGATGGACGCGCTCGAGGACGCCCTCCTCTCCGCTTACAAGAAGACTCCCGGCGCCGCCAAATACGCCCGCGTCGACCTCGACCACGAAACCGGCGACTTCCGCGTCTTCGAACTGATCCTGCCTCCCGAGCTGGAGGAGAAGCTGCTGGCCGAAGCCGCCGAGCTGCAGGAGGAGCCCGAAGTCGATCCCGAAACCGGTGAAATGAAAGAGCCGGAGGATCCCGAGCTCGACCCGGAGATGCTCGCTCCCTACGAGGATCAGATCGAGACCCGCGACGTCACCCCCGACGATTTCGGCCGGATCGCCGCCCAGACCGCTAAGCAGGTGATCCTGCAGCGGATCCGCGAGGCCGAGCGGCAGATGATGTACGACGAGTATCAGGACCGTGTCGGCGAGCTGATCACCGGGATCATCCAGCAGTCCGACAAGCGCTACACGCTGGTTCAGCTGCGCGAGCGGGTCGAGGCGCTGCTGCCGAAGTCCGAGCAGGTCTACAACGAGCGCTACGACCACGGGATGCGGGTCAAGGCGGTCATCACCGACGTCTCCGACTCGACCAAAGGCCCGGCGATCGTCGTCTCCCGGCGCAGCCCAGAGCTGATCAAAAGCCTGTTCGAGCTCGAGGTGCCGGAGATCGCCGACAAGCTGGTCGAAATCACCGGCGTCGCCCGCGAGCCCGGCTACCGCTCGAAGATCGCCGTCGTCTCCCATGCCGACGGGGTCGACCCGGTCGGCGCCTGCGTCGGCCCGCGTGGCTCGCGGGTGCGGATGGTCGTCTCCGAGTTGCGCGGCGAGAAGATCGACATCATCCCTTACAACGAGGAGCCCGCTCGCTTCGTCGCCAAGGCGCTCTCGCCGGCGCGGGTGCGCGAGGTGATCGTCGACGACGACGAGCGCCAGGCGACCGTGATCGTGCCCGACGACCAGCTCTCGCTGGCGATCGGCCGCGATGGCCAGAACGCCCGCCTCGCCGCCCGCCTCACCGGCTGGCGCGTCGACATCAAGTCCGAGACCGATTTCGCCTCCGAAGAAACCGACATCGAGATCGAGGGCGAGGAAACCTTCGACGGCCGCTGCATGGCGGTGCTGACCACCGGTCGTCGCTGCCCGAACGCGGCGATCCCCGGCTCGACCTACTGCGGCCTGCCCCAGCATCAAGCGCTCTCGCGTTTCGAGACCAGCCAGGTTGCGATCCTCTCCGACCTCTCCGAGGCCGAGGTGGAAATCCTCGCTGACCCCGACGCCGATGAAGGCCAGGTCGAAGAGATCGTCACCCGCGCCACCGCCAACTTCGTTGAGCCGACCGGCGAGGCGGAGGAGGAGCCTGCGGGGGAGGAGACCGCCGACGAAGTCGCCACCGAGGAAGCGATCGAAGAGGACATTCAGCAGGAGGCCACGGAAGCCGAGGAAGTCGCCGGCGAGACCTTGGATGACGACCCCGAAGCCGCCGCCAACGGCGCAACCGAGGACGTCCCCGCCGAGGAGGCCCCGGCTGAGCAAGCTGAAGAGGTTGTCGAGGAGGCGGAGCAGGCTTAGTGGCTAAGAAGCGGGTTCACGAGATCGCGAAAGCGCAAGGCGTCAGCTCGAAGGAGCTGTTGAGCGCGCTGAAAGCGGCGGGCATCGAAGCCAAAGCGGCTGCCTCGACCGTCGAGGAGGCCGATGCGCTGAAAGCGATTTCGGCCTCGAAAGGCAACGGCGGCGCCGAGGCGACGAAGCAAACGCCGGCGCCGCAGAAAGCCGCCGCGCCTCAGCAGCCGGAGGCAAAACCGGCCGCCAAACGACCGCCGACCTCGAGCAAACCGGTCCGTCCGTCAGGCGCCCAGCAGAGCACCGGCGGCGGAGCCTCGTCGAAAAAACGCCGGGTCGTGATCGACTCGCAGGCCTCGCGGCGCGAGCAGATGGGCGGCCCGCCGCCGCAGCGGCCGCCACGCCGCCGCGGCGGCCGCCGCCGCCGCCCGCTGCTCGAGGAGCCGCCGGCCAAATCGGATACGCCGGAGGAGCTCGCGGCGACGAAAGTCAACTCCGGCGCCACCGTGCGCGAAGTCGCCGAATCGCTGGGCCTCGCCCCGGCCGAGGTGATCAAAAAACTGATGATGATGGGCGAGATGGCGACGCTCACGCAGACCCTCACCGATGATTCTGTGAAGGCGATCGCCGACGAGTACGACCGCAAGGTCGAGATCGTCCACGCCGCCGACGAGGAGCCCGAGGAGCCGGAGTTCTCCGACGCCGACGAGGACCTGGTCGACCGGCCGCCCGTGGTGACGATCATGGGTCACGTCGACCACGGCAAGACCTCGCTCCTGGACGCTATCCGGGAGACCGAGGTCGCCGCCGGCGAGGCCGGTGGCATCACCCAGCACATCGGCGCCTACCAGGTCCACCACGACGAGAAGACGATCACCTTCCTCGACACGCCCGGCCACGCCGCCTTCACGGCGATGCGCGCCCGCGGGGCGAAAGTCACCGACGTGGTAGTCGTCGTCGTCGCCGCCGACGACGGCGTCATGCCGCAGACCAAAGAGGCAATCGACCACGCCCGCGCCGCCGACGTGCCGATGCTGATCGCCGTCAACAAGATCGACAAAGAGGGCGCCAACCCCGAAAAAGTCCGCGGTGAGCTCGCCCAGATGGAGATCACTCCCGAGGAGTGGGGCGGCGACACCGTCTTCTGCGAGGTCTCGGCGAAGACCCGGGAGGGGCTCGACAACCTGCTCGACATGATCCTGCTGGTTACCGAGCTGGAGGAGCTCTCGGCCAACCCGAACGCGGAGGCATCCGGCCACGTGATCGAGTCCCAGCTCGACCCCGGCCGCGGACCCGTCGTCACCGTCCTCGTCGAGCGCGGCACCCTGCGCGTCGGCGACTCGCTGGTGGCCGGCCCGCAGTGGGGCCGGGTGCGGGCGATGCAGGACTTCACCGGCAAACCGGTCGCCGAGGCGGTGCCGGGGATGCCGGTCGAGGTGCTCGGCTTCGACGGCGTCGCCGACGCCGGCGAGTTCGTGCAGACGGTCGAAGGCGACCGCCAGGCGCGCCAGCTGGCGGGTGAGCGCGCCCACCGGCTCAAAACCGAGGCGCTGGCCCGCCGCCAGGGCCGCAAGGTCAGCCTCGACGAGGTCTTCGCCCGCGCTCAGGAGGGCGAAATCAAGGAACTCAACATCGTCCTCAAGGCCGATGTCGCCGGCTCCCTGGAGGCGCTCCAGGACGAGCTCGCGAAAGTGCCGCAGGAGCGGGTCTCGATGAACATCATCCACTCGCAGACCGGTGGCATCAACGAGTCCGACGTGATGCTTGCCTCGGCTTCTGACGCGATCATCATCGGCTTCAACGTGCGGCCGCTGCTCGACGCCAAACGCGCCGCCGCGCGCGAGGGCGTCGACGTTCGCACCTACTCGGTCATCTACAAAATCACCGAAGACCTGCGCAACGCGATGGAAGGGCTGCTCGACGCCGTCGAGGTCGAGGAGACGATCGGCGAGGCGCTGGTCAAACAGACCTTCAAAGCCTCCAAAGTCGGCCGCATCGCCGGCTGCATCGTCGCCGAGGGCAAAGCCGTCCGCACCGCCAGCGTCCGCCTGATCCGCGAGGGCACGGTGATCTGGACCGGCGAGCTCGGCTCCCTGCGTCGCTTCAAAGACAACGTCCAGGAGGTCGAGGAGGGTCAGGAGTGCGGCATCGTCCTCGAGGGGTACGCCGACGTCAAGGAGGACGACGTGCTCGAGTTCTTCCAGACGAAACAGGTCGAGCAGACCCTGGAGTAGCATGGCCGGACCCCGTATGCGGCGCATCAACGAGGTGCTTCGCGAGGTCATCGGGGCGGCTGTGGCAGGCGAGTTGAACGATCCCCGCATCGGCTTCGTGACCGTGACTTCCGTAGAGACCAGCCCGGACCTGCGCACCGCCAAGGTGTTCGTCAGCGTGCTCGGGGACGAGCGGGAGCGCGAGGAGACGCTGAGCGGCCTGCGCTCCTCCCACGGCGTGATCCAGGCGCGGATCGCGGCCGAGACGCGGATGAAGCGAACGCCGACGTTGACCTTCCATTACGACGACACGATCGAGAAAGCCTCCCGGGTCTCTGAGTTGTTGGAGGAGGAGGAATGAGCTTGGCGCCTGACATCGTCACCGACCTCGAGCGCGCCGCCGGCGAGCTGCGCGACCGCGACCGCTTTCTGCTGACCGCCCACGAGGGACCGGACGGCGACGCGCTGGGCTCGCTGCTGGGCCTGCATCAGGTGCTCACCCAGCTCGGCAAGGACTCGGTGATGTTCATGGCGGCGAAGGAGTTCCCGCTGCCGATCGAGTACCGCTTCCTGCCACTGGAGGAGGTCTTCCACGAGGCGCCCGCCGACATGGCCGACCGCACCGTCGTCTTCCTCGACTGCGGCAACATCGACCGGATGCCGGTCGAGTGGCTGACCGACGGGGGCAACGACATCATCAACATCGATCACCACCACGACAACACCCGCTTCGGCGACGTCAACCTGGTCGAGGTCGGCGCCTCCTGCACGGCGGAGATCGTCTACGACCTGGCGCTGCTGCTGGGGGCGAGGATCACCCCGGAGATCGCCGCGGCGCTCTACGTCGGCCTGATCACCGACACCGGCAAGTTCATGTACGAGAACACCAACGCCCACACTCACCGGGTGGCGGCGGACCTGATCGACGCCGGCGTCGACGTCGACGACACCTACCGCCGCCTCTACGAGCACGTTCCGATCGAGAAGCTGCGCCTCGTCTCCCGCGCCCTCGATGGGATCTCCAGCCACCTCGGCGGCCGGCTGGCGATCAGCTACATCACGATGGCCGACTACGAGGCGACGGGCGCCGGCGAGGAGATGACCGAGGGCCTGATCGACAACCTGCGCTCGATCGACGGGGTCAGGGTCGCGGCCGTGATCCGCGACCTCGGCGACCGCGGCCGCTCCGCCCGCAAGGTCAGCCTCCGCTCCAGCGCCGGGGACGTCGACGTCTCGGCGATCGCCCGCCTCAAGGGAGGCGGCGGTCACAAGCGCGCCGCCGGCTTCTCGACCGACCTCGAATTCGAGCAGCTGGTCGAGTTCCTGGCAGGCGAGGTCTCGGCCCAGCTCGCCCTCTGAGCATGACGGCCGAGCCCGGTTCCGTGCTGCTCTTCGACAAGCCGGCCGGTGTCACCTCACACGACGTCGTCGCCCGGGTCCGGCGCGAGCGCGGGCTCAAGGCTGGGCACGCCGGCACCCTCGACCCGTTCGCCACGGGCCTGCTGCTGATCCTGCTCGGCCGCGCGACCCGCCTGCAGCGCTTCCTCGTCGGCCTGCCGAAGACCTATCTGGCGACCGCGCGGCTCGGCTGGCGCTCCTCCACCGGCGATCCCGACGGAGCGCTGACCGAGACGGGGCGGGTCCCGGACGCGCTGGAGCTGCCGACCGGGACCGTGCGCCAGCGGGTGCCGATGACCTCGGCCGTGCGGGTGGGAGGGGAGAGGCTCTACAAGAAGGCCCACCGCGGCGAGGTCGTGGAGACGCCCGAGCGCGACGTCCAGGTGCACCGGGCCGATTTGCTCTCCAGCGATGGCGAGTTCGCCCACTTCGAGGTCGAATGCTCGGCCGGGACCTACGTGCGGACCCTGGTCGAGACGCTCTCCGACGCCTACTGCTCGGACCTGCGCCGCACCGCGATCGGTCCCTTCCGGGTCGAGAACGCGGGCGAGGAGGTGCCGGCGGACCGGGTCGCGGAGCTGGTGCCGGCGGTTGCGGAGGCGCTGCGGTGAGCATCCAGGTCACCTCGCTGCCCGACGCCGAGCCGCGGCCGCGCAAGGTCGCGATCGGGACCTTCGACGGCGTCCATCTCGGCCACCAAGCGGTGATCGATGGCGCCGACACGGTCCTCACGTTCGACCCGCACCCGCTCGAAGTCCTGAACCCGGCGGCGACCCCAAAGCTGATCATGCCGTTCGAGGTCAAGCGTGACGTGATCGACGGGCTCGGCGTCCAGGAGCTCGTGGTCATCCCCTTCGACAGGGAGTTCGCGAGCCGCTCCGCCGAGGACTTCGTCGATCACGTCCTGGTCGAGAAGCTCGCCGCCGAGCGGGTCTCGGTCGGTGAGAACTTCCGCTTCGGCGCCAAAGCCAAGGGCGACCCGGCGATGTTGGAAGCGCGGCCGGAGTTCGAGACGGAGGTGGTGCCGCTGGTCGAGGTCGACGGCGAGATCGTCTCCTCGACCCGGATCCGCGCCCTCGTCGCAGCCGGCGAGATGGAGGCGGCCCGGCGCTGCCTCGGCGCCCCGTTCATGGTCGAGGGCACCGTCGTCAAGGGCGACCAGCGCGGGCGCGGGCTCGGCTTCCCGACCGCTAACCTCGTCCCCGACGACCGCCTCGCCTACCCCGGGCACGGCGTCTACGCGGCCTTCGCCAACGGGGTCCCCGCCGCCGTCAACGTCGGCGTCCGCCCGACCTTCGAGACCGGCCGCGGCGTCCTGATCGAGACCTACCTGATCGACCGCGAAGAAGACCTCTACGGCAAGACCCTCCGCGTCGCCTTCGTCGAGCGCCTTCGCGGCGAGCACGCCTACCACGACGTCGACGAGCTGGTCGCGCAGATGAACAGGGACGTCGATGATGCGCGGCAGATCTGTGCCAGGTTCTCGACCTAACAACTCGTCCAAAGCATCGTTAGACTCCATGAATTATCCCGATCGGTCAAAGAAGCTCTGCTCAACTCGCGTCTTTCTTGATCGCGGCGCTGCTCTTATTGTTGGTGCCTAGCGGGACCGCCTGGGCGGGTTCAGCTGGTATCGCTCACTTTTTCCACGGCTTCCACATCGCCAACGGGACGGGAGAAAGCTGCTCCTCCCCGGGAAGCGCGGAGAGCACGAGCGACATGCTCTCCGGTGACATCGGCGCCGACATCCTCCGGGTCCATTGCTATTGGAACAGCTTCGAAACGGGCCCTAATGAATTCAGCACCCCCTTTCTAGAAGGTTTGGTCAAACGAGCCAGGATGGCCCAGGCCAATTCGGGAAACGCGAACATCCGTCTTCTCGTCAACCTCGATCTATCGGGCAATATCGAATGGATGAACACGGCCGGCTATGGCCTTCAGCATTCGCTTTATGAAACGTCGGTCGCCCGCTACTACCCCTCGAGTGCAAAAGGTTTGGAAGCGTACGGCCGGGCAGCGGCCAAGATCCTTAAATACATGCACAGCCGGGGCGTGGCCGCCTTCGTCGAGACCCCCAACGAGCCGAACATAAATGGACCGGCGGATCAGATTCCAGCCGAAAAGGTTGGGCAGATGGCCGGTCAGGCCGTCAACTACGCGGCCCTCGAAGGCCTACAACTGAATAACGAAACCGGTCCAGCAATCCTGGTTGGCTCGGTTCTCGCCGGTTCGTCGAAAGAAAACTTGATTGGGCTCGACTGGAGCACCGGCAAATGGCGCAAGGGCAGCGACGCCGAATACTTCTGGGAAGTCCAGCACATGGCTGACTTCACCATCGAACAGTGGTGGAAAGAAGTCCCCGGGGGGCCCGCATATGCCAAAACTCTTATGGGGACCTGGCGCCCGTCGTTTCACGCCTATCCGGGGCTTGGGGAACCCGAAAGCAAACCTTGCAGCAAAGAAAACGACAACTTGCAAGACCACAAGGGGGATCGGACTGCAGCCGCGGCTCTCTCGACCGTAGAAGGGGCGCTCGCACCGCTTCTGAGCGTGATCAGCAATGGCAAGCGCTGGTGGCTTACCGAGACGGGCATGAGCTCGTTCAAGACGGATCCAGCTGTCCATACGGAAAGCTCGACGACCTGCGCGAACCGGAGAAGCGAAGGCGGGAGCGCTTACGGGAAGACTCAGCAAAAAGAATTCTTCAAAGTCTTTGTATCGAACTTCAATCAAAAAGTCGCTTCGACCAATTCGCTCTGGAATCGCTTTGAGGGGGTGACTTTCTTTCAACCGCAGGATTCCCCTGGCGAAGGCACCGCATATGCCGGCTTCGGCGTTCATTGGCCCGCCGGTGCTCCCAATTGCGGCCTTCCCTATCCCTGCCAGAAGCCGGCGGCAAGCACCTTCAACCAGTACTACGGCAACGCAGAATCACTGCCCCCCGCCGGTTGGTACAAGGAAAACATAGGACCCAACTCGAACTGCGGCGGGGCGGGGGAAGCAGAGCCAGCGATCTCTTCGTGGGGATCGGGCAGGCTCGATCTCTTCGTCTGCGGCACCAACAATGCTCTGTGGCATCGCTGGTGGGAGAAAGAAGTCGGCTGGAGCGCCTGGGAGAACCTTGGTGGCTTCCTGACGTCTCCTCCAGCGGCTGTCTCTTGGGGGAAAAATCGCATCGACGTGGTCGCCCGGGCTAAATTCGGCGAAACGTACCACTGGGCCTGGAACGGGACGGCTTGGAGCTCCGAAAACATCGGGGGAGTCCCTAAAGGCGCGCCTTGCGTGTCGTCCCGAGGAATCGGCACGCTCGATGTCTTCTCTCGTGGCCAGGACGACGCGCTTTGGATCAGGTCCCTTCTCCCTGGTACCGGGTGGCAGCCAGGGTGGACGAGCCTTGGTGGCGGCCTCAGCTCGGCCCCTGCTTGCGTCTCCTGGGGCTCCAATCGCATCGATGTCGTGGCTCGCGGAACCTGGAACGATTACTGGCACTGGGCCTGGAACGGCACCTCTTGGTCGGCCGAAAACATCTACGGCAGCTGGACTTCGCCACCGGCCATCGCATCGCGCGGCGCCGGAACCATCGACGTTTTCGGCCGCGGCACCTACGGCGATCTCTGGAAGAAGACCCTTTCGCCCGGCACCGGCTGGGGCGAATGGGTCAATCTGGGCGGTTATATGACCTCCGGACCCTCGGCCGTCGCTTGGGGCCCGAACCGGCTCGATGTCGTCAACAGCTCCGAAGGCAACTCGGTCGCCCATTGGTTCTGGGGTGAATAGCGGCCCCGGCGGAGAAGCCGTGTGCTAGCTTCCAGCACCCGTCGCACCCTTGTGTGCGGCTTTTTTACGAGATGAGCCTGACCAAAGAGAAAAAGAGCGAGCTGATCGGCAAGTACGGCCGCGGCGATAACGACACCGGCTCGGCCGAGGTCCAGGTCGCGCTGATGACCGAGCGGATCAACGAACTCACCGAGCACCTGCGCGCCCACGCCAAAGATCACCATTCGCGGCGCGGCCTGTTGATGCTGGTCGGCAAGCGCCGCCGGATGCTGCGCTACCTCGAAAACTCCGACCTCGAGCGCTATCGCGCTCTGGTCAAAGAGCTCGGCCTGCGGCGATGATCCCCGTCGGGGAGCAGGCCCCCGACTTCACCCTCCGCGACCAAGACGGGGAGAAGGTTTCGCTCTCCGACTACAAGGGCCGCAAGGTGCTTCTCGTCTTCTATCCGGGCGATTTCAGCCCGGTTTGCGGCGACCAGCTCTCGATCTACCAGGAGGTCAAGGCGGAGATCGCCGAGAAGGGGGTCGAGCTGGTCGGGATCAGCGTCGACAGCTTCTTCGCTCACAAGGCGTTTCAGGAGAAGCTGGGAATCGACACGACCCTGCTCGCCGACTTCGAGCCGAAGGGGGAGGTCGCCCGCGCCTACGGCTCCTACCTGGACGCGCCGCTTGGCTTCGCCAACCGCACCCTGGTCCTGGTCGACGAGGACGGGAAGGTCGCCTGGACCCATGAATCGCCCAATCCGGGCGAGTTCCCCGGCGCCAACGTCATCTTCGACGCTCTCTCCTAGTCAGCGTGGCCGACCTCGGCAGCGCCGCGATCCCGCCGGTCGGGCCGGACGACCACGTCCGCGGCGAGGGGGAGGAGGGGATCGTCGTCTACGCCGACCTCGGCTGCCCGCGCTGCGCTGCCGAGTGGCAGCGGCTGCGGGAGCAGGCTGGCCGCCTCGCCTTCCGCCACTTCCCGGTCGCCAGCAAGCACCCCCGCTCACCCGCCCTTCATGCCGCCGCCGAGGCAGCCGGGCGGCAGGGCAGCTTCTTCGCGATGGTCGACTCGCTCTACGCCGACCGCGGCCGGGTCGACGACCCGCACCTCTGGGAGCGAGTCGAGCGCCTGGGCCTTGATCTGGACCGCTTCGAGGCAGACCGTCGCTCCGATGCCGCGCGGGCGCGGGTTCGCCGCGACTTCCAGTCGGGCATCCGGGCCGGCGTCAGCGGCACCCCGGCCCTCTTCGACGAACGCGGGAAGAGGGTCGGCTAACGCTTCTGCGTCGCTTCGCGGCGGGGGGCCATGCAGTGGGCGTGCCGCTTCCGGTCCCTCGGGCAGCGGTCCTGGGTCATGTCGCCGTAGCCGTCTCGATCGCGGTCGCGCTCGACCCGGGCGTTGAAGAGCAGCTCGAGATCGCCTTCGCCGTCGGACAGCGGCAGGACCCCCTCGCTCAGCCCGGGGCTCCACTTCCAGACGTCGCCGATCCGGCTCGGCTGATAGGCGAACGGGGCCGCGGCTTCGCCGCTGCCATTGCCGGTAACCGCGACGTCGATGTCGATGGCCTGCCTGTATTCGTCGATCGCCAGGCGGGCGGGAAAGACGTGGACGCCGGGTTCGCCCAGCGGCAGCTCCTCGTAGGGCGTGGCTTCGTAGGCGTATGGGACGCCGCCCCCTTCGATGATCCGCAGCCGCGCCTTCACGCCGGTCGTCGCCGGGGATGGCGCGGCGGTGAAGATCTTCCAGCTGGTGATGACGCCGAAAAGCCCTTCGGGCTGGGCGCCGCCTGGCGCGGCGTGATCGTCCGCGAGGGCTGCCTGCACGTAGCTGCAGGAGGTTTCGCCGGCTCCGCTGAGAGGGCAGACCCCGCCGTTGGGGGCCGCGAGGAGGTTGCTGCCGATCGTGGTCGCATTGGAGACCGAGGCGGGCAGGAGGGCCAGGAGCGCCAGCAGGCTGACGGCCGCCGCGATTCTCCGTCCCCGGGGGAGCATCGCGCCCACCCTATGGCCTTGTACTCTCTATGTCGACAGAGAACGAGAGTTCTGAACGCAACGAGCCGCCAACCGGGCGGCCGGAGGTAACAACTAAATGAGCATGTTTGACGTAACCCGCGTCTCGGCGGATGTCGGCGATGGCCAGATCTCCTTCGAGACCGGAAAACTCGCGAAGCAGGCGAGCGGTGCCGTCGTCGTCCGCAGCGGCGACACGATGGTCCTCTGCACCGCCACCGTCGGCAACCTTCGCGACGTGGACTTCCTTCCCCTCACCGTCGACATCGAGGAGCGGATGTACGCCGCGGGCAAAATCCCCGGCTCGTTCTTCCGTCGCGAGGGCAAATCGAGCGAGAAGGCGACGCTGACGGCGCGGATGATCGACCGCCCGATCCGCCCCCTCTTCCCCAAGGGCTGGCACTACGAGACGCAGCTGGTCGCGACCCCGATGTCGGTCGACCAGGTCCATCCCTACGACATCCTCGCGATGAACGGCGCCTCCGCGGCGCTGGCGATCTCCCCGGTCCCCGTCGCCGCCCACGTCGGCGCCGTCCGCATCGGCAAACACGAGGGTGACTTCGTCGTCAACCCGCCCGAGGAGACCCACGAGGAGCTCGAACTCGACCTGATCGTCGCCGGCACCGACGAGGCGATCCTGATGGTCGAGGCCGGCGCCACGGGCGTCACCGAGGCCGAGATCCTCGACGCCCTCGACATCGCCCACGCGGAGATCAAGAAGCTCTGCGCGGCGATGGAGGAGCTGCAGCAGAAGGCCGGCAAAGAGAAGCTCGAGGTCGAGGCCCCGCAGATCGACGAGGGCCTGCTGAGCGAGATCCGCTCCTCCCACGGCCAGGCGCTTGTCGACGCGATCGCCACCGAGGGCAAGCTCGAGCGCTACGAGGCGATCGACAAGGTCAAGGACGAGGTCGTCGGCCACTACGCCGCCGCCCACGAGGACGGCGAGGTCGACGCCGAGCGCGTCGCCGAGGTCAAGGCGGCGATCGACTCGATCGAGAAGGACACGATCCGCAAGGCGATCGCGGTTGACAAGAAACGGCCCGACGGTCGCGCCCAGGACGAGATCCGGCCGATCGAGACCGAGGTCGACATCTCCCCGCGCGTGCACGGCTCGGCGCTGTTCACCCGCGGTGAGACCCAGATCCTCTCCAACGTCGCTCTGGGCACGACCCGGATGGACATGCGGATCGACACGCTCGGCCTGCAGACCACCAAACGGTTCTGGCACCACTACAACTTCCCGCCCTTCTCGGTCGGGGAGGCAGGGTTCATGCGCGGCCCGAAGCGCCGCGACATCGGCCACGGCGCCCTCGCCGAGCGCGCCCTGCTGGCGACGATCCCCGACGAAGAGTCGTTCCCGTACGTGATCCGCGTCGTCTCCGAGACGCTCGAGTCCAACGGCTCCTCGTCGATGGGCTCGGTCTGCGCCTCCTCGATGGCGCTGCAGGCCGCGGGCGTCCCGGTCACCGCGCCGGTCGCCGGCGTCGCCATGGGCCTGATCAAGGAGGGTGACGACTACATCGTCCTCACCGACATCGCCGGTGTCGAGGATCACCTCGGCGACATGGACTTCAAGGTCGCCGGCACCGCCGAGGGCATCACCGCCCTGCAGATGGACATCAAGATCACCGGCGTCACCTTCGACATCCTCCGTGACGCGCTGGATCAGGCCCTCAAGGGCCGCCAGTTCATCCTCGGCAAGATGGCCGAGGCGATCGACGGGCCGCGGGAGAAGCTCTCCGTGCACGCGCCGGCGATCGAGTCGATCAAGATCGACCCGGAGAAGATCGGGGCGGTCATCGGCAAAGGCGGCGAAACGATCCGCGCCCTCTGCGAGGAGTTCGAGGCCGAGATCGACGTCGAGGACGACGGCACCGTGCGGATCTACGCGCCGACCGGGGAACTGGTCGACGGCGCCGTCTCCCGCATCAACTCGATGACCAAGGAGGCCGAGATCGGTGACCGCTACAACAGCGCCAAGGTCGTGAAGACGACCACCTTCGGCGCCTTCGTCGAGCTGGTCAAGGGCACCGACGGCCTGCTTCACATCTCCAACGTGAAGCCGGGCGAGCGGGTCGACTCCGTCGATGACGTCCTCAAAGCCGGAGAAGAGATCGACGTCACCGTGGTCGAGGTCGACAAGGAGCGCGGCCGGATCGGGCTGCGCCTCACCAGCGACCCCTCTGTCGCGGGCAAATCGCCCGAGGAACTGGCTTCGGTCGGCTCCGGCGACGGCGGCCGGCGCAACGGCGGCGACCGTGGCGGACGCGGCGGTCGCGACCGTGACCGTGGCGGCCGTGGACGTGAACGCGAGCGTCGCGGCTAGTTGAGCGGCGCGAAGCTCACCACCCTCGACTCGGGCGTCCGGGTCGTGACCGAGGAGGTTCCCTCGGTCCGATCCGTCGCGCTCGGGCTCTGGGTCCGGACCGGCTCCAGGAACGAGACCCCGGCGCAGGCTGGGGTCTCGCACTTCCTCGAGCACCTGTTGTTCAAGGGGACCGCGCGCTACTCAGCGATCGAGATCTCCGAGCGCTTCGACGGCCTCGGGGCCTCGATCAACGCCGCCACCGGCAAGGAGACCACGCACCTGCACGCGCGCTTCCTCGACGAGCACACCGAGGAGGTCTTCGACCTGCTGGCGGAGATGCTGCTGGCGCCGACCTACCCGGAGATCGACTCCGAGCGCCAGGTCGTGATCGAGGAGATCGCGATGTACGACGACGAGCCTCAGGACCGGGTTCACGACGTGCTCGCCGAGGCCGTCTTCGGCGAGCACCCGCTCGGCCGCCGGGTCCTGGGCGAGGCCGAGGTGATCGCCTCGGTCCCGGTGCCGGACATCGAGGACTACCGGCGCGCCCACTACACGGCGCCGCAGATAGTCGTCGGCGCCGCCGGGCACCTCGACCACGAGCGCATCGCCGAGCTGGCGGGACGGCTGGTCCGTCCCCCGGCCGAGGGCGAGGGGACGCTCACCGAAGCGCCGCTGCAGGCCGGCTCCCGGCTCTGTTTTCTCGCCAAGGAGACCGAGCAGTACCACATCTGCTTTGGCGCCCCGGGGCTGCGGCGCGACGACCAGCGGCGCTTCCCGCTGGCCGTGCTCGACGCGATCTTCGGCGGCAGCACCTCCTCGCGCCTCTTCCGCGAGGTGCGCGAGAAGCGCGGCCTCGCCTACTCGGTCGGCTCCTACAACGAGCAGTTCACCGACCAGGGCCTGGTCGCCACCTACGTCGGCACCCGCGAGGACAACGTCGAGGAGGCCTGCGAGATCATCGGGCGAGAGATGGCGCGCCTGCGCTCCGAGCCCGTCTCCGACGAGGAGTTGGCGCGGGCGAAGGAGAGCGTCAAGGGGCGGCTGGTGCTGTCCTCGGAGTCGACCGCGGCGCGGATGACGCGGATCTCCCGGGCGACTCTTTTCGACCTGCCGATCGAAAGCCTCGACGAGATGTTGGCCAAAGTCGACGCGATCCGGGTCGACGACCTGACCGAGCTGGCGTCGGAGCTCTACGCGGCCGACCGCCTCTCGGCCGCCTGCGTGGGGGCCAGTGAAGACCGCTTCCGCAAAGCGCTGGCGCCGGTAAGCGAGAGCCTCGTAGCCGCATGACGGCGGTAGTGGTCGCCGGGGCGGCCGGGAAAATGGGCGCGACGGTCTGTGAAGCGGTCGAAGAGGCCGACGGGCTCGAGCTGAGCGGCCGCGCCGATCCGGCGCTGGGGACCGAGCTGAGCGAGGTGCTGCCGGAGGCGGACGTCGTCGTCGATTTCACCATCCCCGACACCGCGCTCGCGAACGTCAAGGAGTGCCTGGAGGCTGGCGTCCACACCGTGGTCGGCACCACCGGCTTCGACCTCGATGCCGCGCGCGCCGCGGCCGAAGCCTCGCAGGCCAATTGCTTCGTCGCCCCCAACTTCGCGATCGGGGCGGTTTTGTTGATGGAGGCCTCGCAGCTGATCGCCAAGCACATGCCCGAGTGCGAGATCGTCGAGCTCCACCACGACCGCAAGCTCGACGCCCCCTCGGGCACGGCGAAGCGGACGCAGGAGCTGATCGACGCCGCCGGCGGCAACGTCCACCAGCCGATCCACTCGGTCCGCCTGCCCGGGCTCGTTGCCCACCAGGAAGTGATCTTCGGCGGCGTGGGGCAGACGTTGGCGATCCGCCATGACTCGATCGACCGCCGCTCCTTCATGCCCGGCGTCGTCCTCGCCTGCCGGAAGGTGGCTGACCTCCCCGACCGCTTCACCGTCGGGCTGGAGAAGCTGCTGTAGATGGCTGTTTGGCTGGCGAGGCAACCGCGAGACGGGATACCCTGGGATCGATGAAGGAACCCACATGAAGGAGATCCAAGGCGTCCTCACCGCGATGGCGACCCCGTTCGACGCGGACGGGAGGGTCGACCACGATGCGGCGCGGCAGCTGGCGGCGCATCTCCTCGAGCACGGCTCGCACGGGCTGGTGATAGCCGGGAGCACGGGCGAGTGCCCGACGCTGACCGACGGTGAGGAGATCGAGCTGCTGCAGGCGGTGCGGGCCGAGATCGGCGACGAGACCCTGCTGGTCTGCGGCACCGGCACCAATGACACCCGCCATTCCTGCGAGCTGACGAAGATGGCCGCCGATGCCGGCGCCGATGCCTCCCTCGTCGTCGTCCCCTACTACAACAAGCCCAACGAGGCGGGCATCCGCGCCCATTTCGAGACGGTCGCCGCGGCCGTTCCCGAGCTGCCGATGGTGATGTACAACATCCCCGCGCGGGTGGTCATCAACGCCAGCCCCGAGCTGCTCGGGGAGCTGGGCCAGATCGACAACGTCGTCGCCGTCAAGCAGGCAAACGACGACGAGCTGGGGCCGATCGAGGGTCTCACGGTGCTTGCCGGCAATGACAACACCCTCCTTCGCGTTCTCGAGTTCGGGGGAGGGGGCGGCATCTGCGTCGCCTCGCACATCGTCGGTGACCAGATGCGCGAGATGTGGGAGGCGGCCCAGGCGGGCGAGATCGAGCGAGCGCGGGAGATCGACGCCGAGATCACGCCGGTCTACGAGGCCACCTCCGTCACCACCAACCCGATCCCGCTGAAGGCGGCCCTCGCGATGCTGGGCCTCTGCGAGGACCGGCTCCGGCTCCCCTTGGTGCCCGCCGACGAGGAGCAGCGAGCCGCCATCAGAGCCGGCCTCGATGCTGCCGGCGTCGCGGTCCCCAGCTAGAACTTCCTACTAAGAGAGTGAGTAACACCTAGTGCCAAGCAAACTACGAGTGCTGCCTTTGGGCGGCCTCGGCGAGATCGGCAAGAACATGACCGTGATCGAGTACGACGGCCGCATCGTCGTCGTCGACACGGGGCTGATGTTCCCGACCGCCGAGATGCACGGGATCGACCTCGTGCTTCCGGACTTCTCATACCTGCGCGATCGCGCCGACGACATCGAGGCGATCGTCCTCACCCACGGCCACGAGGACCACGTCGGGGCGCTGCCCTACGTCCTCAAAGAGATCGGGATGCCGCCGAAAATCTACGGCGGGCTGCTGACGATCGGCATGGTCCGCTCCAAGCTCGACGAGCACAAGCTCGGCGAGAGCGCCCCCCTGCAGGAGCTGCCGCCGGGGGAGAAGGCGCAGGCCGGGCCGTTCGAGCTCGAGCTGATCCACCTCGCGCATTCGATCCCCGACATGCGGGCGGTGCTGCTGAGCACCGAGGCCGGCTCGGTCCTGATGACCGGCGACTACAAGTTCGACCAGACCCCCGTCGACGGCCGGCCCGCCGACGTCTCACGGCTCGCTGAGCTCGGCAAGGAAGAGCTGCTGCTGCTCTGCGGCGACTCCACCAACGCCGACCGCCCCGGGGTGGCGCCTTCGGAGTCATCAGTGGGCCCGGCGCTGCTGGAGCAGTTCTCCCGCTGCAAGGGCCGGATCATCGTCACCTCCTTCGCCTCCAACATCCATCGCGTCCAGCAGGTGATCGACGCGGCGGTGCGGCTCGACCGCAAAGTGGCGCTGGTCGGGCGGTCGATGCGGAAGAACTTCAACATCGCCTCCAACCTCGGGATCGCCAACGCGCCCCAGGGGATCTTCATCCAGCCGCGGGAGATCGAGGACTTCCCCGACGAGAAGGTGGTCGTGATCTCGACCGGCAGCCAGGGCGAGCCGCTCTCGGCGCTGCGGCGGATGGCCAACAACGACCACCGCGACGTCCAGCTGCACTCCGGCGACACCGTCGTCTTCTCGGCGACCCCGGTGCCGGGGAACGAGCGCGCGGTCAACGAGACGATCGACCGCATCTATGAGATCGGCGCCACGGTGATCACTGCCAAAGACGCGCCGATCCACGCCTCCGGCCACGGCTGGCAGGAGGAGCTGAAGCTGATGCTGAACCTGACCAAACCGCGCTACGTGATGCCGGTCCACGGCGATTACAAGCGGCTGCGCCTGCACGCCGAACTGGCCGAAGCGGTCGGGATCGAGGCTGAGCGCATCTTCCAGGGCCGCAACGGCCTGCCGCTGGAGGTCGACGGGGACGGCGCGAGCTTCGGCGCCGACATCCACGCCGGCGTCATCTACGTCGACGGCGTCAACATCGGCGAGCCCGACGACGCCGCCCTGCGCGACCGCCGAGCGATCTCCGCCGACGGCATCTTCATCGTCGTCGCGACGATCTCCAGCGACGACGGCAGCATCGTCGCCGACCCCGAGGTGATCTTCCGCGGCGTCGCTTTCCTCGACGAAGCCGACGCGCTGGTCGAGGACCTCAAGGACCTGGTCGAAGACCAGCTCGACGACGCCGCCAAGGCCGGGCACCGCGAGCCCCACCTGGTCGAGGAGGACCTGCATGAGGCGATCGGCAAATTCACCTGGCAACGCCTCCGCCGCCGCCCGATGATCCTCCCGGTGGTGATCGAGGTCTAGGCCGCTTTTCGAGGCGGGACAAAGAAAAAAGCCCGCCGAGGCAATTTCTGGGGAGAAACCTCGGCGGGCCAGTGTGTCTCGTCCGCAAGGAAATCTAGGGGCGGCCTCTAAAGCGCCTCTAAAGGTTTGGCAGCTGGGTTCGCCCGCTCGGCGAGGGGGATGCGGGCGACGAAGAGGGCGCCCCCGGATTTCGATTCGGTCACCTCGACGCCGCCGCCATGAGACTCGGCCACGGCGCTGACGATCGCCAGTCCGAGGCCGGTGCCGGCGCCGCGGGCGGTGTCGGCGGGGCCGGTGCCGCGGACGAAGCGGTCGAAGACCTGCGACCGCATCGAAGCCGGAATTCCGGGCCCGTCGTCGCCCACTTCGACTATGGCGTCGCCACCGTTCTCGCAGAGGCGAAGTTCGACGCAGGCGCCTCGCGGCGTGTGGCGGATCGCGTTGTCGAGCAGGTTGAGGACCATCCGGTGCAGCTCGTCGCGGCTGCCTTCCACCCTCAGCGGCTTCTCGTTGTCGAGGACCAGCTCGCGGTCGCCCATCAGCGGCGCCACCTCGGCGGCGGCGTCCCCGGCGATTTCGGCCAGGTCGACCCGGCGGTGCGCGGGCAGCCTGCCGGCGTCGGCGCGGGCAAGCAGGAGGAGGTCGGCGATCAGGCGCCCCATGCGTTTCGAGGAGCGCAAGGCGGAGTCGACGATCTCCCGATCCTCGGCCACGTCGTCGCCGCGCAGCGAGGCCTGCAGCAGCTCGAGGTTGGCCAGGACGCTGGTCAGGGGCGTGCGCAGCTCGTGCGAGGCGTCGGCGACGAACTCGCGCTGTTTCTGCATCACCCCCTCGCGTTCGGCCCGGGCGGCATCGAGCGAGCGGAGCATTTGCTCGAGCGTGCGTGCCAGTTCGCCGACCTCGTCGTCGTTGGTCGGCTCCGGCATGTGCTGGGATGGGTCGCGGGTGGTGGCGATCTTCCGGGCGGTGGCGGTCAGCGAGGCGATCGGCCGCATCGCCCGGCCGGCGATCGCCACTCCGGCGAAGACGGCGAGCAGCGTGCCGCCGAAGATCCCGGCAGCGATCAGGAGCCAGACGCGGTCGATCGTTTTTTCGACGTGGGAGACACTGCGGCCATATTGGACGTAGCCGGTGACTTCGCCCGTTTGCTTGGAGACGATCCGCTCGGTGGCGACGCGCAGACCGTTCACCTCGCGGGCGCCGGGAGTGGGTCCCCCAAGGGATTTGAGCGGGCGCGTGAATTCGATCAGGTTCCCGTTGATGTCGTACACGTGTGCCGACGCATCGTTGAGACGGACGAAGGACTTGAGCTGTGGGCCTGCTTCCAGTTGAGGCGTCCCGAACGCCGAATAGGAGATCTGCAGTTCGCTGGCGAGGACGCGGGCGGCACTGCGGACTTCGTTGTTGAAGTCGTTGCGGATCCGCTGGGTGGCGATCTGACCGATCGCGCCGCCGAAGAGCAGGAGGATGAGCAGCGTCAGCCCGGCCGAGACCGTCGCCAAGCGCCAGCGCACCGGCCAGGAGCGTGGATGCAGAAGGCGTCGGCCGATCCGGTTGAGGCCGTTGGGGACCCTCCTCATCGCCTAAGCCTTGAGGACGTAACCGGCACCGCGCTTGGTGTGCAGCAGGCGTGACTCTCCGCCGGCCTCGAGCTTGCGCCGCAAGTTGGAGATGAAGACGTCGATCGTGTTCGTCGCCGCCATCGGGTCGTAGCCCCAGACCTCGTCGAGCAGCCGCTCACGGGATACCACGAGGCGCTCGTTGCGCATCAGGAACTCGAGCAGCTCGAACTCGCGGTTGGTCAGCTCGATCTCGCGCTCGCCGCGGCAGACCTCGCGGGTGTCGGGGTTGAGGGTGAGATCGCCCACCTCCATCGAGGCCGCGCCGCGGGGCGGGCGGCGGCGCAGCAGCGCCCGGATCCGCGCCAGCAGCTCCTGGCGCTCGAACGGCTTGACGAGGTAATCGTCGGCGCCGCTGTCGAGGCCGGTCACCCGGTCCTCGGTCTCAGCGCGGGCGGTGAGCATCAGGATCGGGACGTCGCCGTCGCTGCGCAGACGCCGGCAGACCTCGATTCCGTCGAGGCCGGGCAGGCCGAGGTCAAGGACGACGAGGTCGGGGATGAAGCCGGCGGCGACGTCGAGCGCCTCGGTCCCGTCGGCGGAGGTGCGGACTTCGTAGCCCTCGTTGCGAAGCGAGCGGCGGAGAACGTCGGCGATGTCGACGTCGTCCTCGACGATGAGGACGCGACCACCCTGTTCCAGTTCAGAGAGCACAAAGCGATGGTAGCGGCGGAAATTGCCGCTCCCCGCGACTTTTAGCGCGAATTTACCTCGCAGGGGTCGGGGGCTCGGCGTCGAACGGGAGACCATGTTCGTGCGTAAGAAGCGGGGCGGGCGGGCCCGCAAAGGAAAGGCTGCGCCAAAACGGAAAGCGAAAGCCAAGGGAGGCGGCCTGCGCCTGCCGGCTGGGCTCGAGCAGCGCCACCTCGACCTGATCGCCCTCTTTCTCGTCGCCTTCGGCGCTTATCTCGTCTTCGTCCTCTTCTTCGGCTGGGAAGGCGGCAAGGTCGGCTACGGCGTCGAAACCGCCCTCGTCTACCTCTGCGGCGCGATCGGGGCGCGCATCTTCACCGTCCTGCTGCTGCTCGTCGGCGGGATGCTGCTCACCGGCACCTCCGTCTCCGCCCTGGCGCGCGGCATCGGCCGCGGCCTTCGGGGGGCCTTCCGGGGCGTCTTCGCCGGCGGCGACGCCGCCGCCCGCACCGTCGCCAGGACCCACGCCGACTGGCGCGAGCACCGCGAGGCCCGCGCAGAGGCGGCGACCCTCGCTGGCGCGACCGACGTGATGAGCTCCTATCCGGAGGAGGACGAGGACTTCGAGCCGACCGTGGCCCTCGCCGACGAGGACGACGCCTTCGACTCGCAGGTCTTCGACGCCCAGGCCGGCTCCGACAGCGAGACCCAAATCCTTCCCGCCGAGGACGACGTCGAGCAGCCCCCTCAGAAAGTGGAGCTGCAGAACTACGACTCCGCCGACGTGGTCGCGGTGGTCGACGAGGGGGACCGGGCGCATGCCGGCCTCACCCCGATGGGCAACAAGCGCGGGGTGACGATGTCGGAAGAGATCGACTACCGGCCGCCTCCGCCGAAGCTGCTCGAGCGCGGCAAAGGCGACAAAGGGCCCGACCCGCGCGACCACGAAGCGGTCGGCCGGAAACTCGTGGAGACGCTCGGCCATTTCGGGGTCGAAGCGAAGATCGTCGGCATCGTCAGCGGCCCCCACGTGTCTCGCTTCGAGCTGCGGCTCGCGCCTGGGACCAAAGTCAAGAAAGTCACCGAGCTCGCCAACGACATCGCCTACGCGCTCGCCTCGACCGACATCCGCATCCTCGCCCCGATCCCTGGCAAGCAAGCGGTCGGCGTCGAGGTTCCGAACCGCACCCGCAAGATGGTCCGCCTCGGCGACATCTACGCCGGCCGCCCGGAGAAGACCTCACCCCTTGTCGCCTGGCTCGGCAAAGGCATCGACGGCCTCCCGGTCTGGACCGACATCGCGAAGATGCCTCATGTCCTCGTCGCCGGCACCACCGGCTCGGGCAAGAGCGGCTGCGTCAACGCGATCCTCTCCTCGATCCTGATGCAGGCCTCGCCGAACGAGGTCCGCCTGGTCCTGGTCGACCCCAAGCAGGTCGAGCTCAACCACTACGAGAACGTCCCCCATTTGCTGACTCCGGTGGTCACCTCGCCGCGCCTGGCCGCCAACGTCCTTTCCAACCTGATCGGTGAGATGGAGAGCCGCTACGGGATCATGAGCGAAGCGCGCGCCCGCAACCTCGACGAGTTGAACAGAGCCCGGAGGAAGAAGGGCGAGTCGCCGCTGCCCCACATCCTCTGCGTGATCGACGAGCTCGCGGACCTGATGATGGTCGCCCCAGCCGAAGTCGAGGATTCGATCATCCGCCTCGCCCAGAAGAGCCGCGCGACCGGGATCCACCTGGTGCTGGCGACGCAGCGGCCCTCGACCGACATCATCACCGGCACGATCAAGGTGAACATCCCCTCGCGGATCGCCTTTGCCGTCTCCTCGCAGACGGACTCGCGGGTCATCCTCGACCAGGGCGGCGCCGAGACCCTGCTCGGCCAGGGCGACATGCTCTTCCGCGGCGCCGGCACCTCGAAACTGTCACGCGTGCAGGGCGCCTTCGTCACCGAGGATGAGATCGCCCGCATCACCGGCCACTGGGCCAAGCAGGGCGAACCGGAATTCGAGGACGAGCTGCTCGAGACCCCGCAGGAGGCCGAGGGCGAGGGCCGTGACGACGATTTCGATCCCGACAGCGACGACCTTCTCGACGAGGCGATCCGCTTGGTCGTTCAGACCGAGACGGCCTCGGTCTCGATGATCCAGCGGCGGCTGCGGGTCGGCTACACCCGCGCCGGCCGCCTGGTCGACATGCTGGAGCGCCGGGGCGTCATCTCCGGCTATGAGGGCTCGAAACCGCGCCAGGTCCTGATCACCCAGGCAGATCTGGCACGGGTTCTGGGCAGCGCTGACGCCGAGCCGGCCTCGGTCGCGGCCCATTCAGACGCCGACGAATAAATCCCGCATTTTGCGCCCAGGGAGGTTAGGGGCAGAATGGGGGGTGTGGACGAGTCAGTCGGGAGCAAGCTGCGAGAGGCGCGCGCCCGCCGCAAGCTGAGCCTGGCCGAGGTTGAGGCGGAGACCAAGATCCGCTCCCGCTATCTGCAGGCGATCGAGAACGAGGAGTGGGAGCAGCTCCCCGAGGACACCTACGCCCGGGCCTTCATTCGCACCTACGGCCGTTTCCTCGGGCTCGACGGCGACCGGCTGGCCGAGGAGCAACGCCGAAGCCGCGGCGCCGCTCGGCCGGGGGAGCGGCTGCCGCGGGTCGATCCGCGCCCGCGCCCAGTTCCCCGGGCGCGACGTCGGAGACGGCGCGGGATCTCCCCTCGGGCGATGGCTGTGGCCGTCACGGCGATGGTGGTCGCGGCATTGCTCGTGGTCGGCCTGGCGACCGGCGGCGGCTCTGATGGCGGCCGGCAAGGAGGTGGGGACACGAGCCAGCATCGCTCACAGCCGCGGCCCCATGTGGGGCAGGCGGTTCCGGTTCGGTAGCGTCAGCGGCGCGATGCCGCGCCGTCCCCGCCTTCGACGCTCTTCCCGCGCGTGATCCGCGCCGGCATCGTCGTCACCGGCACGGAGGTCCTCACCGGCCGGATCGCCGACGCCAACGGGCCCTGGCTCTCGGAGCGGCTCGCCGAGCGCGGGGTGGAGGTGGCCCACATCATTGTCGTCGCCGATCGCCCCGACGACCTCGAGGCGGCGCTGCGGTTCATGGCCGCCGAGGGAATGGACCTGATCGTCACCAGCGGCGGGCTCGGGCCGACCGCTGACGACCTGACGGCCGAGATCGCCGCCCGCTTCGCCGGCCGGGAGATGGTCCTCGACGAGGAGATGGAGGCGAAGATCGCCGAGATCCTGAGTAATTTCGCGCAGCGCTTCCACCTCGACGAGGCGGCCCTGCGCGAGTCGAACCGCAAGCAGGCGATGGTGCCGGAGGGGGCGCTGGCGCTCGACCCCGTGGGGACGGCGCCCGGCCTCGTGGTTCCGGCGGGCGAGCGGGTCGTGATCGTCCTTCCTGGGCCGCCGCGCGAGCTGCAACCGATGTGGGAGGCGGCGGTGAAGACCGAGCCGGTCGAAGAGGTCCTGGCGCGGGCGACGCCGCTGCGCTCCTACACGATGCGGATGTTCGGCATCCCGGAGTCCGAAATTGCCAAGAGCCTGCGGGAGATCGAGGCCGACGGGCTGTCGCTCGACGCGGTCGAGATCACCACCTGCCTGCGCAAAGGCGAGATCGAGATCGACGTCCGCTACCGCGACGAGACGTCCGAGGTGGCCGAGGCCGTGCGCGACGGCCTCGCGCGCCGGCACCCGCGTGAGACCTTCAGCCTCGACGGCGAGACGATCGACGCCCAGGTGGCGACGCTTCTCCTCGGCCACCGGCTGGGCCTGGCGGAGTCCTGCAGCGGCGGCCTGCTGGCGGCGCGGATCACCGACCTGGCCGGGGCGTCGGATTACTTCCCCGGCGGCGTGGTCGCCTACTCGAACGAGGCCAAGGCGCAGCTGCTGGGGGTCGATCCGGGCCTGGTCGAGGCGAAGGGGGCGGTCTCGCCCGAGGTGGCGGAGGCGATGGCGATCGGCGCCCTGGAGCGCTTCGACGCCGACGTGGCGGTCTCGATCACCGGCATCGCCGGGCCCGGTGGGGGCAGCGAGGACAAGCCGGTCGGGTACGTCTGCTTCAACGCCCGCCTCGCCGACGGCACCGCCATCGCCCGCGACCCGGTGATCCCGGGCGGGCGCCTCGACATCCGCGAACGGTCGGCCCTGGTGGGGATGCACCTGTTGCGCCAGCTCCTCGGTGACGGAATCGGCGAGAAGTCGTGACGCAAAAGTTGCTTTAGAGCGTTGTTTCGCGCGTCCACGCCCCGTAGCGTGGCGGCCATGCCCGAGGAGCAACCGAAAGTCCCCCGCGCGCGGCTCTTCGTCGCGCTCGACCTGCCGGAGGAGACCCGCGAAGGGCTGGAGAGCTGGGGCAGGGAGGCCTTGACGGACCCCGCGCTGCGGCCGGTGGCGCCCGAGTCCCTCCACATCACGCTGGCCTTCCTCGGCTCCCGGCCCGAGACGGAGATCGAGAAGATCGCCGCGGCGGTGGCGGAGAGCGCCGCGCCGGCGCCCTGGGTGGAGCTGCGGGACCCTGAGCAGCGACCGCCGCGGGGGCGGGCGCGGCTGTACGCGCTGCCGGCGATCTCGCCCGGCGCCGAGGCGCTGCAGGCGGTGGTCGGGCACAGACTTGTCGAAGAGGGCTTCCACAAGCCCGAGGAGCGGCCGTTCTGGCCGCATGTGACCGTGGCTCGGGTGCGTCCCGAGGCGCGGGGATCGAGGCGGCCGGCGGTCGTCTCGGAGCCTCCGGGGGCGATCCCGGAGGAGCTGGCGGAGCCCCGGCTTGCTGTCCGGATGGCTCTTTATCGTTCTGAACTCCAGCCGACCGGTGCGCGCTATGTGCCGTTGGCCCAAGTCGAGCTGCCCGGAGGGGGCGGCAGTGAGGTGATCTAGATGGCGAAAACGAACTTGAGAGAGGCTTCGGCCAAAGAGGCCAAAGCGAAAGACGCGGCGCTGGAGAGCGCGGTCACCGGGATCAAAAGGGAGTTCGGCGAGGGCTCCCTGATGCGCCTCGGCGACAAAGGCACGGTCAAGGTCGAGGCGATCCCGACCGGGGCGCTGGCGCTCGACCTGGCGCTTGGCATCGGCGGCGTCCCGCGTGGCCGCATCGTCGAGATCTTCGGCCCGGAGTCCTCCGGTAAGACGACGCTCGTCAACCACATCATCGCCCAGGCCCAGGCGCTGGGCGGCGTCTGCGCCTTCATCGACACCGAGCACGCGATCGATCCGGTCTACTCGCGGGCGATCGGGGTCGACACCGACGAGCTGCTCGTCTCCCAGCCCGACTACGGCGAGCAGGCGCTGCAGATCGCCGACCGGCTGATCGCCTCCGCGGCGGTCGACGTGGTCGCGATCGACTCGGTCGCGGCGCTGACCCCGAAAGCCGAGCTCGACGGCCAGATCGGCGACACCACCGTCGGCCTGCAGGCCCGCTTGATGTCGCAGGCGATGCGAAAACTGGCCGGCAACCTCAACCGGACCAACACCGTCTGCATCTTCACCAACCAGATCCGGGAAAAGGTCGGCGTCCAGTTCGGCTCGCCGGAGACCCAGCCGGGCGGGCGGGCGCTGAAGTTCTACGCCTCGCAGCGGCTCGACATCCGCCGCATCGAGACCCTGAAGGAAGGGACCGAGGCGGTCGGCAACCGGGTGCGGGTCAAAGTCGTCAAGAACAAGGTCGCCTCGCCGTTTCGCCAGGCCGAGTTCGACATCGAGTACGGCGTCGGCATCTCCCGCGAGGGCGGCCTGCTCGACTTCGGGATGGAGCAGGACCTGGTGCAGAAATCCGGCTCCTTCTTCTCCTACGGCGAGACCCGACTCGGCCAGGGGCGCAACAACGCCAAGCAGTTCCTGGTCGACAACCCGGAGCTGGCCCTGGAGCTCGAAACCAAGATCCGGGCAGGGCTTGGGATCGACGGCGAGACCGCGCCGGCCGAGGGGCCCGAGGCCGCTGCGCCTGCGCCTGCGGCTGAGGTGAGGGCGGCTTAGGGTCGCTTTCGCCTCACGGCGAGCCGGGTATGCACCTCTATAGGATGGCCGCCGCTTATGGATAACGAGACCCTTTTCTACGTCTGCGGCATCATCCTCGCCGTCTCGGCGCTGGTGGTCAGCTTCGCCGGCCTGAAAATGAAGGATTTCCCCGGCAAGGCGCTGCCAGTGGTCGTCCTCTGGTTCGCCGTTTTCGTCGTCGCTGCCACCACGTTCGCCACCCGCTACTCCGGGGAAGAGCACGAAGCGAAGGCCGCTGAGTACGCCGAGTTCAACGAAGAAATCGAAAAGGGCCAGACCTCGGGCCCCTACGAAAACGAAGGCGGCGCCCTCGGCGGCGAAACCGAGGAGAAGGAAGAACAGGCCGAAGAAGAAGCCGAAGGCTCGGTCCAGGGAGAAGAACCGGTCGGCCCGACCGAAAACGAAACGGGCAAAAAACCGTCGAACAAAGGCGGCAAATCCTCGCAGAGCAAAGGCGCTGCTGCCGGCGGCGCCAGCACCACCCTCAAGGTCGAAGCAAGCCCCACCGAACTCGCCTTCGACACCACGAAACTGAGCGCGAAAGCCGGCAAAGTCACGATCGACTTCAAAAACCCCTCGGCGATCGAACACAACGTGGTGATCGAACAGAACGGCAAGGAACTCGCTGGCTTCGAACCGATCACCGAAGGCGAAGAATCGGAGACCGCCGAACTGCAGCCAGGCACCTATACCTTCTTCTGCTCCGTTCCCGGCCATCGCGAGGCGGGAATGGAAGGCACGCTTACCGTCAAGTAAACCGGCGCATATCGGCGTCCTCAGTCGCTTGCGTGCAGAGCACGCGGCGCTCCCTGCGTCCTTGATCTGCTTGGTCTACTCGCCGCTAAGCTGATTTCGATGGCAAAGAAATTCCATGTGACCACCTTCGGGTGCCAGATGAACGTGCACGACTCCGAGCGGATGCGGGGGATGCTGGCCTCGCTTGGTTACGAGGAGGCTCCGAGCCGCGAAGAGGCCGACCTGATCCTCTTCAACACCTGCTCGATCCGGGAGTCGGCCGACAGCCGCTTCATCGCCCACCTCGGGCAGGCCAAGCGGTTGAAGGGCGAAGACCCCGAGCGGGTCGTCGGAGTCGGCGGCTGCTGGGCGCAGTCGGTCAAGGAGGAGGTGTTCGAGCGCTTCCCCTTCGTCGACGTCGCCTTCGGCCCCGGCCAGATCCACAAGCTGGCCGAGTTCCTCAACTCCGACTCGCTGACCGCCCAGGGCTACTTCGAGTTCGAGGACTTCTCCGGCCACCTGCCGACCCGGCGCGAGCGCGAGTTCCAGGGCTGGCTGCAGATCTCCCAGGGCTGCAACTGCGTCTGCTCCTACTGCATCGTCCCCTCGACCCGCGGCCGCGAGGTCAGCCGCGACCCCGGCGAGCTGGTCACAGAGGCGGAAGCCCTGGCTGCGGACGGCGTGGTCGAGGTGACCCTGCTGGGCCAGAACGTCAACAGCTACGGCCGCGATCTGCCGCAGGAGAAGCGGATCGGGTTCTCCGACCTGCTGCGGCGCGTCGACTCGATCGAGGGGATCGAGCGGATCCGCTACACCAGCCCGCACCCGAAGGACATGAAGGAGGACGTGATCCTCGCCCATGCCGAGCTGCCGTCGCTCTGCGAGCAGATCCACCTGCCGCTGCAGTCGGGCTCGAGCGCCGTCCTCAAGCGGATGCGGCGCACCTACAACCGTCAGCGCTACATGGATCGGGTGGCGCTGATCCGCGAGCACGTCCCGGACTGCGCGATCACCACCGACATCATCGTTGGCTTCCCGGGCGAGACCGAGGCCGATTTCGCCGAGACCCTGGAAGTGGTCGAGGAGGTCGGATACGACGGCGCCTTCACCTTCGTCTTCTCACCGCGGCGCGAAACGGAGGCGGCGACGATGGAGGGCCAGCTGCCCCACCCCGTCAAGGTCGAGCGGATGGAACGGCTGGTCGAGGCGGTGCAGCGGCGGGCGGCCGAGCGGGCGCAGCGGTTCGTCGGGCGGACGCTCGACGTGCTGGTCGAAGGGACGAGCCGGACGGACGAGACGAAGCTGCGGGGGCGGACCCGGCATGGCAAGGCGGTCAACTTCGACGGCGAAGCCTCCCCGGGGCAATTCGTCCCCGTCGAGATCGAGTCCGCCACCTCGCAGACGCTGAGCGGCGTCTCGGCACGGCCCCTTTCGCACCTTCTTTGAGCGTCCTGGCAATCTTCGGCCCCACTGGGGTCGGGAAGACGGGGGTGGCGATCGCCTTGGCCCAGCTGCTCCGAGAGCGCGGGGAGGACCCGGTGGCGATCAACTGCGATGCGCTCCAGGTCTACGCGGGACTGGAGACGTTGACGGGGACGGCAACGGCGGAGGAGCAAAAGCAGTTGGAGCATCGGCTGCTCAGCTTCGTGCCGATCACGTCTGACTTCTCGATTGGCGACTACATGCCGCTGGCGCATGCGGAGATCGATGCTGCCCTGGAGGCGGGGCGGCGGCCGATCGTGGTGGGGGGAACCGGCTTGTATCTGCGGGCGGCGCTGGGGGAGCTGTCGCTTCAGAAAGTTCCGCCGGAATCAGAGGGCTCGGAGCTGTGGTCGCCGGAGACCCGGCATCCGACCACGATCTTCGGGCTCGATATGGACCGGGCGCAGCTCTACGAGCGGATCGACGCCCGCACCGAGGCGATCGTCGCCGCGGGCGCCGCCGAGGAGGCCCGCCGTGCCGATGCCCTCGGGGCCGGGCGCACCGCCCGCAAAGCGCTCGGCTTCGACGAGCTGCTTGCCGGCGACCTGGAGACGATGAAGAAGCGCTCCCGCAACTACGCCCGTCGCCAGCTCACCTGGATGCGCAAAATCCCAAACCTCCACCTGATCGACCGCACCGGCCTCTCTGACAGCGAGGTCGCCTCCCGAATAGGCTGCCGCGCGTGAAATTCGAGAAGTGGCAGGCGCTGGGCAACGACTACCTGATCTTCGAGGCCGATCGGCTGCCCTGGGAGCTGACGGCGACGCGGATCGAGTGGCTCTGCGACCAGCACTTCGGGGTCGGCGCGGACGGGGTGCTGCTGCTCTCGCGCGGTGAGGACCCGGAGTTCGTCGCCGACCTGCGGATCTTCAACCCGGACGGCTCAGAGGCCGAGCTTTCCGGCAACGGCGCCCGCGAGGCGATCCTCTACCTGCGCCGCAACGGCTGGACCGATGCCGACGAGTTTGCGATCAACACCGTCGCCGGGCCGATCCGGCCGACGATCACCGGCGAGCTGACCTGCTCGGTCGACATGGGCCGCGCCTCGACGATCTCCAAGGACTTCCCCTCGGGCCCGGAGGACGGCCGCGGCAAGCTCGACTCCGGTGGCCGCACCTGGGAGTTCCAACACGTCTCGATCGGCAACCCACAGTGCGCGATCGTCGTCGCCGACGACGAGCTCGACGAGCTCGATCTCGGGGCGATCGGCCCTGGAATCGAAGGCAACGGGCTCTTCCCCAACCGCACCAACGTCAGCTTCCTCAGCGTCGACGGGGACCGGGTGCGGGCGCGGATCTTCGAGCGCGGGGTGGGGGAGACGCTCTCCTCCGGCACCGGCGCCAGCGGCGCCGCCATCACCGCCTTCCTTCGCGGCGCCCCCAGCCAGCTCGTGGTCGAGCTCGAAGGCGGCGAGCTGCAGGTGCAGATTTCCGAGGATCTCGATGTCCGCCTCGACGGCTGGGCCGAGCCGGTATTCGCCGGTGAGCTCTCGCCAGAGCTGCTGCAGGCGCTCGCCGAGCTGGACGGATAGATTCCCGCGCCCATGGGCATTGCCGACCCCTCACGCCGCCTCGAGGCCATCCCTCCGTACAAGTTCCAGGAACTCGAGCAGCAGATCGCCGAGAAGCGCGCCGCCGGGATCGACGTGATCAGCCTCGGCATCGGCGATCCCGACGAACCGACCTATCCCCACATCGTCGAGGCGATGCAGGCGGCGGTCGCCAACCCCGCCTACCACCAGTACCCGAGCAACCGCGGCCGCGACGAGTTCCGCCAGGGCCTTGCCGGGTTCTACAGCCGCCGCTTCGGGGTCGAGATCGATCCCAAGACCGAGGTGATCCCGGCGATCGGCGCCAAGGAGTGCATCTACAACCTCTGCTTCGCCTTCCTCGACCCCGAGGACGTGGCGCTCGCGTCCGACCCCGGCTACCCCGTCTACACGGGCGGCCCGCTCCTCGCCGGCGCCAAAGCAGAGCTGCTGCCGCTGGTGCCGGAGCTGGGCTTCGCCCCCGATCTGACCGCGGTGCCAGGCGACATCGCCAACCGCGCCCGGCTGATGTTCATCAACTACCCGAACAACCCGAGCGGGGCTGTCGTCCCGGAGGGCTTCTTCGACACCGTCGTCTCCTTCGCCCGCGAGCACGAGATCCTCGTCGTCCACGACAACGCCTACTCGGAGACGACCTACGACGGCTACGTCGCCCCGAGCTTCCTCGCCACGCCGGGCGCAAAGGAGGTCGGGGTCGAGGTCTTCTCGCTCTCGAAGGGCTACAACATGACCGGCTGGCGCTGCGCCGCGATCCTCGGCAACGCCGAGGCGATCCAGGCTTACTGGCGCCTCAAGACCAACGTCGACTCCGGCCTCTTCGAGGCGATTCAGATGGCGGGCGTCGCCGCTCTGCGGGGCCCGAGCGAACCGATGGAGAAAATGAACGCCATCTACACCCGCCGGCGCGACCTTGTGGTCTCCGCTCTGCGTGAGATCGGCGTCGACGTTCCCTCTCCCAAGGGCACGATCTATGTCTGGGCCCCCGTCCCCGAGGGCCACACCTCGACCTCCTTCTGCGAGCTCGTGCTCGAGGAGGCCGCCGTCGTCATCTCACCCGGCTCGATGTACGGCCCGAGCGGCGAGGGCTTCTTCCGCATCGCGCTCACCGCGCCCGACGACCGCATCGAAGAGGCCGTCGAGCGCATGCGCGAGCACCTCGGCTAGGCATCCACCGAGCCGACCCGCTGAGCCAGGGAACGGCCTAACCGCGCCCTGGCGCCAGGGCGCTCTTGATGGGCGCCAGTCGTTGGTCGCGCTCCGGGCCGCTATCTCCGGCCCGACCGCGCCCGCCGAAGTGCTGCATTTGGGATGACGAAGCGGTCTTGAAGTCCTCGAAGCCCCTCGGCACGACGTCTTTCCACGCTGCTGGTGGATGCAGCCTTGAACTGGACCCTGACAGCACCGGATTGTGCCGAGCGCGAATTGGCGCGCCGCAAAAATCCGCACAGGCGCGATTGCGGGCGCTTCGCCAGAAGCTCGCGGCCGGAACCGCCACAGATTTATCTTGGTACGCTAAACTTCTTTGATCGGTATCCCAAAGTTGCTAGGAATGGTGGCGGGAAACAAACCGGCAGATCGCCGCCGGATACCAAGGAGAAAGAAAATGAAGCTCAGCAAGATCCTCGGGGTCGCAGCCTTCGCGGCTCTGGCCCTGATGGCATTCGCCAGCACCGCCTCGGCGGCCAGTACCACACTCGAGACAAACGGCGTCACGGTGAGTACTAGTATCACACTCCACGCAACCCTCGTCGGCTCGGCGACCCTGGAGTCCACAAGTGGAGTGTTCTCCAACACATGCAGTGAATCGACAGTGCATGGTACTACCACGAGTATTCACGGCCCTGTCATAAATGTGGTGTCCACACCGCAGCCCAGTGGGCTAAGTTTCAGTAATTGCACGCATAGTCCGGTCGTCACCAACAGTCCGGGCAGTATCAGCATCGAAAGAATCGGCACCACCACAAACGGCACAGTCCGCTCGAGTGGAGCCAACGTGACGGTACCGGTGACAATTTTCGGCAGCGTCGTCAGTACGACCTGCACGACCAGCGAAACCGACATCGGCACCCTCACAGGGACCGCCGCCAGTCCGACGCATATCGATATTAGTGCCATCCTCTCCTGCGGTGGCGTCCTGCCTAGTGCGAGGTGGACAGCCACATACCGCATCACAGGGCACTCGATCGGCGCTGTCGCCTGAACCGGCCCTGTAGGTCCTAGGACCTAGGAATCGCGGAGCCGCCCCCCGGGGCGGCTCCTTTTGTCTCTCGCCCTTGACAGAAAAGCTCGAGAGCACTAACTTCAAGCTACAGGGGAACGGATCAAGCCTCTTTCAGGTACGGTGCGGGAGCGCCCACTCGAAGAAAGGCAGGAGGGGAAATATGAGCACGCTTCGCATCGGCAGCCGCTTGACGGCGGCCGCAGCGGTTCTTTTCAGCTTGGTCGCCCTGGCCGCGCCCATGGCTATGGCGGCGGAAGGCACCCGCGTGCTCGACCCCCAGCGCTCGCTGATCGGGGGCTGTGTGAAAGAACAGCTCGACACCGTCGAAGACCCCGGTTGCCCGACCACCCCGCCTGAAGGTGACCACCCACCCACCGTGTTCGATTTCCCCCGCTCCGTCGCGACCGACCCCTACGGCAACATCTACGTCGCCA